>ERZ870052.558-NODE-558-length-14544-cov-11.278842_pt1 | contig 14544 bp, 9 predicted proteins | sample MGYA00520889_ERZ870052 | MGnify/ENA primary metagenome ERZ870052 (study PRJEB32232, sample SAMN07284988) | human gut metagenome | biome: human-associated habitat; material: feces | host: Homo sapiens | place: Tanzania | collected 2014-08-14 ...
TTTGGCATCGAGAATGGAGGATTCATTATTCCGAAGGATACCGAAGGCAATGGCAACAACTATATGAGTGTGGAATTTCACTACTATCAGCCATGGAGCTACGCCGGCGATTGCACCTACGATTACTGGGGTGATGCCTACAAGGATGCTGGCAAGATACCTGCAGAAAACGAGAAGACGATGACGGATTTCTTCGACAAGGCGGTGAATACCTGGAGCAACAAAGGACTGGGTATCGTTATAGGAGAGTGGGGAGTAACCGATCACTATAAGTCAAACTCAGAGAAAGTGCATGAAAACATGACCTACTACTGTAAGTTCTTGACTACGGAGGCTCGCAAACGAGGCTTCTCTACTTTCGTTTGGGACAACAACCACTTCGGCAACGGCTCTGAGAAGTATGGCATCTTCGACCGTTTCAAGAGTATGAAGGTGAATGCTCCTTGGATTCTCGAAGGAATCTTTGGGAAAGAATAATGTTAAATTAAAAACAAGATATCAATTATGAGAAAGAAAACTATGTTTCTCGGCCTGCTCGGTGCAGGTTTGATGTGGATGCCTGCTTCTGCCATTCTCGCTGCCCAGATGAACAATGCAGCGATGAGCGTTCAGCAGAACCAAGGCATCAAGGGTACAGTGGTGGATGCCACTGGCGAAACCTTGATTGGCGCTAGCGTGAAGGTGGCTGGTACAACCAATGGTGCCGTTACCGATATAGATGGTAACTTTACGTTGAACTGCAAGCCTGGAGCAACGCTCGAAGTGAGCTACATCGGTTACAAGACGATGACCGTGAAAGCTGCTAATGGCATGAAAATACAGATGCAGGAGGATGGTAAGGCCTTGAATGAGGTCGTTGTTACCGCCCTCGGTATCAAGCGCGACCGCAAGGCCCTCGGTTATGGCTTGGAGGAAGTGAAGGGTGAGGAACTTACCAAGGCGAAGGAAACCAACGTCATCAACTCTCTTTCTGGTAAGGTGGCTGGTCTTGTCGTGCAGAACACCGCTGGCGGTGCTTCTGGTTCTACCCGCGTGCTCCTTCGTGGTAATACAGAAATGGCAGGCAATAACCAGCCTCTTTACGTGGTGGATGGTGTGCCTTTGGATAATACCAACTTTGGCAGTGCTGGTGAAGCTGGTGGTTATGACCTCGGTGATGGTATCTCTGCCATCAATCCTGACGATATCGAGACGATGACCGTATTGAAAGGTCCTGCTGCCTCTGCCCTCTATGGTAGCCGTGCTTCCCATGGTGTTATCTTGATTACGACCAAGAAGGCGGAGAAGGATAGAATTTCCGTGGAGTACAATGGTTCTTATACTATCGATACCCAGTTGGCTAAATGGGACGACATCCAGGAGATATATGGCGCTGGTTACAATGGCGAGTTGCCTACATCCAGTACCTCTGGTACCAATGCCAGTTGGGGACCTAAGGCCGATGACTTCATGTTCAAGTATTTCGATGGCGAGGAACGTCCATTCATGATGCATCCTAACAACGCCTCCGATTTCTTCCGCACAGGTTTCACCACCCAGAACTCTGCCATCCTCTCAGTAAATTCTGGTAAGACGGGTATGCGTTTCTCTGTTACGGATATGCGAAATAAGGATATCTTGCCAAATACCAACATGAGTCGTGACAACTTCAACCTCCGAGTGAATACCTCAGCAGGTCCTGTTGACTTCGACTTCACCGCCAACTATACTCGTGAGAAGGTAAAGAACCGTCCTGCTCTTGGTGACTCTCAGAGCAACGTAGGTAAGAACCTCATGACATTGGCGGGTACCTACGACCAGGCTTGGTTGAAGCACTATGAGGATGCCGACGGCAACTATTCCAACTGGAATGGTAACGACCAGTATAACAAGAACCCATACTGGGATCTCTATAAGAACAGCAATACATCCGACAAGGACGTGTTCCGTTTTACGGGTAAGGCAATCTGGAACATCAACAAGCACCTCAAGTTGCAGGGTACTATCGGTACCGACATTAACAGCATGAACTTCGAGGACTTCATCGCCAAGACAACTCCAGGAACTCCTGCCGGAAAGCTTACCGACCAAATCTTCAACAACCGCACACTCAACGCAGAGATACTCGCCCTCTACAACAACTCATGGGGCGACTTCGATGTCAACGCTACCGCTGGTGGTAACATCTTCAAGGTGAACAACAAGACCACTACAAACATCGGTCTCAACCAGCAGATGAATGGCATCCAAAACATCATGAACTATCAGGAGCAGAATACTCGTGAGAGTATGTACAAGAAACAGATCAGCTCCCTCTATGCCAGCGCAAGCCTCGGCTACAAGCATACTTACTATTTGGAGGGAACCATTCGTGGCGATAAGTCATCTACGCTCCCTACAAATAACAATACATACGTATATCCTTCTGTATCTGGTAGCTTGGTTTTCTCTGAGTTTATCAAGAACAAGAAGTTCATCAATTATGGTAAGATTCGCGCATCTTGGGCAAAGGTAGGTAGCGATACTGATCCATACCAGTTGGCACTCAACTACACTACGGGTAAGTACAGCTACTCAGGTTATACCATCGGTATGATTGCCAACTCAACCCAACTAAACAAGGACTTGAAGCCTACGATGACAGGTTCTTACGAGGTTGGTTTGGAGATGAAGTTCTTCAACGGACGCTTGGGCTTAGATGCCACCTATTACAACCAGAACTCCAAGGACCAGATTTTGAGCTTGGCTTCAACCACCACCTCTGGCTATGCTTACCGCCTCATCAATGCCGGTGAGATTCAGAACCAGGGTGTCGAGATTGCCCTCAATGCTCGTGCCTTGCAGATCAAGGACTTCGCTTGGGACTTGGGTGTCAACTTCTCGAAGAATACCAACAAGGTGAAGTCGCTCACCGATGGCATGGACTACTTTGAGTTGGCGAAGGCATACTGGTGTGGTGTTTCTGTTGGTGCCAAGGTAGGAGAGAACTATGGAGCTATCCGTGGTCACGACTTCCTCTACAACGACAAGGGACAGATGGTTATCGATGCAGCTACGGGTCTTCCAAAGGTTGACCAGGAAATCAAGACCATCGGTAACTCTTCTTGGGACTGGACAGGTGGTTTCTACTCAACCTTTACCTATAAGAACTTCCGCCTTTCTGCATCCTTCGATGTGAAGGTAGGTGCTGACATCTACTCGATGTCCATGCGTTCCGCATACCAGACAGGTAAGGCAAAGGGAACATTGGCAGGCCGTGAGGAGTGGTACACTTCCGAGGAGGCCCGCAAGGCTTCGGGTATGGATCTTGCCGCATGGCGTGAGACAGGTAACTGCAAGGGATTGGTCGTAGAGGGTGTCATCGACAATGGCGACGGTACTTATCGCAAGAACGACATCGCCGTGAATCCTGAGGATTACTGGAAGCATGTGGCAAATGGCGTGCAGAGTGCTTTCGTTTACGACAACTCTTACGTGAAGTGTCGTGAGATTACTTTCGGTTATACCTTCCCAGAGAGCATCCTGGGCAAGTATGTCAAGGGATTGACCGTATCCTTCGTGGCACGTAACCCATTCATCGTTTGGAAGAATATTCCTAACATCGACCCTGACTCCAGCTACAACACCTCAGGTCTCGGTCTGGAATATGGTTCCCTGCCATCTCGCAAGAGTTATGGTTTGAACGTGAACGTGAAGTTCTAGTCTCGAAAAAATGAATAAATTTCTTTAGAAGAGTTCTAATATATAATAAGGTAAGAAAATGAACAATATAATCAAGAAATATATAGGTAAGAGCAGCCTGATGATGGCTTTCGCCCTGATAGCGACCGGCACTGCGATGACTTCTTGCTCAGATGATACCTTGAGCAACATCAATACCGACAAGACCAAGGTGAGCGAGCTCGACCCTAACGCACAGTTGACAACAGCTTTGTTGCAGACTTACGGTGACTTCAGTCTGATGGATACCTACCGTAACTATATCTCAGGTTTTCCACAGTACTTTGCTGGTGGTTGGAACGTAACCAACTATTCCGGTTCCAATTTCCGTGAGGACGACATCGCTCGTCGTGTCTGGGACCGCTACTATGAGGTCAGCATCAAGAACCTCGTGGATGCCATCCACAATTCAGCTGACAAGGCAAACTTGAATGCGGCACTTCGTATCCATCGTGTCTATCTCACGGCAGTCTTGGCAGATACCTACGGCGACGTACCTTGTTCTGAGGCAGGTCTGGGTTACATCTCAGGCATCTCCACCCCTAAGTATGATACCGTAGAGGAACTCTACAACTGGTTCTTTGAGGAGCTTGATGCTTGCGAGAAGCAGCTGGGCACCGGTACTGACCGCATTTCAGGTGATGTCACCAGCATGGGTGGTGATGCCGCCCAGTGGAAGAAGTATGCCAATGCGCTCCGTCTGCGCTATGCCATGCGCATTTCCGATGTTAATCCACAGAAGGCAAAGGAAGAGTTTGAGAAGGCTGTGGCTGCCGGTGCTATCGCCAGTGCAGCTGATGATGCTTACATCAAGTATTCTGATTCTCCATTTACCTATTATGATGGAGCCAACGATTACGATTTCCGTACCAATGCCTTGGGAGAGATTCTCTATGGTCAGGATGCCACATCGCCTACCATGGTATGCTCTACCTTGTTCTATCAGTTGCAGAATACCAACGACCCTCGTCTCTATCGCATCTGCCGTCACTACTACAATATCAAGCGTAGTCAGGTGAAGCCAGACAAGGAGCAGAACATCGACTTGACTGATGATTTCCTGGCTTACTTCCAGAGCAAGGATCTCGGTGAAGAGCCTTGCAACCCTGGTGCAGCCTGGTACACAGACTGGATGAATCCAGCTACGATTGACGACCTTCCTACCTTGAAGAAGTATGCAGAGATAGACGAGAACACTTATGCCAACTCTGATTATATAGCCCGAGCAGGTCGTCCTTGCCTGAACATCGACTTCGAGATGCCTTCTTGTCCTGGCGACTTGATGAGCTATGCTGAGGTGGAGCTCCTCAAGGCTGAGGCTGCAACCAAGGGTTGGAATGTTGGTGGTGGTGATGCAGAGAGCCACTACGAGGCTGGTGTTCGTGCCAGCATGGAGTTGCTCAACAACTACTATCTTACATCCAACAAGATTTCTAAGGAAGAGATAGATGCGTTCATTGCCAATAATCCGTTGGGTGACAATCCTAAGGAGACCATCAACACCCAGGCTTGGATTCTCCACATGATGAACCCTTCTGAGGGTTGGGCTAACATGCGCCGTTCTGACTATCCTGCCATCTTGAATCGTGATCTCTTGACCAAGAATGGTTTTACTTACACAGATTCTAACTGGTCAATGCCTGTCCGTTTGCAGTATCCTGAGTTGGAAGGTCAGTACAACAATGTCAACTACAAGGCTGCCATCGATCGCATGGGTGGTACCGACGATTGGCACAAGCGCCTCTGGTGGGACAAGGCTGATGTAAACCTTCAGCCAGCCTTCAATCCTCCATTCGGAAAGGGCTATAGTGAGTAGTGTTTAATGCTTAATGTTAAATGTTAAGTTTTATAGGACAATAATTAGAATAATTAATGATGAATAAGACAATGAAACAATATAAGGGAAAAGTCTTGAAGGCTATGATGATGCTCTTCGCCGTGAGTTTCGCACTGGCTGGTACATCTACCTTGTCTTCTTGCTCTTCTGACGATGAACCATACTTCACTGTCAGCGAAGATGACAATCCACGTATCTTGAACACCGACTTGGCTGATTCCAAGATAGACCGCAAGACTAATTATAAGTTGGAAATCAAGGTGACTCCTGTTCACTACACCACTGTGACATGGTTGCTCGATGGCACTCAGATTGCCGAAGGTAATACTATCGACCAAACTTTGCCTGTAGGTAATCATGAACTGAAGATTGTGGCAACCACCACCAAGGGTAAGACCACATCCCGCACCTTGAACGTTACCGTGACTCCTGCTGCCGATGACCCAGCCTTGGGTACCAATGCCAGCGAGCTTTGGGTAGCTCCAGGTGCTGAGACCACTATCCATAATTGCAAGAATCTCGGTACAGTTGATAAAGTAATGGTAGGTGGCAAGGAAGTAGCTTTCGAGGTTCTCGAAGAGGGCACAGCCTTGAAGCTCACAGCTCCTACAGGTTTGGAGAATGGTGACTATGATATTACTTTGGTAGATGGCAATGGCGTACAGTTTGCTGGCGGTACCATCAAGGTAACCACCGAGGCTCGCCCATCTATGGAGAACACCATCTGGGAAGGTGAGTTTGCCGTGACATGGGGTACACCGTTCGATGCCTTGAAGGATACCTTCCTCTCAAAGGTGAAGGCTGGCACCATCCTCCGTGTCTATGTAGATGGAAATGGTCAGGGTACCGCTACCACAGCTTGGTGGAACAACATCCTTACAGGTAAGGGCGACCCAGAGCGTGGCGACATCATGGTGAATGGACCTGCTAAATGGGAGTTTGAACTGACCGACTTGTCTATCCAACTCTTGACAGAGCAGAATGGCCTCCTCATCGTGGGTGATGGTTACACTGTAAAGAAAGTAACTATCGAATAATATATTAGAAAGATTTCCGTTTTTAACATAAAACGTCAAACCTTTACGGCTTATGAAGAAAATATTATTATCTATTTCAATGTTGGCATTGGCTTATACAGCCAGTGCCAATGTTCCGGTTATCAAGAGCGACCCTAAGATAGAGGCTCAGGTAGAACAAACCCTGAAGAAACTCACCTTGGAGGAAAAGATAGGTCAGATGATGGAATTGGTTACCGACCTCTTCGGTGCCAACGACAAGAACGGTGTGTTCTATATCGACGAGCACAAAACCGATTCTATCCTTTCCCGCTATAAGATTGGCTCTATCCTCAACGCTCCAAATACCTGCGCTCCTACAGCCAAGCAGTGGGAGAAGTATATCTCTCAGATTCAGAAGATCTCGATGAAGCGCATCGGCATCCCTTGTGTCTTCGGTCTCGATCAGAACCATGGTTCTACCTATACACAGGACGGAACCCTCTTCCCGCAGAACATCAATGTGGCTGCCACCTTCAATCGTGAGATTGCTCGCCGTTCGGCTGAGGCTACCGCTTATGAGACTCGTGCGGTGAGCGTGCCTTGGACTTACAGTCCTACAGTTGATCTCGGTCGTGATGCCCGTTGGCCTCGCATCTGGGAGAACTTTGGCGAAGATTGCTACCTCAGTTCAGAGATGGGCAAGGCGATGGTCTATGGTTTCCAGGGCGAGGACCCAAACAACATCGACCAGTATCACATTGCCACTTCAATGAAGCACTTCATGGGCTATGGTGTGCCTTGGACTGGTAAAGACCGTACGCCAGCCTATATCTCTCCAGCCGACTTGCGAGAGAAGCACTTCGCTCCTTTCCTGGCGGGTCTGCAGGCTGGAGCCTTGACCGTGATGGTGAATTCCGCTTCCGTCAACGGTATGCCGATGCATGCCAACAAGGACATCCTGACAGGATGGCTGAAGGAAGAGACTGGATGGGATGGTGTGCTTATCACCGACTGGGCAGACATCAACAATCTCTATACTCGTGAGATGGTGGCAAAGGACAAGAAGGATGCGCTCCGCATCGCCATTAATGCCGGTATCGACATGATTATGGAACCTTATTCTTGCGATGCTTGTGGCTACCTTATAGAATTGGTGAAGGAAGGTAAGATTCCGATGAGTCGCATCGACGATGCCTGTCGCCGTGTGCTTCGCATGAAGTACCGTCTCGACCTCTTCAAGAACCCAACCCAGAAACTGAAGAATTATCCTAAGTTTGGTGGTGAGGAGTTTGCCAAGCTCGCCTTGGAGGGAGCTACCGAGAGTATGGTGCTCCTGAAGAACGAGGGTAATATCCTGCCTTTGCAGCATGGCAAGAAGATTCTCCTTACGGGTCCTAATGCCAATCAGATGCGCTGCCTGGATGGTGGATGGAGCTATACCTGGCAGGGACATCGTGCCGATGAGTTTGCCGGCAAGTACAATACCATCTATGAGGCATTCTGTAATGAGTATGGCAAGGAGAATGTTATCTTGAACCAGGGTGTTACCTATAATGAGAAGGGAAAATACTGGGAGGAGAACGAACCTCAGATTCAGGGCGCAGTTGATGCAGCAAAGAATGTTGATGTTATCGTTGCCTGCATCGGTGAGAACTCTTACACTGAGACTCCGGGCAATCTGACCGACCTTTGGCTTTCAGAGAACCAACGCAATCTCGTGAAGGAACTCGCCAAGACCGGTAAGCCTGTCGTTCTGGTATTGAATGAAGGTCGCCCTCGTCTCATCGCTGACATCGAACCATTGGCACAGGGCATCATCGACATCCTTATTCCTGGCAATATGGGCGGCGATGCCTTGGCAAACCTGGTATCGGGCAAGTCAAACTTCAGTGGTAAGATGCCTTACACCTATCCTAAGGAAATCAATTCACTCGCCAACTATGACTTCAAGAAGAGTGAGGAGGTAGGTACGATGGAAGGTGCTTACGACTACAATGCGAAGATTACCCAGCAGTGGGGCTTCGGATATGGTTTGAGTTATACCTCTTACAAATATAGCAACCTGAAGGTTTCTCAGTCTGATTTCCGCCACGGCGACATCATCAAGGTGAGCGTGGATGTGAAGAATACGGGAAAGGTGGCAGGCAAGGAGAGTGTTCTCCTGTTCAGTAGCGATCTCATCGCTAGTATGGTGCCTGATGGCCGTCGTCTCCGTGCCTTCGACAAGGTGGAACTTCAGCCTGGTGAGACCAAGACCATGACATTTGAATTAAAGGCAGACGATTTGGCCTTCGTAGGTTGGAATGGCAAATGGAGATTGGAGGAAGGTGATTTCAAGTTGATGATTGCCGACCAGAGTGCTGATATCCATTGCACTGATACTTATCAGTGGCCTACTGCCAACCGATAATGTATATTTAAAAGATGAGTTAAAGAAAAGAGCGTGCCAATAGAGGTGCGCTCTTTTTGTTTGCATAGTAAAATGCAGAAGAGTTAAATATCTACAAGAATCCCCCATGATGTTTGGTGTTATGTCTTGAAATGATTACTTTTGCAAATCATAATTTTTGCAGATTTACAGAATCATTCAAAACAAGGATAAATGGAAATAGTAATTGGAATCATCATAGGGCTTGCCATCGGATTCTTCGTGGGGAAACTGATGGAAGCAAAAAGTGCTGGAGAGGAGAAAACCCAGCTCGTAGCGAAGGCTCAGGTGCTGGCGGCTAACATCGAACAGATTAGACAGCATCATGCTTCGGAGGTTCAAGGATTGAAAGAATCTCATGCTTCTGAAGTTCAATCAATGAAATCTCAAATGGAGAACGAGCGGCAGTATGCGGCGAAACTCAGGGCGGAAAGCGACCAGCAGTGGGCACAGAAACTCGAGAGCCTGAAGCAGGAAATGCAGCGAATGACGATAGAACAGCAGAAGGTGGCGGCAGAGCAGTTGGCTGCCAAGCAGTCGGCCCTGCAGGAAAACAACCGTCTGCAGATGGATGAACTCCTGAAACCTATCAAGGAACAGTTTGCTGATTTCAAGAAATCGGTAGAGGAGAGCAAAACCCAGAACGAGGTGAACAAGAAGGAACTGCAGAATACCTTCGAGGCAACGATGAAACTCTTCCAGCAGGAACAGCAGCAGGCTGTACTGAACCTGAAGGAGCAGACCGAGAAGATTGGCTCCGATGCTGCCAACCTGACCAAGGCATTGAAGGGCGACAGCAAGATGCAGGGCGACTGGGGCGAGATGGTGCTGGAAACCATTCTGGAGAACAGCGGACTTCGTAAAGATGAGGAATTCTTCATTCAGGAGAATACGAAAGATGAAGAGGGAAAGAACTATCGTCCGGATGTCATCGTCAGATTCCCGGAAGGCAGAAGTGTGGTCATCGATTCCAAGGTTTCGCTTACCGCCTATTCCGATGCTCTGGCAGCTGAAGATGAGGCTGAACAGGAACGCCTGATGAAGGCACATGCGCTGAGCGTACGAAAGCACATCGATGAACTGGCTGCCAAAGACTATTCCAAACTGGTGGATGATGCCATCGGTTTCGTACTGATGTTCATCCCAAACGAGACCAGCTATATCGCAGCGATGAAGCAGCAGCCTGATCTCAGCCGTTATGCTTATCAGAAGAAGATTATCATCATCTCGCCAAGCAATCTGCTCATGGCACTCCAGCTTGCCTATAATCTCTGGCAGTATGACCGGCAGAACAAGAATGTGGAGAAAATCGTGAAGACGGCTGCTGACCTCTATGATAAGGTGGCAGGCTTCGAAGATACCTTTATGAGTGTGGGTGATCTGATAACCCGCCTTTCGGGTACTTTTGATAAGGCTAAGAAGCAACTCTATGACGGCACCGGCAATGTGATGAGAAGGGTAGAGAGCCTGAAGGGACTTGGAGTGACACCGAAAAAGCAGATCAAGGAACTGGATAATCTGTAAAGTGTATATAAATAGTCTACTACCGGTTAAAATGGAAACAGGGCGAAAAGTATTTTTTTTGTTACCGAAACATTTCTTATTGTTCAATTTGTATTTCAAATTGTTCAATATTTTAAAATAATCTCTAAAAAGGAGCGGAATTTCAGATTAAATTCGTAATTTTGTCCCGACTCGACAGAATAAGGAATCATTGTATTGCTTATAAAAAGGCAAAAATTTACATAAAACAACATCAATAATTATAAAGTTATGAAACTGAATGACATTCTTTCTAACAACTTTCAAGCTGCAGAATGGGAAGCCAAAGGTTATGAACTCCCTAAGTATGATATTGCTGCTGTAGCTAAGAAGACACATGATGAACCTACTTGGGTTCACTTTGGTGCAGGTAACATCTTCCGTGCGTTCCCTGCTGCTATTCTTAACGATGCACTTAACACCGGCAAGTACGATCGTGGTGTTATTGTTGCTGAAAGCTTCGACTACGAAATTATCGATAAGGCTTATCGTCCTTACAATAATCTCTCTCTTCTCGTAAGCCTCCAGTCTAATGGTACTATCGAAAAGAAGGTTATCGCATCTGTTACCGAAAGTATCAAGGCTGACAAGCAGTTTGCTGACGACTGGGCGCGTCTGGTTCAGATTTTCCAGGCTCCAACTTTGCAGATGGTTACTTTCACCATCACCGAGAAGGGATATTCTTATAATGATGCAGACTTGGCTCGTGGCCTCGATGCTGTATTTGCTATGGGTAAGCTTACCGCTCTTCTCTATGAGCGTTACAAGGCAGGCAAGTTGCCACTTACTCTTCAGTCTACCGACAACTGTTCTCACAACGGCGACCATGTTAAGGCTGGCGTAAAGGCCTATGCTGAGCGTTGGGCACAGGATGGTATCGTAGAGGCAGGTTTCGTAGATTATATCAATGACAGCAGCAAGATTACCTATCCTTGGTCTATGATTGATAAGATTACTCCTCGTCCACACGAGAAGGTACAGGCGATGCTCGCTGAGGATGGTTTCGAGGATAACAATACGATTATCACCGAGAAGCATACTTTCACCGCTCCTTTCGTAAATGCCGAGGAAGTGCAGTATCTCGTTTGCGAGGATACTTATACCAACGGTCGTCCGCCATTGGAGTTGGGCGGTGCGCTCTATACATCCCGCAAGACTGTAGATGAGGTTGAGACCATGAAGGTAACCACCTGTCTGAACCCTCTCCATACAGCGATGTCAATCTATGGCTGCATGCTCGACTATACCTTGATTTCTGCCGAGATGGCTGATGAGGATTTGCGTTCATTCATTCAGAAGATTGGTTATATCGAGGCAATGCCAGTAGTGACAGATCCAGGTGTATTGAACCCATACGAGTTTATCGGTACCGTTATCAACAAGCGTCTGCCTAACCCATTCATGCCAGATGCTCCTCAGCGTATCGCTACCGATACCAGCCAGAAACTCTCTATCCGTTTCGGTGAGACTATCAAGAAGTATATCGACCGCGGTCTCGACAAGAGCAACCTTGTGTTGATTCCTCTGGTATTGGCAGGTTATGCCCGTTATCTCAAGGCTTTGGATGATAACCTGAAGCCATTCGAACCATCTTCTGACCCATTGTTGGCAGAGCTCCAGGCTATCGTAGCTCCTCTTGAGGTAGGCAAGGCTGATCAGGACTACTCTTGCCTCAAGAACCTCTATTCCCGCAAGGATGTGTTCGGTCTCGATCTCTATGAGGCTGGCTTCGGCGAGCAGATTGAGGGCATGGTGAAGGAACTCTTTGCCGGTAAGGGTGCTGTAAGAGCGACATTGCATAAGTATGTTGCTGCAAGATAATTCATTTTTAAACTTATACATTATATAATATATATGGAAAGAACATGGCGCTGGTTTGGCAAGAAAGATAAGATTACGCTTGCACAGTTGAAACAGATAGGTGTTGAGGGTATCGTAACAGCATTGCACGATGTTCCTCTGGGTGAGGTTTGGACACGCGAGAAGATTCATGAACTCAAGGAGTACATCGAGTCTTATGGTATGAAATGGAGCGTGGTAGAGTCTTTGCCTGTTGTTGAAACCCTGAAATATGGTGGTCCTGACCGTGATCATCAGATTGAGGTTTACAAGGAAAGTCTCCGCAACCTGGGCGAGGAAGGCATCAAGTGCATCTGCTACAACTTCATGCCAGTCTTGGACTGGGCACGTACCGATTTGTCGCACGACAATCCTAACGGAGCTAACAACCTCTATATGAACTGGGGCGAATTTGCCTACTTTGATATCTATATCCTGCAGCGTGAAGGCGCCCGTGAGGATTGGGCTGAGTTCTCTAAGGAGCACAAGTGGGGCAGAGACCTCGTGGCTGAGGCTGATGAAATCAAGAAGACTTCTACACCAGAGCAGGATCATGCCCTGGTAGAGAATATCATCATCAAGACCCAGGGCTTCGTATCGGGTAACTTCAGCGAGGGCGATTCGGCTCCTGTCCAGAAGTTCCGCGACCTGTTGAAGCTTTATGATGGTATCGACAAGAAGAAGTTGCAGGAGAACATGAAGTACTGGCTGGAGGCTATCATGCCTATCTGCGATGAGTACGACATCAACATGTGTGTTCACCCAGACGATCCTCCATATCCTGTATTCGGTTTGCCAAGAATCATCGGTCGTGCCGAGGATATCCAGTGGATGCTCGATGCTGTGCCAAACAAGCACAATGGTCTGACTTTCTGTGCAGGTTCATTCTCTGCCGGCGAGCACAACGACTGTGTGGCAATGGCTAAGCAGTTTGCTGACCGCACTCATTTTGTTCATCTGCGCTCTTGCTACATCTTCCCTAACGGCAACTTTACAGAGGCTTCTCACTTGGGTGGTCGTGGCCATCTCATTGAACTTTGCCGCATCTTCGAGAAGGCTGAGCAGGAAGGCAAGTGCAATTCCGGCCGTCGTCTGCCAATGCGAGTAGACCATGGTATGACCTTTACTGATGAGCCAGGTGGTGTATTCGATGAGAGCAACCATGGTCACAATGCCGGTTACACTCTCCTCGGCCGTATGTTTGCCATGGGTCAGATTCAGGGTGTCATCGCAACAGTAGATGATGAACTGGGCATTGAGTATAAGCAGCCGGGATTCTATGATTAGTGATTAGGCTATTAAGCAATTTGAAATTCAGGTTAGATATTTTTAAATAGGCTAGTATGCATTTCGTGCATGCTAGCTTTTTTTTGCTTGTTTTATTTGAATTCCCAGTTGCCTACCCATGTACGGTGTTGCCGTACATGGGTAGGCAACTTGTTTATTATAAGGGCTTTATAGGGCGTTTGAGGTTAATCCTTTGCCTTAACCTCCTCCACATATTTCACTAATGAATCCTTGCCGTTATGCAGATAGAAGTCTACACGAACCACGTGGTTGATGTCGGCATTGCCCTTCACCTTTATATGTCGGGTCTTGCTGTACATCATCGTGTCGCGGCGTGAAGGATAGGATACGAGTTCGATGAGGTCTTTGGTAGAATTGCTACCCACGTAATAGATGCCTACGCTGTCTTTGCCGTTCTTGATGGCGGCTATCTTCGCCATCTTCTTGGCATGGGCAGCAGTGGTATCTATCGGGTAAAACTCGCTGGCAGCTACCGTGTCGCCGTCATGCTGGTCGGGTGCAAACTTGCAGCTGGTGCTGGTTGTTGTGATAGTGGCAGTGGCGGCGAGGGCTGCCACAAAGTATAATATTTTCTTCATTGTTATTTCCTTTCTTTTTGAGTTTTTGTTTGCTTTATGCCTTTTCGGCTGCAAAAGTACAAAAAATAGTTTGAATGAGGGTACGGATGGGGGAACAATTTTTGCCAAAATGTAGAAAAGGGAGCGGAATGGGTGAGGAGGATGGAATTCGGTGCAAAGATACAACTTTTCTCTGATACTGCCAAATTTGGGGGTGTGATAAGGGAATGTTTGGAATGTGCTTTCAGATTGAAAGTAGTTAAACTTCCTTACTCATAGTTTTGCGGGTGACAACTCATAGTTTTACTGGTAGTAACTCATAGCTTTGCTCTCTTG
>ERZ870052.560-NODE-560-length-14518-cov-27.005332_pt1 | contig 14518 bp, 15 predicted proteins | sample MGYA00520889_ERZ870052 | MGnify/ENA primary metagenome ERZ870052 (study PRJEB32232, sample SAMN07284988) | human gut metagenome | biome: human-associated habitat; material: feces | host: Homo sapiens | place: Tanzania | collected 2014-08-14 ...
ACGGCAAGAATTTCCTGCGAATTCAGATTATCTAATTGTCTGATACCTGTTGCAGAAGATGTTTCATCAGAAACCGAGAAATACATCTTGCTCAGGTTCGACAGGGGGAACGTCTGATTACCTGCCACCAGAGTTGTGCCATCGATGGTCATCGAGAGGGCAGAGATTTCTACCGAAGCTTTCGCTCCATCCGTTGTCTCAAAAGTAAGGTAATGGAAATCATCCGCCATCGCCGCAGTACCCAGCAAGGCAAAGGCAGCCATCATCCCCATTCTTCTAAATAAATACTTTTTCATAACTTATTCATTTTTATATCGTTATATATTCAATTTAATTTCGTTATATGTTCAATTAAGCCATTTACAACTAAATGACCTCAGAAAAGCCGGAAAGTAAAATCTGAATTTTAAATTTTACTTCTTCTGCCTCTCAGGGTCATATAAACGTAACTCCCGCAAAACAAGGGGTTTAATTCAAAAGAAAGAAATGTATTATTCACATTAATAATTATCATTAAATAATAAAGGAGATAAAATTATGAAGACAATAAAGAGTATGAAGAAGGGTTTGGTTTTAGCAATGATGGCTATGATGGCAATGGGTAGCACCACAGCAAGTGCACAATTCAGACACTATGGCCGCTTGCATTACCATGGCGGTTACTACAGACCAATTGTCACTACTATCGTGACTCGCCCTGTAACAACCACTCACATCAGCAACCGCCTGAGCAAGAAAGACCGTCTGGAGATGGTATTGGCATATTTGCGTAACAACAAGACGCTCACCGTCTCTAAGTATTGCAAGATAACCGGATTGAACAGCAGCATGGCAGAGGCAGAGCTTGATGCCTTTGCAGCAAACAAGAAGAATCCGATAAAGGTGGTATTCAACGGAAAGAAGAAACTCTATGTCCTTGCATAGGTAGGGGCATTGCCATAACAGAAACAATCATCTATATATTTAAATGCTTTCAAATCCATGCTTTTATTCCTGGTATCAGGATGCGAGCATGGATTTTTTTTCGATGCCAGCTTAATTTTTCCACCGTTTTCTTCTTTTAATAGAATATAGAGGAGAAAAAAAGAGCAAAATCTCCTGTTTCCAAAGAAAAAAGTATATATTTGCAATCGAATTGCGGATATCAAAAAGATATATCGATATGAAGAAAGAAAAGAATTTTTCAGAAACTGATTTTTCAGAAACTGATTTTTCAGAAACTGATTTTTCAGAAAAGGATTTTTTGGAAAAGATAGAAACATCGGATAAGAAGGCATTGGAAAGCTTATCGGATGATGAGATTCTGCAGGGCTTCAAGGATGCCGATGCCAGAATAGTGAGGGAGTATTACTACGGATACTGCCGGGTGGCTTATTGCATCTATGATAAGCGATACGACCTGCAGCACAAGCCGGGCATGGACTTTTATTCGCTGGCCCACGAATATTATCTCTATCTCTGCGAACACGACTTCAAGCCGCTGGAAGACAGGAAACCGAGCATGTCGCTCAAAACCTGGATGGTAAATGGTTTCCGGTTCCTGCTGCTCGACAAGCTGAAGGAGGTGGTAAAGGAGCATCGCTTCGAGAGTTTTGAGGCACGGCAGGAAAACCGCAAGATGCAGTTTGACGTGACCGACAACCAGTTTGAGCACGATCTTTACCAGACGATAGAAGACATCGGCAATTTCTATTATGGCAGAGACAGCAAGAACAGCATCATCCTGAAGATGCTCTATATAGAGGGATTCCGGGGCAAGGACGTAGCCGCCCAGTTGGGCATATCCCATTCAGCCGTCACCCAGCGTTGCCAGAAGATAATGCACGATGTGGTGATTCCTTATTTCAAGAGATACTTCGATGCATCGGAATACGGAAGTTATCTGTCGTTCGGCGATAAAGACGCATGTATCGAAAGTGCTCCGAAGATGTCGATGCCGTGCATGATGTCAGAACGCATGTGCTGCGAGGAAGCGGCTGATAATGGCAATAACACATTAAATAATAGTAATATGGAAGATATGAAGAAGGGAAGAATCACTCCTAGCTGGATTGATTCATTGAAGGAGAACGAGATCTTTGTGTTTGGCAGCAATCTGGCTGGCATGCATGGTGGTGGAGCAGCCCGCATAGCTCGCCTGCATTTCGGTGCCGTCATGGGACAGGGCGTTGGCTTGCAAGGTCAGAGTTACGCCATCCCTACGATGCAGGGCGGCGTAGAAACCATCCGTCCATACGTGGATGAATTCATCGCCTACGCCAAGCGCCATCCCGAGAAGCATTTCCTAGTAACCCCAATAGGTTGCGGCATCGCCGGCTTCGAAGCCGAAGACATCGCCCCATTGTTTGAGAGCGCAAAGGAGATGAAGAACATCAGTTTGCCGGAAAGTTTCTGGGAGGTGATAGAGTAAAGAATTGGAGTAATATACAATTTAAACATCATAAGATATGAAGACAAATAATAAAGATAAGTATTTTGATATACCAAAGAATTATCAGAATTTTGTATTGGTACAAAAGACGAATGCAAAGCCTGAAGATTATGGTTACACAAAGGAGGCTGTATTGAGTGTTTTGAATCTGGTCAAGAATGATCCCAACAATTATGATCTTGAAGATGATGACCTACAAAACGACTTGGGTTGTTTCTTCAACGACGGTGTATGCGTTGAAAGAAATGTAGAGTTTGCTAAATATTGGTTTGCCAAATCTGCAGATCAAGGCAATGACTTAGCTCGTAGCAACTTGGCAGACATCTATCGTAAAGGTACAGATGGAACTGAAGTTGACCTAAAGAAAGCATTTGAATTGTATAAGGCTTGCGGTTTGCCATACGCCCACTATCGTTGTGGAGAGTTTTACGAGAAAGGTTGGGGAGTAGATAAAAATATAGAAGAAGCTAAACGCTACTATTCATTAGCCTACTCAGAAGGACATCCTTTAGCTAAAAAGAAACTAAAAGAGTGGAATTTTTTAGAGGATTAAAGATGAGAAATCATACTATACCACAAGAATATGAGCCATCCCCAAGCGAAGTTGAAAAATACATTCGCTTGTGGGATAGCTTAGACAATTATGTAAATCAAGAGAAAGCTCTTGACAAATTGTTTTTCAGCTTATGCCAAAAGAATGATACCATAGAAGATGTTCTGCTAAAATGCTCTACACTAAATGACTTCTATAGTACCAACATATTTGATATTCATACTGTTGCCAAGCATATACTATCAATTCCTGATATTGACAAGAGACTGAAAAATGGAGATTTGACATTAGTGGATGAAATTGCCCACGTCGAAGTTGGAAAAGAAAAGAAGCAGCATTTCTTCTACTCGTTTGCATCAAAATATTGCAGCCATCACCAACCTTTACGATAACTATGTAGAGAAAGTGTTACTATATTTCAAAAGACGAGACAACTTCTACAACTTCAACAATTCCGACTTGAGAAACTACCCAGTTTTCATCAATATCATACATAAGTTCCAAGAGAGCTATGGATTGACGGCATACAATCTAAAAGAGATAGATAAATATCTATGGCAATTAGGTAAATCTTATTATAAAAAATATAATTAAATAAAATTATGTTAGGAGCAATAATAGGAGATATTGCTGGCTCAAAATATGAGTTCAACAATACATTTGATTATGATTTCCAGATGTTCGGCGAGGGATGCGACTTCACCGATGATACCATTTGTACGGTGGCGATAGCCGATGCGATACAGAACGGGCGAAGCTATCAGGAAAGCCTGCTGGATTGATGCCGCCGCTATCCTTCTCCAAAAGGGGCGTATGGCGGAAGATTCGCGGGGTGGATTCGTTCTCTTGATCCGCAGCCATACAATAGTTTTGGCAATGGTTCGGCAATGCGAGTATCGCCAGTGGCTTGGCTCTACGATGACCTGTCGCAGGTTTTGGAAGAGGCAGAGAAAACGGCTCTTCCTACCCATAACCATCCCGAAGGAATCAAGGGAGCCAAAGCCGTGGCTCATGCCATCTGGCATTTCCGCAAGAGCAGATTCTCAGAGGAATCCAAGGAGTGTAAGGATGAGAAATCTAAAGAATCTGATGATAAAACAATGAAAACCTTCAAGGATATCGCCCGCAGCTATTATGAGGATTTCGATACACGAGATTATCCGAAAGGCAAGTTCGACGAAACCTGCATGGATGCCGTGCCATTATCTTTCCATATTCTTTCAAAAGCCTCATCTTTCGAGGATGCCATCCGCCTAGCCATATCTCATGGCGGCGATAGCGATACCATCGGAGCCATCGTCGGCTCCATCGCCGAAGCCCGATTCGGAATTCCGCAAGATATGAAAGACAAGGCAATCTCTTATCTGCCGGATGATATGCAAGATGTATTGAAACAATTTGCAGGAAAATGCGAAATAAAGCCCAAAAATTTGGTGTTATCAAAGAAAAACCGTATTTTTGCGGCAATTAAAACAAGTAAATATGACGAATCATGATTTTTGGATGTCCATCAGCGACATAATCAATGAAGGATTTACATCTGAAGGTCTAGCAAAATTAGATGATTATGCAGAACAATTCAGTACTGGAAAGATCTTATATAAACGATTTTCACCGTCAGAACAGTATGGGTGCCGTCAAGGAGGTAGAATCCATGTTATTGCATCCTTACTCGCGGGAGCAGAAGTTGGCACAGATCAACTCTCTGCGCCAGAAGGCAGTTTCAAAAGAGAGCAGCAACTTGCGAAGATCCAGGAGAAGCGAATAGAAGATTGGGCGAAAGCTGCTGGATTTTGGATAAGCAACACGGATGAAACCTATGAACAAACCTTGGGCGAAAAAATCGCTCAAGGCGGAGAAGCCGTGGTGTATGACAATGGCAACAAAGTATTAAAGGCTATCGGGTTAGATTATTTCATTCAGCCAATTTTTGCCTTAGATAGAATCTCTTTGCACAATGCTTATTTCGAAGAAACAGAAATGAATGTTTTGGGATTTGGCAGAAATACCAATAAAGATTTTATGGTGATAGTAGAACAACCTTTTATTCACGGCAAGATGATGGCTGACACTGAGATTGCAACTTTCGTGGAACAAATGGGTTTTAAATCTATCAATCCTAGAAATTGGACGTTTGCAAATAAGAATATTTATCTTAGCGATATGCATGATGAGAATGTTCTTCTTTCACCTAATGGACATATTTGCGTAATAGATTGCGATATACGTATCAATATCCCAGAACTCAGAACTGGAGGAACTCGTAAGTTAATAAATGAAGTAGAAATTATAAAATAATAAAAATATGGCAAGAACAGCAATAAATGTAAATAAACAGAGTGTTGCCCAATTACTGGAAACAGGTAAAACGACACCATTTGTAATCCCAGAATATCAACGTCCATACGCCTGGTCAGATGATCAGGTTACTGTGCTATTTGACGATTTATGGGAATTTACTGCTACATTAGGAGGTTCAGAAAGAGAAGGAACATACTTTTTAGGCTGCATAGTATCGTATGAGAATGATAATAAAGAACAAGAAATTATTGATGGTCAACAGCGTTTGACTTCTTTATTTTTGTTATTGAGAGCTATTTATTCTCACTTAATAAACTCCGACGAGCAAAATGACAAAACGGAACATTTTATTAAATTAATACAACCAACTATTTGGCGAACAGATAAACTAACCGGAAAAGTTGATTACAAGAGCACCTTATTGACCTCACGTGTTGTCAACAATTCCGGCAACGAGATATTGCGCTCAATTTTAGAAACAGGAACAACCGATTCAAAAGCTACAGATAATTATTCAAGAAATTATCGTCTGTTTCAAAAAATGTTTGAAGATCATGCGAGCAAGAGTCCTCTAATGATCTACGATTTTATCTATGCCGTTCTTAACCAAGCGATTCTTCTTCCTATAACTGCGGATTCACAAGACACAGCTTTAATTATATTCAACACTTTGAACGCTCGTGGCTTACCATTATCAGATGCAGATATTTTCAAGGCTAAGATATACAATCACCTTGACGATGATGGAAAGAAAGAATTCATAGAAGCATGGAAAGCTCTAGATGAAAATGCAACAGCTGCCAACGAAAGCATACAATCACTCTTCTACTATTATATGTTCTTTTTGCGTGCAGAAGAAAATGACAAGAGTTCTACTACACCTGGAATTCGTTCGTATTTTACCAAAAACAAGAATGAGAGATTATTTGACAAGCACTTAATACAGAATTTAGACACCATTCTTAATCTTTGGAGAATTATAAATGTGCATGAAGAATTGGACGAAGCTTGGAGTAAAAATCCATTTATCTTACAAGCAATGGACATATTAACCTCGTATCCCAATGAATTTTGGAAATATCCAGTTATAATATTTTATTTGAAACACAGACATGAAAAGACATTCGAGACAGATTTTGAGCACTTTCTTCATCGCTTAATCTCTGAATTATTGGTAAAATATTGCTTGGTGCCTACTATTAATGCAGTAAAAAGCGACATTATGAAATTAAATGTTGAGATAACCAAATCGTCTCATCCGACATTTGATTTCAAGGAACTTGATGACAAGGAACTTGCAAAAAAAATCAAGTCACCTCACCGAAGTGCAGTAAGAATGCTACTAAAGATTTCTGCATATAACAAACAAGATACCCTGCTGCCAGACAAATGGGAAATTGAGCATATTTTTCCACAAAAGTGGCAATCCACTTATTTTCCAAATGTCACAGACGATATCGTCAAAGAAAAGATAGAGCATATTGGAAACAAGCTTCCTTTCGAGAAGAAACTCAATATAATTGCAGGAAATGGATACTTTGTAAAAAAGAAAAATGAATATGTTATTTCCAACATCACCATTACTAAAAAATTTGGTGAAAGTTCTTCTTCTGACTGGACTTTGGATAACATAACAGAACGAGACTTACAAGTTTCAACAGAAGTTATGGAAACATTGACCAAATGGAAACAAGAATATAATACACCCTCAGGAAAATCATTACATGCTGAAGCTACACCAGAAGAATTAGCCATGATTGATGAATTCAAAAAAAGAGGATTGATATAAAACTAAAAAAGCAGCACGTGAAAACATGCTGCTTTTTAAATTCTTATCTTATTTAGTTTACTCGCTTGCAGGTAATTCTCTGCTTATACTGAGGTCCTTCCTCTAAAGTAACTTCCAATACTACTGTATCATTTTTGAAGGAAACAACAGTATAAATTATATCTATATCACCTCTGTTGTCGTACAGAATGATTTTATTGCCAGAAACCTCATATTTGTAAGTATAGCTAGAAGAATGCCAATCACCACCATAATACCAATACCATTTGTAGGTTCCATCACCCTTGAAAAGGATTCTCTCACTATCCCCTTCAGGAACATCCTGATCAACCTTAATAAGATTCTCATCCTCTGTGTCATCATATCCCCAGCCAGAAATGTGAGTCGTCTGCCACATTCCTATACAATTAGTCTTGATATCATCTTGTGATGGAGCATCGTCATCATCAGATGAACAAGCGGTGAAAGACACCATTGAAAACAAGGCGAAAAGAATCGCCATTAAAGAAAAATGTAACTTTTTCATAAGTTGTGCCCGTTATGCCGATAGCTAAGCTTTTAATGTTATTAAATTAGTGAATCCGATAGATTATTATTGCGAAGCCATCGTTCTCTACATCACCTACGGATACAAAACACGTGGACGAAACCTGTCCACATTGCAGCCGTAGGAAAAGCTGAGGAAAACGACAAGTAACGCCCACGCTATAGCGGACGCTTACTATCTGTCGGTATTCCTGCTTTTTATTGAAGTTTCCTACGTTCCAATGTGCATGACCGAATAGCAAACGCTAATTTAACCATCAAAAAAATAGAAGTCAATCTCTTGCGAGAAATCATTCTGAATGCAAAAGTACAAAAACTTTCTGAATAATCAGCATTTACCATTCATTTTTTTCGCCAACTTCTTCTTTTTTATCTTATTTCTCCTTAAAATAACTGCCCGCTTCCATCTTGCAATCCATCGCACGGCACTTGTTGTAGTGCTCTCGGGCTCTGTTTTCTCTTGCAAACATCGCCTTGGTGCCAGCCTCATCTTCTGAAAACTGCAGGTGGTTGTCGATGCCCATACCATGAGCGATGTTCTCCACATCAAGATCATCGGTGCCGATGAAGGTAAAGATCCAGTTCTGCTTCTTCAACTTCTCTATGAGGTTCTTGATCATCTTCAAATCATACTCCTCGCTGCAGTTCTCCTCACCATCCGTGATGATGGTCACCAACACGCTGTCTTCCTCGGTGGTCAGGGCGTTGATCTTGGCGATGCCCATACCTATGGCATCGTAAAGTGGGGTGCCGCCACATGGATTGTAATCCCTTGACTTCAGAGGGTTGGCATGGCGGGCAGACACATTATCATAGAACAGATTCTTGTGGGTGCTGTCGAAGGTGATGAGCGTTACCCGCTGCTCCATGTCCTTATGCGTCTTCTGCATTTTCTGAATCGTGGTCAGGGTCTCGTTGATGCCCACCAGTGCCTGGTGCTCGATAATACTCATGCTGCCACTCTCATCCACTACCAAAAGATTGAATACTCGTTTCATAACTTGTTTCTCCTATTTATTTTAATTGTTCAACATATTTCTATTTCATATTCTGATTCATCAAGAAATGGGAATTTTCCTGCTTATTACCTTCTTCTTCCCCGCTTCTTGATTGCTTCTCTTTATCCCTTAAAAGAAAGAATAGAAGGGAAAATTAAGAAAAGGCACAAAAAAAATTTGCTTGTATCGTTATTTTTTGTAATTTTGCAGAAAATAAGGAACAAGCGTATGAACAATATGAAATATCCGATAGGCATACAGAGCTTTGAGAAAATCATCACAGAAGGATATCTTTATATAGATAAGACTCAGATGATTTATGATATGGTAGAAAATGGCAAGATTTACTTTCTGAGTCGTCCCAGACGATTTGGAAAGTCACTCCTCGTTTCTACACTTGAATGCTATTTCCAAGGAAGAAAAGAACTGTTCAAGGGCTTAGCCATTGATAATCTGGAAACCAACTGGAAACAATATGCGGTATTTCATCTTGATTTCAACGGCAAGGATTTCACACAAGCCGGTCAGTTGGAGAAGACGCTGATTGATTTCGTAGAATCGCAGGAAGCCATCTACGGCAAGGCTCCCTTTGCTTCCACCCTCGGTGACAGATTCATTGGCGTTCTGAGAAATGCCCACGAAAAAACAGGACTTCGCGCCGTTGTACTTATCGATGAATACGACAAGCCTCTGCTAGACGTCTTGGATTCTACCCTGAAGACAACCGACGCTGATGGCAATGAGCGATTGTTGGAAGATAGACATCGGGAAATTCTGAAAGGCTTCTACAGTGTATTCAAGGCTGCCGATAAAGACCTGCAATTCGTTCTGCTCACGGGAGTTACCAAGTTTTCACAAGTAAGCGTATTCAGCGGTTTCAACCAACCCGAAGATATCAGCCTTTCTGCCCACTTTGATACACTCCTCGGCATCACAGAAGATGAGTTACGATCAACCTTTGCGCAGCAAATTGCAGAAATGGCCGAGGAATATGATGTTTCAAAGGAAGAAATGCTGATAAAACTGAAACGCCAGTTTGACGGTTACCATTTCAGCCGCAGGATGCGAGGCGTATATAATCCTTTCAGCATCTTGCGCGCCTTCAAGGAAATGCTCATCGACGACTATTGGTTCCAAACGGGTTCACCCACCTATCTGGTTCGCCTGCTAGCTCATAGCGATGAAAACATCAACGAACTGGTGGGAAAATATTATCCCACCAAGGATTTCGACGATTACAAGGCCACCGTAGAGCGCCCTTTGCCGATGATATACCAAAGCGGATATCTGACCATCAAGGGATGGTCAAGGAACACCAATTCCTATCTGTTGGATTTCCCGAACGATGAAGTAAGAAGGGGATTCATCAGTTTGCTGGCAGCAGATTATCTGAAGCCAAAGGTTTCACCTGATTCCTGGGTATTACAGGTAATTGAAGCATTGGGGAAGGGAGAATGCGAAAAGCTGCATCAGCTGATGGTTTCTTTCTTTGCCAGCATCCCTTATTCTCAACGAAGAAAAGATGATGAACGTGAGAAGGAGCGTTATTTCCAATATACGTTCTATCTGGTATTGAGGATGATCAGTTCCTATACCATCTTCATTGAAAAAGAACAGAGCGAAGGAAGAGTAGATTGCATCATAGAAACTCCTCTATACATTTATATATTTGAGTTCAAGAGGGATGGAAGCGCAAAAGAAGCGCTCCAGCAAATAGAAGATATGGGATATGCCCGGGAATATTTTTCAGATAAGAGAAAGATATTCAAGATAGGATGCAGTTTCTCATCAAAAACAGGAACGATAGATGATTGGGGAGAGCGTTGAATCTCTCCCCGATAGCATTTTATACATATATTATATAAAGAGATGAAAGAAGTATTGATAGTAAGCATCGGCAGCTTCTTCGGAGGCGGCATGAGATATTGGATTTCAAAGATGGTGCAATCCTGCACGGTGATAGCCTTTCCTTTCGGAACGATGGCGGTGAATGTGGCGGGATGCCTCATCATCGGATTCCTCTCGGGATTGAACTGGCGGGAAGGGGGATGGATGTCACCATCTACCAAACTGCTGCTCACCACGGGGTTCTGCGGAGGATTCACTACCTTCTCTACCTTCATGAACGAGGGGGCTGGACTGATGAAGGAAGAGAACTATCTCTATATGATACTCTATCTCTTCGGAAGTCTAGCGCTGGGACTTATCGCCGTTCTCGCCGGACATTATCTGGCAAAAATGATTGCATGAGAAGATAGAAGAAAAAGGCTCGGATTGCCGAAGAATATACAGAAGTTAATATTCCATCAAATGAAGAATTGATGAAAATTCTATCTTTTTTATTATTTTATATTTTCAAAATGCCTTAATTACGAAATTTATTCGTAAATTTGCAGAAAATAATCTGCACTCGACAATTTGAAAGCATGCTTTCATTGTTCTCGTTTGCGTAATTTTTGCACCAATGAATACATTAGATACAAACAATATAAAATGGAGCGAGAATGTGATCATCGCTGATGCCGATTATATCGACAAAGTGGCCTTCGACCTGACTGTCAACTTCGAGCGAATGATCAACCGTCGCATCCAGCCAGCTGATATGGCACAATGGGCAGTGTGCATCGCCCTCGACGGAGGTCTCAGAGAGGGAGAGCACGAAACGCAAGTGGTACTTATCCACGATAAGAAATCTCTGGCGATGAAGAACTTCCGCCCTTCTAACTACGAGAAGGATCTCAACGCCCAGGCTTTCAAGGATGATAAGCTGGGAGAATTCATCTTCGCCTCTTATCCTTCAGAGGAGAAGATGGTAGGAAAGGATGAATTCCTCGTAGAAGTGGCACGCACCGTATGCAACACCAAGGAAGTGAAAAGGGTGATGGTGATTCCGAACTCGGAAGATGGAGACGCCTACGACCAGCTGAGAGATATGCTGAGAAAGGTGGAGGATGACGACAAACGAATCACCCTCTTCGCCATGCAACCCATGCCGGGAGGAAACTTCCGACAGGAGATTCTGGGTTACTCGCTGATGAGCGCCCTGGGCATTTCGGCTAAGGAAATAAAATAAAAGCAGAAAGCATTTTTTGCTGAAACGCTGAAACGCTTCTAAATAAAATAAATATTAAAATAACAAACATAATAAAAACAAGATTATAAATGAGTAGAGTACTTATGATTGGCGCAGGTGGCGTGGCTACCGTGGCTGCCTTCAAGATCGTCCAGAACCAGGACGTTTTCACCGAGTTTATGATTGCTAGCCGTCGCAAGGAAAAGTGCGATAAGCTGGTTAAGGATATCCATGCCAAGGGCTACAAGATGGATATTCAGACGGCTGAGGTGGATGCCGACAACGTTGAGCAGTTGAAGGCTCTCTTTAATAGCTATAAGCCTGAGCTTGTCATCAACCTTGCTTTGCCTTACCAGGACCTCACCATCATGGATGCCTGTCTGGCTTGCGGTTGCAACTATATGGATACCGCTAACTATGAGCCAAAGGACGAGGCTCACTTCGAGTACTCATGGCAGTGGGCTTACAAGGATAAGTTTGAGCAGGCAGGTCTGTGCGCTATCCTCGGTTGCGGTTTCGACCCAGGTGTATCCGGCATCTTCACCGCATACGCTGGCAAGCATCACTTCGACGAGATTGAGGTGCTCGACATCGTGGATTGCAATGCCGGAAATCATCACAAGGCTTTCGCAACCAACTTCAACCCTGAAATCAATATCCGCGAGATTACCCAGAAGGGACTCTGGTATAAGGATGGCGAATGGATTGAAACCGACCCATTGTCTATCCACAAGCCGCTCACCTACCCTAACATCGGCCCTCGCGAGAGCTATCTGATGCACCACGAGGAGTTGGAGAGCTTGGTGAAGAACTACCCTACTATCAAAGAGGCACGCTTCTGGATGACCTTCGGTCAGCAGTATCTCACCTACCTCGACTGCATTCAGAACCTCGGTATGAGCCGCATCGACGAAATCGAGTACGAGGCTCCATTGGCAGACGGCTCCGGCAAGACTGCCAAGGTGAAGATTGTTCCATTGCAGTTCCTCAAGGCAGTATTACCTAACCCACAGGATCTCGGCGAGAACTATGATGGCGAAACATCCATCGGTTGCCGCATCCGTGGTAAGAAGGATGGCAAGGAGCGCACCTACTACGTTTATAACAACTGCAAGCACCAGGAGGCTTACAACGAGACAGGCATGCAGGGCGTAAGCTACACCACTGGTGTGCCAGCCATGATTGGTGCGATGATGTTCCTGAAGGGTATCTGGAAGAAGCCAGGCGTCTGGAACGTAGAGGAGTTCGACCCAGATCCATTTATGGAGCAGCTGAACAAGCAGGGATTGCCATGGCACGAGGTGTTTGATGGCGATTTGGAGATTGATTAAACTTTAAAAATTAAAAGAATATGGCAAAAGAGATAGAAGAGGGCAAACTGACCCCCAACGAGGGAAAACTGAAAGCCCTCCAGGCAGCCATGGCGAAGATTGAGAAAGACTTCGGCAAGGGCTCTATCATGAAGCTCGGCGATGAGCACGTAGAGAACATCGAGGTGATTCCTACAGGTAGTATCGCTCTCGACAATGCATTGGGTGTAGGCGGTTATCCAAGGGGACGTATCATCGAGATCTATGGTCCTGAATCTTCCGGTAAGACTACCCTGGCCATCCATGCCATCGCAGAGGCTCAGAAGGCTGGCGGTATTGCTGCCTTCATCGATGCCGAGCACGCTTTCGACCGCTTCTATGCTGCCAAGCTGGGCGTGGATGTGGATAACCTGTGGATTTCACAGCCAGACAATGGTGAGCAGGCATTGCAGATTGCTGACCAGCTGATCAGTTCTGCTGCCGTAGATATCGTGGTAGTTGACTCTGTAGCAGCCCTGACTCCTAAGAAGGAAATCGAGGGCGACATGGGTGATAACGTGGTAGGTCTTCAGGCACGATTGATGAGTCAGGCACTCCGCAAGCTCACTTCTACCATCAGCAAGACCAACACAACCTGCATCTTCATCAACCAGTTGCGCGAGAAGATCGGTGTGATGTTCGGCAACCCAGAGACAACCACCGGTGGTAACGCCTTGAAGTTCTATGCATCTGTTCGCCTGGATATCCGCAAGGCAACAGCCATCAAGGATGGTGAGGACGTGGTAGGTAACCTGGTTCGTGTGAAGGTAGTGAAGAACAAGGTGGCTCCTCCTTTCCGCAAGGCGGAGTTCGATATCATGTTCGGCGAAGGCATCAGCCGTGCCGGCGAGGTATTCGGTTTGGCAGTAGCCAACGGCATCATCGACAAGAGCGGCAGCTGGTATAGCTACGGCGGTTCAAAGCTCGGACAGGGTGCAGATGCCTGCAAGGCATTGCTCAAGGATAATCCTGAGCTTCTCGATGAGTTGGAGGCAAAGGTTCGCGAAGCACTCGCTGCCAAGGATCAGAAATAAAACTCAGATAAGGTAGGTTACACCTTATTATATATAGGGACATTATCTGGAAAAAAGAGTTCCCTAAAAACGAAATAGGAATCAAGATATGAGGAATGCGACATTTTATCGCTTCTTTTATCTTGATTCCTTTTATTTTGTCAGTACCTGGCTGACAGCTTGTCAGCCAAAATCAGGAAAACACGGGAAAAATCAGCCAAATCCAGCAAAAAATCCCTTGGCACGCGCTTTGTTAGTTAGAAAGCGTGAACGCTGAGTTCAGGAGGTTCCCGACAGATGCATATCTTCGGCAGACTTCCCCCGAAGGCAGCGATTCATGAGATAAATAACAATATTAATAACGAAAAAATAAAAAAAAGATATAATCATGGGAAAAGTAATTGGAATTGACTTGGGTACCACAAACAGTTGTGTTGCCGTTTTCGAAGGTAGCGAACCAGTTGT
>ERZ870052.561-NODE-561-length-14497-cov-26.058669_pt1 | contig 14497 bp, 14 predicted proteins | sample MGYA00520889_ERZ870052 | MGnify/ENA primary metagenome ERZ870052 (study PRJEB32232, sample SAMN07284988) | human gut metagenome | biome: human-associated habitat; material: feces | host: Homo sapiens | place: Tanzania | collected 2014-08-14 ...
GGTTAAATTATTAAAGTTAATCGGCGCTGCGCATTGCCCGTGGTTCTTTCTGAATCACAATGCAAAGATACAACATTTCTCATTCCCAACTCACCGATACTCAATGTTGCTCCACGATACTAACCGAATATCATTGATAAATATCAGGGTTCTCCCAAATGGAAGAAAATATAGGATACTTGCAGGGGATTGAACTCCTTGCTGCTCTTGGTGTATCCACTCTTCAGCAACTGCTCATAGAGCTGTGTGCATCTTACTATCCATCTCATCAGATGGGCTCTTGCCACGTCCGGGTCGGAATCCGGAAAATAGAGCAGGGCTAACTCCTGCTTGGTGTAACTTCGTAAATCCATTTTTTTATAATGTTGAATGTTAAATGTTGAATTTTTCCACACGGATCTCACGGATCTCACGGATTTTCGACTCCTTCGGAGTTTTTCCATTGAGACCAAATGAGAATACCCGTTGCTTGCAACGAAAAAATAAATCCGTGAGATCCGTGAGATCCGTGTGCGACTTAAATACCATCCGTAAGTATGATACTTAGCCATCGTAACTATGATACTTAGCTATCGTAACCAAGATACTTAATCCTCCACGGTATCGTTAGGATCAATGAAGGCATCGCTGTTGATTTCGACACCCTCCTTCTCGATCACAGCCCAGCCGTTGCCGTGCTCCTTGTGAATCTTCTTGAATCCCAGACGAGACATCACGGCACCGATGTTGTGAGAGTTCAGGTTCTGGCGCAGGGCTGGGTTGACACCAATCTTCTCCAGAATCTCCGAGGTGTAGCGGAACTTGATGTACTCCAGTGGCGTTTCAGGCAATGGCACCTTGTAATACTTCAGTATCTGCTCCTCGGCATAGTTGGCTACCATGAAGAGACGGTTGTGGAGGCGCATCAGCTCGATGTCGTCGCGAGTCAGCCAGAAAGTCCAGTTCAGAGGCGAGTTCTTCTTGCGCTTCATCACCTCCTGACCCAGAGCCAATGCCTCGGCATAGACGTGGTCGTAGTCTATCGGGTGTTCTATCGGACTCTCGATGCTGTCCACTATCCAGGGAGAGTAACGGCGGTTCTCCTCGTCGGTGATAAACTGCAGGCTGTTGGTGGTTCCGCAGAGCGAGGCACGATGGGGCAGTTCGGTGCGATACTTGTCGTAGGGACGGCGGATGGAGAAAGTGAGCTTCGTGAGATTGCTCTTGAAGGCACTCAGGTTCTTACCGAAAACCGTCTCAAACTCATCGAGGCATATCGTCGCCTTGCTGCTGAAAGCCTCCATGAAGTCCTTGTCGGTATAGTTGCCCGTGGAATCGTTGAAGAAATACTGGCGCAGCGACGGCGGAAGGAGATAAGCGAAGATCGTGGTCTTGAAGATGCCACCCTTGCCCACGAGGATGAGGATGAACTGGTTCACCACCTTCAGTATCACCCATGCCACCACCATCGCCACCAGCCACTTCTTGAAGAAATAGCGGAAGAGCTTCTGGTTGTGCTCATAGCCCGGCTTCTCCACCACATGGATGCGGTCGGCGAGCTGGTCGATATAGTCGGGGTCCTTGTCGCGGTCCCATATCGGCAGACTCCGGAGATATTCCTCCAAGGGATCGTAGGGGGGACAGAAATCACTGTTGATGATGCTGTGCAGCACCTTCTCGGAAAGATGCAGCCCTGCCTCGTCCATCTCCGCCCAGAGCGAGTTCTCGATGTTATCGTCGATGCGGGTGAAGTGAGGATACTTGCCGCTGTAAACCATGCGGCTTCTCAACTCGAAGAAGCCCGTCACGATGTTGTGCTGAAACTCGTAGTGGGTAGCCAGCCATTGCTTGATGGTCTTCACCCTCGGCTTGCCGCTGTATGCCTCGCCAGGGCGGTAGAAGTGCCAGGTACCCAAGAGGTCGGTATGATTGTAGCACGCTTTCATCACGCTGGCGGTGTCGACATAGTTGGTGCCAAACTCCCTGTCGGCATACTTTATCGCCTCGTCCTTGTCGATGCCATATCTCACGCAGACCTTGCCGAAGTTACAGACATACTCGTTGTGCCTGCCAGGTTCAAAGTCGTAGCCCCATTGCTTCAGGAGCTCCTTGATGTGCGGTGCAGCTTCTTCGATGGTGATGGCAGCCATCTGCTTCCCGCCCTGCTGCTCTTTCTTCGCCTTTCGGTTGGCAGCACGTTTGAGCGATTTCGCCTCCATCGCCTTCTGGGTATAAAACTTCTTCAGGTCGCCATTATCCAGCGAGAAAGGCACAGACTGCCAGTTGAAGAAAGCTTCAAGGTCGTAGGCAAGTCCGGCGCAACGGGTGATATCAGCGCAAGCCTTGTCGCACTCCAGTCCCAGCAGATGCTCGTAGTAGCTCTGCGCCTTCTCCAGCATCAGGTAGAAGAGGTCGAGGATGGCGATGTCCTCATTGTCAGAAGGCGAATACTTGCAGAATATATGGAAACCCCTGCCGCTGATGCTGCGATGCACCACCATGGTATGCTCATCCTTCACGATGAGTTGCTTGATGTGCTCCATCTGGTCGCCTAGCACGGTGTCGAACTCCACCATCAGCTTGTGGGTAGGTTTTATGAAATTAGTCAACTTTCTGCCATATCCGTCCATCTGGGCAGAGATGGTGATGGCAGGGCATTTCGGCTTCAGCTCGTCGGCGAAGCTCTTGCTGACCTGCAGACGCTGACGATAGAGCAGCGTGAGGTTTTTGACGATAGGGTCTTCGGTGATGAATTTTTTCACCGATTCCCATGAAGCGACGGGATGGTTTTCCGACGACTGGATGCACTGGACATAAGAAGGCATAGCCTCCTGATCCTCTGGTTTGATAATTGATGTTGCCATACTGTGATGAATTTTAAGATTGATAGTACTTGTTTACTCTATGTCTCATGAGGCTGAACATCAGGCTGAATACTGAACTCTGAACACTGAAAATGGGGTAAAAATAGCGTTTTATGGATCTTTTAAATCCTATATAACCCATTGATACATATTTCTTTATGTTCTTTAGCATGCGCTGCTTATAAAAAGAGTGAAACGCTAAAGTTCAGCTACAGCCCTCGTTCTTGAAAGCTGCTGCAAAGATATGAAAAAAGGCTGAAACCGCCGAGAATCCTGTACCTACATATATAGGTACAAAAAACGGTGAATTTACGATAGCTTAACAAAAGATATTAGAATTTTTAAACATATTAAGAAATGACAAGATTTACAAAAACACCAAAGGCACTGAACGCTTTGACGGATACCATCCTCGGCGACAGTACCAATGTGGTACGCACCCTCAAGGAGGCTGGCCACATGAATGAGAATTCAGTCAAGCATGTCTAAGAGGGTTATGCCCGTAATACCCAGTCTTACTGTCTGCTTCGTTCTTCGCTGAAGAAGTGTCACAGCACCAGAGACAAGGTGATGCTGATAATGGACTATCTGGACAACATAGAAGAGGAGTATCACAAGTCCTATCCCGACGATCCCTGCCCGATGGAAGGCGGCTACAAGGCGAGCTTCAAAAGATTGGTGATGGAATCCTTGGGAGCAGAGTGAGATAATCAGTGTGAGATTTAACACCTCAGACCGAATGAATCTAAGAAATCTGCATTATTGTAGTAAGCTAATTCCCCTGCACAGCCCTTCGGTGCCATAGCAAGCTATAGTAAGGCGGTCCCATCCCGCAAAACATGGCGAGACCTTTGATGGTCCGCCAACCTTATAGCGTAGCGGTTCCGAGCACCGGAGGGCGGTTACATCCTCTCGTCCCTGAGGTTTCTGTCCACCGGGAACGGGGGAACCGAAGGGGGTGTAAAGACCATTGAAGAGAGGCTTGGTGAGAAAAGTGGAGCCTTCCTTAACGGTAAGGAAGACGGGTAGGTTTTCGAAAGTCTCAAGGGGTACATGGGTTTACCGATAAGCATCCTGTTTGGGAAGAAGGTATGATAGAGAATAGGGCAAAGAGCATGGCAGCACTTTTCTATAATAAAATTTTGGGATTTTAAATTTTTGCTTATGTTATCACAAGAATCAAAAGAGAAAATGAGACATTGGCTTGATTTATGGCCAGACTCATGTCATCCTGAAGATGAGAAAAGAATGAAAGATTTCATTAAGAGCTTGAAGGCTAATGATGAAACTGTTGATTTCGATGACTTGTACAATTGTTATCGAGAGGTTAAACCTGAGCTAAATGAAGCTGTAGCTGAGGAAAGATGCAGAGAATGGGCTGAGGAGATAGAGCATATCTTGACTCTCAGTTAATTCTTGCATAACAATAACTTTTTGAGCCCCTTGGCTACCCAATGCCACGGGCTATTTAATTAAGCTACTTTTCTGCTTGTGGCAGGAAGGTGGTCGGGGGCTCATTTCATAAAAAATATAGATATAGATGAAGATAGGAGTGCTTACGCTACCATTAAATTCCAATTATGGTGGTATATTACAAACTTATGCCTTGCAAACGGTTTTAAAACGGATGGGGCATGAGGTATATGAGGTGGAATTAAAGAAAAATATGAGGTGGCAATATCCACCATTGTGGAAAATTCCGTTGAGCTTTGGTAAACGATTCCTAATCAAATACTTATTGCGACGTAAAAAACAAAAGATATTATTGGAGCGGTATGAACGCAGGATTTATCCTATGCTTATTCATGATATATTAGAGTTTGAGTCAAAGTATATCAAACAATTTAAGGTAGATAAGTTCATAGACTGTAAAGGGAATTTTGATGCTTGGATATGTGGAAGCGATCAAATATGGCGTTATAAATATTATCCTTTTTTTGAGGGTGATATTGCTAATGTTTATTTAAAGTTTCTAGGTGATGATTCCTGTAAGAGAATCGCTTATGCCGCATCGTTTGGAACAGGCAATTGGGAATATCCTGCGAAAGAAACTGCTGAATGTAAAGAATGGATTCAAAAGTTTGATGCAGTATCTGTTAGGGAAGAGACAGGCGTCAAGTTGTGTTCTACCTATTATGATATAAAAGCTAAACATGTCCTTGATCCAACAATGCTTTTATCAAAAGATGACTATGTCGCTCTAATAGAGAAATCGGATGTGCCGAAAAGCAAAGGTAATTTGTTCTGTTATATCTTAGATAATACGGAAGAGAAAATGAACGTAGTGAAGAATATTGAGAAGCAACGCCATTTATCCTCTTTCTTTATGAATGGAGATTGTGGTAATTTAGCTGAAGATTTAGAAAAGAGAATCCAACCACCGGTTGAAAGCTGGCTTCGAGCTTTCTATGATTCCGAATTTATTGTTACTGATTCTTTTCATGCATGTGTGTTCTCTATTTTGTTTCATAAGCAGTTTTTGGTAATTGGAAATAAAGATAGAGGATTGGCACGCATTCATTCATTACTATCAATGTTTGGACTGGAAGACAGATTGACTTCTGATACAGGTTTAGATATAAATAGAATGAAAACAATCGATTATGATCGAGTTGACGAAATTCTAGCCAAACATAGGGAAGATTCTCGATTATTCTTGATACAGGCTCTAACATCATAATAAGAGTATATATGGAAAATCAAACTTTTAGTATTATAGTTCCGGTTTATAACGTGGAGCAGTATTTAGAGACTTGCATCAACAGTGTACTCAATCAGAGTTATCGGAATTTTCAACTAATACTAGTTGATGATGGAAGTAAAGATTCTTCTGGTGAAATATGTGATAGGTTTGCTCAAAAAGATACTCGTGTCAAAGTTATACATAAACCAAATGCTGGTGTAAGTGCTGCAAGAAATACTGGTATGGATATAGCTACAGGACAATTTATTTGCTTCATCGATTCTGATGATTGGATTGAGAGTGAGTACCTTCAGAAGATTGTTGATGAGATATATGATTTTGATATTTTGTTCTTTGGTTCTGTTTGGCATTACGAAGATGGATGTTCACGTTCTTTAAGCCTTCAAAATTCAGAATATAAAAAAGATATATATACTGGCATTTTTCAATTGCTGGAGAATGATATAAACATCAACTATTTTGGTTTCACTTGGAATAAGGTTTTCCGGAGGGATATTATTGATCAATATAGTATCCGCTTTATCGAGAATCTGGCTATCAGTGAAGATGAAGTGTTTACTTTGGACTATTGTAATCACATCAAATCCTTGAAGGTTATTGACGTTCCACTGTATCATTATCTTTGGAAATCTCAAGGTCTCACACATAAGAAACGAAAAGATGAGGAATGGATATTATTAGCATATCACTTCCGAAAACTGACAAAGGAAATTCTAAATAACGAACTTTCTCTTTATTATAAAAAGAGGGTAGCTGAAATCTTTAATAATGCAGCATGGTCTTGTACCAACCCTTTTGGTTTGATGAAAGGAGAGTTGAGAATGATAAAATATTGTATTAATAACCATGTTGATCTTCCTGTTAAATCTATTGGAAGAGAAATTATAAATAAGATTATATGATAGAATTAATTAGCAAAATTTTAAGAAAGATTATTCGAATTTTTAAAATTCCACGTAATATAATACTTTCATTACGCTATGGCGTATCACCATCTAAGCATGTATATTTCGGAAAAAATGTACGCATAGTTAACCCTCAATATATCGATATGGGGGGGCAAGTTTTCATAGATGATGATGTGGAATTATGCGTAAATCAGACGATGCCTGGAGTTACACCGAAATTACTCATCGGTAATAGGGTGCATTTCGGAAAAATGAACCGTATCGGTTGCGATAACAAGATTGTTATAGAGGATGATGTGCTCTTTGCACCTCATGTTCATATCTCTGATAGAAATCATGGATTCGAGGATATTCATACACCAATTTCTCGGCAGAAAGTGGTTAGTAAAGGCGCAGTTGTCATAGGTGCTGAAACATGGCTCGGCTTCGGTTGTCAGGTGATGTCGGGAGTGAAAATAGGAAGGCATTCCATAATAGCAGCAGGTGCAATAGTTGTTAAGGATGTACCAGATTACTGTGTAGTGGGAGGTAATCCTGCAAAAATCTTGAAAAAATATAATCAAATAACCAATAAATGGGAAAAATATGAAGGCTAAACATTATGACTATCTAATAGTAGGTTCCGGCTTATTCGGAGCCACATTTGCACATTTTGCTCACAAACAAGGCAAGAAGTGCTTGGTAATAGACAAGCGTTCTCACTTAGGTGGTAACATCTATTGTGAGAATATCGAGGGAATCAACGTGCATAAGTATGGTGCACATATTTTCCATACCTCCAATAAAAAGGTGTGGGACTTTGTGAACTCTATCGTTGAGTTCAACCGCTATACCAATTCGCCAGTAGCAAACTACAAAGGCAAGCTTTATAATCTGCCTTTCAATATGAATACCTTCTATCAGATGTGGGGTGTAACCACTCCTGAGGAGGCACAGGCGAAGATTGATGAGCAGAAGGAGGAAGCTGTGGTTCGAATGAAAGCTGATGGCGTAACAGAACCTCGTAACTTAGAGGAACAAGCTCAGGTGTTGATTGGCAAGGATATTTATGAGAAACTCATTAAGGGCTATACCGAGAAGCAGTGGGGTAGAAAGTGTACAGAACTTCCTGCTTTCATTATCAAGCGTCTGCCTGTCCGTCTTATCTTTGATAATAACTACTTCAATGATAAGTATCAGGGTATCCCTGTTGGTGGCTACAACAAACTGATTGATGGCTTGCTTGAAGGAGTAGAGACTAAGACAAGTGTAGATTTCTTCGAGAACCGCTCTTATTGGGAGGGCATTGCAGATAAGATTGTTTTCACAGGCAAGATAGATGAATTCTACAATTACCAGTTTGGCAAGCTTAACTATCGTACCGTCCGATTCGAGACAGAGGTCATAGATAAGCCAAATTATCAGGGCAATGCGGTTGTGAACTATACCGAGCGTGAGATACCTTACACTCGTGTTATTGAGCACAAGCACTTCGAGATGTTTGGTCAGAAAGTATACGATACCCCAAAGACTGTTATCTCAAAGGAGTATTCAACAGAGTGGAAGGATGGTATGGAACCATACTATCCGGTGAATGATAAGCAGAACTCTGAGCTATATGCCAAGTATAAAGAACTGGCAGATAAGGAAGAGAATGTTATCTTTGGTGGCAGACTAGCAGAATACAAGTACTACGATATGGCTCCTATTATTGAGAAGGTATTAAATATTTATGTTTATAATCATGAAAAAATAATATCTAAATAGTAAAAAAGACAAATAAACATGAAGCATTTGAATTACTTTTTAACATATTGTTTTGCATTTGCAATGTTGTTGGAATGCAATTCTGTCTATATAATAAATAGTCAATTTTTTAATCAAATCATCTTGCTGGTGTCTTTTGTTTGTTTACTCATATTATTTTTTAATGGAAAAAAAATATATAAGTTACGGCCATTAACGCCATTTTATGTATTACTTTATGTTCTTTGGGCTCTTGTGCTATATTTTAACGGAACAGGCGATAGAACTTTTATTCTTAAATTTTTTGGAATTTTACCATTATTAACAGTATATTTAGCTTATGGGGGGTTAAGTAGATTTAAACAGATTTTAAAAGCTGTTGTAAATATTATGCTCTCAATATCAGTTATATCTTTGTTTTTTTATTTATTTGGTACAGTGTTAAATATTATTCCATGTTCAGAAGTCGTGTATTCTGATTGGGCCGGAACTTATTTCCCCTCATGGTATAATATTTATTTTGAAGCTCAGCCTTTTAGAAATTGCGGTATTTATCCAGAAGCACCGATGTTCAATTATTGTTTAGTTGTAGCTCTTTTGTCAGAGTATTTTTTATTTGAAAGAAACAAATGGAAAATATTATTTCTTGTTACGGCTATATTAACATCAACCTCTACCACTGGTGTTTTTGCTTTGTTAGGCTTAGTTTTATTTCATGTACTCGGTAAGTTATACGAAGGTTCTTTATCTCCTTTAAAAACTGCTTTAACTTTATTGAGTATAGTTGTCGTTTTTGTCATCGTTCTTTATATTGGCAATGATGTGTTGGAAATGAAAAGTCAAACAGAATCTTATGCAGATAGAACAGTTCATATAAAAAACGCTCTGAAAGTCTTTAGTCAAAATATATTCTTAGGTTCTGGTTATGGTAAAAATGGTGTAGGAAGTAGCAACTCTTTGTTTATTATTTTAGCAGATGGCGGAATCTGGATGTCTTTGTTTATTGGTCTTGCCCTTCTATATTGGCCATTTCTTCAGCTTTTAAAAAGAAATTTTAGATTCGTAGGGATGTATTTTGTATATTTTTGCACATTCTCAATAACTATAGTATTATATACTAATATGTCTTTATTTATGTTAGCTTATCCGTTAAGTTCTTTGTTAAAACAAATTAAAATTAAACACAATATTTATGAATACTAAAATTCTTTCAATTATTATTCCCATGTATAACATGGAAAAATATATAGATAAATGTTTGCAGTCTATTATAAATATTCCGACAGAATGCCTTGAATGTATTGATGTCATAGTAGTTAATGATGGTAGTAAAGACCAATCATTGCGTATAGCTACTTCATATCAAAATAAATACCCAGGAGTTATTCGTGTGATTGATAAAGAAAATGGTAACTATGGCTCTTGTATTAATGCAGGTTTGTCAAAGGCTATAGGTACTTATGTAAAAGTTTTAGATTCTGATGATTACTTTTCTTCAGAAGGACTTGGTGCTATTATAGAAAAAATTAGTAGCATTCCAGTAATGGATATGATTGTTACAGATTTTGACATAATCAATTCTAATGATGAGATTACGAATCACGTATTCTTTCAATTAAATAAGGAAAAATGTTTGTTATTTAATGATATTTGGAAGAAAATATCGGATATACAAATGCATGCTATTATATATAGAACAGGACTTCTTAAAGAAATGAATTATCATCAAACTGAAGGCATTTCTTATACCGACCAAGAATGGTGTTACTATCCGATGGTAAAAATTCAAACAGTATATTATATAGACAAAGTATTGTATAAGTATTTGTTGGGAAGAGAAGGACAAACAATGTCCAGAAGTGCTTTGAAGAAAATGATAAACCATTTGGAAATTGTTGCAAATAGAATGTTCGATCATTTTTCCTTATTAGGCAAGGAAAAAATTTCTCATCAGCGCTATCTTCTTTTGAGAAAAAGAGTGCTTGTAAGATATAAGGATATTTATCGATTGTATTTAATTGAATTCGAGAAAGAAGAATTTGATGCAAAAGCATTCGATGAACTAGATTCTTTTGTTAAACAAAACAAAGAAATATATTCATTGTTAGGATTGACTTCTATTTATAAAAAAGTTATGCCTATACCTTATGTTTTGTTGTATAGATTGTTTAATTTACGAATTAATTTCTGAGTCCACTTGAATTAGTGGGTTCTATTTGAATCAAACAAATGTCTTAGTCGGGTACTATTCCGACATTGACGATAACTAACACGGACTATCAGTCTGCCTCAAAAGTTGTCAAACCAACACAGAAAGGCGTCTGTAGTTTTTAAAAATGCCTCAAAATGGGGCTATTCGCTCTTTGAATTACTTATTTTGCTATTTGGAGACTTAATTTGCAATCAAACCAGAAAATACGGCGCATGTTTATCCAAGCGCATCTTGCAATTGCTTGCAAACTGTGCTTAATGAGTGTGCGGTATCTGGTCTTGTTGTTTCTCGTATGGAAGCTATACTGGAACATGGCGGCTTCGACGTTGTTGCGTTTCTTGCGTTCATCGAAAGGAATTGCATCAACCTTTCGCCTAACCTCTACTCTGTCCACCTGCTCTTTGGAGAAATACCTATATGTCTTCTTCCCGTTGGCATCCACCAGGTCAATCTTCCATTTGTCTGGCTTGACGGGGATAGCGGTCTTGACTTCGCCTGTGGTTTTGTCCGTAACTTCCAAGGTCTGGGCATCCGTCATGTTCAGGTCAAACCGAGAGGGCTTTCCCTGTAAACCTCCAGCAACGATGTCCATCTCTTCATCCTTTGCAAAGTCTCGATTCGATTGGCTCTGATAGGCTCCATCGACATAGGCTGTTTCGACATTATCGCCTGTCACTTCCTTGGTTGCCTTCACTGCATCCTCGAAGAAGTCATTGTCGGCAGCCGTGGCACCCTTGACCTTCACGTCTGTTATCAAGCTGGGCTTATCTTTCTCAGGAAGAGTCTCGGTAATGTTGGTGCTGAAGCCCTTCACCTTCTGCTTGTGCTTGCCTCGGTATTCTGCATCGGGATCGTTCGGGTTCTGCACGCTCTTGGCTGAGATTTTTCTCTTGTCACGTACGGAGACAACGCCAGCGTCGGACTTCTCGTACTGCTCGGAGAACACTCGTTCCAAGAGAGACTTGTTCTTGGCGATGGAATGCGTGAGCACATAGTCTATGACGATGCCCAAGTCCAGAAGACGTTTGCCCATAGTTTCACTATCTGTACGATAGACAGTCTTTTTGGCATCCTCGGCAAAGAATTCCAATGCTTGCTGGCGAACAAGTTGGTCGGCAATGCGTTCCAGTTCTTCCTTGGTGGCGCTTTTTACAAAGGTCTCGTGGATAATCTCATAGCGAGAATACCATGCGATGTTGCTAGAGATAAGCTTGCTGTCCATGCGGATAGCCTTGCCCGAAATTCGATACTCCTTGGCTTGCAACTTTGTGATTTGCTTGAAACACTTGTCGAATAGGTTCACGCCTGTTTCTTCCTCGTGCTTGCAGATTCTACGGCGTAGGCCATAATAGGAGTCTATAGTAGGGCATTGCTCGTCAAGGTTCACCATGCCAAGGGCACGGCGGTAAAGCAGGTTGAATCGACATTGTTCATACAACTGCTCGTCACTACACCCAACACCTTCTTTCAATATCATCATTGCAACAAGGATGCGTATGGAAACATTGGGACGACCGACACGATTGGTTTCATGCGTGGTTGTGTAGAGAGGCTTAAATATCTCCTCGTCAATATTGGAAGTGACTTCCCTATAGAATGTGTTGTGCCATGCGTTTTGATCATCATAAAGGCGACCTTCTCGCTCACACAACAATCCCGAAGGAGAGTTGAACATATCAAATTGCTTGGTTTTTGGACTTTTCTTGAACATAGCTTGAATATTGGTTTGAGACTTCAAAGATACAAAAAAATCTCCAGATTACAAAATGTCAAAGAACGAATATATGTTAAACTTTTAACGAGGACACTTTTTCAAGTGGACTCATTTCTGAGTTATATGATTTTATCGATTATAGTTCCATGTTACAATGTAGACCTGTACGTTGAAAAATGTATTGATAGTCTTGAAAAACAAGATATCCCAAAAGATGATTACGAGATCTTGGCTTATAACGATGAGTCTAAGGACAATACTTTGTGTATACTTGAAAAACTGGCAAAGAAATATCCGAATGTAAAAGTTGCTAGTCACAAAAATAAAGGCTTATCTGGTACAAGAAATCGTGGTGTTCGTGAGGCAAAAGGAGATTTTATTTGGTTTATTGATAGTGATGATTGGATTTCAGATAATTGTCTGGGAAAAATACTTTCATCAATAACTGATGAAACGGATATAGTTGCTTTCTCTGGTTTTATTCCAGAGGGCAATCGAAGTGTTGGTGCTGATATTTATGGTGAAAAAGTCATAGATAAGCAAACTTTATTTACTTATGGATTTGCTGATGGTGCTCCTTTCTATATGCACAGAAGAGATTTTCTTATTAAGAATAATCTCTTTTTTAAAGAAGGCATCAAACATGAGGATACGCTTTTCACCCCTATTGTCTTGAATGAGGCAAGAGATATTTCTTTTTACCGGACTCCAGTCTATCATTATCTGTTACGTGCTGGCAGTATTACAACTGTAAAAGACGTGAAACGCATATATGATTTACATGATAATATGGTCTATTTATCTGAATATGCAGATACAATAAAAGATTTAGTTGTTAAAAGAGGCTTCCTAAATCATATAGCTCATCATATTATAGAAATGCTGAATTATGGAATTGATAATGGTATTGATGGTGAAAAACTTATCAATCAAATTATGCAAGGACATCCATATTTATGGCAAATAATGAAAAATGCAATAGACTTGAAGCCTAGATTGATATATTGGGCTGTCAAGTTATCTCCATTCCCTTTTATAACGACTTATAGGCTATTAACTAAGCTAAAGTAATGTATTTCTAATAAGTTAAGTTTATATATTATGATTACTATTAACGGCCAGTTTGCGGCTCGTAGAGTTACTGGGCAAGAACGTTTTGCATTTGAGATTATATTAGAATTAGACAAAATATGCAAGAAAGGACAATATTCTTTGGTTGTTCCAAAAAATGCTTCCAATATTCCGCATTTGAATAATATACCAGTTGTCAAATTTGGGAAGGCGAAAGGATCTTTATGGGAACAAACTTTTTTAGCTTTGTATATGTTAACTCATCCTAGAAGCATATCGTTGAATCTTCTTACAATTATGCCTGTTTGGAAACCTGGAATTATTTGTATTCACGACATGAGTTATAGAACTCATCCCGAGTATTGCAAGACATTCTACATGAAGGTTTCTAGATGTTGGCATATATTTCAAGAGGAGTTAGCTCGAAGATTCTCACCTTTATTATTTACCGTGTCTGAGTATTCTAAGAAACAAATGATGGAATGTTTAAAGCTACCATCAGATAAAATTGTAGTATTAGGTAATGGGTGGGAACATTTCAAAGATGTTATAGCTGATGAAACTTTGAAAGAAAGACATCCTGATTGGTTCGCAACTCCGTACTTCTTTTCTTTGGGCAGTTTGGCTCCAAATAAGAATATTCAATGGATTTTAGAGGTTGCTAAGAAACATCCTCAGTATAATTTCTTTATAGGCGGAAAGGCTAATCTTAAAGCGTATGGTACCGATTATAAAGAAGAGGATTATAAGAACGTTAAATTCTTGGGCTATATAAGCGATGGAGAAGTAAAGTATCTTATGGCTCATTGCAAAGCTTTTGTTTTTCCATCCTTCTTCGAAGGATTTGGTATTCCGCCTTTAGAAGCAATGAGCGTTGGTGCAAAATGTATCATTGCAAAGGCTAGCTGTTTGCCGGAAATCTTCGGAGAGTCTGCTTATTGGATAGATCCTTATAACACCGAAGTAGATTTGGATGAGTTACTTTCTCATGATGTTGCATCTCCTGAAAAGGTATTAAACAAATATACTTTCAAGCGTTTTGCAAAAATCATGCACAATACCTTATGTGGTTTTTCTTAATATATCTTCACGGTACCTTTATTGTAACTATTCGGTGAATGCCGTATTGTGTGCCTAGAAAAAGTTTCGTACCTTTGCACCATGATTTTAAATTATTCAAATTATGGTACAAGGCAAGAAACAATTAAACAGCAAGCCAAAGTTCGCCGAGGTTGTAATCGGTGACAATGAGGCGAAGGAGATGCGTGAGTCTGCAAATGCTCGCAACCGTCGCAATCCTTATTTAAAATTAAGCTATCC
>ERZ870052.563-NODE-563-length-14461-cov-2.726988_pt1 | contig 14461 bp, 6 predicted proteins | sample MGYA00520889_ERZ870052 | MGnify/ENA primary metagenome ERZ870052 (study PRJEB32232, sample SAMN07284988) | human gut metagenome | biome: human-associated habitat; material: feces | host: Homo sapiens | place: Tanzania | collected 2014-08-14 ...
CATGATGAACCTCCAAAGTGTTCAAGCTGCTGGTTGCCGGGTGAATGACGACGTTTCTAATTAGCTAAACCCATAAACCTTATAGGTTGTTCGTTTAGCTGTTGAAAAGCATAGTAGACACTAAAGCCTACTAATGCAATAGGAAAAAGATATTTATTGCAAGATGATTAACCCGCTGGACTGGAACGGGAGTTTTCAAAACCATTTTTTCGGCTAGAATTGCTTCGAACAAATGACCGAAAGGTAGCACTATATATGTTGGTTTCTACTAAGGGCAGGTATGCCCTGCGCGTTATGGTCGACCTGGCCGAGCACCAGGCGACCGGCCGCATTCCGCTTAAAGAGATTGCGGCGCGTCAGGGTATTTCGGAGAAGTACCTCGAGAATATCCTGGCGACGCTCGTGCGCGCCAATATGCTCTCGGGCATGCGCGGCAAGGGCGGCGGCTATGTGCTCACGCGTCCGCCCGAGCAGTACACGGTGGGCGAGATCCTGCGCCTGACCGAGGGAAGCCTGGCGCCGGTTGCCTGTCTGGACGGCGACTGCAAGGGTTGTTCACGCTCGGATGAGTGCCCCACGCTCGACGTGTGGAAGAACCTGGACAAGCTCATCAACGACTACCTCGACGGCGTGACGCTCGACCAACTTGTCGCGCCCAACGAAGGCTACGACTACGTGATTTAGGGCTCTAACGAAATGTGATGGCGCGGGCCGACCTGTGGTGGGTTGGCCCGCGCTTTATGTCTATTGGACTAATCGCCCGCGACGCCGTCGAGGATGCTGCGCATGATGGATACCAGGATGCTGCCCATAAAGGCCGAGCCAAAGCTGGCGATGGAAATGCCGGCGCCTAGGAGGTTGACCGACAGGTAGCTGGCAAGCTCGAGTATAAAGCTGTTGACGACAAGCTGGAAAATACCCAGCGTAATGATGGTGAGCGGCAGCGAAATGACCGTGAGGAACGGCTTGACGAGCGAGTCGACGATGTTCAGGAACAGCCCCACAAAGGCAAAGCAGACCCAGGCTTCGGCAAAACCGAAGGGCTGGATGCCGGGGACGAGAAACGTGGCGATCGCGATGGCGATCGAGGTGAAGAGCCAGTTAAGCATAAAGCGCATGGTGCGATCCCTTTCTGCGCAGACAGTGTGTCGCTTTGTTTGGGCGCCCATTGTCTCAGATATTCGTGGAGCTTGCGTGCGCATTTGGTTTCAAAACGGCGTTCGTCTTAAAAAACGTGCCGCTGGCAGAGAGTCTTGTCGCTTTAGTTTGGTGGTGTGCTACACTGCTACGGGCAAAAGCCACAGGCGTTGCCCTATTGCATATTACGGGCGAACGATGCCCGATGTCAGTATCAACTACGATGCCTTTTGGCGGGTTTGGCGGTGATCGATGAATATCGAGAACATGTTTGACAAGCCTGATGTCAAGCAGCTAGTCCACGCATTTAGCCTTTTGGACGACGAGAAAGATATCCAAGCGTTTTTGACCGATATCTGCACGCCGCGCGAGATCTGCGATCTTTCCCAGCGCTTGCAGGTCGCGCGTTATCTGGACGAGGGTGAGCCCTATGTCGAGGTTCAGGCGCGCACCGGCGCTTCGTCCACCACGGTGAGCCGTGTATCTAAGGCACTCAACGGCGAGTACGGCGGCTACCGCAAGATCCTCATCAAGCTGGAGGATGGCGAGTAAGCCAACGGCAAAAAACGAATTGCACAGAACCGTCCCTTCGGGGGCGGTTTTTTTTGGTGCCATGTTGTCCGCTCGGGCGGGTAGGATGGATGCATTGATTATTGCGAACGGTTTGAGTGGAGGACCATGCCTGTTCGAATCTATACCACCAATGCCGGCACGGATTTGAGCGATGCCGAGGCGGCGCTGCTTGCCGACCTGGTTGCCCGCCACGGGCGTGCCGTTTTGCTGGCGCCCTCGTTTGCCGAGCTCGACCTGTGCCGCCACGATGCTGCGGCTGCCGGCGCTTCGCTGGGTGTTGACTACAAGACGCCCTCGTCATGGCTCCGTTCGCTGTGGGAGCTTTTGGGTGATGGCCGTAGCTTCGTCGACAACCTGCAGCGCCAGATGCTGTTCTCGGATATGGTCGCGCGTCTCGATGATGCCGACCTGCAGCCGCTTTCGCGCAGCCAGGGCACGGTGCGCATGCTCGCACGCATGGCCCGCGATGTTCTGCCGGGTGTGGCGGGGACGGGTGCCGGGCGCCGCAGCGGTGGTGCGGACCAGCCGTGTCCTAAAAGCGATGCCGAGGTTCGTGTGTTCGAGCTGCTGCGCGCCTATGCGAGCGGCTTGGACAGCCGAGATATGGTTGAGCCCTGCGAGGCGGCCGATATGATGGCCAGCGTCCTGGCCGATAACCTGCCCGCTTGTGCTCGTGCAGTGTATGTGCGCGGCATCACGTCGTTTTCGCATGGCCTGCTTGAGCTGTTGTCGGCCGTGGCGAACAATGGGGGAGAGGTCGTTGTGCTGCTTGCTCGCGAGCAGGCGGCAATGCGCGAGGATCTGGCTGCGGCCTTTGATGCCCGCGGCGTGCTGTTTGAGGCCGCGCCGCTGGGGGAGGATGCCGCCACGCCTCAGGGTGCCTCCGCTCAGCCTGCCTTTGTTGAGGTTGCCGGCCCTCACGCCCACGCCCATGCCTATGTGGATGCTATCGATGAGTTGGCAAAAACGTGTGAGGCTGCCGCACCGCGCGACGATGCCGCGGCACCCGCCGATCCCGTGCGCGTACTCGTGGTGTCCGCTCGGGCGCCCCAGCTGTTTGGTGAGCTCGCCGCCCGTTTGGCGGCGCGCCATATTGCGGCCGAGACAACAGAGTTCACGGCATTTTCCCAGTCCATCGCGGGCAGGCAGCTTACGGCACTCGCCGGCCTGATCGAGCGCATGAAGGCCGCCGACGAGGGCGCCGCCTCCAAGACCGAGTGGTGGCCCGCCCCGGAGCTTACCGACTGGATTTACAGCCCGCTTTCGGGCGCCGATGCCGCCAGCGCGCGAACCTTCGATAAGAACATGCGCCTGTCGCGCAGTAAGACCACTACGGGCGTCAAGAGCCTGCTGCAGAGCGTGCAGGGCCAGGTAAGGGGCGCGCGCAAGGCGGCCAGTGACCAAAACTGGTTTAAGAATGTGCCGTGCGTGGCCTCGGACGTGTTCCAGGCGCTGTGGCGCGACAAACCCGTGACGGCGCTCAAGGCCATGCTCGCCGTTGCCGAGGCGCTGCCCGATCGCGCTCTGGGCGGCCTTGATGGTCAGGCCCGTCGCCAGGCCGAGGCGGCCCTGCTACGCCATGCCATCGATATCCTCATGAACGACGCCCGCGCGCTCGACGTGTCGCAGGCAGCGACCGTGCCCGTGCTCGACGGCGTCCGCACCAAGGTGTACAAGCGCAGCACCGCCTACGATTACGAGACCTACGAGGTTGACCGTACCCCGCGCGCCCAGGTGCGCTTTGCGTCGCTTGTCGATGCGGCGGCCTTGCGCCCCGACAGCTACGATGCCGTGCTGTTTGCCGACGTCGACCTGGACAGCTACCCGCTTTCGCATGAGGAGGGGCCGCTGGCCACGTTGACGGCCGAGCTGGGTCGCAGTGGTGTGACGCTTGAGCCTGCAGCTCTGCTACGCGTGCGCTTTGGCCGCGTGATGCAAGCTGCGCGCGGCCCGGTTGCGCTTGCCCGCGTAACGCACGATCGCCAGGCGCGCGAGTGCTATCCGGCGGCCGTGTGGACCGAGTTGCGGGCGCGCGCCGAGGCCGCTGGCGCCGCCAAGGCCGCTGACGACGCCAAGGCCGCTGGCACCGACAAGGCCGCTGACGCCGACAAGGCCACCGGCGCCGCCAAGGCGACGTGCGTGGGCGAGGGCGATATCGTCGCCGATTTTGATCCCGCCGCCGGCGAAGGGCTCGAGCGCAAGCGTGTCGCGTGCGAGGCTCCTCAGCACCTGAGCGAGGCGGCCGTGCCGTACCTGGTTCTGCGCCGTCGCGACGGCGAGGGCGAGGACGCACCACTCGTGCCGCGTCTGACGTCCGCCTCGCAGATTGAGGCGTACTCGACGTGCCCGCTGTGCTGGTTTGTGTCGTATCGTGTAAAGCCCCAGTCCATCGATGCGGGCTTTGGCAACATGGAGAAGGGCAACTTTGTCCACGATGTGCTGGAGCACCTGCATGCACGTCTGCCTCAGGAGGGCATGGAGCGCGTGACGCCCGAGAATCTGCCGCGCGCGCAGGAGCTGCTGCGCGAGGTCTTTGACAGGACTTTGGCCGAGCACGCCGGCAAGCGCGGCACGGAGGGCCCGCTCGTGCCGCTCTCTGCGGTGGAGGAGCGCCAGGTGGCCGAGATCTTGCCGCAGCTGGAGAGCGTGCTCGCCTACGAGTCCGAGGCGCTTGCCCCCTTTGCCCCGCGCTACCTGGAGTTTGCCTTCAACGAGCTCAAGGTCGAGTATGCCGGCTGGCCGCTCGGCGGGCGCATCGACCGCGTGGACGTGGATGCCGAGAATCGTGCCGTGGTGATCGACTACAAGCACCGCACGGGCGTTGAGGAGTTTAAGCTCGCCGACCCCACGGTGCGCGACGAGGAGACGGGCGAGGCGCCTATCGACGATCCGCGTTGGCTGCCGCCTCATACCCAGACGCTCATCTACGCGCAGGCCATGCGCCGGGCGCTGGATTTGGACACCCGCGCGGCGCTCTACTTTTCGACCAAGGGCGGCAAGCCCGCGCTGCGCGGTGCTGCGAGCGCCGAGTTGCTCGAGGAAGAGCGCGGCGACGGTCGCATTCCGGGCCTTAAGAAGGGCTTTCCCGGCGAGGGCGGCAGCATGGATTTCGATGCCCTGCTCGACCGCGTGGAGGCCGGCATTGCCGAGCGCCTGCGCGAGCTTGAGGCCGGTAACGTTGCCGCCGTCGACCCGGCGTCTGCCCAGGCTGCGCATGCGCGCTGCTCGTATAACCACGAAGGAACGTTTGTAAGGAGGGACGTGTAGGCCATGGATCTTTCGACTTTGATGCCGCAGCAGCTGCAGATTGTCAAAACGCTCGACCGTCCGCTGTTTGTCTCGGCGGGCGCCGGTTCGGGCAAGACCTTTACCCTCACGCGCCGCATCGTCTACGCGCTCTCGCCCGAATCTGGTCCGTTTGTCGAGCATCTGGACCAGGTGCTCGCCATCACCTTTACCAAGGACGCCGCGGCCGAGATCCGCGACCGCGTGCGCCGCGCACTTATCGACGAGGGCATGGACGAGGAGGCCCTGACCGTCGACGATGCGTGGATCTCGACCATTCACGGTATGTGCTCGCGTATCCTGCGTGCGCACGCGCTGGAGCTGGGTATTGACCCCGAGTTCACGGTGCTCACCGATACCGACGAGCTCATGGACCAGGCTGTTGAGCATGTGCTGGCCCGCGCGACGGCACCCGATGCCGCCCCCGAGCTCGCCGCTTCGCTTAAAAGCCTCTACGCCTGGTATCCCATGGCGGGCGAGGGCGGTCCCTTTGGCGCCGGCACTACCATCAAGGGCCTGGTGCGCGAGCTGCTGGAGCTCTCGAGCCAGCTGCCGGGCGGCATGGACGACGTGCATGTGGCACGCGGACAGGCCGACACCTCGGCGCTCGCCGATGCCTACCGTGCAGCGCTCGGCGCGAGCAAGGCCGCGACCGAGAAGGCGCAGGTGGCGCTCGATGCCATTGATGAGTTCGAAGCCAGCGGCAAGACTATGGCAGATGCGGCGCGACTCATGATGTCGTGCACCATGCCGCGCGCGAGCAAGGCGTTTCCCAAGGAGCAGGTGGAGCTGCTCAAGGCTGAGGCTGCCGATGCATTTATCAATATCGTGCTGGCTTGCGGCGGCCCTGCGCTCGATGCGCTGGTGGGCCTGGCCCGCTCTGTAGAGATCGAGTATCGCGCGCTCAAGGCTGACCAGTCTGCCCTCGACAACAACGACCTGCTGCGTATGGCCTATGAGGCCCTGCGCGACTATCCCGCCATCCGGGCCGCCTACGAGGGCCGCTTTAAGATGGTCATGATCGACGAGTTCCAGGACACCGACCAGATGCAGGTCGACCTGATCCGCTATCTGACGGGCGCGGGCGAGCGCGCGCTGTGCACCGTGGGCGATGCACAGCAGTCGATCTATCGCTTCCGCGGCGCCGAGGTCGAGGTCTTCCGCCGTCAGGAGCGCAAGGTGGGCGCCTCGGGTGCGACCGCGGCGGCGGTCGACGCTGGTGCTGCCGCCGATGCCCCCGCCGGCGAGCTCGTCAAACTCGTGCGAAACTTCCGCAGCCACGACGAGGTGCTGCGTTACGTGACGCGCGTCTTTGATGGCGACAATGGTGGCCTAATGCAGGGCTTTTTGGACCTAGAGGCGAGCGACGGGCGCAAGGATACGCTGGTGGCGAAGGCCTCGCGTCGCCAGGCGCTCTTTGTTGCCGGCGGCAGCACGCAAGATCGCACGCAGGCAAAAGCGCGCGCAATCGCGGAGCGATTCCGCGCGCTTTCCGACGCCGGTCAGCCCCAGGGCGGCATGGTGCTGCTGCTGGGCCGCATGACCAACGCCGACGTCTATGCCCAGGCTTTCCGCGACCAGGGGCTCGACTGCGTCATCGCGGGCGGCTCGGTCTTTGCGCAGGCTGCCGAGGTGCAGACGGTGCGCGCCCTGGTGTGCGCGCTCGCCAATCCTGCCGATACGGCGCAGGGCCTTATGCCGCTGCTGGCCTCGCCGATGTTTGCCCTCGGCACCCAGGAGTTCTTGGCGTTGGCGACCAAGCTCGACGAGCAGACGGGGGAGACCTCGCGCCGCAACATCGATGCCGGCATTATGAGTGACTTTGACGTGCCGGGCCTGCAGGACCTGCCGCTCGTGGCGCGCGCCCGCGAGGTGCTGCGCTATGCGCTTCGTCGCGTGGGCCGCGATTCGTTCGCGGCGATCGCGCGCGATGTGGTCAACGCTTCGGGCTGGTTCGTGCGTCTGGCGCAGCGTGGCCCCGAGGGTAAGGCCTTCGCTGCCAACGTGCTCAAGGCGCTCGATGCCGTTGCCGAGGCGGAGGCCGAGTTCGGTAATTCGCCGCGTTCCATCGCGCTCGCCTTCGACCGCTTCCTGGCGGGCAAGGAGGCTCCGGGCGCCCTCAACGAGGAGGGTGACGGCGCGGTGCGCATCATGACGGTGCACGCATCCAAGGGTTTGGAGTATCCGGTCGTGGCGGTCGCCGAGTGCTTTGGCGTGCGCAAGTCGTCCGGTGCAGCCCAGATGGGTCGTGTCGAGGGCGGAGCGCAGGTCGTGGCGCTGCCGGCGCGCTTTGACGGCGTCAAGCTCGCGGACGGAACCTTCGTAAAGGGCGATGACGTCAAAAAGCAGTTTGAGCATGCTTTTAAGGGCAAGGGCACGTCGCTGTGGTTGCCGCCGGAGCTTATGGAGGATGTCTGCGCGACGGGTTCTCCCGCCGAGGCGTTCGCTCGCCTGCGCAACGATGACCTGCAGCTTTCGCTCGAGGAGCGGGCCCGCTTGCTCTACGTTGCCATGACGCGTGCCCGCGAGCTGGTGATCCTTGCGATGGATGTCGGCGTGAGCCGAGGCAAGGTGACGGCGCCGACCTTCGACGTCGAGACCGATCTGACCTACGACGTGCTTCGCCGTATTCTGCCGACCGACGCTCTGGATATGCCGCAGCTCGATGCCGACCGCCTAGTGTTCGACAACTCGCAGCCGGGGGACTACGAGCTTATCTCGCTGGCGAACTTTACGTTTGGCGAGCAGGCGTTTGAGGCCAACGCTTCGTTGGATGCCGAGGGCAGGCTTGTCCGAGGTGGTGTGGAGGCGGCGGGTGCCGGTGCAGATGCTCGCGCTGCCGTTCCCGGTCCTGCCGACCCCGAGCCCGATGCATTTGAGCTTGTGTATCCCCAGGCGGTTGGTGTGCGTATGGGCACCTGCCCGTATCCGGCGCGCGATTCGTACAGCTATTCGTCGATTGCCGCGGCGCTGCATGCCGAGGCCGAGGACCGTGTCGCCGAGGCGCGCGTGCCCATGGACGAGGCCGGCGATGATGCGGAGTCGGATGGCTCGGAGATGACGGATGCGAATGTGGCCGCCGCTGAGCCCGCCGGCAATCCCATGGCCCTGGGCTCGGCTTTCCATGCCGCCTGTCAGTGGCTGATCGAGATGGGCGCCGACGAATTGCCCGTCGAGCGCGCCGAGGCACTGGCCCGTCTGTGGCATCTGACGCCGGAGCAGCGTGGGCGCTTCGGTGTTGCCCTGAATCGCTGGCTCAGGTCATCGGTTCGCGCCGAGCTGCTTGCCTGGCCGTGCGTCCGCGCCGAGGTTCCGTTCTTCTCGCTGGGCTGCGAGGACGAGGACATCGCCCGCTACGGTGCGTATGCCGAGGGCGCCATCGATGCTTTGGCGACCGATCCGGCAGACCCGTCGCGCGCGCTAGTCATCGACTACAAGACGGGCGGCACGCCGGACGAGACGCCAGACCAGTTGCTCGAGAAGCACGCTCTGCAGGCGCGCGTCTACGCCGATGTTCTGCACAAGGCGGGCTTTGAGACCGTGACGGTCAAGTTCGTCCGCGTGGAGCAGACAGCCCCGGCCGTATTAGTCGAGCTCGCCGAGCCCCAAGTAATCACCTACAACCTCTAGCCTCAATAACTTGCGGTGGAATACGGACTGTTTTGGCCAGAAAAGCCGCCAATCAGTCCGTATTTCACCGCAACTCAATAGGAGCCGTGTGGGTTTGGCTAGGTTCGGGTGCCGTCCGCGCCGTGCGGTAAAATCGTTCAGTCAGAACACGAACCCGCATCGGAGCTCATCACATGGCATTCGTCCATCTGCACAACCACACTGTTTTCTCCATGCTCGACGGCGCAACCCGTATCCAAGATATGGTCAATCGTGCTGTTGAGCTGGGCATGCCTGCCGTGGCCATTACCGACCACGGCTACATGTACGGCGTGCCCGACTTGGCGCTGGCCTGCGACGCCGTCAACCACAACACGCCCGAGTACAAGACGTGGAGCCACGACAAGGCCTTCTTGGAAAAGGACCGCCGCGACGAGCTGGTGGAGCCCGACGCGGCGGCAAATCCGCGCGAGCATGCCCAGTACGTAAAAGATATGGCCATGTGGGACGAGAAGGGCAACATCGACGAGCTCAAGCCGCCCCTGGTCATCAAGCCCATCTTTGGCTGCGAGGTCTACTTTACGCCGGACGAGACGCTCGCCCGCGACCACAAGCCCGAGCTCTACCACATGATCCTTCTGGCCAAGGACCAGGAGGGCTACGTCAACCTGATGCAGACGGTCTCCGAGGCCGCCGTGCAGGGCTTTTACTACAAGCCCCGCGTGACGCTCGACAACCTGCGCCGCCACGCCAAGGGCATGATCTGCACGAGTGCCTGTATCGCCGGCATCATCCCCAAATACATCGACCGCGGCGACATGGAAGGCGCCATCAAGTGGGCCGAGACCTTCCGTGACACCTTCGAGCCCGGCGACTTCTATATCGAGATCCAGGAGCACGGCATTACCACCGATAACGGCCTGACCGACGAGCAGATGGACCGCACGCTCATCGACATCGCCAAACAGGTGGGCGTTAAGGTCATCGCCACCAACGACTTCCACTACCTGCGCCGCGAGGACGCGCCCGTGCAGGACGTCATCATGTGCATCGGCATGAACGCCAAGGTCGACGACCCCAACCGCATGCGCATGACCGGCTCGGAGTTCTACATGAAGACCGAGGAGGAGATGCGGGCGATGTTCCCGTATTGCCCTGAGGCCTGCGACAACACGCTCGAGATCGCCGACAAGTGCTACGTCGAGCTCGACTGGGACTCCATCATCCTGCCGCGCTTCCCGCTGCTCGATCCCGGCGAGACGCACGAGAGCCAGTTCCGCCGCGAGTGCGAGAAGGGCCTGCGCCAGCACTACGGCGACGACTGGGCCACGCGCGAGATCGGTGGCGTCAACATCAAAGAGCGCTTTGAGTACGAATACAAGGTCATTTGCGACAAGGGCTTTGCCGCCTACTTCTTGATCGTTGCCGAGTACGTGCAATGGGCAAAGGACAACGGCATCGGCGTCGGTCCCGGCCGTGGCTCGGCCGCCGGCGCTATCGTCGCCTACGCCATGAACATCACCGCGTTCGACCCGCTCGAGAACGGCCTGATGTTCGAGAGGTTCCTGTCCCCGCAGCGTACCGAGATGCCCGATATCGATATGGACTTCGACGATGAGCGGCGCCTCGAGGTCGTGGAGCACGTTCGCCAGCTCTACGGCCCCGAGAAGGTCACCCACGTCATCACCTACTCGACCATTAAGGCCAAGCAGGCTATCAACGACGCCGCGCGCGTTCTGGACTACCCGGTCTACATGGGCCAGCGCCTGTCCAAGATGGTCTCGAGCGACCCCAAGGTCAAGCTCAAGCAGGTGCTCGACAAACAACCCGGCAAAGAGGATCTGTTTAACCCCGATTTTGCCGAGGCATATAAAAAGGACGACGACGCCCGCCGCATCATCGACACGGCGCTCTCGATTGAGGGCCTCACCCGTGGCGAGGGCGTGCACGCGTGCGCCGTTCTGATCTGCCGCGACCCCGTCAACGAGCACGTGCCGACCAAGCTCGATACCAAGGGCGGCGTCGAGATTACCCAGTACGAGGGCCATACCGTCGCCGACATGGGCCTGCTCAAGATGGACTTCCTGGGCCTGCGTACGCTGACGGTTATCTCCAAGGCCAAGGCCAATATCAAAAAGAACTTTGGCATCGACATCAAAGAGGAAGAGATTCCCTTTGACGACCCCGAGATCTTTAAGCTCATGGGCTCCGGCCACACCGCCGGCGTCTTCCAGGTCGAGTCCGCCGGCATGACGGCCACGATCAAGAACATGAAGCCCACCGAGTACAAGCACGTCGTAGCATTGATCGCCCTGTACCGCCCGGGCCCGCTGGGCGCCGGCATGGTCTCGTCCTACATTAACCGTATGAACGGCAAGGAGCCGGCGGTTTCCTACGACGACCGCCTGGACGACATCCTGGGCGAAACCTACGGCACCATGGTCTACCAGGAGCAGGTTATGCTCATCTCCGTCGAGATGTGCGGCTTCTCCAAGGGCGAATCGGACTCGCGTATCCGTAAGCCCGTGGCTAAGAAAAAGATCAAGCTGCTCACGTCGACGGTGCTGCACTGGGAGGATGGCTCGGACGAGACCACCTACGACCACTGGATGAACGGCGCCATCAAGAACAACTACACGCGCGAGGTCGCCCAGAAGATTTGGGACGATGTTCTCGAGTTCGCATCCTACGCCTTCAACAAGTCGCACTCCGCCGGCTACGCCATTCTGGTTATGCAGACGGCATGGCTCAAGGCGCATTATCCGCACGAGTATATGGCAGCCGTTCTGACGTCCTATACGGGCAAGACTGACAAGATCGTTCACTACGTCTCGGCGTGCCGTCACGACGGCATTCCCGTGCTGTCGCCAGATGTCAACGAGTCCGGTACCGAGTTCACGGCTACCAAGGAAGGCGTGCGCTTTGGTCTGGCCGGCATCCGCGGCGTGGGTACCGGCGTGGCGCAGGCGATTATCGCCGAGCGCGAGGCGGGCGGTCCGTTTAAGACGCTGCACGACTTTGTTGAGCGCGTGGACTCGAGCCAGGCCAACCGTCGCGTGATCGAATCGCTGATCAAGGCAGGCGCCTTCGACTCCACGGGCTATCCGCGCCGTCAGATGATGCACTTTGTGGACAAGAACAACCCCGAGAACATCATCGACGCCGCGGTGAAGCGCCAAAAGGACCGCGCGAGCGGCCAGACCTCGTTCTTCGATATGTTCGGCGACGTTGAGGGCTCGGGCTTTGAGGTCAGCGTGCCCGATCCGGACGGCCAGGAATGGGACCGCCACCTTAAGCTGAGCCAGGAGAAGGAGGTTCTGGGCATCTATGTCTCGGACCACCCGCTGCGCCCGTTTGAGTATGCGCTCAGCAAAGCGCGCGACTTCTCGTTCTCGCAGATCGATACCGGCTACGAAGTTCAGAATCCCACGGGCGGCACTATCAACCAGGAGATTCCCGAGGGCAAGGCGCTGTGGTGGGCCGGCATGGTCTCGAGCGTGTCCAAGCGCGTGACCAAAAATGGCGACCCCATGGGTATTGTGCAGCTCGAGGACATGGAAGGCGAGGCCACCGTCGTCGTCTTCCCCAAGACCTACAAGGAGGCCGAGGGATATCTGTACGGCGAGGTCGATCCCGAGACCGGCGCGCAGCTGTCCGACGCCTTTGTGCGCATTAAGGGCAAGCTCGAGCGCTCGGACCGCGGCGACCAGATCATCGCGCAGGAGATCGTGCCGTTGGAGCTCAACGAGGAGAATAACAAGCCCAAGGTGTTTGAGGTCATGGTGCCCAACAGCCGCTTTAGCCAGGGCAATATGGCGCGCCTGGCCACGGTGCTCACCACCAACCCGGGCGGCGACCGCGTGGAGATCTTCATTGAGCAGGTGGACGGGCGCGTGCTGCGCGCCGAGGTGCCGGCCAAGGTCAACGCACGCTCGATTCCGCTGCTGGCCGAGGCCAAGGCGATTGTGGGTAACCAGGGCAGAGTAACGGTGATCTAAAATGATTTTTCTGGGACGGGGATTAAAAAATCATTTGGCGGGTTGATTGGAGGAAGTGATGGCGCAGGGGACGTTTGTGCAGGCGCTTCGTAAGGAAGCGGCGCTCAGCGGCACCTTTATGAAGGGGCGTTCGCTCATGCTCAACGGCGCCGTGCTGTCGTTTGAGGACTCCGGCTCGCGCTTCTCCAAGAACGTGACGATCCAGGGTACGGTGCGCGGTTCGCGCGGCGACCTGTACAAGACGCATGTGGAACTCGATGTGGACGAGCGCGAGGTTATCGACTACGGCTGCGATTGCCCCGCCGCCTACCGCTACCCCGGCATGTGCAAGCACGCCATCGCCACGGCACTGGCGTATCTGGATGCGAGCGGTACCGAGCCCGTCGAGGGCCTGCGCACGCCGGTCCGCACGTTCACGGTGCCGCCTAAGCAGCCTGCGCGCCCCGCGCCCGCCACGCCGGCGGTCAACCCCAACTTTCCCTTTCCGGCGCCGGTTCCCACGAGCCCGAGCCTCATGAAAGCACTCTCCGATCTTTCGGACGCGCGCATGGATGAGCTGGCGGGCATGCGCCGCAAGCTTGCCGCTGCCGTCGACCCCGATGCCCCCAAGGCGGTGTTGGAGCCCTCGCTGGTGCCGTACTACAATCCGCTGTTTGCCGACCGTTTTAGCTGGGCGCTCGAGCTTCGCATCCGCTGCGGCTCGGTGTCCTATGTGGTCAAGGATGTCGACGGCATGGTCGGCGCCTACGTGCGCGGGGGCACGTTCTCGTACGGCAAGAAGCTCACGTTCCTCCATACGCCCGAGGCTTTTGACGAGGTGTCGGTGCGTCTGCTCGACCTTGTTGCGACGACGGTTGCCTATCTTTGCGACATCACGAGGTCGCGCTCGGCGTCGTACGACTTTGCGCGCAGCGGCTTTGTCGCCGAGCGCCAGCTGCCGCTGTCCGAGCATGACATCGTTTACATGCTGGACTTGCTGCGTGGCCGGACCATTTCCTTTGAGCCCGCCTGGTCGCGGGGGACGACGACGCATCGTTCCTACGAGGTGGCGGTTGAGCCGGTACCGGAAGGGGAGGACGAGGCCTCGGCAAAACGCCCGCCGCTCCTTGCCGCCAAGATCGCGCCGGCGGCCGGTAGCAGCTATGACCTGCGCCTGCCTGCCGATGCGTACTGCTTTGCCTCGGGCGATGTTGCCTATCTGGTCGACACGCACCGCGCGCGCCGCGCCGATGCGGCGTTTGCCCAGCATGCCGCACCGTTCCTGTCGCGTCTGCTGCCCTGTCGCACGCCGGTCCATATCGCTGCCGAACAGGTGGGCGAGTTCTGTCGCATGGCGCTGCCCGTGCTGCGCGAATACACCGACCTCACCGCTCCTGCCGTGCTCGACACCGTGGCGCCCGAGCCGAGCTTTGCTATGGCAATCGGTGTTGACGACGGACTTGTGACCTGCAAGATCACGGTTGCCTATGGCGATTGGTCGGCAGATCTTTTTAGCCTGGGTGCTCCGGGGAGCCCCTTCGAAGACCAGCGCCCCGGAGTGCCACCCCGCGACATGGTGGCGGAGTTTCGCGTTATGGACACGGCTGCCATGTACTTCGATTTCCACGAGGGCGGTCTGGCGTTTGAGGAACGCGACGACGAGAGTCTGTTCTGCCTGCTCACCGAGGGTCTGTCTGCGCTGTCCGAGCTGGGCGAGGTCATGCTCAGCGACCGCCTGCGCCAGATCTCGGTACGTCCTGCGCCCAAGCTCTCGGTGCGTGCGACCGTCAAGAGCAATCTGCTCGACGTCGAACTGGGCGCGAGCGGGCTTTCGGCCGTAGACCTTGCCATCTACCTGGACTCGTACAAGCGCCACCAGA
>ERZ870052.572-NODE-572-length-14361-cov-5.907239_pt1 | contig 14361 bp, 10 predicted proteins | sample MGYA00520889_ERZ870052 | MGnify/ENA primary metagenome ERZ870052 (study PRJEB32232, sample SAMN07284988) | human gut metagenome | biome: human-associated habitat; material: feces | host: Homo sapiens | place: Tanzania | collected 2014-08-14 ...
ACAAACATGAACCCTAAAATATACAACCTGAAAGAATTTGCCGCCCGTTATCATCTGAGCGATATTTTCGGCGCATACGCCGCCCACTGCTCCGCCACGGCTGACGACAGCCGCATCTTCATGGGAGCGACAGAGGAGAGGACTCTCTTTGCAAGACTCTTTCTCGTGAAGCAGGGCTGCTGCGACATTCTGCTCGACGGCAATACCGAGGGAAATCTGGAGCTGAAGGAGGGGGGCTTCGTCATCCTGTCGATGAATGATGTCGCTGAGCTGCGGTCGGTGTCGGCTGACTTTGAGGCGGAGTGCGTGCTCGTGGACGAGCACTTCGCCGACCATGCTTCTGTCTACCTGCTCTCCGACGAGAAATACAAGAGCATACTGGACATTTTCCATTTCGTGCGCGACATTGTGCGCCATCAGCACATCAACAAGATTGAAATGATAAGGAGTATGTTCAACGTGCTGAAGCTTATCATAGAGGAACTGCCCTACGAACAATGTTCCGTTTCGCACGACCTCTGCCACAAGAAGGAGGTGTACGAGGTGTTTCTCTACCACCTCTACCGCAACTTCCGCAAGGAACGGCAGATACGCTTCTATGCCGACAAGCTGAACGTTTCGGCTGCCTATCTCTCGCGACTCGTGAGGGAAATCAGCGGCTCCACCATCAACGAGCACGCCACATCACTGGTGTATAAGGAAATATGCAACCTGCTGACGCAGTCGGACCTTACGATGGGCGAAATTGCCGACCGACTCAACTTCAGCGACCAAAGCGCCCTGACGAATTTCTTCAAGCAGCGGTCGGGCATGACGCCGCTTGCCTACAGGAACAAATAGGAAAAAGGTTCTTCCGGAATATAGAAAAACTGAATATCTAAATGAGCATTAACAAAAACAATAAAAACACCCAACTGTATTTTCAGGAAGTCTTCGACTTTACATTGTTTGCTGTAATTCTCTGCCCGAGAGCAAGCTCTCTTTCATAGACTTACAGCAAACAATGTAGCAGAGCACGCTCTGCTTCCTGAAAATACAGTTGGGCGATAAACATGAAAAACATTAACACAATTTGATGGTGCAAAGTTACATATTACAAATATAAACCTAATCTTTGTCTTATCGCTTATGGGCGATATGCCCACAAGCAAGGCAAGAACGAGCGACAATGCGCAGAAACAGAGTGCCGGTAATGCTGTTCCCATATTATTTATCAATAGCAAATACACCTAAATATTCAATTGCTTTCCAGACATTGCTATATGAGTCCCCATCCATCCCAAGTTTCTGTGCTCTCGAATAGGCTTTCTCAAATTTGCCTTCTTTACACATTTCTTCTACCCATTTAGGAGATGAAAGAAAAGATTCGGTTTTGTCGAATTTTGGAATATACTTTATTAACTCGTTTATTACGGCTTTTGACGTTCCATAGTATTTATTGGTGTTGATAAAGTGTATCAAGAACCAAAATTCGACGGAAGGCATACTGTCACATAATATGACACGCTTGTTCTTGTCATATTTCCGCTTCAAGCCTTGAAGTCTTTTGGACTCTGTAGCATTCCATGATGATACATCTGCATCAAACACCACAATTGCTAACCCTTCATTGTCAAGCACCTGTTTTATAAGCTTCTCCAATGTGGAAATATTCTCATTTCCAAAATACCTTGGTCGAATCTTGATTTTTAAATTGTACAGAGACTGTAAATGAGAAATAGTCCGCCTTATTGAAAATAGTGTACTTTATACCAAATTGACATATAGGCGACATATCTGTCACGTATCTGACAATCTCTTGTGAAGTTCAACATTATTAGCTGTATCCATATTTCGGAGAAGCAGCCATAGTTTTAGTGCATTATCGGTTTTTATTCTATTTATTGCCGTATCTGTTTTCCGAGTGGCACATCGTGCCACAGCTTTACATTCAGATAAAGCAGTCGAGAGTTCACTCTCGTAAAGCTTTATATGAATGTAAAGCAAGTCGAAGACTCGGAAAACAGATGCGGTGTTTTTATCGGTTTTTGTCTACCCCCCACCCAGCAGCGCCCCCCAAATCCCCATCAACCTCCAATTCTCTTTATAATCCTCTTATTTGCCTCATTGATTCTTGATATATCAATGGAGTTCAGATACACCTGCGTCGTCTTTATGGAATTATGTCCCATTCCCTCACTGATTACAGCGATAGGTATGTTCATATCTCTGGCCACGCTTGCCCAAGTGTGACGTGCAACATAAGTGGTAAGTGGCATTTTCAATTCCGCCATTTCTCCAATCTTCTTCAATGCACGGTTTATGTTTATCTGCATACGTTGGTATTGCTTATATTCCGTGCCATCCTCCTTCTTTATAATAGGAAGTAGATACGATTTGTTTTCCATTTGATGAGCATAGCGGTCCAGTATTTTCTGTTGCGCCTTTTCCCATTCCACCATCAGACATTGGTTTGTCTTCTTGCGGCAATAGGTCCACATGCCGTTCTTCAAGTCTGTCTTTCGCAGATAGGCAATATCCACGAATGGCATTCCACGCATATAGAAACTGAACATAAAGATGTCACGGGCAAGGGCCATAGTCGAGTTTTGTGGCAGTTCAAGGTTAGCTATCACTTTCAGTTCCTTCTCGCTGATTGCTCGTTTGGTTGTCTTGACGTATGACAGACGCACATGGCAGAACAGATTCGTGTTGTTCAACAGACCTTCTTCTACCGCCTTACACAACAGAGTGTTGAGTGTGCGCAGATAGCAGCGGATGCTGTTCTGCTTCAATCGCTTGTCTATAAGCCAAGCCTCGTAACACTCTATCATATCGGGTGTGAGTTCATCGAATGTCAAATCCATATCCTCACGGAATGCCTTGAAACGTCGATAGGCATTTCCGTATGTACGGGCTGTGCCTTGTCGCTTCATTTGCTCTTTCTTGGTCACTTGCTCCTGCAAAAACACAAACACAGTCTTATACGTCTGTTCCTTGCTGAAGGCATCGCATAGCTCTTCTGCAGTATAATCCTTGTGGCTGCATTCCATCCTGTCAAGGATAGTCTGCCAACGCTTTAAAGCCCAGTCGATTTTACATTGGATCAGAGCCAATACAGCCTTCCGTTCACATCCTGCTGCCACCACTATAGTCTCCGTGTTCTCATCCCACTCGTTGGCATAAATGTGGTGCTCCGTACTAATCCATTTCACCTTGCGTTTGTGTATCACCTGATAGTATAATGTACCCTCCGCTTTTGGTACAGACGAGGGACGAAATTTGAGTTTTATTGTTGCCATAAATCTTTAAAAAAAATAAAATATAACTTACTTTTTTTCCATTAATTATGATTACCTTTGGCCTCGAAAAAAGCCGGAGGTAATCTTTATCGTATAAAAACACATCACCTACACACTCCTTACAACATTGGCAGCCCCGGCTCTACTTATGGCCCTCTTCACCAAGTCGTCGGCAGAGAACGTGTGGTCAGACTCTTGCGTGTGTGCCATAACCAACCACGATTTATCCTAAAACAGGCGCTTGAGCAATTGGCAGAAGCCATAAGGCTGTAGGACATTACGCTGAGTGGCATTATGCAAACCATAGCCAGCTGGAATGCTTAAATAATTTATACTTTAATGTCATTTTTGCAGAACTATTTGACAAACCTGTCAAAAGAAGAATCAAATAAAATAGACTGAACAAACTGGTACACATATTGCACATGTCTACAATGAAAGCAGAGGCTGAAGGGCAAACGGAATAACAAGAACTCTAAATAATTACATACGAGAGTTTCTTCATTATTTCCAAAATCCCAAAGCCGAAGCTTTAATTATTAATAGAAAGGGTAATGAAATATCAAGAATATTTGTTTCGCTTTTATTGATTCTCAATCTGATTTCAACTGCTGCATCTGCACAGTCAACCCACATGTATAAAGGTAGCCATGAAGCAAGCGTAGAAATGACAGAAATTGTCGACAGGCTTTTTATTTTACCTAAAAGAATATTTTGGGTTGTTTACCTCACTTGTCAAATATTAAGGCATGGAAAAAAACGTTATGATGCATCAGAATAAGCAAATATAACAATCTGTAAGTTATACGAATATATTTACTTTCATTCTGAAACTTTTGTTCAATATATAAACACCATATGTAAGTATAAATAATTTTATCAATACATTATGCTATTAATTATTTGTACATAGCGACATATTGCCTACCTTTGCACTCAGAAAATAACAATATGTATTAATTTAATAATTAAAGCTATGAAAAAGATTGTATTGATGGTAATGTTGGCAATGTCTATTCTTACATCCAACGCACAGAGCGAGTATCCTACATCTAAGGTTGAAAAGCACGATGTGGCAATTCTTGTTATCGACATGCAGAACGACTTTGTGGACCCTAAGGGCAAGTTGTGCGTAGCAGGAGCTAAGGCTACTATTCCGGCAATCAACAAGCTTATTGCTTATGGCAGAAGCAAGAACTGGAAAGTGGTTTGGATTACACGCGACCACAGACCTTCGGGTGTTGACGTTGATGCTCCACGTATTCCGCTCTTTGTTGACGGCAAAACTGGCTATTGCGTTCCTGGCACATGGGGCGGAGCTTTGGTAGATGGACTTAAGCCCGAGAAAGAAGACATCATGTCGCCAAAGTACAGAAACTCTGCCTTCTTCAACACCAATCTCGACCTTATGTTAAGACGTATGGGCGTCAAGACGGTTGTATTGGCAGGCACACAGTATCCTAACTGTGTAAGAGGTACAGCCAACGACGCCATGAGCTACGATTACGAGACTGTTGTTTGTACAGACGCATGCTCGGCCAAAACTCCCGAGGTTGCTGCTGCCAATGTGTTCGACATGCAGAATATGGGCATCAAGTGCATCTCTTTGGATGAAGTAGAAAAGGAATACAAGTAAATCTAAAAAAAGGATAGCTAATATGAGAAGACTACGTTTATGTGCCATGCTTACGGCTATATCTTCGCTCTCTTTGTTTGCCCAAAAGGCAACTTGGTTCGACAACGTCAAGGTATCGGGTTTCGCAATAGCCCAATACCAATGGTCGAACCCCAAAGACAATGAGGCCAACAGCTTTAATCTAAGGATGGCAAGAGTGGCTTTAGACGGCAAAGTAGCAGGCGACTTCTATTGGAAAACACAGATACAGATAACGGGCAACACATCCACCCTTGCCAGCTCGCCACGCCTTGTCGACTTGTTTGTTGAATGGCAAAAATACAAGGCTTTCAATTTACGGCTTGGCGAATTTCAGGTGCCGTTCACATTCGAGAGTCCTATACATCCTGTGGATGTGGGATTCATGGACAACGGTCAGGCTGTGCTTAAACTGACGGGCTACAGCGACCGTTCGGGTATGCATTCAAGCAATGGTCGTGATATTGGTATAATGGCTCAAGGCGACTTCTTGAAGAATGCCAACGGGCGAAATCTCCTTCATTATGCCGTGAGTGTTGTCAATGGACAAGGAATAAATCTCAAGGATGTGGACCAAAGAAAGAATGTTGTGGCCAGTTTTTGGGTAATGCCTATTGAAGGTATGCGAATTGGTATCTCTGGCTGGGAGGGCTCTTATGCCCGAAAAGGCAATTGGACAGACGAACAGTCGGGCGAAAGCCGAAGTGGAGTAAGAAGTTTGCCTCAGCATCGATACGCCATTAGTGGCGAGTATGCTTCTAACGGATTTACCTTCCGTTCCGAATACGTTCATTCTACGGGCAAAGCCTTTGCCAAGACTATGACCGACACTAATGACGCAAGCGCGTCGGATTGCAACTTGTCGGCTATTGGTAGCAAGGCCGATGGTTTCTACGCTCTTGGCATTGTGCCTGTGGTAAAGAGCAAAGTGAACATTAAGGCTCGATACGACTTGTATCGAAATAATGGCGAATGGAATTCGGCAAAAACATTCTACGAGGCTGGAGCCGATTACTATCTGGCCAAAAACTTAAGACTGTCGGCAGAATACGCCTTGGTAAACGACCGCAGCCTTAGCAAGCACAACTATAGCCTTGTTAATACCGAACTTTCTATAAAGTTTTAAATTGGATTGAGAGGACTTCGAACCTTCTATTAGGTTTAAATTGAGAGAGCCCCGAACTTTCTTTTAGTTTTAAATTGGGTTGAGAGGAGTCTTAACTGAAAGTAGCAGATACTGCAACACATTGCCGTACCTGCTACTCTTTTTATCTTTATAATGGTTCATCTGGAATTTGGAGTGATAGAAGTGTAAATTGCAGTTTATCGGGGAGAAGCTCTTGTCTTGTATCTCCTTTGCTTGTAGTTCCCACAGAACGCACAGACCACACAGAAGCCTACGGGATTAAGGTTTTGGAATCCACAGAGCGTATAGACGCTGCGCGTCATACGACAGAAGGCACAGAATTGATTGCTTGTGTAGCGTCGCCGAGGTTAAGCATGGTTCGCCGCCTATGGCGGCGCAAGCAATCATTTCTGTGGATTCTTGCATCGCGAAGCGTAGGCCATTCTGTGGATTCCAAAACCTTAATCCCGTAGGCTTAGAGTGTGGTCTGTGCATTCTGTGGGAACTACATACAAAAGAACTACAAGTAAAATTGTACGTCCATTATACGAACATCAAGATGCCAACCTCCACGATAAACTCCAGCTTGTATCACTCCAAATATCGGATGAACCAAAAGGTTTTCCATAAGGTGGGCTGAAGGCTCTTGGCATTACAATTACAGTTATTACAGTTATTACAAAAAGGGTAATGATGTTACAAACCCCTTATTAAAGACTTTATAACTAATTAATAATCAAATAGTTATGTATGTAAATAGGGGAAGCTGTAACCCTTGAAAATAAAACTGTAACAACTGTAACTGTAACGCCAGTCTATATCTACTTCTCTCTTAAGGGCTGATAATCAACGACATAGCATGTTAATAGATGTCCCAAATGTTACATCAAACCTCAGTAAAACCTCTAATTAGGCGATATAAAACCTCGGTAAAGGCTTTAAAAGCGTGCTCTTGTTGCTCTCGCAACAGAAGAACATGTTTTTTTGAAGACATAAGAACAGAAGAACATGTTTTTTTTGAAGACATAAGAACAGAAGAACATGTTTTTTTTGAAGACATAAGAACAGAAGAACATGTTTTTTTGAAGACATGAGACATTTGTAAGCTTAGAGCAAATCTTCGAAAAGCTTCAGGCGAATAATCGAAAGACCTCAGGCGAATATTCTGTTCATGACAGTATAGCAGCCTGCATAAGCCCAGCCAACTGTAAACAAAGGTTAAATGTATATAGTACTTAAAAGATTTATAGTACTATGTATTGCATAGTACCATAATTATGCCTACTTTTGCATTATCATAAAAAATGAGAGTCGTATAAATACACAAACGCATATATTTAAAACCCTAAAGCTATGAATATAGACAACGCCAAATCGCAGATGCGCAAGGGAATGCTTGAGTATTGCATAATGCTGCTGCTGCGCCATCGGGCTGCCTATGCCAGCGACATAATAGCTAGTCTTAAGGAGGCAGAGCTGATAGTGGTGGAAGGCACGCTCTATCCGCTGCTGACGCGCCTAAAGAAGGACGGGCTGCTGGGATACGAATGGCAGGAGTCGACGCAAGGACCGCCACGCAAGTACTATTCCCTTACACCCGATGGTGAGGCTACGCTTAGCGAGCTGGACAAGGCTTGGCAGGAGATAGCCCATACCGTAAACGTATTAAAGAACATAAAACCGAAAGAATAACTCTTAAATCTGAATAAAATTATGAAGAAAAACATCAACATAAACCTCTTCGGTACGCTCTATGCCATCGACGAGGACGCCTGCACACTTCTTGAGAACTATCTCGACAACATGCGCAGCTATTTTGCCAAGCGCGACGGAGGCGACGAGATATACGACGACATAGAGCATCGTGTGGCCGAACATCTGTGGAGCTTGAAGGAGAGCGGCATGTCAGCTATCGACATCGACACCGTGAAGCAGATTATCAGTAGCATAGGCAATCCAGACGAGATGGAGAGTGGGGTAGAAGAAGCTGCCGATTCCAATACAGAAGAAACTTCTGACGCAGAAACCGACAGCGAGGATAAAGACCAAAACGAAGGCAACGGCCAAAACGAAGGCAAACGTCACGACCAAAGCGAAAGCTATTCCAATACTTCCAACAATACCGACAGCAACACAACAGCCGAAGAAACTATTGGCGGAAAATGGATTGACCGTGTGTTGCATCACTTAAGTACCCATCGTTTCTATCGCGACGGTAAGGACAAGATAGGTGGTGGAGTAATCTCCGGATTGTGTCATTATTGTGGTGGTGGCGACATCGTGGTGTGGCGAGTGGCTACAGTACTCTTCATTATGGCGGCATTTGCCCTCAACCAGACCTTCCACTATTATTTCTTCCGTCCATTGTTTGGTCTGCTATTCTCCGTGCCCATAATTGTCTACATTGCCCTATGGCTTGTGGCTCCTTTGGCGCGAACAACCGAGGAACGCCTCTGCATGACGGGCAAGGAGGTAACGCCCGAATCGATAAGCAAGGCCATTATTGCCGAGGCCGAAGAGCAGGTTAAACCCGCCGCAAAGCGTGGCAAGGGCGGCAGCATATTGTCGGGAATGGCAGAGATACTGAAGTTCTGCATAAAGATAGCTGCGCTTAGCTTCTTCTCTGTAATGACAGCCTTTGCCCTTGCTTATCTCCTCTTCTCTATAGCATATTCCGTGATAGGCGATCCGTTTGTACGACTTTTCACCAACGACGGGATTACCCTGAGTGTTTTGGCATCTTTGCCTTACCTGAAAGTCTATATGATTGTGTCGGCTCTGTGTTGTTTCATAGTGATGCTTTTGCCATTGCTCTTTGTCTTCCGCTTGTTCAAGTCGGAACCCAAGCCAATACAAACCGGCATTGTTGCAATGCTTACCGGTATTTGGATTGTGGCGATGACGTTAGGATTCATTATGTTTGTGATGATAGGCATACAGATGCAGAAGAAAAACAGAGAATACGATAGATTGGAAAATACGCACAACGGCATCTATATGGACCGCAACAACTGGGATTTGACTTCGCAGAATGGATGGACCATTGATGTAGCCAAGAACTTCGGCGAGACTATCTATGGTTGGTCGGACGAAGACCCTTTGTGTATGGAAAAGAATCCTATACGTATCAGAGCTGACAAGAGCAACCAGCCTATAGAGTTTGCCATGAGCCGCAAGGAGGCAAAGGAAGAGGGCGACTATGTGCTTGAGTGTCTTTCGAGCTGTTCGGTTGTTGATGCTACGCTTAGCGTGTGGAGCGAGGGCAAGTGTCTCTCTATATTGCGTCTCGACGGTTATGGCTCTGCCTCAAACATTCCGCTCAAGGGATTGTCGTGGGCTGAAAGCCGCAAAACCCCATTAATGTGCCAGCAGAACGACAGCACAACATGGGTGGACTACGTTGCCTCGAATGCCCAAGATGACAACTGGCGTTATCTCTCTACCGCTCCATTCCATCATAAAGGCGGAATACTGGAGTATCGTCTGCGCATAGGCCAGCACGATGTCAAGGACATTGTGACCAATGGAGGATATGTGAAGATGGTGCACGAGGACGTAAGAAAACAGTAATAGAACTTTCGCAAGTTCAGTAGTTGTAGTAGTTAAAGAATTTCTCTTATGAAAACAAAGTTTCTTTTATCAATATTGCTTCTTCTCCTCTTTAATGTGATAGGTGGAGCAGCACAAACCACCAAGACCGACAAGCCCAAGCGTACTGTAATGCTGGGACAGATTGTCAAGGACTCGTTTACGGGTGTGAGGCTTAAGGCTCATGTCACATTGATGCGCCAGGACAGTACGGTGGTCGACACTATCACCTGCCACGGATGGCAGGGTAACTATTTTGCGCGCTTTGAAGTGGAGGCTAAGCCTGCGAAATATATTGTCAAGGCAGAGTGTGAGGGCTATGCCACCAACTGTCAAGATTACGAGATTAAGCGCGTGGCACGCAACCGCGGCTTCAAGATGCCAGACCTTAACCTGAAGAAACTCGCCCAAAGCGACATATATAAAGAGGTGGACTTGGATGGAGTGGTGGTTACGGGCACCAAGGTTAAGTTCACCTATCGTGGCGACACACTCGTGTATAATGCCAGCGCCTTCAACGTGCCCGACGGCTCTATGCTCGATGCCCTTGTGCGCCAGTTGCCTGGAGCCGAGATAAAGAGCAATGGCGACATCTACGTCAACGGCAAGAAGATAGACTACCTGACGCTCAACGGCAAGGACTTCTTCAAGGGCAACAACAAGATTATGCTCGACAATCTGCCTCACTACACGGTTCAGGACCTTAAGGTATACAACAAGTCGACAGAGAAGAGCCGGCTTGTGGGTAAGGAAGTGGAGAAGAAAGACTACGTGATGGACGTGGAGCTGAAGCGCGAGTACAACCGTGGCTACATAGCCAATGCCGAGGCGGCAGGAGGTACACGCGACCGCTATATGGCTCGTCTCTTCGGACTGTATTACGACGACTACACACGTTTCTCTGTCTTTAGCAACGTGAATAACGTCAACGAGAACCGTCGTCCGGGAAGAGAGGGCGACTGGAGTCCGTCGAACAGTCCGCAAGGTCAGACTATCACCAAGCAGGTGGGCACGAGTCTTAGCACACAGAACAAGGCAGGCAGCTTGCGCGAGCAATTCGATGCCATAGCTTCATGGAACGATGTTACCGACATCACACGCTCTTCAAGCGAACAGTTTGCCTCGGCAGGCAACATCTTCAACCGTTCTGCCTCAACCTCCGTACAGAAGGAATTTCGCCTGTATGCCAACAACCAGATAACGTATACCGATGAGAGCAAGTTCTATCTACAGTCGTCAACATCGTTCAATTATGGCGACGGCACCAACAATTCCTCTTCAGAGCGTGCCACATTCGATTCGGAAGGCAATATGACAGCAGATACCCCCACCAACCGCTCGCAGACAATAAGCCTTACAAAGTTTCGCACAACATCAGTCAACGAGAACCTTATGTTTGGATTTGTGCTGCCCTGGGGCGACATGCTCGGCTTCAACCTGAACGGCAGCTACACATCCAACAAGCCTCAGGACAGTTTCAGCCTTTCTAACAACGAGTATCTGCGCGAGAACAAGAACGACCTGCGACGTGTCTATGCCGACAGCCACAACAATTCCTACAACTATGGTGCATCAGCCAATTACTCCGTTAAGCTGAATAATTGGCAGGTAGGATTGAGCCAGGCATATAATCAGAGCATGACTTCTACCAACCAACTCAACTATCGTCTTGAGCGTCTTGGCGGCTTGTACAACCGTTTCGACCAGCAGCAGCTCGACCGCTTGCCATCAACTCGCGACTCCCTGCTCCTTGCTCTCGACATACAGAATAGCAAGAAATACAGTTTGCTGACACGTCAGTATAAAGGTGAGCCGGCTCTGACCTACAACCACAACAACACTTACTTCTCGTTGAAATTGCCATACCGTCTTGTGCGCGAGCGCATCATCTACAACTGCGCCTCGGTAGACACAACGGCTGTTCGTAGCAAATGGCTTGTGGAGCCTTCGCTGTATTTCAACAAATGGGACAAGAAGTATGACATTTCGCTGAACTATAGTCTGAGTAGCAGTCAGCCTGCCATGGAGTCGCTCATGCCTATAGACAACGATATCAATCCGCTGGCACGCCGCATAAACAACCCTAATCTGAAGACATCCATAACCCACAACATTAGCGGATATGCGGGCTTAAACTTCAAAAACAAGAGTCGACTGTCAGTAGGCTTTAACAGTTCGCTGTATATGGACATGATAGGCACGCGCACAATATATAATACAAAAACGGGGGCTTATACATACATGAACGATAACGTGCATTCGGGCAACTGGACCCTCAACACCAATGCCGACTATACAGGCAAACTCGACAAGAAGGGACTCTTCGCTATAGAGACACGCCTCTCGCTCGACTACACCAAGAGCACCGACTTCGACATAGCCTACGATGCCGACATCAACAACGCAGCCTCTGTATTGAGTCGTGTCTACACATCCATACTGCGCGACTATCTGAAGCTGTCGTTCCAAAAGGGCGATTTGAGTCTGGCTCTCGTTGCCGATGCACAATGGCGCAACTCTACAAGCAACCGCAATAACTTCCAGACGCTTAACGCCTACGACTACAACTACGGCATGACGCTATCCTATAAGTTGCCGCTCGGCATTCAGCTTGCCACAGATCTGAAGCAATACTCACGTCGCGGCTATGGCGACAGCTCTATGAATACCGACGACCTCGTGTGGAATGCTTCGCTCGCACGCTCCTTCTGCAAAGGCCAACTCACCCTTACAGCCGAAGGCTTCGACATCCTCCACCAATTGTCCAACACCACATATACTGTGAATGCCCAAGGACGCACAGAAGTATGGCGCAACACCATACCTAATTATGTGATGATGCACGTGGCGTATAAACTGACGAAAATGCCTAAGAAGAAATAAAAAGCCTACAAAAAGCCCTACCACCAAACGCTTCCCAATTGGAAGCTTGGGGGTAGGGCATAATCTTTGGATGCAAAAAAAAGGTGCAGTATTTGTCTTTACCATGGTTTTTGTATATCTTTGCAAAGATATGAGACTTTATACCATAAAACAGACAATACTTGGCCTGACGGCAACCATGCTGTTGTCGGGCTGTGGCGCCTTCGACATCCATCCTTACGATGTTGATGTTAAGGGGGCTACAAGCATAAACAGCCGCAACATTCGGCAGATAGAACAGGCAACGCAAGGCAAGGACACCTTGCGCTTTGCCTGCATAAGCGACACGCACCAATGGTACACAGACATGCGCGACGCCCTGAACGACATAAACCGACGCAAGGACTCGATAGACTTTGTGATACATTGTGGCGACCTGACAGACACGGGCACCAACAAGGAGTTTGAATGGTGCGACAGGGTTATGGGCAATCTGCAGTTGCCTTATGTTGCAATGATAGGCAACCACGATTTTCTGGGCACGGGCGAGGAATATTATGTAAAGAAGTATGGCACGAAGAACATAAGCATGATAGCCGGAAGGGTGAAGTTTGTGTTTCTTAACACCAACGCCACAGAGTACGACCATGTGGCTTCTGTGCCCGACCTTAACTATATACGGCAGCAGGCCGAGGAAGACACGGACAAGTTTGACCGCACAATTGTGCTGATGCATGCGCGTCCGTACAGCGACCAGTTCAACAACAACATAGCGGAGCCATTCGAGTATTATCTTCAGAATTTTCTGAAACCGATGTTCTGCATCAACGGTCACGACCATTCCACAAAGATTGACGACATCTTTAATGACGGCCTTATTTATTACGGTTTGCCGAGTGTTGTCAAGCGCAAGTACTTAATATTCACCATAACTCCAAGCAGCTACCATTATGAAATCGTTGATTTTTAGCCTGTTGATGCTTGTGTTCAGCTTAGGAGCCAACGCACAAGTACGTCCGCACGAATGGCTACGACAGATAAGGGATTCGGTAAACCGCGATACCTCGCTCACAAGTTATGAGAAGAAGGTGATAAAGAGGTATCTGCGCTGGTCGAGACTAATACCATCGCAAACCATATTGCAGACAGCCGGCAACATGGGTGCCGTATCAGTAGGATTGGGATGGGACTACGGCAAGCGTGAACAATGGGAGACGCATCTGCTAATAGGTTACATTCCCAAGCACGACGCCTCTACCAGCAAGCTTACGATGACGCTTAAGGAGACATTCCGCCCATGGCAACTAAAGGCTTATAGAGACTTGTACTTTGAACCCCTAACTACGGGCATTTATCTCAACACGGTATTCGGCAATGAGTTTTGGGGGTCGCAGCCCGATCGCTATCCCAAGAGCTACTACGACTTCCTATCCACCAAGGTAAGGATAAACGTGTTTGTAGGTCAGCAGATAACGTGGAACATTCCGCATGAGATGCAACGCAAGCGCAAGAGCATAACCTTATTCTACGAGGTGAGCACATGCGACCTGTATCTGCGAACATATTTCACGGAGAAATATATCCGATTGAGCGACATATTAGGATTGTCGTTGGGCGTAAAGATGAAGTTTATGTAGAATTAAGTGTTCTAACCTTAGTAGTTAGGGTAATGGGAAAAATGAAATGAGGAAAAAGGTAATTGGCTGGCATGATAATAACTACAATATTATATAGAAGTATGCCAGCCTTGACCTTATGGACGCAAAGATACAATTTTATTATGTAACATCGTGCCTTTTTAAACAGTCAAACTCGTTAAAATATACTAATTGTATGGAGTATTGTGTTTA
>ERZ870052.575-NODE-575-length-14291-cov-3.331152_pt1 | contig 14291 bp, 14 predicted proteins | sample MGYA00520889_ERZ870052 | MGnify/ENA primary metagenome ERZ870052 (study PRJEB32232, sample SAMN07284988) | human gut metagenome | biome: human-associated habitat; material: feces | host: Homo sapiens | place: Tanzania | collected 2014-08-14 ...
CGGCTGCCGAGTTTGACTGCCGTGTTAAACGAGGAGTTGAGTTCGTCAGGGCTGGAGATATCACCCGAAACCGCAAGGGCAACCACGCCGTTTCGGCCAGGCGGCGCGATACGCGGACGCTCACCCGAAAGCGCTTTAATGGCCTGGTCAAACGCATTGCCCGCACGATCGGCCTCATCCTCGGTCTGCCGCTCGAGCTCGAGCTCCTTGTTGCGACAGTCGACGTAGTCCTCCAGGGCGTCTTTGAACTTGTCAAAGTGGTATTCGAAGCCGTTTTCGATAAACGATGGCGGCATAAGGGCACACCCCAGTGTGACCACGCTGAAGTCGCATGCGCTACACGTGTCATGGCCATCGTAATCAGCAACCGACGCCAACCCGCCCGGTGTCCCTTTCTTGTAGACAGGGCAGTCGTTCCCATAGTGCAGGCACGTCTTGCCATCGTTGGTGCTTGTAGGCCACGCAACATCTGTGTAAAGCTCGGTTACCCGCACCTCGTTTGGGACGCGCGGAAGCAGCGGTACATAGGCAGAGAACTGTTCGCCGTCATCTGTTATATATGCCCTATCGACCTCTTCGATCGCATAAGCGTAGAACGCCCTTCGCGCGGCGGACTTCGCTTTCATCTGAGCGCTCGAGCCCTCAGGCTTTTCGTTCGCCAGGCGCTGACGGTAATAGGCCTTCGCGCGGTTGAGGGCAATCTGGGGCTCCCATGTGACACTCGAGGCATAGTGCGGATTTTCAATATCCGAAAGCTTTGCCAAACTACCCGCGCGCTCCCACATACATGAGTACTTGCCAATCGCACTCTCGTCCGACCCACCGCAGTCCGCAAGCCAAGCGCGCTCTTTGGCCTTCGCCGTCTCCTCCGAAGCCTTCTGCAACTCCTCGGCTGCGCGCTCCAGATCTTCCGACGTGTCTTTAATCGCATCGGTCGAGATCTCGGATCCCTTGAGTGCAGCAAAGTCCGACTCGGATGTCCGAGGCACGGCAAGTGCCGTACCGGTATAGGTCACACTATCGGTATCCTGCGCTGACACCGCCTGCGTGGCACGCGCGGCAACCAAATATGGCAAAGCCGTCTCGAGCTTCTGCAGGCCCTCGGAAGCGCTCTTAGCAAACTTGTTGCGTGTTTTAATGATCTCGATTCCCGTGTCGACCATATCGCCCGCGGCAAGCTCGGCGCCTGGAATGAGAATGGCGACCAAGCCGGTGCCGATCGTGGCAAACCCCGCTAGTCCCAAGCTCAAGATGCTCGCATCCACCACTGTGGCGGCCGTGTGATAGGACGACACCACGTTGGCGCCCGCCAGCGCGCCGCTATCGGCAGCCACCTGCGTGTCCCCCGCGCGCGACATGCTCCATATCGCCGCAGTCGACGAAAACAACAGCGTGAGCACCACCAGGATGACCACCGCAGAGGAGAGCGTGGTGTAGGCACCGTCTTCGATAAACAGGTCGACGCCGGCGCGGCCCATAAAGCCGCCCCGCTTGCGGTGAGCGCCCGGCCGACAACGGTCTGCAAGCCCTCGCGTCGCCCGCGGCAGGCAGCGTTTAATCCCACGCAGCAATCCACGAATCATAATCTCCCTCCAGCCACTCAGGACGCGATCGATACGAGACGTCGACCTTGAGCTCGACATAGCCGCCCTCACCTGCACCACCCATGGTCTGCGCAAATGCACCGATCACGGGCAGCGGTTTAACCTCACCGGCAACGGACACGGACGAAACGCCACCCGCACCCGCCCGACCAAGCTTGATATCCCACGACAGCGGCCCGCCTGCATGGAAGATCGAGACATTGGGCACCGCGGCAAGTCGGCGGCGGGCAAACTCCTTAAGGTCGTCGTCCTCTGCCGTCGTCGTGGTCATGAGGCGCGCGGTCTCGGCAGCGGCAGACTCCATAACGGCGCGCGTGTAGAGCAGGCACACCGGCTGCAATGCGAGCAAGATGAGCGTCAGAAACGTCGGAAGCAAAAAAGCGGCCTCGACCGTGGACTGCGCCCGGTCCTCGCGTGCGACTTCAATACAGCGCGATGTCCTTGGCGTCTTCAGCGGCGTCGATAACCGACGATGGAACGACGCCATGAGACGCCGCTCGCTCGACCAGCGCCGCCAGGCGTCCATCGGTGCCGGCGCGCCAGAGCCCCGCGATCGCCAGCACGATAGAAAGCAGAGCCACCGTGACGATGGCGTATTCGACGGTCGACTGAGCAGATTCCTCACGCAAGACGCCATGCATTTCACGACCCCTCCTTTGAGTTCGTTTTTTGCGGGGTCAGACGAACCACGCGCAGGCGGCACGACGCATCGCCGGCATCTGCGGCAACCGTCACCATGTCGACCCAGCCGCGTCCGTCGCGCACGATGGCACCCCACACGTTGCCCTTGATGTCGAGATAGCCGCTCAGGGCCAACTGCGACGTGGGCACCTCGCGGTAGGCGCGCAGCAGATCTGCCGCCGCCTCGGTCATCGGTCGGTCCTCGGCCCATGCGAGTCGGGCTGCAATCGCGTTGCCCGCAGGCCGCTCCGTTGCGCCGACCGCCCGCTCATCGAGCTTCTGCAAGAAGGTTTGCACCGTGACGGCGGCATCCGGATCATCCGAGCGTTGTGTCCCATCCTTTTGAGACACCGCGGTAGACCTTGAATCCGCATCGGCGGCGTTTCCGGAGCGCTGTTGCCGCGCGGCGTTAACTCCCCAGAGCACCGCCACCATCGAAACGACCAGGCAAGTAAGCACCAGTAGCGTGCCGACGGGCCGCCCGTCATCTACAGGCTGTTGATGCCCTCGCTGATAGCGTTCCATAGATCTTGGACCTTGCCCTTAAACGCAACGATGGCGATAATCGCGATCACCACGAGCACGCCGACCAAGATGGCGTACTCGGTGGTGCCCTGCGCACTCTCCTCCTGCAAAAGCGTTTTGGCGTATTGGCGAGCACGCGCTACCCGGCAAAACGCCCAGTTCCAAGCCCTGCCAACAATGTCGATCATCGTGTTCATATATTCCTCCCTACATCATCCCGCCTGCTCCCAGCAGCGGGCCCAATATGGACAGAAGCAACGCTGGCAAGATGAGCGTGCCGGTGGGAATCAGCAACTTGACCGGCGCCCGCTCGATCTCGCGCTCGACAGTGGCGCGATGAGCGGCACGGATCTCGCGACTTTGAGCCGCCAAGGTCTCGGCAAGCGGGGCGCCGAGGGCGAGCGCCTGTCCCACCGTGATGGCAAAGGTCTCGAGCGCCCGCACATCCAGGTCGCGCGCGGCGGCCAGAAGCTCGTCCTCGCGCGTCCCCACGCCCACCTGCCACGCCATGCAGGCTCGTTCAAGGCGAAGAGCCAGCGTCGAGCGGCGATTGGCGCAAAAGACCTCAAGCGCAGCATCGAACGAAAGACCAGCCGAAAGCCCCAGGCGCACCACGTCGATCATCTCGGACACTTCGCTGAGCGACACCTGCGTCGGGCTGCCCGCGCCGAGTGCGCCCTTCAATCGCACTGTCAGGACGTCGACCACCGAGCGGGCGGCCGCGATGACCAGCAGCGCTTCGCGTTTGCAGGCCTCCGTGATCTCGCGCGCATCCGCGCGTTCCATGCCCGTCGCGACAAACACGCTAAGGGCACACAGGCCAGAAGCAGCAACAACCAGGACACTCATAGTTCCACCCGCATGATGCGCCGGATGACCACCAGGGCAACGGCGTTAAGGGCAAGGCCCAGCACCACGGCACCGGCACCCGCCGGCGTTGCAAGGCCGCGACGAAAGTCAGCCGAAAGCAGGGCCAGCACCGCGCACATACCCGCCGGCATCGCCGAGACCATATGCGCCGACATGCGCGCCTGCGACGTCTTGACGTCTAGGCGTCGCTTGAGCTCAATGTGCTCCCCCACCATACTCGATGCCTCGGACAGCAGATTGGCAAGCGGAGCACCGGTTCGTTGCGATACCTTGAGCGCCAAGGTAACGAGCGAAAGGCCGGGGGCATCGATGCGAACGAGCAGGTCATCGAGCGCGTCGGTCGCCGAGATGCCGCAATCGATTGCCGCCGCCACCCGCAAAAACTCGGTATGTACCGGCTCTTGCGCATGGGCGCCCACAAAGCGCATGCCCTGCGCCAGCGAGTGTCCCGAGGCAAGCGACATGGATAGCGCCGTGAATGCCTCGGGCATGGCCTCTTCAACATCATGCTGTTCGCGGCGGCGGTCGAAGGTGTCACGCGCGGCGCCCACGCCAAACGGCGCTACCAGCCCCAAGACAAAACCGATGGGCGACAACGACACAACGGCCAGCAAAACGCTGCAGGCACCGCTCGACAACAGCAGAAATGCCAGACGAGCCGTATTATCCTCGATAGCGAGGCCAAGTCGATCTACGGGGACCAGCGACGCCCACGAACGGGCAATTTTTGCCAGCAGATCGTTTTCCACCAGCTCACGCGGCAGCTTCTCCGCCGTCGATTCGAGCGTCTGGCGCGCCAGCTCCGCCGGCGGCACCCGCGGCACACGAGGTTCCGCCCCGCACGCCGTCGCGACCGAAAGCCCCGCCAAACCCCCTACGACGAGGGGCACAACGATCTCCATTCGTCCACCTCCTCCTGCGTGAGCACACCCGAGCGCAGACCCTCGGCGATAAACGGCGGCTCGCGGTCGAGCGTCCAGGTGCGTTCGGCGGCATCGAAGGTCACGTAGCGCTCGAGCTCCACACCGCCCGACGCGCCGCGGTGAACCCCCGAATATGAAGACACAAAACGCCTGCCATCTGCATGACGCTCGGACATCACGATGCCGTCGAGCGCCATGGCGATCTGCTCTTCGATAAGCTCACTCGGCAAATCGATGCCGTAGCGCGCAAGCAGCGTCAGACGAACCACGGTCTCTTGCTCGGTGCCCGCATGGAGCGTGGTGAGCGACCCATCGTGGCCGGTGTTCATGGCCTGCAACATGTCGCAGCACTCGGCACCGCGCACCTCGCCCACGACGATGCGGTCGGGGCGCATACGTAGGGCATTAGTCACCAGATCGCGGATCGTCACCGCGCCCTCGCCCTCAATTGAAGCCTCGCGCGCCTCCAGGCGCACCACGTGCGGATGGTGCGCAAACTTGAGCTCGGCGGAATCCTCGATCGTCACGATGCGCTCGCCGGTGGAAATCTCGCACGACAGTGCGTTGAGCAGCGTGGTCTTGCCCGAGCCCGTGCCTCCCGCAACCGCCAGGTCCTGCCGCAACGACACCGCGCACGACAGCAGCTGCGCATACCAAAGCGGCAGCGACCCCAGCCCCACGAGCTCATCCAGCGAGCAGATGCGGTCGGAGAACTTGCGGATGGTCAGGATTGGCCCGTCGATCGCCACTGGCGGAATCACCGCGTTGACGCGATAGCCCGTCTTGAGGCGGGCGTTGACGATGGGGCTGCGCTCGTCGATGCGACGGCCGAGCGGCGAGATGATGCGGTCGATCAGAACACGAATCTGCTCGTCGTCCTCAAACGCATGCTCGATGGGATACAAAACGCCGCCGCGTTCAAAGAAGGCCGAGCGGCAGCCGTTGATCATGATTTCAGTAACGGTGTCGTCCTCGATGAGCGGCTGCAGCGGGCCTAGACCCACCACGTCATCTAGGATCTCGTCGATGATGGTCTCGCGTTCGGGCGTCGCCAGGTCAGTCGGCTCCTCCACGTTGAGCGCCGCCTCCACCGCCGGTCGCAGTTCTGAGCGTGCAAGCGCCGGATCGATGTAGGCACTGATGCGCGCCACCTCGTCGTAGCCCATGCGGTCCATCACCGCGCGCTTGGTGCGACGTTTAACGGCGCGGCGGCGTCCCGCATCGACGGGGGTAACCGCGGCGGCCGCACCGGCAGCCTTTATCCTTGTTTGCAAGCTCATCGTGGATCACCCTCGCGCGACCAGGGAAGACGGATGCGCGGGCGCTCGGTGCGCGTCGCGCGGTCGGTGACCATGTCGCTCCAGGGACCGACGGCGCAGCCCAGCTCCACGAGCATCTCGCGCGTGGCCTCGCGCACGCTGGTCGCGAAGGCGCTCGTCTGGCCCACCGCCTCGTCGGCGCGGCCGAATGCCATGAGCGCGGCCAGGTCCTGGCCGCCATCGGCAATGCGGATCTTGGAACTCAGCGCGCAGGCGATCTCAAAACGCATGGCGACGTCCTCGTCGGCACCGCGCGCACCAAACCGGTTGAACACGGCGCTCATGCGCGTGCGCGGCACGCCTACACGACCCGCCAGCTCAATGACGCGCGAAGCGGATGTCGCGGATGACACCGCCGCATCGCCTACGATCAGGCAACGGTCGCTCGCCGCCACCGCGGCGGCCACGGCATCGCCCCAAAAGACCGAGGTGTCGGCAAAGACCACGTCGGATTCGCAGCGCAAAACGTCGAGCAGCAGCTCCACCGGACGCGCCATGAGTTCGGCCTGTTCGGGCGCGGCGACCGGACCCCAGAGCGTGACGCCCGGGGCAACGCGCATCGAGGCGGCCACGATATCCGGCTCGGTGAGGGTGCCCGCAGCCGACGCCTCGATCAGCGTCGCCATATCGTGCGGGGCGTCGGCACCCAACAGGTCGTAAAGGTTTCCAAACATCAGGTCCAAGTCGAGCACGGCAGCACGCAGGCCCAGCAGCGACGCCGCATGCGCCATGGCGGCAACGATCGTCGACTTGCCGCAGCCACCCGAACCCGAGACGGCGCAGACGACCGGGGCTCGATGCGACGGGGCAGCGACATCCGCTGACGGCGCGGGGGCGGACGGCGACGGCACAGGCGGCAACGTCCCCGTCTCCCCCGCTGCAGCCGCACGCTGCGCCCAGACCGGCATGGCAGGCTGTTCGGACTGCAGTGCCGAGGCTGGGGGTTCCACGGTCGTATCGGCGCGTAAATCGTCGCACCCGGCAAAGCCCTCGACCTCGTCGAGCTCATCGGCCAGATTCACGCCGTGAACGTATCCCATATCTTCAGCCGGAACGTCCTCGCCATACGGCACCGGCTCTCCGGCATCATCGTATGCAAGGGGGTCCCGGGGACGCCGACCATGCTCGGCTTCCGCTTTTCCACAATCATCAACACGCGGGCCTCTTGTAGCGCGAGGCGCCCCGGGTTCCCTATCAACAAAAGCATCGGGCTCAATCGCCATGCACCGGTTAGAATCAACCGGTCCCTCGCCCGCGCACCCGTTGCCGCATATGCTGCGCGCAGCGATAACCTCGGTCGCCCCCGCGCGAAACAGCCCCTCGATATCCGCAGGGTCGAGCGCCTCTATCAGTACGACCACGCGGCTCACACGGCCCTCGGCCGTCAGGCGCGCAACGGTCTTTCGCACGTCTTCGGCATCGAACAGCGATGCAGCGATGATAGCCGCCCCGCGACGCGAAGGAAACGCTCGCGCCATGGATACCAGCCCGTCCAGGTCGCCCACGCGAAGCACCTGCGCGCCCGCATCGCGGCCCTCGACTTCCTGCTGCAGCAGCCCGTAATCGCCGCACGCGCAGCACGCAAGCCAGATCGCCTTCATCACTCGTCGCCTCCGCTCTTTTTGCCGCGTGCCGTGGCGGGAATCGTCAAACTGACCGTCCCCTTGCCCGAGGCTCCCAGCAATTCCTTGACATCTTCGGGGTCGGCTGCCAGCGTCACCCATTCGATCTTGCCTTCGCGCGTGGCGCCGGCCTCTTCGCTGGTATCGATCACACGCGCACCGCACAGCCGGTCGGTCACGCCATCTTTTTGCACGTACACGTCCACATAGCTGCCCACGCCTGTAGCGCCTCCGACCGAATGCTCGGCATCGACCGCCACCGAAACGGCAACCTTGCCCTTAGGCACCTCGAGCTTGTGGCTCTCGGCCTTGGTGTAGACATTGCAGATCACGGCGTTTTTCGGAATGCACGAGGTCGTCACGTCGCCGCGCACCTGACGCAGCTCGGTCGCCGCATCACGCGGCAACAAGCTCGCCAGCCATTCCTGGGTTATGACATTGGTCTCGTCGAGGGTCTCGCCCGCATCGATATCGCGCGCCGCGACACACACCTCAACGCGGTCGCCGCCATATTTTGCCAAGGTCTCGGCCTGGGCTTGCTCGGCTTGCGAGCGGATCGAAGAGCCGTAGACCATGCAGAGCGCCGCGGCAAGCACGCCCGCGACCAGACTGATGGCGATGCGCTTGCTCTTGTTCACGGCCGCTCCTCTCATGGCGGTGCCGGGCAAATGCCCGTACCACCATTGTCTGGGCGACCAGGGCGCAAAGCGACGCGACCGCGATCTTGGTTTTGAGTGTCAAACCAATTGCCGACCAAAAGCTGACCGGCCCGTCAAGTTCGTGGCAAGGTTTTGGTCAGCACGTCGGCAAACTGCACGCTTCAAAGCGTTTCGACAGCAAAAAGCCGCCTCCCACGCAGTTGGGAGACGGCCGTCATAGGAAAATTCAATTACAGATGAACATCGGGGTCGAGCATTTGAGCACTCACACGCATGGATGACGCCAAGTTTTGGAACGTCTCCAGGCGCAGGCTGTCGATCTGCCCGGCGTCCTCGGCCTCGCGAACGGCGCAACCCGGCTCGTGGGTGTGCGTGCAATCGCCAAACCGGCACGCACGCGACGCCTCAACGATCTCGGGGAAGGCGCGCGCCAGACCCCGCTCGTGGCCCACAAGCGGCAGGCTGCGCAGGCCCGGGGCATCGGCGATTACGCCGGCGTCGCCCGGCAGCGCCACCATCACGCGCGCGACCGTGGTGTGGCGGCCCTGGTCATCGCGCTCGCGCACACCGCCGGTGGCCAGCGCATCGTGGCCCAGCAGCGCATTGAGCAGCGTCGACTTGCCGGCACCCGACTCGCCCAAGATCATGGCGCAGCTCCCGGCGGGCACGCAGGCGCGCACCTCGTCCAGGCCGAGGCCCTCGGCAGAAGACGTCACAATCACGCGCACATCCGGACCCACCAAGCGATGCACGCGGTCCAAGTCGCGCTCCAGCTCGTCAGCCTCGCAGCGATCTGCCTTGGTGAGCACCACCACCGGCTCGGCATCGCAATCGAGCGCCAACACCAGCGAGCGCGCCACGCGGTCGAGCAGCACCTCGCCGGCGCCAAGCGCCTGCACGATCAGCACGCTATCCACGTTAGAGCAGAGTACCTGGCGCTCGCCGCGAGCGCGGCCACGCCAACGCTCAAAGCTCGTGCGACGGGGCAGCACGCACTCGATCACGCCCATGTCATGCCCGGGCGCGCGACGCACCGCCACGCGGTCGCCCACGGCAGGCAGCAGAACCTCGTCCTCGCCACGCGACTTGGCAAACCCCACGGCATGCTCGGCGCGAAACGTGTCATCGGCAGTCGCTACCAACGGAAACCCGCGGTCCAGGCGCACCACGGCACCTAGTTGCATCTGCTCGGGCTCCTCGGCCTGAGCGCAAAAATCATCGAAGGCAGCCTGCTGAGCTTCATCGACCGGCAGGTCATCGAACGCCGGAACATCCTGTAGCGCGTCGAGCCCCGGTACACTCGCCAGCAACTCCTCAGCAGATGCAGGGGCTTCGGTCGCGAGCTTACGACGACGATCACGCTTAGCCCGCGCCCCCGTCGTCTTTTTCTTCGCCTTAGCCTTAGCCTTGCCCACAAACGCCTCCCAGCACACAAATACACAACTGAGCAGGTATTTTACCCACAAAAAAGAGCCGGTCGAGCAAATGCTCGACCGGCTCACACACTTTCCCTCAGCCTTTATCATCCGCACAGGAGAAAAGCCAGCAAAGTCACCGTAGGGCCCGCCCGCCGGGAGGGGTTTCTTCTAAGCGATTCCGCAGCGCGAAGCGCGAGAACCAGCGAAGAAGAAACCCCGCAGGCGGTCGGGCCGGTGGGAAGGATGGCCTTTCGACCTACTCTTTCTCCACCGCGCGCATGATCGCCTTGTAAATCTCCATCAGCGGAATGATCAGGAAGGCCAGGCCCAGCGCGGCGATAACGCCCTTAAGCTCAAGCGTCACGGGGCCAAAGAACATCTCGGCAAGCGTCGGCTGCACGGTCACAATCACCGTCAGCACCAGCGCCAGCGCGGCCGAACCCCACAGCCACTTGTTCTGCTTCTTCATGGTGAACAGCGACGCGCGGCGGCTGCGCATATTGAAGCAGTGGAAGATCTCGACCATGTTGAGCGTGATGAAGGCCATCATCACGCCTTCCTCGTCGGCGTTGCCGGCGATCATATCGGAGATGTGGATGTAGCCCATGTCAAAGTACACGCCCACAAAGAAGCTCGCCAGCACCAGCACGGTGATGATCAGGCCCTGGACCACGCAGTCAAGACCCATGTTGCCGGCAAAGACGCCGTCCTTGGCGTTACGCGGCTTGCGCTTCATGATGTCGCCTTCGGCGTCCTCCATGCCTAACGCGAGCGCGGGGAAGCAGTCGGTGACCAGGTTCACCCACAGCAGCTGCACCGGCAGGCCCAGCGCCTCGGCCGGGCCAAAGTGGGCTGCAATGGGGTCGTAGAAGGCCGTGACAATGAACCCGACGCCAATGCCGTTGACAAAGGTGCCAAGGCCGATGTACTTGCGCCCGAACCAGAACTGCAGTGCAAAGAACAGGATGTTCGTGCACAGGTTCTGCACGCCCAGCGAGATGCCCAGCATCTCCGCCAGCCGCATATTCAGCGCGCTGATGGAGTCGTTGCCGAGGTGTGACTGTTTGAACAGGGCAATACCAAGACCGATAATGACGATTCCGACCACCATGCCGACGATACGGCGTGCAGTCGGCTTTTCCGTTGCGGATTTTTTCTGAGAAACTGCGCTCATGGACTGGGCTCCTCCCGTATTTTTTACTTCTTACTTATTATACGCCCCAGTTCCGCCCGGTTCAACGGATTCTTTTCAACCTCTTCTGTTCAGTCTGTGGAAAATTTAGCCCGATTTTTGTTATTTTTCACGAACGAAGCAGTTCCTCGATTTTATCCTTCTGCAATCCTTCGCCAATAACGATGAGAACTTCCTGCCCCTGTGGAATCGGTGAAGCGGTCAGTCCGTCCGCCGTTGCGTTCAGCTCGAACCACTGTTCTCCATCTGGCACAAAACCCTTGACCCGAAGCACCTGACCGCAGCTTTCGTTCCCGAACAGCTTCGGGATATTCCGGGTCAGAGTCTCTTTATCCAAGCCAAGCTCAAGGAAATAGGCCGACGAAAACGCCTTGTGTTCGTCGAAATGCAGCTTTTCGCAGCTGGCCTGCCGGTGGCCGCAGGATGCGATTCTTGCCATGTCGTCCTCGGTCAGGGTGTTCCAATCTTTAATTGAAATTTCCTCATCCCTGAACACCCGGGAGCATTTGCAGGCTTCCAACGCTCGGGCAAGATGTGCTTTTGCGGCGTCGCACTGTCCGGGTGCGGCAAGCTGGCTCCGGCTGAGCAGGACAAGTCCGGCGTTGGCTGTCTCGGACGCCAAAATGTAGTCTGCCTGCGGCGAAAGCTTCTCGGGCAGCATGGCGTCCACGATGGCAATGACATTCCCGATCTCATACCAGCGGTCGAGTGGGTCATCCCGAAGAACATCAAAGAACTCGTCTACGTCAAAAATTCCGCTTGGCTCTACCAGCACCCGGTTAAAGCCGCGCATTGCCATCGAGATGAGTTTGGTGCGCATCCGCCGCTGGTGGGTGTCGCAGTCACAACCGCCGCTGATGGTCTCGATCTCGCAGCCATCGGCCAGCAGGTCCTGCACCAGCATCGCGTCGACGTTCACTGCGCCGAAATCGTTCTCCAAAATGCAGACCTTATGCCCTTTCTTGGCGAGATAGGCTGCGTATTTGCGCAGGAAGGTTGTTTTTCCTGCACCCAGAAAACCCGTGATCAAATCGACCTGTACCATATCAGTTTCCCCTCTTTACAGTTTTGTTCAGGGTCAGTATAGCCTGATTTCCTGCTTCTGTCAAAGAATTTCGTCCAATTTCATTTATCATTTTGCCAAATCTGAAGCGAAAAATTTGGTTCATGTTCACAAAAACCGACGAAAGTTGTGTTATACTAGGAAACGTACATTCGATAACCCCACCGAAAGGAGTCACCCGTCATGAATCAACCCACGGCCTCTCAGCAGCCATCCCGTAAAAAAACGCTCGTGTCGCTGCTCATCCTGCTGGCACTGACCGGCGTGGTCGTTTACATCTTCAAAGACCACTGGGAGGAGATTTCCTCCGCGCTGGCCGCCCTTTCCTGGTGGCAGGTGGTGCTGGTGCTTCTCATCGGCGTCAGCTATCCCGTGCTGGAAGGCGTCGCAAGCTGGCTCATCGTCCGGAGCCGCATCCCGAACTTTGGGCTTCGGGAGGGCATCGAGAACGCTTTTATGGGAACCTTCGGCAACGTCGTCGGCCTTGGCACCGGTGCCGTGCCGCTTCAGACTTATTATTTGTATCACTGGGGCCTTCAGGTCGGCCCGGGTGTCGGCCTGATGACCCTGCAATATGTCTTTCACAAAAGTGCCGTCCTTCTCTACGCAACGGTCATGCTGCTGTTCCAGAATCAATGGTTCTCGTCCAACACTTCCGGCGTTTTGAACTATCTGCCTGCGGCTTATGCCGTGGTCGCCGCCATCATTCTTGCTTTGGTGCTGGTCTGTGTTTCGCCGCTGGTGCAGCGGCTGGCACGCTGGCTGCTGGGCTACCTGCCCAAGACTGAAAAGTGGCAGGCACGGCGGAACAGCTGGCTCGAGCAGCTGGATACCCTCGCCGAAGAGAGCCGCAACCTGCTGACCGACAAAGGCCGCTGTGTCAAGATCTTCGCGGTTCAGGCGTTCAAGCTGTTCCTGCTCTTCACCCTTCCGTATCTCTGCATCCAGTTCATGGGGCTGTCTTCGTCTCTGACCTTCTGGCAGGTGCAGCTCCTCACGAGCCTGATGCTCTTCCTCTCGAACGCCCTGCCAAATGTGGCCGGTATGGGCTCCATCGAGACGGCATTCCTGCTGGTGTTCGGCAGCTTTCTGGAGCGCGGCGAGGTGATGAGCGTGATGATGCTCTACCGCATCGCCAGCTATTATGTGGTGTTCGCCGCCAGCGCCGTGGGCTTCTTCATCGCCCAGCGGCATCTGGCCCAAATGGAAGCGGAGCCGCCAAAGGAGGCATGACTTTTATGAAGGAAAAAGGCATTCTGTCCCGGTTCGGCATTGTTTTGTTCATCCTGCTGGCGCTGGTGCTGATCTTTCCCTCTGCCTGGATCGATCTTGCATCCGGGATCAAGGCCAGTACACAGGCCAGTGTCCGGGTGGAGCACATTCAGAACTTTGCCCGCTCTGCAGAGATGGACGTTCAGCTGCTCTCTGCCGACGACCCCGCCTATCAGCAGATCGCAAATGTGCTTTCCGGCCTTACCTGTGTCAAGCGGTTCAACCAGCAGTATTCCTCCTACAGCCACGAATACCCGGTGGATTCCGTCACCGTGAGCTATTACGATGCGGATGAAAACAACCGCCTGCTGGTCACGGTCTACTCCGACGGCACCGCCATCGTGAACAGCCAGTTCGTGAAGATCAAAGGCGGCGCGGAAGAGGTGTACCGTCAGCTGGCGGAGATCGTGGAGTAAAACTCCTTCCGTCTGCTCGCTGCACTCGCATCCACCTCCCTCAATGAGGGAGGCTTTGGCAAAACCGTAAAGTTTTCCGTACTGCCAAGGGCTCCCTCTTTGAGGGAGCTGGCATGGCGTCAGCCATGACTGAAGGAGTTAAAAACAAAAATCGGGGCACGCAGGTGGTCAAGCTGCATGTCCCGTTTTTGTTTTTCTTTTGCACTTGGTGCGGTACCAATCACACCGAATGCCGCGCATCGAGCCGTGGGAGCAAACAAAAACCACAGCTCACCTGAAAAAAGAGAATGGAATGGAGGAATTGGCGTTTGCGCAGCAATGAAAGCCCCAGTGGGGCTTTTAAGCCACAAAGCGGTCTTGCGTAAGCAAGATGGAGCGGCCCCGCCGCGACAAACTTGGCGTTTGCGCAGAAGCCCTTGCAGAGGCTCCCGCTTTTCTGGTGCAACGTAGTCCGGCATATCAGTTAGATTTGTCTAACCTCGTTGCGAGAACAGAATACCATAGCCGGTTAGTCTTGTCAACCCTTATTTTGCGATTTTTTTCGCAAAAGGGGTGTGCCGCCGGGATTTCAGCGTTTTTTCTACATTCTGCCCAAAGAAAGCCCTGTGCTTTGGCAGAAAACCCACTTGTTTTCTATTGCTTTTTAAAGTGGTTCTTGCTATTATAATAACGCAAGATTTTGTGGGCAGGTTTTTATTTTTGTCTACACCTTGTAGTCGGGGCTGCC
>ERZ870052.578-NODE-578-length-14195-cov-21.300751_pt1 | contig 14195 bp, 8 predicted proteins | sample MGYA00520889_ERZ870052 | MGnify/ENA primary metagenome ERZ870052 (study PRJEB32232, sample SAMN07284988) | human gut metagenome | biome: human-associated habitat; material: feces | host: Homo sapiens | place: Tanzania | collected 2014-08-14 ...
GTGGCCTCACGATGGCGAACCAGAATATCGTTGAGGTCTATCTCTCCCTCCATATAGTCTTGTGCCGGCGAAGGGAAGCCAGCCTTTACGCTTTGCTCAGCCAGCGGAATCGGCATCTTGGCTCCGAATTCTGCTGGATGAAATGTCAGTTTTATCTTGTTATCGTTTTTCTTATTCATCTTGTTTTTCTTATTGATGGAGCCCTTTTTTAGAAAGGGCTTTTTCTGATTCTCATTGAGTTTTTACTTTCAGAATATCATGGATGTCTGTAGTAAATCGTTTCGACATATACTCCCGTTTTAAGTCGAATCGACAACTGTTTCCTTGAACGGCTTGGCGGATGGTGCCGTGACCGTTCTTTCGGTTGATGGCATCGATGGCTTCCATCAATGCCTTTTGCCTGCTCCGGTCGATAGGGTCGAAGAGGTCTTGCTGGCGGGGATGGGCGGGTGAAATCTGCCACAGGATAACGCCTGCTTTCTTGAAGTGAAACGACATGTCGGGGCGATCGGGCCTGCTATCAGCCATCGGTTTCGGGTATTTAGCCCGGAGAATGCTGAGGGCAGCACCTACTATCTCTTCCTGCGCATTGGTGGCGATGGGTAGGGTAAGAGAATCGTGGATGGTGTATTCCGGCACGTTCTCATTGAATCTGGAAGTCCAGGCAAACACCGTGATTCCCTGGCACATGCTGCCTTGTTTTCGTAATTTCTCGGCGCAGCGTACGGCGAAGTTTGCCACGGCTTCTTCTACCACATCCTTATCGCTGATGCCTTCACCGGCAAAGCTCCTGCTGGTGCAGATACTCTTTTTCTGCGGCAGTTCCTCGATGCTGATGCAGCTTTCGCCATTCAGTTCCTTCCACGTTCTCACGGTGGTGATGTTGAAATGGCTGCGCACCCAACTTTCTTTTTTATCGGCAAACTGGGCGGCGGTGCGGATGCCCATATAGTCGAGCTTTCGGGCAATCTGCCGTCCGATTCCCCATACATCTTCTATAGGAAACAGCGACAAGGCTTTGTGTCTTCGTTCATCCGTATCGATGAGGCAGCAGCCCTGGTAGCCCTTGTATTTCTTGGCGAATTTGGATCCGATTTTTGCCAGAGTCTTTGTTTCTGCGATACCGATGGAGATAGGGATTCCCACGGCTCGGAGCACATCGGCAGAAATCCTGGCGCCATATTGATGCAGCAGGGAATCATCTGTAGCTACAGTATCGTTTTCTTTCAGATTTTCTATAAAGAAAGGCTCAGTCATAGGCTTATTCATTTCGAAGAAACTCTTTGCCATAGACTGGTCCACCTCGAAGAAACTTTCGTCGATGGAGTACTGGTCGATGTGTGGCGAGTAGTGTGAGAGCATCGACATCACCCTGTTGGAGAGCGAGCCATAGAGCGTGTAGTTGCTGGAGAAGATAGCCACGCCTTCAGCCTCCAGTTTTTCCTTTACCTGATAGAACGGGTCGCCCATCTTATAGCCTAGAGCCTTGGCTTCTTCAGAGCGCGCGATGACGCACCCGTCGTTGTTGCTCAGAACAACCACGGGTTTTCCTATCAGGTCGGGACGAAACACTCGTTCGCACGAACAGTAGAAGTTATTGCAATCTGCCAATCCTATCATATCTTACTATAACCACTTTTTTAACTACCAATAATCCTTGTTCGATGTGCAAAAATACAAAAAATAATCTGAAAACGGTTATATTTCATCTAAGATTTTTGTCGTTCCATAATTTATTCTTACCTTTGTGCCATAAACTAGTTTAAAACATGATAAAGCAGAACAATATGAACAATAAGAATAATATGTTGGCATTGAGCCAGGAGCGTTTCTCGGCTCGCAAGTTTACCTCCGAGGCAGTAAGTCAGGAGGATGTGAATTACATCATGGAGTGTGTGCGACTGGCTCCATCGGCTGTGAACAGACAGCCTTGGCATTGGCTCATCGTCCGCTCGGATGAGGCTAAGGAGAAACTTCAGGAGTGCTACGACCGTGAGTGGTTCAAGACAGCCCCAATGTATATTGTGGGAATGAAGAACGTGAACGAGAACTGGGTTCGCAGATACGATGAGAAGCCTCATGGAGATATTGACGTGGCAATAGCTGCCGAGCACCTCTGTCTGGCTGCCACAGAAAGAGGACTGGGCACCTGCTGGGTCTGCAATTATGATACAGATAAGATGCAGCAGTTTTTCCCTCGCGAAGGTTTCGAGGCAGTAGTGATCATCCCTCTCGGTCATATTGCCGAGGATTGTCCTCATGCTGAGAAGAAGCGCAAGGAAATGAACGAAATCGTGGAAGAAATCTAAAAACGAAGCTAATGGAAATGAACGAAGAATCCATCCTGGCATGGAACATCATAGAAAAGACCAGCGCTAACCTCTTCCTTACGGGCAAGGCAGGCACAGGTAAAACAACCTTCTTGAAACAGATCAAGGAGAAGTCGCCTAAACGAATGGTAGTGCTTGCCCCAACAGGCATTGCCGCCATCAACGCCGGAGGAATGACCATTCATTCGTTCTTCCAGCTTCCTTTTTCGCCTTACATTCCGGGTACAACCTTTGGAAATGGCGAACAGAAACGCTATCAGTTCAGCAAACTCAAGCGAAACATCATCCGAAGCATCGACCTGCTGGTCATCGATGAAATCAGTATGGTGCGCAGCGATTTGCTCGACGCCATCGACTCGGTGCTTCGCCAGTACCGCAAGCGCCACGACCTGCCTTTCGGCGGTGTGCAGCTCCTGATGATAGGCGATCTGCAGCAGTTGGCACCAGTGGTTACGGCACAAGAGGAACAGCTTCTGAAAGAGCATTACGATACTCCTTTCTTCTTCAGCAGCAATGCGCTGAAGCAGGTGGGCTATCTTACCGTAGAGCTCAAGAAGGTTTATCGCCAGCAGGACGAGCAGTTTATCTCCCTGCTCAACCAGATCAGGGAGAACCGGGCTTCGGATGCTACCTTGCAGGCATTGAACCAGCGTTTTATTCCCAATTTCGAACCGCCGAAGAACAGTAACTTCATCCGCCTGACCACTCATAATGCGCCAGCCCAGCAAATCAATGAGCAGCAGCTTGCCGCCTTGCCATCCAGGGCTTTTTCCTATACGGCAGAGGTGGAGGATAACTTCCCGGAAACATCTTATCCTGCTGATTTCATGCTCACCCTGAAGCCCGGAGCACAGGTGATGTTTATCAAGAACGATCCGCAGCACCGCTTTTATAATGGTATGATTGGTGAGGTGATCGGTGTGAAACCCGAAGAGGAAGGAGATAAGATCATCGTGCGCAGCAAGGATTCTGATGAGGAGTTTGAGCTGGAGAAGATGGAGTGGGTGAATGCGAAATATACGATCAATGAGGAGACCAAGGAGATAGAGGAGACGGTAGAGGGAAAGTTCCGACAGTATCCTTTGCGCCTGGCTTGGGCGATTACCATCCACAAGAGTCAGGGCCTTACCTTCGAACACGCCATCATCGATGCTTCCCATTCCTTTACCCATGGTCAGACCTACGTGGCTCTGAGCCGCTGCAAGACCTTGGAGGGAATGGTGCTCAGTCAGCCTCTGTCTCGTGGAGCTATCATCAGCAGTCAGACGGTGGATGCTTTCAACAGTCAACTTGCTGCGCCTACCCAGGAGCAGATCAGCTATCTGGAGCAGCAATACGTGCTTCACTGCATTGGCGAACTCTTTGATTTCTATGCTATTAGCGGAAGTTACGAGCATCTGATGCGCTGTCTGGTAGAATTCTTCAACAGCAAATATCCTCGTGTGGTGAGCGAGTATCAGAAGTTGCAGGTAGTGCTGAAGAGTCTGATTGGTGTTTCTGATAAGTTCCGTCTGCAATATACCCGTATGCTTTCCCAGAATCCTGATGTACGTCAGGCAGAACTGCAGGAGCGTATTCACAAGGGTGCAGAGTATTTCTTTGATAAGATAGGTATTCTGAGCGATTTAATCAGAAAGTCGAATCTCGATACGGATAATAAGGTGGCTAAGAAGCAGTTCCAGGACCGCTTCTCTGTCTTTTCAGAGGATGTGAAGTTGAAGGAACGTCTTTTGAAATACGAGCGCAGCGCTGTTTTTACGGTGACTGATTATCTGAAGAAGAAGGCGCAGTTTATGCTGTTGGATGAAATGGGCGAAGGTGCGTCTTCAAGTGCCGGTTATGCTTCTGGTAGAAAAGCCAGAAAATCGAAGAAATCGAATGAGCCGAAGGAACCGAAGATTCCAACCAAGGAGGTGAGTTTCAATCTTTACCAGCAGGGAATGACTGTGGATCAGATTGCAGCAGAACGTGGCTTTACCAAAGGCACCATCATCGGCCATCTTACCTCATACGTAAAGGAGGGAAAGGTAGGATTGCGTGCGTTGATTTCTAGTGCCCACGAAAAGAAAATCCGTGAATTCATGGAGGCTCATCCCGAGATGGAGCATTTCAGCGAAATCAAGGAAGCACTGGGATCCGGTATTGATTATTACGAAATCAAACTGGTACGTGATTTAATGGAGGAGGAATAAAGATCTTCCTCCACCTTATTATAATATAATAGCCGTAACTATATTGAACTAGTTACGGCTATTATTGTCTTGCTGGTCTAGAGTTGGGCTACAGCCTTTTCCAGCTGCTGCAAAGCCTGCTTGAGAATGCTTCTAGGAGTTGCGACATTCAGTCGCATGAAGCCTTCGCCGCCAGGACCGAACATTTCACCATCATTCAGCGCCAGATGTGCCTTGTCGATGAATAAATCTAGAAGCGCATCGTGGGAGAGATGCAGGTCTCGGCAGTTGAGCCAGACCAGGAAGGAAGCCTGTGGACGCAACGGGCGAATGCCCGGAATATGTTTGCGGCAGTAGTCCTCGACGAATCGGATGTTATCCTCTATATAGGCAAGCATCTTCTTTCTCCATTCCTCACCCTTGCGGAAAGCGGCGATGGTGGCGATTGGAGCAAAGAGGGTTGGCTCATCCAGTTCGTTGGCGCTGAGCCAAGGATAGAATTTACTGCGGATTTCTTCGTTTGGAACGATAGCGTAACTGCTTACGATTCCTGCAATGTTGAAGGTCTTGGAAGGAGCCTGGAAGGTGATGCTGATGTTGCGCGCCTTGTCGGAAACCGAAGCAAATGGGATGTGCTTGTGTCCGAACAGAGCCATGTCCGCATGAATCTCATCGCTGATAACGAGCAGATGATGTTCGTAGCAGAAGTCAGCAAGTCGCTGCAGGGTTTCCTTGCTCCAGGTAATACCGCCCGGATTATGAGGATTGCAGAGAATCAGGATCTTGCACTTCTCATCATAGATTTTCTCCAGGTTTTCGAAGTCCATCTCGTAATATCCATCTTCATTCATCTTCAGCGGATTGAAGACCACCTCTCTGCCGTTGCCCTCTGGAGTGAGGCGGAATGGGTGATAAACGGGTGGCTGGATGATGACTTTCTCATCAGGACGGGTGAAGACATTCACCACGAGTCCGATACCTTTTACAATACCTGGAATGAAGCGGATCCACTCTCGCTTCACATCCCACTGGTGGTGGTCATGCACCCAGTCGATGATGCTGGGCAGATAATCTTCCGGCTCCATGGTGTAGCCGAAAAGAGAGTGTTCCAATCGTGCCTTGAGGGCATCTGTAATGAAAGATGGGGTCTCGAAATCCATATCGGCTACCCAGAGTGGCAGCAGATCATCTCGTCCCCAGCGGGGCAGCAGGGCGCCATGCTTCAGGTCGTCGCTGCCCGAACGGTCTATGATCTTATCGAAATCGTACATTTTTTACTTTGAACTTTGAGCTTTGAACATTGAACTTTATGATTAGCCCTTTTAATGCTAACTTTTAAAGTCTATTTTTGAATTCCTTCTACCGCCTGCTTGATGTCTTCGAAGAGATCATCCACATCCTCCAGACCTACGCTGAGGCGGATGGTGGTGTCTTTTACATCCATCGACTTGCGCATACTCTCGGAGAAAGCACCGAAGATGGTGCTTGCCGGATGGATGGCGAGCGAACGGTTGTCGAAGAGATTGGTGGCACGATGGATGAGCTTCAGATTGTTCAGGAAACTGAAGCAGGCTTCCTTGCTTTCCAAATCAATGCAGATCATGGCTCCCGCCGTCTTGCCAAACTGGCGCTGCGCCAATTCGTGGTAAGGATTATCCTCCAAACCTACATAGTTTACATACTGAATCTGAGGCAGGGTGCGCAGTTTTTTGGCAAGTTCCTGGGCATTGCCGCTCTGAACACGATAGCGCGCATCGAGCGTTTCGAGTCCGATGGTCTGCATATAAGCTACCTGTGGAGTCATGTAGGCGCCGAAGTTGAAGAGCATTTCTCCATAGAGACGCTTGGCGAAATCGCCGTTGTAAGGAGTTCCGTAGTCGATGACCAGACCGCCGAGCGAAGTAGCACCACCACTAACATATTTAGAGCTGGAAACCACCTCAATATCTACTCCCAGACTCTTAGCCGAGAACTGTGTGAAAGGAATCACGGTAGAATCCACCACCAGCGGAACATTCTTTTCGTGAGCCACCTCCGAAATGGCTTTCAGATCGGCAACCTCCAACTGTGGGTTGGTCAGGATTTCCAGGAAGACGCAGCAGGTGTCGTCGTCGATGGCTTCACGTACCTCCTCTATATTGGTCAGGTCGCGCAAACGTACCTTTACGCCAAATCGGCGCAGGGTTGCAACGAGCAGGGCGTAGGTGTTGCCGAAGAGATGCTTCGAGGTAACGATGTTCTTGCCTTGTGCAGCCAAGGACATGAAAGTATTGCTGATTGCCGCCATTCCTGAATTGAAGGCTGTGGCGTGGGCGGCATCGGTGAGGGCTGCCACTCGGCGCTCCAGGTTGGTTACCGTAGGATTCTCCACACGGGAGTAATCAGGTGCCTTGATCTTGTCGGTGAATGCTTCCGCCATAACGGCAGCATTGTCGAATTCGTAGGCAAGGGTGTTATATACTGGAACGCTCAGCGAATCGTAAGCATCGCGGCGCTCGTATTCCAAATGAATGGCTTTCGTTTGTTTCTTCATCATTTTATGATTTTATGTGATATTTTGTTTGCAAAAGTACAAAAAAGAAATCAAATAGACAATAGATTGCATAAAAAAACGAGTTGCGAATGCTTTTTTTATGCATTGCAACTCGTTTGAGAGAGAGTATTGTTTATTCTATTCTATGTTTCCGATGGTTCCTGGGCTTGTTAGTTTCCGCTCATACCACCCGTCTGGATTCCCTGCTTTTCTTCCTGGAAATCGTTCTTGATGTTGGATTTCGCCTGCTGGAATTGCTTCTTGGTGTTGCCGAACTTCCAGGTAAGGGTGAGACTGATCTGGCGCAGAGGCACCTTTACCGTCATATTCTGAACATAGTCTGAACCCATGGTCTTCTGCTTGATGTTGAGCTTGTCATCGGTTGGTGTGAGGAACATCAGACTCAAGTCCAGCTTATCCTTGACGATGGATTTCGAGAGGGTGGAGTAGAAGAAAGCCATTCCGCTCTGATAGCCCTGCAGGGTGTGCTGCTTGCTCTGGATGATGCTTCCTACCGTCCATTGCACCTCCCAAGGCAGAGTCTGTTGCAGATTGATCATCGTACTGCTGTTCCAGCCATGATTCTTCCATCCCAGGACCTCGCTGCGCAGATCGTTGTAGCTCAGACTCTCGTTCAGCATCAATCTCGTCTTCTTGAACACCAGCCAGTTGGCAAAGACATTCAGGCTGGCGTTGCGAGTCTTCGAAACATTGCCGTAGGTGGTGTTGAGCAGGTTGTCTGCATCGATGAACGAATACTGCTCTATCTGGTTGTTGCAGAATCCGTAGCCCAGAGTCGTGCTCAGGATGAATCTTGGGTTGTAGTAATTGAATACCATGTTCAACTGATGCGACTTCACAACGTCGAGGTCTGTATTACCATAGCTGATGGCTGTAGGATCACTGCGATCTACATACGGGTTAAGATAGGTGATTCCCGGACGGGTGATTCTCATGCTGTAGTTCACACCGAGATTCATTCCAGGAGTGATGCTGTAGGAGAGGCTGGCACTCGGCACGAGGTTACCGTAGTTCTTGTCGAAGTTGTCGCCCTTGCCCTGCTCGAATTTCACTTTCTCCCAGGTCTGTTCGTATCGGGTTCCCAGCATGGTTCCTATCTTTCCGAAGTTTCCTTTCCATTCAGCATAGGCAGCCAGGATGTTCTGGGTGTTCTTATACTCCATACTGTTGGCAGGATTCAGCGTTTCGCTTTTATCTGCAGCCACGTCGTAGTAGCGGGAGTCGCTCTTGTTGATGCGGGCAATATACTTGGCTCCGAAGTTCAGGCGCTGGGTGGCGCTGAGCGAATGGGTGAAATCTGCCTGGAATGTATGTTCCGTTCCGCGTGTCTTGCTCTTCGAGAGCAGGTCGTGGAGCTGGAGAGCCGTCACATGACTGATATTGTCGTAGAACGTATAGTTGTCGATGTGAGAAGGGTTGGTGCTGAAGAGATAGCTGAGGATGAGATAGTTCGTGCGCTCCTTGTTGAAGAACCGCTGATAATCGAGACTTCCGTTGAAGGAGGTGTTGCCCATATCCTGCTTCATCTCATTGCCGTATTCGAATCCTTCGCCGTAGATTCCGCCTGCCATCTTTGTGAGTGGGTGACCCGTAATCTTCTGGCTGAAGGAGGTCAGACCAGCTGTGGCACTGATGTTGCTCAGCGAATCGAGTTCGTAGCTCAGACTGATGTTGCCCATGGAGAAGGGCTGCTTCATATCCGAATTCTGATAATAGTTCATCGTGCTTCCGTCCTTCTGGATTCGGTCGAAGGAGATGGTGGTTCCATCCATGCGCTGATGATTGTACATTCCGTTGGCACTGTAGGTAAGCTTGCCCTGCTGACCGCTGATGAAGGCGGAGATGCGCTGCGTCTGGTTACCGGCAGCAGCACTGATGTTGCCATTATAGCCATTGCTGAGGTCGTTGCCTCCGGCGCCGTTCACGGCTTGCTTGTTGAGTACGATGTTGAGCACGCCTCCCGTACCTTCAGCATCATACTTGGCTCCCGGATTGGTGATTACCTCAATGTTCTTGACCATGGTTGCCGGCATTGCCTTGAAAATCTGCGATGGGTTGGCAGAGAACATCGGGTTGGGTTTTCCATCCACATACACCTTGAAGCTGGATGAACCGTTCACGGTAATGTTATCCTGTCCATCCACGGTAACCATCGGCACCTTGCGCAGCATGTCGAGAACGGTAGAAGCCTTGGCGTCAGCATCCTGCTGCACGTTGTAGGTCATCTTGTCGGTCTCCATCTTTACCAGCGGTTTGGATGCAACCACGGTAACTGCGTTGAGATCTACATCTTTCCAGAGGGAATCTGTGACCTCAGCATCGCTCTGTGCGAAACTTTCGAGCGAGCAGACGAGCAGAGTGCTCATCAAAATCATATTTTTCTTATTCATATTCTTCGTTTTAAAATATCCTTGTTTGTTAACTATCTTTTTGCCTTTTTGTTTGTTTGACGATGCAAAGATAATAGATTCTTTTGGACTGGCAATGACTCTGGGAGGGGTTTAACCCAACAATAACTTTCCGAAAGCCGTCCTTAACATTGAGATAACATTAATTTATCAGAAACCCTGCGAAAAGCATAAAATGTAAGCCATTTATTCGTTTTTCTCAACTTTATTTTGTAATTTCGCAGCGAAATAGAAAATTCAGATTAAAAAAATAAATCAGTTATGATGAAATCAACTAAAATGAGCCTCAGGGCTCTTACGTTTAGTGCGGCACTCTGTGCTTCGCTCGGAACATCGCTTTCTGCCTTTGCCGAGACCATCGAAGTGCAGAAGCTGAAACATGCAGGTCCTTATCCTGTTGCTACCCCCTGGATGGCGGATAGCGTGAATGTGAAGGGTGAGAAATTCTCGATGGAGGGTGTGCTCGACTCTCCGCTCTCGTTTACCTTATTGAATAATGGTAAGGAGGTGGCTGCTTCCCAGCTCCTGGCTGATAGCAAGCAGAATGCTCTCCATCTGGCTTCGTTCACCATATCGAACACCAGCCGTACCCAGGCTACCATCGAGGTGAAGGGACTGAAGCAGTATCGTCTCTTTGTGGATGGTGAGCAGGTGAAAGTGAATGGCGATAAGGCGGAGACAGTCCTGATGCCTTCTACTCATACCGTAGTCATCAAGTACCTCACCGCTTCAACTGCCGATGCTTCCGCTTCAGAAAAGAATGCTTCAGAAAAATCATCTTCTTCAGAGAAGAAAGCTGATCAGGATTTCAAGATCAGCATTACTGCGGCAGACGGCAAGCAGCTGAGCGTGGGCGAATCTTCTGCCAGCACCAAGCGTACCTTTAATATATACGATGTAATCTGCATGCCTAACTATGCGAGCGTTCAGATGTCGCCAAACGGCAAGTTCATGATCGTGAGCAAGACTTGGGTGGATCGTCAGGGCAAGAACCATAGCGTCAATGAATTGAGAAACTGCCAGACCAACAAGGTGGTTGCTTCTTTCGAGGAAAGTGTAAGATGGATGCCTCGCACCAACAAACTGTACTTTACCGAGAAGGCGAGCGACAGTTCCATTGCCGGCGAAGGAAAGGCAGATGGTGAGGTTCAGCTGATTGCCATCAATCCGATGAATATGGAGCGCGAAGTACTGGCTGCAAACATTCCTGAGGGATGGTTCCAGTTTACTCCAGATGAGAAATCGCTCATCTATACGCTTTATGAGGAAGGCAGAAAGAAGGATCCTCAGGTGTACGATGTAAAGGAACCTGATGACCGTCAGCCTGGATGGAGAACCCGCAGCTATCTGGCTAAGTATGATCTGGCTTCAGGCATTCTCCAGCCGCTTACTTTCGGCTATCACAATGTTTATCTCAACGATATTTCCGCAGATTCCCGCTATCTGCTCATCGGCAAGAGTGAGGAGCGCCTTACCAAGCGTCCTACTACGCTCAACTCCCTCTATCGTCTCGATCTGAACGATATGAGTGTTGAGGCGCTGGTAGAGAAGGGTGAATTCCTGAACAGTGCCCAGTTCTCGCCAGACGGCAAGAGCATTCTCGTTACCGGTTCGCCTGAGGCTTTCGATGGTATTGGAAAGAATGTGGAGGAGGGACAGACTCCTAGTATGGTTGACACCCAGCTCTATCTGATGAACCTGGCGGATAAGAAGGTTCGCCCGATGACCAGGGATTTCAATCCTAACGTGCAGAGCGTGGATTGGAGCAAGGCGGATGGAAACATCTACTTTACGGCAGAGGATAAAGACTGCATGCATCTCTTCCAGCTGAATCCGAAGTCGGGCAAGTTTACATTGCTCAAGACTCCGGAGGAGAACATCAAGAGCTTCTCCATCGCAGCAGCTGCTCCGGAAATGGCGTTCTCAGGACAGAGCGCTTCCAATGCCGACCGACTCTACAAGATGAGCACCAAGGCGCAGAAGTCGCTGCTCGTAGATGATCTCAGTGCCCGCCTGCTGAAAGACATCGAGTTGGGCGAGTGCAAGGCTTGGAACTTCGTGAACTCCCGTGGCGACACCCTTTGCTGCCGTTACTATCTGCCACCTCATTTCGATGCTTCCAAGAAGTATCCGATGGTGGTGAACTACTATGGCGGTTGCAGTCCTACCACACGTATGTTCCAGAGCCGCTATCCTCATCATGTCTATGCAGCGATGGGTTATGTGGTCCTGATCGTGAACCCAAGCGGAGCCACTGGTTTCGGTCAGAAGTTCTCAGCCCGCCACGTGGATACTGCCGGCGAGGGAGTGGCTGAGGATATTATCTCCAGCACCCAGGCATTCTGTGATGAGCATAGTTTCGTAAACCGCAAGAAGATTGGTTGCATCGGTGCCAGCTATGGTGGTTTCATGACCCAGTATCTTCAGACCAAGACCGATCTCTTTGCCGCAGCCATTTCTCATGCTGGCATCAGCGACCATACCAGCTATTGGGGCGAAGGCTATTGGGGCTACAGCTACAGCGAGGTTTCCATGGCTAACGAGTATCCTTGGACCAACAAGCATCTCTTCGTAGATCAGAGTCCGCTCTACAATGCAGACAAGATTCATACTCCATTGCTCTTCGTGCACGGAACAGCCGATAACAATGTGCCAGTGGGAGAGAGCATCCAGCTCTATACGGCTTTGAAGCTCCTCGGCCGTCCTACGGCGATGGTTCTGGTAGATGGTCAGGATCACCACATCATCGATTACGAGAAGCGATTGAAGTGGCAGAACACCATCTTCGCATGGTTTGCCAAGTGGCTGCAGGATGATGGCAGCTGGTGGAAAGAAATGTATGGAGAGGAGAAAATGTAGTTGAAGTCTCGGCAGAAATGCCGGCTTCAGCCTCTATCAAATAAAAAAGAGATTATATTCCTGTTAGTTGGGAATATAATCTCTTTTTGTGTTCTTGCTTATTGCAAATATAATCTCTTTTCTTTTATATGTTTATTTCTTATTGCTCAGTGAAATGAGTAGGGAGATGAAGGCGAAGGAAATGCCCACGATGCAGACTCCCAGCCAGTCGGCTTGGGTCCACACGTATCCGGCACAGAACGTACCGAGCGAACCACCGATGAAATAAGTCGTCATGAAGATGGTGTTGGCGCGGTTGGAAGCCTGCGGAATCTCCTGCAGACAGCCGCTCTGATTGCTGAGCTGCTGACATTGCAGTCCGATATCTACCAGGATGATGGCTGCGATGAGTCCTGCATAGGTGTCGCCGAAGAGGAGGGCTATTGCCCAGGCGATGATTTGCATGGCTGCTCCGAAGAGGCTGAACTTGTGGATTCCGAACCTTGGAACCAGCTTTCCTACGCTGCTTGCCGCCACGGCTCCCATGATTCCGCAGAGTCCGAGCATTCCCACCATGTCGCTGCCTGCACAGAAAGGAGGCTGGGCAAGATGGAAGGCGAGGCACGACCAGATCGCCATCATGCTTCCGAAACCGAAGGCGGCACGGATGGAGTAGATGCGGATAGAAGGGTGGAGGATGAAGATCTCAGCCACGGTAGTCATCAGTCCTCTGTAGGTTCCCACATAGTTGCGCTTCATCTCAGGCATCATCAGCATCATGATTCCCATGCAGACCACCATGATGAGGGCGGCGAAGAAGAACATCTCCCGCCATCCCAGCCATTCGCCGATGTAACCGCTGATTACTCGCGAGGCAAGAATACCCGTAAGCAGTCCGGAGAGCACAAAGCCCATGTTCCTGCTCTTGTTCTTGGGCTCCGAGAACTGTCCGGCTATCGGGATGAAGAACTGTGGAATCACGGAACAGGCGCCGATGAGCAGGGAAGCTCCCCAGAGCATCCATACGTTTTGTGCCACAGCCATCACGATCGCCATCAAGGCTGCGATGGTCATGTTCACGAGGATGAGTTTCTTGCGCGAAAACATGTCGCCCATAGGGATGAGGAAGAACAGCCCCAGCGCATACCCTATCTGGGTAATCACGGTGATGAGGTTGGCGCTCTGCTCGGTAATGCCCAGATCGTGGCGGATCAGTTCGAGCAGCGGCTGGTTGTAGTAGCAGTTGGCTACTGTGAGTCCTGCGATGATAGCCATCATCAGGAGAATGCTGCGGGGAATGCCCTGATTTTCTTTTAGCTGTATCATTTTTCTGTTTATCTGTTACTCTTTTCTGCTTGTCTTAGACTCTTTTCTTCTTGTCTTAGACTCTTTTCCGAGTGCAAAGTTACAGAAAAGTTCGCTGCCTACCAAGCTTTGAGGCTCGATTTCTTAGAAAAAGTTTCCTTCTCTGCAGAAAAAGTTTCCTTCTCAGCAGAAAAATCCTCCTTCTCAGCAGAAAAAGTTTTTGCTTTCTTCCTCGCGCGTACCTTATTATATGTATATAGCTCAGCTTTGCCAGGGTGTTGGCGCGCACCTTTGTTACGCTAAAAAACACCGAAAAGTGTTAAAATCGGGCTGTTTTCGAGCACATCAAAAACTTTAACTTTCGTTAGCACTTTGTAAATAACTGAATATCAGTAGATTGTGATTTTGTTACAAAATACCCCTAAAAAAAAACACAAAAAAAAGTTCGCCGTATCAAAAAAATGCTTACCTTTGCATCAGTTTTAATAAACGAATGATTGTTTTACAGATTTAAAAAGCAAAGAAAATGAAGAAATTAGTTTTTATGTTCGTAGCTATCGCAGCTATCTCTTTCGCATCATGTGGTAAC
>ERZ870052.582-NODE-582-length-14180-cov-7.618450_pt1 | contig 14180 bp, 13 predicted proteins | sample MGYA00520889_ERZ870052 | MGnify/ENA primary metagenome ERZ870052 (study PRJEB32232, sample SAMN07284988) | human gut metagenome | biome: human-associated habitat; material: feces | host: Homo sapiens | place: Tanzania | collected 2014-08-14 ...
ACTTAACGGGTGATTTCAGCATCTGTTTTTCGGAACATCTAACTGGACACCCTACTTATTTACCTATTTAAACAAGCTGCATGATGAAAATTGGAATAAATTAATTGACAATGTAACCAACTTGACAGATAAAGCATTAGCTCATGGAGATATACGTTTGGCAAAATTGATTATTTTAGATTTTACGCAAAAATATTCAAAAGATATTACAACAAAAGAAAACGCTCAAATTGAACGATTAGTACGAAAAATTGATTTTCAAGATCAAATGACATCATATGATCTTCTTGCATATAATGGATACGACATAATTGATTCTAAATATTCGGGAAATGGCGATACAATATATGTATATGACCGTGTAGAGTATGATAAGGCAATTTGCACTTTATGGTCTGATGCAAATGGAAAATATATAGGTAGTAAAGACTTCCCTATTTATGAAAATAAACAAGTTTTATTTAAATATTCAAATTATGATGTATTATTAAAAAATAGGAACATCTCAATTTATAACAAATTAGGTAAGTTGGTATATTCAGTACCTATAAAATATGATATTGAACGTATATTTTTTGATGAAGATAGGCTATGCCTCTATATGGTTTACGAAAACAGCAAAAAAAACTTTGTAGAATATAATTTACAAACGAATAAAGAATGCGCTATAGTGGATTTAGGCGGTGAAAATGAATGTCTAAATATATTTTGTGATAAGAGGAAAAATATTTATATTGCAACGTCGAAAACAGGTATCGGAATCTATAACACAAGAACAAAGGCAACAGAAAATTTCATGACAATTCCATTATTAACATCAGTAAAAAAGTCACCTGTCAAAGACGAGATTATAGCTACCACAAAAAATAGTGCTTATCAAATAGCACTTTCTAATCAAAATATAATAAAAATTGCATCAAGGCATAATTGCAATTATATTTTTAAAATAGACATTGATTATACTGGAAATCTGTTGTTAGTTAAAAAGCTAAATCTAACAAGACAGAAAAACGGAAAATTGAAAGGTACGCCTTGTGTTGAAATATGGAGTTTAAAGACGAAACAATTAATTCATTCGTTGATTTTAAATAAATTCACTGAAAACAATTTTCATAATGTTGAAGTTCAAATAACATCAGATAAAAATATATTACTTACATATGGAAATATATTAGAGGTTATAAATTGGGAGAATGGAACAAACAAGTGTATAACGTTAGAAGACTCTTTAATTTATAATGCCCAATTACTAAAATACGGACAGGAACTACTTGTAAATTATAAATATCTATATGATTGTAAGCATTTGCATCTTTTAGAAACAGAATCCTTACCATATAAGGCAAGTTACAATCTACAAAAAACAATGTTTGCATACAAGGATCAGGGCTTAATTAGAATTTTCGATTCCAGCCACAAATTACAAGAAGAATTAAAAGATAATACTGATAATCGCTTTAGTAATTTGATGATAAGTAATGACAATTTACATCTTGCTGACTTTGAGGAGGGAAATTTATGCATTTGGAATCTCAAAAATAAAAAGTTATGTTCTGTTAGTCAATTAAGCAAAACCTATAAAAAAATTCAGATTTTTGGCAATTATTATTTAGTAAAAGGGAATGATCATTTCGCCATTATTGATAAAAGTGGTCAAATTATATATGAACATACTGCGAGCCAACCAGAATTTTTTGCCGCTTCAGAAGATGGTAAATGTATAGTTTTAGTAGAAGGGAACTATGGTGTTGAAAAACCTATTTTAGCAATAAAAATAAGGATTCAAAGTGTTAATAGAATTTTACACACATGGAAAAGAACTTTAAAAGGAAGATTTATTAATAATAATGAAATAACAAAGTTGCAAAATTTATGATATGAAATACGATGTATTTATAAGTTATAAACGTGATGGTGGAAGTGTATGGGCGTAACTCATACGAGCCATTTTAGTACACAAATACCATCTCAAAGTGTTTTTAGATGTTGAAACTGTGCGTGGAGGAGAATGGCCAAAACAATTGGATGATGGTATCAGAAACTCTTACAACATAATAATGGTTTTATTTGAAGGTATTGGTGACAAGATAAAATCGGACAGTGATGTTTTTGTGCAAGAAATAGAACATGCCAAAGAATACGAAAAGCCAATCATTCCCTTTTATGGTCTTGGTTGCGATTTACTATATATTTTGGAAAACAAAAATATTCCGTCTATTATAAAGGAAGTCGTGTCTATACAACATAGCATTGTTAAATACGATCACGCAAATAGCGAGAAAACATATGATTTATTACGCAAGCAACTCAATGGTAATTTAGAATTGAAAGTAACCAGCAAGTATAGCCCATGTTATATGTCATGTCAGTTAAACAACGAACCACCTTATGAAACAAAAGAAATCGAAGAAAATTGCAATCTTTCCATCAGTTTAGATAGAAATTTCACAGGTGTTATTCATTTAAGGTTCTACACAAAAGAACTTCCAATAAAGATTGAGCGTATTATAAATGTAGGAGACAAGCCTTATACTGAAACGAATCAGAGTGTCAATTGTGAATATTGGCATTGGCTACCTGATAAAGAACTAACAAAAGAAGTTCCTCTTGATTGGCAACTTATAAAGATTGATTGTCAAATTAATCAATCATATAATCCTTTGCAAGCAGTACTAGGTACATTCAATCAATATCTTAATAAAGAAAGCGTATGAAATCATTAATATTTTTCATCCCGGAATTCCGCAGCAGTACTCCTTTAGCAGATGGTATTAAGGATATTGCTAATAAATATAATTTAGAGTTTGAACTAGTAACTATAAAGAAAGATGTTAATCCATTACAACAGCAACAATTTCTTTATGCAGTACATGTATCAGATATTGTCGTTGTAGATTGTACAATACCATCAGACGTTAATGACGGTGGCGTTTATCCAGCATTAACTGCACAAGTTAATATTCTCAATCATGTAATTGTGGTGAGTGAGAATAATCTACCATTAAACATTACACCTTTAAGAGGTGTCTTCCCTCAGAAAGATGGTGAAAGATATACTATCGAGCATATTTTGAAAGAGTTATCAAAACATATTGAACATTCTCTGAAAGAAGACACATATAGTCGCATTCCAGAAGATATGATTAACGATTTCCTTAAATATCAAAAGGAAATGGAAGAAATGCTTGGTGCCTCATTAGAGATACGCAGAAGGAAGAAATATGAAAAAACTTCTGTAATGATTAGTTATCGCAACTGTCACAGTGAAGAAGTAGAGAAGTTTAAATCTATAATTACAGGTACTGATATTCAATCGGAAAAAGAACGTCATAGACTTGGATGTGATGGTGACTATGAACTGAAGGTTTTACCTCCGGCTTCATTATGTGGCGCTGATGAAGCGCATACTCCTATGCGCAGATGGATGCTTGTCGGCTTATTGGAAGACCATATTCGAGAGGTCGATGAAGTGTGGGTGTATGAGAGTCGTAACGACAATGGTGAAATAGACTACACTAAATCTTGGTGGACAATAGCAGAAATGATAATGGTGGCAAATATCAATTATGATAACACCAAGAAAATCAAGGTAAAAGTTTATAATCCCATTAAACAACAATTCTATGAGACGACACCACAACAATACCTCGTCAATATAACAGAGGCTCAACATAAGCGTTTGGCAAGATACCTTTCCAACACTCGTCCTGACACTATGGGGCCTGAATGTCTGGCACAGGTGAAACAATTGAAGATGATAGCCAATCTTATGCGACACAGTACAGAGGACATGAAGCAACAAATGCTTGAAAACCTTCGAGCCAACTTTGAGTTAAGCGTTCCAAAAACATTGGAGGAAGATGAACGCAAGCAAATGATTGACGATATGATTAAGATGTATTCTGACCCTGACGAGATAGAGCGTTATGCCACTGACGACGTTTTCCAAGAAAAGTTTTGGAACTACATATCTTATCAAACAGCGGAAGCTACTGATTGCTTTACAAACAATCGCATAAATGTTGATAAATTCATGTCTACACCGATGGTTGAAGTGACTGGACATCCATTAGAAGATTTCGTGAAAGCATCTCTTAAAAATGATAGTTGTATTAATCTTGGTTCATGGATTCATCCGTTAAAGTATAAGGTGTCAAAAGCAAATATAGACAGGTATCTTTGGTTAGCTACTCGTATGGGTAGACCAACAATAAAAGATGGAAATGCTCCTGGACTCGAAAGAATACCGATATACAATATAACTAGGTTGTAATATGGATTTTGATATAATCAACGAAGATGTTTGGGTATTTCTTTCCCATTCACATAAAGATTATGACAAAGTTATTCAAGTAAGAAATTTACTTGAAAAGAGAAACATTCGCCCAATAATGTTCTTCTTAAAATGTCTTGAAGATGACACAGAGGTAGATGCGCTAATAAAACGAGAAATTGATAGCAGACACAGGTTCATTCTTTGTGATAGCAAGAATGCGAAGGAATCCAATTGGGTACAGGAAGAAGTAAAATACATCAAAGAAGAAAAGAATCGTTCGTATGAAACTATAGACTTAGACAACATGTCTATAGAAGAGATTGACAATAAGTTACAAGAGTTTGAAAAACGTCTTTCTATATGCTCTATATATACAAGTGACAGAATAAAGGAGCATAATAGTCTTGTAGGAGAGGCTATTAATTATGGATTTAAAATCAAGTCGTTGTGTGTTGATAAAGTGAAAGATACAGATATAGTAAGTACTATCAAAGATTTACTAAATATGTGCTATGTTTGTTTAATCATAAATGACTCAACAGTTCAAAATATAGCCGTTCCAATATCTGAATTAGGTGAAGATTCCAAGCGTTTGCTTTTTATGAAGCGAAATGAAAAGAATATATTCGCACGAATAGTATCTTCAATTAATTACGAGCAAGCAATGGATTTATCTAATTATGCTTGGGGACAGGCTAAAGTAGATTTGCTAGAGAAGGCAATATACAATGGGGGAACACCCTCTATGCAGTTTATATTAGCAAATATTTATGAGAAGGGATTATATGGGATAAAAAAAGACCTACATGAAGCCTTGGGGATTTATGAAGATATGTTGCATTATGATGGCATAGCAACCTACAATCATATTGATCGTGTGCGTAAGCTCATTGAAGAAAGTGAGCATAGTTAGATAATTAGATTGTAAAATAGGAGATTAAGCAAATAAAGAAGACTCGCAATGCTATAGTTATTTTGTATGATTCAAAAAAAATACACCAATATTGCTTTCATTTCTTACAAACGTGAGGATGAAGCATGGGCTAAATGGCTTCAAAAGAAACTGGAACATTATAAACTTCCAACTGAAATACGTAAAAAAAATCCAGATTTGGAGTTTTATGAATGTCCACGTCATATATTCAAAGACACAACCGATTTAAGTGGTGGAGTTCTTGCAAAAGCGATCAAAGCAGGTCTTGATTCTTCAAAGTTTCTTATTGTAATCTGCTCACCTCGTGCTGCAAAAAGTGAATGGGTATGTAAGGAGGTACAAGACTTTATTGACACTGGGCGAGAAGAGTATATAATTCCGTTCATTGTTGAGGGAGAACCATATGCAAAGGATATTGAGAATGAATGTTTTCCTGCATCTTTAAAAACTCTTGCTGGCGAGCGCGAATTATTAGGAATCAATATTAGTGAAAATGGACGAGATGCATCAGCTGTAAAGGTTGCTGCACGAATGTTTGATTTGAATTTCGACACCCTATGGCAAAGATTTCAAAGAGAACGTAGAAACAAGCATGTAAAAATAGGGATAACTTTACTATTTCTGATTTTATCATTGATAGGTATATCTATCTATATTCAATTTAAAAATACCCAATTGGCTGAATCAAATAAATTAATGATTCAAAATAGGAGTCGTTATGTTCTCAATGAGGCTATGGATTTAATACATAATGGAGACATTTATATGGCACTGCGTTTATGCAGAGACTTGATAATACATGGGGAGGATGATGCACTGATAAAACCTGAAATAGAAAAAGTATTGTATGCAGCAGAAGATAGTTTGAATTGTCCATATAAGCAGATAGCTATATTTAAAGAACACTCAAAATCTGTCCAAAAGGTATGTTTCTCGCCTAATGCAGATTTAGTAGCATCAAGAGATAATGATTCAAAAGTATTAATTCGAAAAACCAACTCTGGAGAAATTGTTTGCACCATAGACTCCATTACATCATTAGACGGGCATAATATAGATTTTAATCCCAATGGAAAGGAAATACTCATTAGTGGAAATGAATTGATCTCTTTTAGCCTTAAAACTGGAAGGAAAACAAGAGTAATAGACAAATGGGGGGAAAATGCAGTATATAATAAAAATGGCGATAAAGTATTCTATGTTAAAGATAGATGTGCATATTTATACTATCTTAGAAAAAAGAGAAAAGAATGTGTGTTTTTAGAGAATTAAGACTGTAGATGTATAATGGGAAAGTTTAGTCCAACAGATAACAGCGTAATAATGGTAATAAAAGAAGGTAATATAGGAAATAGTAAATATTATCTATGGTTTTTAAATGAGCAAGGAAAATTACGTAAAAGAATCTTGGCACATGAACGTGAGGTTAGGGATATAGCATTCTCACCAACAGGAGACTATGTAGTCACGGCTTCAACTGACAACACAGCCAAAGTATGGCATGTACAAACTGGAAAATTATTATCCGTATTTAATGATATTGAAGACTATGTTACATCCGTAAAATTTGAACCAACAGGGAAATTCGTTATTAGCACAGGATTCAAGAATATTTATTTTTGGAATCATAAAGATGGAACTTTAATAAAAGAATTTAAGGGACATAATAGGTTGACTACAGACGCTGATATTTCCTCAAATGGTAGATACATGGTTTCAAGTTCTGCAGACAACACGGTTCGGCTTTGGACTTTGAAAACTCATTCAAAAGAAAAGAATTATAGAAAAATAATATCAGAATGTGGACATATAGTAGAATGGATACCTAATAAAGATTCTACAATAATTATATATGGGGATGGATACAAATATGACATATACAACCTCAACATGAATAAAATAAGACGTACAACGTACAAAGGTTTAGGTACAAGCCCTATTTTCACAGACAATGAGACGTGTTTTATTAGAGTCTGTACCGATAATTACATAAGAAAGTGGAATGTGGAATCAGGGCGTCTTGTTGATTCTATTAATATTAAAGATTCAAAAATAGCTTCTGATTTTATTTGGTGGTACAGGAGCGCCGTCATAGATGATTCCCATGCATATGTCACTGGAAACACCCACACGTATGCGTACGATATGACGAAGAACACAATTATACCATTTTTAGATAAAAGAATTTTGTATTACGACAACAAAAATAGTAAAGCGGCAATTGTAGATAAAAACTATAATGTAGGAATAATAAGTTTAGAAGGAGATTCTTTATTCTCTTTACAACAAAAAACATCATCGTTATCAGAACTTGACTTTTCGTTAAACGGAAATTTCATTGCGACATCTGAAAGATATTCCATCAGAGTTTGGGGAGCGAATAACGGTGAAAAAATATTTGAAAATTCAGATAGCAAATCTATGGTTTATTACTGCAAATTCAGCAATGATAGTAAACATCTTATAAGTGGAGGTGGAACGATGGAATCAGAGATGCGAATATGGGACACAAATAGCTGGACATGTATTATTCAAAAATTCTTTCCAAAGCCTGCAGGAACGTTCTTTTGGATTAGTAATGATAAATCTATACTGATAAATACTGAAGATGCAATTTATAGATTCGATTTGCCATGTTATGAAATAATGGTGAATAGATTAAACACTATTTTTCAAAACATGGAGTTATCGAACAAAGAACGTAGCCTGTATTATATTAATAGATAGCTATATCATACATTCTATACAAACTTATTCGTATAAAAGAATAAGAAAGAACTGCAATTTGAGTGATAGAAATATCTTCAGCTGTTTCTCTATCCATATAGAAACCAATAAAACATCGCAAGCAATGAAGAAAAACAATTACACTCCACATCCCATCAATACGAAGGATGTGGCTCTGCCCAAAGAACTCACTGCTTTAGCAGAGGATATAGCCAAGAACGTACATGAGGTATGGTCGGAAGGACGCATGAAAGAAGGTTGGACGTATGGAGAAGAGCGCAACGATACAGCAAAGAAACATCCTTGCCTTGTGCCATATGAAGAGCTATCAGAAGAAGAGAAGGAATACGACCGCAATACGTCTATTGAAACCATTAAACTCATTTTGAAATTAGGTTTTAAAATATCAAGTGACTGATGCGAATAAGGCTATTCCAACAAAAGCGAGATTTGGGAGTAACAAAAGCCAAGTCTCGTTTCTTCATTTTGTCTGATTGATCTTGATGATTTGCAACATCTCTATTATAATATGATTAGAAGTAACCGTTTATGTAAACATAATAAAATGAAAAAGTACAATAGAAGATATACACCCGATCGAATCTCCGAGTTGAAGGAGAATGAGATATTCGTATTTGGCAGCAACCTTGAAGGTTCACATGGTGGTGGAGCGGCAAGGCTTGCCTATAACCGCTTTGGTGCGGTATGGGGATTAGGCACTGGCATACAAGGAAGAAGCTATGCTATTCCAACTATGCAGGGTGGAGTCGAAACCATCAGACCATACGTAGATGCCTTTATTCAGTTTGCGAAGCAGAATACAATACTGACGTTTCTTGTAACAAGAATCGGCTGTGGCATTGCAGGATTCCGTGATGAAGAGATTGCACCACTGTTTGAAGACGCCTTGGATTTGGAAAATGTAATCTTGCCAAAGGTATTTGTTGAGAACCTTGTGGCTACTCCAACAACTTCCGATGCGAATGAAACGACCTGGAACTCCACAGACTTTATTTCAACCTATGAACCTCTGATGAAGAAGGCTTCTAAGGGAAATCGTATTGCATATTACAAAGTCAAGGAACTCCGTGCACAGGAATATCGTAGTACGATAGAAATTGTCAACCAAGGGTACTATACAAAAGAAGATGGCAAACGTGTAACATTTCCTGCCATTACTCGCATGGAACATAAAACGAAGTTCTACAAGAATGAGTTTCGTGTAGATAACATTCCTACTAATGAGGAAGAAACAAAGATTATAGTTCGTAATGTAGATTGTCTCGAAGAAGGCGTTCGCCTCTGTCGAGAAGGTTATAATCCTGCAATCCTAAACATGGCGAGTCGAAGACATCCGGGTGGCGGTGTAATGCTGGGGGCTGGCGCACAGGAAGAATCATTATTCCGTCGTACTAATCTGTTCCGTTCGCTGTATCAGTTTACAGAATACTTTATAAATCACGTTTGGTACAAGAAGTATATTACACCAGTCAGTACGGGTGAGCGTTACCCTCTAGATCGTAATTTTGGAGGCATCTATACGCCTGGTGCCTTGCTATTCCGCGAGGATGAGCAACACGGCTATAAACTGATGGAATCTCCAGAACGCCTATCTTTCATTTCTGTTGCTGGTATGAACCGCCCCAAAATAAAGGATGCCACACATATTGCAGACGATTTGATAGAAGGGATGAAGAACAAGATGCGTACAATACTACGCATAGGTCTTCGACATGGTCATGATTCCCTCGTGTTGGGAGCATTGGGCTGTGGAGCCTATCGTAATCCTCCATCACATATTGCCAAACTGTTCCATGAGGTGTTTGAAGAACATGAGTTCAAGAACAAGTACCGTCTCATCAGCTTTGCCATCCTCGATGACCACAATACTCATCAGGTGCAAAACCCCGAAGGTAATTACAAACCATTTGCGGATGAATTTGCAGAGACGGAAAACAAGAGAAGTAATCCGTCCCCAGAGGTGCTGAAGGCATTGATGATGTGGAAAATGGGTGCTGGAAATTCTGCAAAACGCTTCAAAGGAGAGAATCCTATTCCTTTCAAAACAGTTGTCGCTACGAAGGACAGCTGGACTATCATGCCAATGCCAGAACAGCACACCACAATCCCTGTTGGTGTCATCCTTCCTGAGAATGCAATGGAATGTGTAAAATACGGTCACATCCCAGATGCCATGGAAGACCATTGGTTTATGTATTGTGACGATAACACTATCCGTTACTACCGAAGCTGGACTGGATTCTGTATCTATGTGGCCAAGTACGAGAAAGTCGATGATGGATATAAAATCACCGACCTCATCGTTAATCGTTATCCAGAGCAGTATAAATGTGATGATGACAAACATGATTTGGCACTATTCATGGCGTTGCTTACTGAGGAGTATGGTGGTGATGCAAGTCAGTATTGGAACGCAGCATTTTAAAGAACGCATGGTTACTTTCCATTCATTAGCTACATAAAGGGACACAATGGAAGGTTTTAAAATGGTACCACACTTCCGCTACGAAAAATTCGACAGCGTGAATCAGCGGTACCCAAACACCGCTACGGGCGGTACCAAATCGCCGATATAATATATTGAAACTCAAATTTGGCAAACAAATAATTAGAGAATCATGAATTTGAATAACAAAAGCAAACAATTGGCATATTTGCTTCGCCATGATAGAGAATACGAGTTCGACAATAATGGGTGGCGAAAAGTGTCAGACTTGATATGTAATCACGGTTTCACTCTTGAAGTGTTACAAGATATTGTCAATACGAATGATAAACAGAGATTCGAGTTCTCTTCTGATATGCAATATATACGAGCACGACAAGGGCATTCGATACATGTGGATGTGGAGTTAGATGAATGTGTCCCACCATCTGTTCTATATCACGGAACAGCAGAACACTTTGTAGATGATATTTTAAAAGATGGATTAAAACCACAGAACAGAATACACGTACATCTGTCATCAACAATCGAAACAGCTATTAATGTTGGTAAACGACACGGCGTACCAGTAGTCTTTAAAATTGACTCTCAGAGAATGTTCAATGATGGCGCAAAGTTCTATTTGTCAAGAAATGGAGTATGGCTTACTGATTATGTGGCGACAGAATATTTGTCATTCGAGAAATAATGTGTAAGTACTCAAATATGATCGAAAAACGTCTGTTGAAACGATTAAACTCATTTTGAAATTGGGTTTCAAGATTACAAGGGACTGACGTTGATAAGGCTATTACGAAAAGAGCGAGACTTGGGTATAAAGAAAACCAAGTCTCGTTTTTTTGTTTTTGTTTGATAGATTTTGACGGCTTGCCATATCTCTATTATAAAACGATTAGAAGTTGCGCTCGACACGAATAAGAGTACTAAGATATGGCAAAGTCAGTATATGTGTGCGATCAAGATGCAGATGTGGCTATCAAGACTATGATGGCTGCTGTGGTTGGAACCGCTGTAATTCCTGCTCACGTGAATTGGGCATTAACCGCTTCAGCAATGGGAGCAGGGGCAGTTGCAATAGGAAAGTGCTATGGCGTGCAGTTGACAAAAGATGAAGGCTGGAAGTTCGTCAAGCAGTTTGTACTCAGTGCAGGCATGTGGTTTCTTTCAATGAATGTCGGTTCAAAGATACTGTCAATGCTTATGGAGTCAACTGGATTTGGCTATGCCGTTGGTGCAGCTCTTGATGCTGCGACATCTGCTGCATTTGCCTGGGCTATCGGTTCAACGGCAAAGGCCTATTTCAGAAACGAGTATCTCGGTAAATCAAAGCTTACGAAAGAAGAACTTGGCGAGATTTTCCGCAAGGCATTCAGAGACCAAAAGAACAAGTAAGTAAAAGTAAAACTATAAAAACGAATACACTATGTTTGAATTCTTTGAAAGATTAGGCGACCTATTCTCTAATGGAGATGGTAGCCATTACGATACAAGTGGACATGAGAGTGTTGTTGATGGATTTGATGGTTCTACGCTTGATCTGTCCCAATATACTCCTGATGATATTGAGGATGCTGTGCGAAACGCATTGGGAACAGGCGATGGGTTGCACGATACCAGTCACGGATATGACATCTCGTTTGGTGCAGCACCAGATGTGGATGCCCACAATTTGGCCAAATCTGCATTGATAACGCAGCTCAACACCAATCATATTTACACAACAAATCTATGTACAGACAACTTGTGGGGAGGACTGGATTCTTATTCGGGAGACAAGGTGTATGATGCCATCAATGATGCTCGCGACCATGGACGAATTAGCGACTCTGTATACAAAGACTTGATAAAGCTACTGAAGAAAGCATGTCACACACAGTAATCTATATATATTATGAGTAGGATTTATGATATGATAAAAGGGCTGCTACCCAAGAAAGTTTCAGCCAATAGTGGTAATTCTGATGAACAGCCCCAACGTTCGGAAGAAGAATTGGAGACGATATGCGAAAGCAAATCGTTGCTTCAAAAAACGGAAGATAGTATTAGGGAGATATGGTTGCTATGCATGGAACCATTTATGTGAAGACAACTATACGGCAATATTGATTGAAATAGAATAAAAGAGAGACAAGAAGAGAAAGATACTATTAGGAATTGATTTGGCTATCTGTTCATAGTGGACTATAGCCGCATTGGGAAGCAGAATAGCATGGGTCGGCACTCCGGCAACATGGATTGTAATGTTACTTATTATGTCACGTCTACTGCTCTCATTCACGCTTTACCATAGGGAAAAGAAGTCATGGGGTTCTGGACTGCTGTTTGTGGTATGTAGGGCTTACTTTGGCTGTGGCTACATGGTTGTGGATAGTTCCTTTGCTTGTTTTCCTCGTCAATATTTTCCGTAAGAGTTGTCTGGCAGCTTGCGAGAGAAAACATGCCCAAACCAAAGGAGGCAGAAATGCTTGTGCAAAAAATCTCATGTTTTCTGAAGAAAGTTGATATAATATCCGACAGGGTATAGGTGGTGGATGGGATGATGTCAACATATAGCTGCGGCAATCAACCAGACATGAATATGGCAGCTTGGCGTTCTGTCATGCCTGTTGACTATCGGCTGATAGAAGCATACAAGCAACTGGCGGATCTGTCTAACGACAAAGAGACAACGAAACTCATTCATGATGACTATATGTACACGCTAACCACCTATCGGGCACATCGTGACGGCATCGACGAGTGGTATTCCGATCTGCCTCGTGAGCAAGTTACACTGTTTGAATGGTTGCTAAGAAGCAAACTCGAAAATATCAATCTGCTCATCAAGAACTACAAGAGAGGAAAGATAGACAACAATACTGTCAAGAAGAACTTGCAGGAACATCTGTGTCTTGCAAACAAAAGACTGGTAAAACTTACCAAAGATTTTCTTGATAGAGAAAGAGATGACTTTCGATGATGTCAAGCCAATTGAGTGATAGATTAGAGGTTACTTTTCTCTCCCTATTATCATAAACGAGATAAAAAGAAAGACAATGTTAGTGATACATCCGACAGATAAAACGACCGAAATGCTCTCAATCCTTTATGAAGGGTTGGAAGCACGGTTGATTGAAACCGATTGCTCCAACAAAGAGATGGGGTATCTGCTTCGCCATACGTCGCCAAATGAGCGTATCATGCTGCTTGGTCACGGTTCTGACAAAGGCTTGTACTTCCGCAAGAATGATGAGGAGGAAGACTTTGACGGTATTATCGTAGGGCATCCGCAAGCCTATTATCTTCGCAAGCATTGTGGAGGCATCATCGGTATATGGTGTCATGCAGTGGAATTTGCCAAGAAGGAAGGGCTGCATGGCTTGTTCTCTGGCATGATCATATCCGAAATGAGTGAAGCAGAAGAGTATGGTGTGGCTACTGATAAGGAGAGCATGGACCGGACAAACCGTATCATGTTCACCCAACTCAGAAGACTTCTGGTCAACGGCACACCACTGCATGAGATACCAGAATGTTTGAAGGCATTGGACACCACGCAAAGTGACTTGTCACGGTTCAACTACGAGAGGTTTTATTATGTGTAACCAAAATGAGGACTATGAATACCAAAAACATTATGCTGGCTATATGGAATCAGTTGACGAGAAAGGGGGTATGGCGAAACATTTTCGTCACGCACAATGCTTTTGGCATATTCAGGGCTCAGTGGAAAAGTACTGGGGATGTTTTTTTTGTTTCATAGTATTTTGTATCTTTGCATTATGAACATGCTTGAA
>ERZ870052.584-NODE-584-length-14160-cov-8.027622_pt1 | contig 14160 bp, 9 predicted proteins | sample MGYA00520889_ERZ870052 | MGnify/ENA primary metagenome ERZ870052 (study PRJEB32232, sample SAMN07284988) | human gut metagenome | biome: human-associated habitat; material: feces | host: Homo sapiens | place: Tanzania | collected 2014-08-14 ...
CTGCTGTCCGGCATCATACACACACGGAGGATATGTACCAGTACGACCTTCTGCATATGGGCGACCCTAGAGCCATAGAAGAGGGAACAAAAATGTTTTCCTCTGACCTGACCGGCCATATCTCAGACGACCCGCTGCGTAACTTCAAATACCTCTTTGTGGCATCCATTACGCTGGCCTGCCGGAGTGCTATTGCAGGCGGTATGGATGCCGAGCGTGCTTATAATAGCAGCGATCTCTACATTCTGAAAATGGACACGCTGCAAAGCATCGACGAGATAAAAACACTTCAGACGGATATGTTTTCGTTTTACACCAGAGAAGTTGCTGCGCTAGGCAAAGTCAATGTTTACTCCAAGCCCATTATTCTTTGTATGGATTACATCTATTATCATTTGCATGAACCAATCCACACAGAAATCTTGGCAGAACACGTTGGCTTGAATCGAAGCTATCTGTCCACCCTTTTCAAAAAAGAAACCGGACAGATACTTTCCCAATACATCCTATCAAAACGAATCGAAGCCGCGCAGAATATGCTGCGTTTTTCCGATTACAGCTATGCCGAAATTGCTACTTCACTTGCGTTCAGCTCTCAGAGCCATTTCATCCGAGTGTTCCGGGTGCAGACCGGGTATACACCTAAGGAGTTTCGGAATCGTTTTTTTCGTAAATCAGAAAAATCTGGTGGAAGCATCCCTCTTGACAAGGAAAAAGCGGATGCAGTCTGAAGAAAATCCTCAAACCGCATCCGCTTTTCCTTAATCTTCTAACCCATGGCTTCCAGCTACGTTTTTCAAATATTCCTCTGGGTCACCATTCAGAATCAAATCGGCATAGCCCAGCGGATCATTGTAGATGAGATAATCCAGTTCGGTCTGCTGCGCCATGGTCACATCCAGTGCATCCTCGACCCCGGTACAGTCAATAGAGATTTTTCTCCCATCCCGGAGCAGCAGCTCCACACAGCCGGTGTCCATGTTAAATTTGCAGGTTCTTTCATTGTATTTCATGTTCGTGTCCCTTCTGCCTTACGGCACCTTTACAGTTGTGACTTTCGTTACACGTTTTTTCTGATAAGGTTTTGGACACACAGCCGTTTGGGAGGAGCCGGAATTGTCATTTCCGAAGAACACAAAAAATCCGAACCCTTCTCCTATCGAGAAAAGGTTCGGATTTTCATTGTTTGGTGCGGATAAGAGGACTTGAACCTCCACCGAGTTGCCCCGATTAGAACCTGAATCTAACGCGTCTGCCAATTCCGCCATATCCGCATATTCTGTTGTGTTCGTGAGCTGTAACGCTCGGAACGATAGTTATTATACCAGATGCGGCAAAATTGTCAAGCACTTTTTTGAAAATCTTTTCATCTTTTTGAAAAGAATCATACTTTCGCATTTTTTGCAAACCGTGCGGTTGCACTATCCGCTGCGCAAGTGTTTTAGGCAGCTTTTCCGGCTGCATTCCGGCATTTGCAGACGCGCTGCGGCACATTATGTGCGCTATGCCCGTTTTGGGTTTGACAGGGTTTTTGCGGCGATGTAGAATAGAGGTATTGTTTTCTCAGAAACTAAATAGAGGAGCGTTTTGCCATGCTGTATTTTGAAAACGACTACTGCGAGGGTGCACACCCCGCCATTTTGCAAAAGCTGACCGAGACCAACTTTGAAAAGGTCTCCGGCTACGGCACCGACCCCTACTGCGCCAGCGCCCGGGAGAAGATCCGCGCCGCCTGCGCCTGCCCGGAGGCCGATGTGCAGTTCATCTCCGGCGGCACCCAGAGCAACGCCATCGTCATCGCGTCCATGCTGCAGCGGTGGCAGGGCGTAGTGGCTGCTGCCACCGGCCATGTGGCCGGGCACGAGGCCGGTGCCATTGAGTACACCGGCCACAAGGTCATTACCCTGCCCCAGCACAACGGCAAGCTGGATGCCGCCGAGCTGCGGGCGCTGGTGGCTACCTTCTACGCCGACGACAACCACGACCACATGGTGTTCCCCGGCATGGTGTACATCTCCCACCCCACCGAGTACGGCACCCTGTACACCAAGGCCGAGCTGGAAGCTTTGCACGCTGTGTGTCAGGAGTACAAGATGCCGCTGTTCTTAGACGGTGCACGGCTGGGCTACGGTCTGGCTGCCGAGGGCACAGACGTGACGCTGGCCGACCTTGCCCGGCTGACCGATGTGTTCTATATCGGCGGCACCAAGGTGGGTGCGCTGTGCGGCGAGGCTGTGGTGTTCCCCCACGGCGCACCGGCACACTTTATGACCATGGTCAAGCAGCAGGGCGCACTGCTGGCAAAGGGGCGGCTGCTGGGCATCCAGTTCGACGTGCTGTTCACGGATGACCTGTACTTCTCCATCAGCAAAAACGCCATTGCCACCGCCAACCGCCTGAAAGCCGGTTTTGCGGCAAAGGGCTACCGCTTCTTCATGGATTCCCCCACGAACCAGATCTTCCTTGTGCTGGAAAACGCCCAGCTAGCTGCGCTGGAAGGCAAGGCAAAGTTCGGCTTCTGGGAGAAGTTCGACGACACCCACACCGTGGTGCGCATCGCCACCAGTTGGGCCACCCGCATGGACGAGGTGGAAGCACTGATTGCCCTGATGTGATCCTGCGCCCCTTTTGGGGGAGAACGATTTGAATGCCCTCCGCGTTGCTTTGGGCATTTTTAGCGGAAAAGCATTTATAATTTTGGAACAGCGGAGCGTCTGCGGACGCTCCGCTGTTCCGTTTTCACGGAAAAGGCTCAGAAGCACCTGTCGGCGCTTCTGAGCCTTTTTTATCTTTCTTCTGTGTTCCACGGCTGCGGGGTGCTTTCCAGCGGCTGACCGGCGGCAAGGGCGCGTTCCATCAGCAGGGCAAGGTAGGCGTCCTGCAAGGCGTCTGCCAGCGGATACACCTCTGCCCCGCCGGCAAGATAGCCCTGCATCCTGTCCAGAAAACAGGCGATGGCGGTCTCGTCCTCGTTAAGCCCTGCCTGCGCGGCGGCAGCTGCCAGCGGGTCGGGCAGCGGGGTCAGCTGACGGCACACCGGCTCTCCGGCGGCATCCAGACAGCGCAGGGTGTCGTCGAACACTTCGCCCCGCTCCCCCTGCACGCTGGTGTGGGTGCTGCGCAGGTAGGAGTGGTACTGCACGCCGTTAAAATCCAGAAACGCCGTGCCGCCGCCTGCAAACTCCAGCGTGTGCTGCTGCAGGGTCTTTTCCACCAGAGCGCCGTTATGCACCGCGCCCCAGCGGGAATCCGTCTCGATGATCTTTTCCGTCCAGCTGCGTCCGGTCACCCGCACCGGCTGCTGCCCGACATGCAGGAACTGCCGCGCAAGGCTGACTGCGTGGTAGCCGTGCGCCACCGACAGCCGGGCAAACTGCGGCGTGCCCAGCGCGCCGCTGTGCACCGCCGCCAGCCGTTTTGCCAGCGTGGGGTACAGCCAGTACTGCTCTGCCACCTGCAGCTTTGCGCCCTGCCGGTGCAGCTGCCAGAGGGCGCGCAGGGCGTCCTCCTCCAGCGCCGCCGGGGTCTCGCACAGCACGGCAAAGCCCCGGGCGAGCCATTCGGTGCTGACGGCGGCGATGGACGCTTTATTCACCGCCACCACCACAAGGTCCGGGTGCAGGGCAATGCACTGCTCCACCGAGGTGCTTACCGGCACGCCGTACTCTCGGTGCATTTTTTCGGCCTTTTCCTCCGTGCGACAAAGCATGGCGCACAGCTCGAACCGCTCCGGCATTGCCTGCGCGATGCGCCAGTAAAACAGCGACCGCCAACCGGAGCCTACCACAATAAACCGCAGCTTAGCCATTTGCCTGTTCCTCCTGAATATGCTTTTGCAGCTCCTGCTCAAACCGGTCTGCGTCCAGCGGCAGGGTGATCTTTTCCCCCAGCCATGCGGACAGATAAGCCGCATCGGTCAGTTCCAGCGCCCGCACGCCCTCCACGCCGGGGGCGGTCAGGGGCGTGCCGTGCAGGATGGCATCCGCAAAGTTTGCCAGCATTTCCGGGTAAGGCTCTGCCTGCGGCGCGAACTGCTCGGTGGTGGTAGTCTCGGTAAGCTTCTGGCGCTCGGTGCAATCGGCGGTGCGGCGGTAGGTCTCGGTGTCCGGCGCGTAGGTGCGCAGGGTGAGGGTATCCTCTTCCAGCAGGGCGGTGCCCTTGGTGCCCACGATCTCCAACCGCTCGGTGTAGCTGCCCTCGCCGGTGGAAAGGATAAAGGTAGCCGTGCGCTGCTGCGGGTACTCCATGAGCAGGGTAGCTTCATCGTCCACCATGAAATCGTTATACTTGCCGTAGGGGATCACAGCATAAATACTGGTTGGCATGCCGAACAGCCACTGCCAAATGTCCAGAATGTGCTGGCCCTGATTGAGCAGCGCGCCGCCGCCCTCCCCTGCCCAGCTGGAACGCCAGCTGCCGGAACGGTGGTACATCCATGTGCGGAAGTAGCGGCTGTTTTCCAGCTGCACCCGCTTGATCTCGCCCAATGCCCCATCATCCAGTAATTTTTTAAGCCGCATATACTTTTTGTAGCGGCGCTGATGGAACATCATGGCAAAAACAAGGCCGCTTTTTTCGGCGGCGCGGTTCATTTCCAGCGCCGGTGCCAGCGCGTTTGCGCTGGGCTTGTCGCACAGAACGTGCTTGCCGTGGGCAAAAGCCTGCATCACCAGCGCCGGGTGGGTCTTGTGCGGGGTGACCACCAGCACGGCGTCAAACTCCTCCGCGTGGGTGTACAGCACCTCGGCGCTGGGGCACACCCGCACCGTATCCGGCAGGGTGTCTTTTGCCCACTGCTGCGCCCCGGCGCTGCGGCAGACCACGGCGGTCAGGCGCAATGCGCCTGCCTTTCCTTCTGCGATCATCCGGGCATACTTGCGCCCCATGACCCCTGTACCGATGACGGCTGCGCGTACTTCCTGCATGACGGTCCCTCCTGTTTTTCCACAATGTGTTTTGTTATGGGGGAAAACTGCCTTTCACCCCTTCAATTTCGCTTCAATGGCGGTTTTGTCCAGCGCCTCGCCGATGACGATGACCACTTCCTGCCCCTGCGGGATGGGGGCAAGGGTGCAGCCGGCGGCGGTGGCGTTCAGCTCCAGCCAGCCGCCTGCCGGGGCGGGCGCAAAACCCTTGACCCGCAGCACCCGCCCGCACTCGGGCGTTGCGAACAGTCGCCGTGCGGCGGCCTGCAGCTGCTCCGGGGTAAGGTGCAGCTCCAGAAAGCAAAGGGAGCTGAAGGCTGCGTGCTGGTCAAAATGCAGCTTTTCGCAGCTGGCCTGCCGGTAGCCGCAGGCGGCAAGGGCGGCAAAGTCGGCATCGGTCAGGGCGTCCCAGTCCTTGGCAAGGATCTCCCCGGGCGCAAAGCGGCGAGAGGACTTTGCGGCTTCTAGTGCCCGCTCCAGGTGGGCAGCAGCAGCGGCGCACTGGGCAGGCGCTGCCAGCTGGGCGCGACTCAGCAGCACACAGCCCGCGTTCATGGTCTCGGAAGCCAGCAGGTACTCTGCCTGCGGCGAAAGCGTCTCCGGCAGCAGGGCGTCCACGATGGCGATGACGCTGCCCAGCTGATACCACCGGTCCAGCGGGTCGTCCCGCAGGATATCGAAAAACTCGTCCACGTCAAAGATGCCGCTGGGCTCCACCACCACTCGGTCAAAGCCGCGCATAGCCATGGCGATGAGTTTGGTGCGCATCCGGCGCTGGTGGGTGTCGCAGTCGCAGCCGCCGCTGATGGTCTCCACATCGCAGCCGGGGCCCAGCACCTCCTGCACCAGCATGGCGTCCACGTTCACCGCGCCGAAATCGTTTTCCAGAATGCACACCTTGTGCCCCTGCTGTACCAGATACCGCACATAGCGGCGCAGAAAGGTGGTCTTGCCTGCGCCCAGAAAGCCGGTGATGAGATCCACCTGAACCATATTTTTCTACCTCCGTTGCAAAAGCCCTCCCTGCGCCGCAGCGCCCGGGAGGGCATATATTTCAGTCTTTTTTCCGGCGCTGCAATTCCCCGATGATGGCAGCCGCCTCCGGCGCGATCGCCCCCGGCACAATGGCCGGGCGTGCCAGAAAATAGCCCTGCAAAAGGTCTGCGCCCAGCTCGATGACCGTGCGCAGCTCGGCGGCGGTCTCCACGCCCTCGGCAACGATCTTCATGCTGCGGGGGTGGGCGTAGGCCACCACATTGCGCAGGATCTGCTGCTTGTCCGGCGAGGTGTCGATGCCACGGATGATGGTAATATCCACCTTGACGAACCGGGGTGCAAGCTGCAATAGCGTATTCTCGTTGGAATAGCCGCTGCCGTAATCGTCCAGTGCAAACATCCCGGAAAAGCCCGGTGCATTGCGCTTTCTCTCCAGTGCTTCGTAGTCGATTTCTTCCTCTTCGGTGATCTCAACGACCATGCGGCGGCACAGCTCGTGCCAATGGTTGTTTATATATTTGCCGTCCTCATGCGACAGGCAGGCGTTGGCAATGGAGTTGACAAAGAGCATAGCATCCCCGGACACGCTGCCCGCCCGGCACAGGCTGTCGAAGGTCTCCAGCGCCTTGGTAAAGGTGATGCGCTCGATCTCGTACAGCGCCCCCTGCTCCCGCGCCAGTTTCATGATGGTGGCCGGGGAGCGCAGGGTGGGCAGGTCGGAGCGCATCAGCGCCTCGTAGGCGACTACCCTGCCGCTGCGTGCCGAGAAGATGGGCTGGAAGCAGTAGAACACCTGCGCATTGCTGAGCAGCTGCCGGAACTCCCTGCGGGTGCGCTCGGCATAGGCTTCGCGGTTGTACACCCCGATGTCGAACTCCTCCACCCGGCCTTTTTCCGCGTGCTTGACCTGATACATGGCAAAGTCGGCGTATTTTTTCAAAGTCTCCCAGTCCTGCCCATCGTCCGGGTACCACGCGATGCCGCCGGAAAGGCTGATGTGCAAAGCGTTGCCGCTGGGCAGCAGCGCCACGCTCTGCTGCATGGCGTTTGTCAGGCGGTCGATCTTTTCCCGCACGGCGTCCCGGCTGCGGTAGCCGTGGAACAGCACAAGGAACTCGTCGCCGGAAAGGCGGGCGCACACCGTACCGGCGGGGGTATTCTCCCGCAGGCACTGGCCGGTGCGGCGGATGTACTGGTCGCCCCAGTCGTGGCCGTAGGTATCGTTGATGTGCTTGAGGTTATCCAGGTCCATCATCATCAGCGCCGCCACACCCATGCGTTCCGGCGCGGCGAACAGTTCGGTGCACACCCGGTTGAAGGCCTGCCGGTTGTACAGCCCGGTCAGGATATCATAATCGCGCTCGTGCTCGATGCGTTTCCGCTCCAGCACGTTGGCGGTCACGTCCTCCGCAAGGCCGATCTTGGCGTGCCCCTCGATGGTGCTGCGCAGCATGATGTACCGCACCCCGTCCGGCTGCTGAATGGTCAGCAACTCGTCTCCTTCGGCGGTGCGGGCGCAGGGGTTCTTTTCCCGGATGCCCTTGAGCACCTCCTCGAACCGGCGCACGCTCAGCGGCTTGCCCGTGATGCCGGGCATGCCCAGCAGGGAGAAGAAATTATCGGTCACGAACACGCTGCCGGTGTCGGTGCGCAGCTCGTAGCCGCCGATCTCCACACTGGCCATATCCATAATGCGCAAAAACTTGGTGGAGTTGGTCACCAGCTCCTTGTTCAGCTGGGTAATGGTCTCGGCAAAGCGGTCCACCTCCCGGATGGCGGTGCGGGACAGGCGGGGGAAGGTCTTTTTCTCCTGCGCGTCCACCACCTCGCGGTACAAATGGTTAATGGGGCTGGCCAAACGCGCCGAGACCAGCAGGCTGCCGCAAACGCTCAGCACCAGCGTGACCACCAAGGTAGCCAGCAGCACCTTGCGCATCCGGTCGGAAAAGGCCAGCAGCACCGACTGCTCTATGGCACCCGCCAGATACCACTTCTCACCGGCAAAGGGCGCGTTGCGGTTATACACCTGCAGCGGTTCCAGCACCATATAATAGCGTTTTCCGTTCAGCTCCAGCCAGTTGCCGTCCTCACCGCGGCGGCAGTTCAGAACGCCCAGCGGTGCATCCGCTGCTACCAGATCCTCGCCGGAGGTCACGGTCTTGCGCAGGGTGAACACGCTGTCCGTCAGCGCATCGGTGGTGGTCACGATAAAGTAGGTGCCCGCCTTGTCCTCGTCCAGCTCGGTGAAAGGCAGTTTGGTTTTCAGATACTCGGTAAGCAGCTCCACGCCCACCACGCCGTATACCGTGCCGTCCGGTAAGATCAGCGGCATCGAGTAGGCAATGGCGTGCCGGTCGTCCCCTGCCAGACAGTAGGAGTTTATGGTCCAGCGGCCATAGTTTTCCGCCGAAAGGCTGGCACCGTCCTTATACGCGGTCTGAAATACCGTGCGCAGGATGCCGCCCTTGGTATTGCCCTGATAAGGGAAAGCGGGCTGCCAGCCCTTATCCGTGCCGATGCCCAGCTTTTTTACCACGGTGGCGCTGGCGCGCTCCAGCAAAAGGTCGCTGTTGCGCTCCGAGGGGCGGGCGTCCGGGTCCTGATCCCGCAGGTAGATGCCGGGCATTTTTTTGCCCACCTCGCAGGTGTCCAGATCGTGGGTGTTCAGCATGATAAAAATGCCGGTCACCTGCTTTGCGCGCAGGGCGTCCAGAAGCTGCGGGGCAAGGGCAACCAGCAAAGCATCGCTCTGCTCGCTGCTGTTATCCAGCGTATCCAGCGAGATATCGCCATTTTCCAGCATCTGCTGGGTGGTGGCGTTGATCTGCTCGCTCAGCTGCCCAAGATCCTCCGCGTTCCGCAGGATCTCCTGCACATAGCTGGCGCGGTTGCGCACCCGCATGGTAAGCAGGTCCTTGGCGTTTTCGTCCAGCTGCCCGGTCACGTTGACGGCAAGCATGCTGGCGACCGCCAGCAGCAGCTCCACCGCCATCACCAGCATCATGGTAGCAAAAATATTGTGGAATACCGTTCTTTCCGGTCTGTTTGCCAAGCGCTGCCGCTGGCGCTGTTCCCATGCGTCAAACATCTTCCTTACCCCCTTTCTGTGTTTTTTCCGGGCGCTCAGCCCTCGTACTGCTGCAGCTGTGCAAGGGTGGACTGATACCACTTCTCAAAATAATCGTCGGTCAGAAATTCCGCCACGGCGGCTTCCGCGCTCTGGCCTGCGGCAATGCGCTCCAGCACCGTGTCCCGGTCGGCACTGGCCAGATCGCCCATGCCGTATTCCAGGATCTTGCGGGCTGCGTTGCCGCCTGCAAAGGCCGTAGGGGTGTACAGCTCGTTTTTGCACACCGCTCTCACCGCACCGGAAAGAACCTGCTCCATGGTGTCGGTCAGCTCCAGCCCGCTTGCGCGGATGACGTCCATATCGTTGGCGGCGGTGGTCACCGGCAGATAGCCCGACTCCACCGAGAAGGCGATATTATTCTGCGGCTCGGTGAACCACTTTAAAAAGGTAACTGCGGCGTTGATCTGGGCCTCGGTGCCGGTGGTGACCACCATGCCGGCACCCTGCTGCACCGCCACCTTTTCGCCCCCGGCAAACCGGGGCGCAGGCAGCACCTTCATCTCGATATCGTGGATCTGGTTATCCCCGGGCATCACCTGCTTCGGGAAGAAGGTGGCGCTGGCACAGGAGCCTACACAGCCCAGCAGTGCGCCGGTTTTCACGTCGTCACTGCGGAAGCGGCCGTTGGCGGCAAAATACCCCTTAACGAAGGGCACATAGTAGTTATCCCACAGCTTGCGCACCACAGCATGGTCGAAGTGCAGGGTCATTTTGCCGTTGTGCACTTCAAAAATTTCGCAGCCCAGCTGCTTTGCGCCCACAATCATATAGTTTGCCAGCGCGTCCCGGCCAAACAGCGCCTTGCCGCCGGACCAGTTGTAGTACTGCTCGGCTACCGCCGTCACGCCCTCGATGGTGGAAAGCGCGCCGTAACGCACCAAGGTGTCCTTTGCGAACCGCTGCCAGTCGGTATCGTTAAAGAACATCAGCTCGGTGGATTTTGCCACCGGAAAAATTTTGATGCTGCCGCTGCCGTCAAAATCGCCCTCGGTGATATAGCCGGGCACAAAGGCGGCCTTTTCGTCCTCGGTCAGGTAGTCCTTCAAATCCACCACCATGCCCATCTGGTCCAGCTTATAGGCGGTATCTGCGTAGGCCGCAAAAATGGTGGGCATCTCCGCAGAGCCCACCTTGCCCTCGGCCGCGTCCATCACGTTGGTTTCCAGATCGTTCACCGTGCCCTGACTGGAACCTGTCACCCGGATGCCCTTTTCCTTGCCGATGGTCTCGTTGAAGGTGCTTACAAGGCGGTTGAAGCTTTCCAGCTGGTCGCCGTTGTAGTAGTTCCACACCGTGATGTCGGTCACTTCTTTTTTGCTGTTTTTTGCATCGCAGCCGGTCACTGCCAGTGCCGCCGCCGAGACCGCTGCCGCCGCCAGAAAGCTGCGGCGCGAGATCTGGTTCTTCATCCTTATCTATACCCTCCCAAGCGCAGACGCATTTTACACCATATTATACTATTTTATATAATACCACCACTTCCGGCATAGTGTAAACGTTTTCTTCGAAAATCTGGTAAAAAAGTGCAGATGACGAATTTCCGTCTTATTTTTTGGTGGTTTTGTCAACAGCACGCTCCCAACCTGTGAAAAAGGGGTACAGGAAAACCCGCAGGCTTTCCTGTACCCCGAAAATAAAACTATTTTTTCCGCGTTACATCCGTATCCGCTGCGCGGCGCGGGCGATGGAGGCAAGCAGCGCCACAAGGCGTTTTTCGTCCATCTGGCCGCAGTAGCTGGTAAAGGTGTAGTAGCACCCCTGTACACAGAAGGACAGCACCACCTTGCGCACTACGTCCGTCTCAAAGGTGGGGTCGGTCTGGGCGATGCACTGGCACATGGCCTGCTCCACCCGGTTGATGAACAGCCCCTGCCGGGAGCCGGAGAAGAGCACGGTGATCTCCTCCCGATGCTCGGCAAAGGCGCGGAACATCTCCCGCGCAAGCCACTCGGTGCGCTCGCTCACATCGCTGGCGGTCAGGCGGGGCAGGCTTTCCACCACCGCCTGCACCATTTCGTCCTCCATGGCGTTGGCCAGCGCATAGATATCCTGATAATGGGCGTAAAATGTGGATTTATTGATGCAGGCGCGGTCGCACAGCTCCTTTACACGGATCTTCTCCACCGGCTTTTCGGTGCGCAGCTCCATAAAGGCCTGTTTGATGGCGCGCTCGGTCTTTTCAATGCGGATATCCAGAAAACCCACCTCTTTTGCTTTTTTGTTGATTTTCCAACATTTTTCCGGTTTTGCGGATAGACAAGCCCCGCAGCCCTTTTTATACTTGGTATAAGCGCCGCAGGGTCACTCCTTGCGGTACAAAAGCCCCTGCTGCTCCAAAGCCTCGCGGATGCGGGCAAAGGTGTCCTTGTCCGGGCAGCGCAGAGTGTGCAGGTGCACGCCGCCGGTCATGCGGCTTAATAGGCTTTCGGGCGCATCGGCGGCCTGACGGATAAAGTTGTCCACGTCGTACCGGTTGCAAAGGTTCAGCGTGGCGCGGATCTCGCCGTAGAGGCTGTTTTCCACCGCCACATCCACCACCGTGCCGCCCTGATCCACCACGGTGTACAGCTCCCGGCGCATTTCCTCCTGCGTGCGGTGCACACAGGCCAGAATGCCGGTATAGCCCTTTTCTGCCGGGTGCAGCTGGTAGCCCCGGGGGGTGGCATCGATCTGTGCCCCACCGGCGCGCAGCAGCGCCACATCCCCTACCACGATCTGCCGCGACACCCCCAGCTCTGCCGCCAGTGTGCTGGCGCTTAAAGGGGCACCGGCGCTGTTCAGCCGGGTCAGGATGCGTTCTCTGCGCTGTGCTGCATTCATAGGGGTTCAGGCTTCCTTTCCGTAAAACGACTTATCTCTTTTTATTGTAGCAAAATACGGCGCAATGTGCAAGATTTATTCCAATCTCAGCAGGGTGGCGTAATTGGAGGGCAGCTGCACCTTCATGCGGTTCCACTCGGTGGAGACCAGCACTTCCTGTGCGCCCACGGTGTCGGCCATCAGGTCGATGACCTTGGCTGCTTCCACCGGCAGCGGGAACTCCAGCTGTGCGGGGGTATCGCCGTTATTCAGCACCGCTACCACGGCCTTGCCGTCCAGCACCCGGGCAAAGGCGTAGCACTGGGTGGTGAGCTGCAATTCTTTTACCTCGCCGTAGGTCATTTCCGGCAATTCAGCCTTGCATTTCCCCAGAACTTTGTATACACTGGTAACAGGATTTGTGCGTTCTGCATCCGCGTAGTCGCTGAGCTCCAGGCAGGGACGCAGCGGCCAGTCGCTGCCCCACTCCTTTTTGCCCTCGATGCCAAACTCCGAGCCATAGTAGATGGACGGGATGCCCCACAGGCTGTACACCAGAATGGCGATGTGCCGGATGTGCTCTTTGTTGCGCAGCTTGTTGGGCAGGCGCTCCACATCGTGGTTATCCGAGAAGAGATACAGCCGGGTGTCGTGGCACAGCCCCTGCAGACGGCGCATGGTGTGGGCGATCTCAAAGTAGTTGTGGTCGTTGTGGCCGCTCCACAGGCCCTTGTGCAGCTCGTAGTTGGTCACGGAGTGCAGCATTTCCGGGTTTGCCCAGCGGCTGTAATCCCCGTGGATCACCTCGCCCATCAGCCAGAACTCCGGCTTTACCTCGTTTGCCAGACGGCGCAGCCCGCGCATGAAGTCGAAGTCCAGCACGTCGGCTGCGTCCAGACGGATGCCGTCGATGTCGAACTGCTCCACCCAGAAGCGGACGGTATCGTAATGGTACTGCTGCACCTCCGGGTTGCGCTGGTTCAGCTTGACCAGCAGGTTGTAGCCGCCCCAGTTGCCGTAGGAAAAGCCGTCGTTATACTCGTTGTTGCCCCAGAAGTTCACATCGCAGAACCAGTCCTTATAGCGGGCGTTCTCTCGGTTCGCCTTCAGGTCCTGGAACGCGAAGAAATCGCGGCCCACATGGTTGAACACGCCGTCCACGATGACCCGCTGTCCGCGGGCGTGGCAGGCCGCCACAAAGGCCTTGAATTCCTCGTTGGTGCCAAGGCGGCGGTCCACCAGACGGTAGTCGATGGTATCGTAGCCGTGGGAGCCGCTCTCGAACAGCGGGCCGATGTAGATGGCCGTACAGCCCAGCTTTGCCGCGTGGGCTGCCCATGCCTCCAGCTTTGCAAAAGCGCCCGGGGTGGGCTGGCCGTCGTTTTCGTGCGCACAGCCGCACAGCCCCAGCGGATAGATGTGATAAAATACTGCTTCGTCATACCAAGCCATGATCATTCGCTCCCATTCTATTGCTTTCAAAAAAGTTGCACCGCCCGCAAGGCGGTAGCAACAGTATACCACACCCTCTGGTAAATATGTGTATTTTTGCTGATTTTTGTCAGGATTTGCCAAGAATATCGGCTACTGTGCCGGTAAAAGGGCGTTTTTCTTGGATAGTTTGCCCAAACAGCTTTGTACCAACCGGCGCACACCGCCGGTCAACATAGAGAAGTAAGGAGATCTTTGCATGAATTACCCTGTGATCCCCCGCACGTTTTTCAGTGGCGACTGCTTCGATGCCTACCGCATTCTGGGTGCGCACCCCTGCACCGACTCAAACGGCGCCGAGGGCTGGCGTTTTGCCGTGTGGGCACCCGGTGCCACCGCCGTGGAGGTGTGCGGCGGCTTTGACGGCTGGGAGCGCGGCGTGCCCATGGAAAAAGCCGATACCGGCGTATGGAGCGCCTTTATCCCCGGCCTTGCGGAGGGCGACCTATACAAATACCGCGTGCACGGCGCGGACGGCAGCACCGTGATGCGCAGCGACCCCTACGCCTTTGCCACCGAGCTGCGCCCCGGCACCGCCAGCAAGCTGGCAAAGCTGGATTTCACCTTTGACGACACCGCGTGGATGGAGCGGCGGGACAAATGCCGCAACCGCCCGCTGAATATCTACGAGCTCCACGCCGGCAGCTGGAAGCACAAGCCCGGCAGCACTCAGGCCGACGGCTCGGACGGTTGGTACAACTACGAGGAGCTGGCGCGGGAGCTGATCCCGTGGCTGCTGGAGCATCACTTTACCCATGTGGAGCTGCTGCCGCTGGCAGAGCATCCCTTTGACGGCAGCTGGGGCTACCAGACCACCGG
>ERZ870052.585-NODE-585-length-14156-cov-3.831806_pt1 | contig 14156 bp, 7 predicted proteins | sample MGYA00520889_ERZ870052 | MGnify/ENA primary metagenome ERZ870052 (study PRJEB32232, sample SAMN07284988) | human gut metagenome | biome: human-associated habitat; material: feces | host: Homo sapiens | place: Tanzania | collected 2014-08-14 ...
TGTTCACTGATTCCGCCACCAATCGCAATCCTCTCCGGATCAAACATATACTGATAATTATGAACCTGCACCGCCAGTTTCTTTGCGTGTCTCCGGATTCCCTTAATTGCACGTTCATTGCCCTGATTTGCCATAGAAAATGCTTTTTCCCCTGTCAATTCTTCTACAGGAATTCCTGTCTCTTCAGACACACTTGCAAGAAGTGCTGCCGCTCCAGCTGTATCTGCCAGACAATTGGACATTTTATATTCTTCTTTGCTGTCTGTCATAATATAGCTGAATTCCCCTGCCATGAAATGCTTTCCGCTGATCACTTCACGGTTACAGATCACTGCACCTCCGATGGCAGTTCCGCATACGATCACAACTGCATTTTCACAGTCTTTGAGTGCCCCTTTCCAGACCTCCGCAACGGCTGCACATTTCGCATCGTTTTCTACCGTCACCGGAATGCCAGTTCTGTTCCTCAGAACTTCAACAATATTTAAGTTATTTATGTATTCCAGACTACCTCCAGTATACATAAATCCTCTCTTAGAATCAATCATTCCAGGTATACTGAGTGCTATTCCTTCCAGATCAACTTCTCTTCTCACAGCCTCATAAATTCCAGTCAGAGCCAGGAGAAATTCCTCCAGTCCTTCCTGCGGCGTTGGAATCTTGCTCTTTTTTTCTATCATGCATTCATCTGTGATCACCGCATACTTTATAAATGTCCCTCCGACATCAATTGCTAAATAATTCATTGTTCTGTTCCTTCCAATTACAGATTTTCCTTGTTATAAATGATATTTCCGCTTTTGCCATCTTCCCGTTCAAACCGTTCATTGCATTTCTTCGCAATATATGCCTTCATTCCCATGAATTCAAACGGAAGATCATCTGCCTCATTATGAAAAATCTCATCACAGACCTTTAACACATTGTCCATGATTCTGCTGTCTGTCTCCATAACATGATGAGACAAAAGTACCTGGTCATAAGTTCCTACCAGACTGTCGCGCAGTTCTTTCAGCCTTCTTTGGTACTCATGAAGCGGCGCGCAGTCCGGATCAAAAAGGAATGTAGAATTATTGCATGCATCGCCCAGGATCAGGATTCTCATCTCACGGATCAGGAAGATCATGCTTCCCTTCGTATGTCCCGGGAATTCATAAGCTTCCAGATGATAGTCTCCAATCTTAAAAACCATGCCGTCTTCCAGCGGAAGGAACTGCTTCTCTGGCTCGGATACAGTATAATCGTCCTCCATCAGTTCATCTGCCGCTGCACCAAGTACTGCGTGGGCATAACCTTTCCGTTCTTCCAGGGTGCACTGTCTCTTATAGAGTGGAATGTCCTTCTCATTTAAATATACTCGTTCAAATTCCGGTGCTCCCATCGCATGATCCACATGCCCGTGGGTAAGAAATACATTTACAGGTTTACTTGTAAGTTTCGCAACATAGTCCTTTAAATGGCCTACGCCATAACAACTGTCGATCAGCGCACAGTCTTGCTCCCCTTCCAGAAGATACATCAGTTCTCCCGAAAGGCTTCGGATACAGGTCAGATATGCATTGATCTTCTCCGATGTATAAAAATTCATTTTCTGCTTACTCCTCTCCAAGTTTTGTAAGTTCTGCCGTCAGATTGTCGATCATTTCCTTAGAGAAACCAAGGAAGAACATTCCTTCCAATGTGGTCAGGCTCTCATGAAGGAACTCCTCGTCCCCGCTTGACAGGAAATGCTGCAGCAGTGGGGATACTCTGTCGATAATCTCCATTGCTTTCGGATTCTGCATCATATCTTTGAATAATGTTTTCTTTGTATATAGGGAACGAAGATCGGTTGTCGGTCTGTATTCATAATCGTAAGCACCCGCTTCCACCTCTTCTACTTCTCCTTCATAGAACGGAAGGCCGATCACGGCTGTACATCCAAACGGAACCTCTACATGTACCTTTATCATTCCGTCTTTCTGGATTTTCCATTCTACCTTGTAAGTTCCGTAGACAGATTCATACTCCATCTTCATGAATTTCAGTTTCTGATTCATCAGTGGCGTGATCAGTGCCTTCTTAAATCCCGGTTCGATTGCTTTCAGCCCTGCCACGTCACGGTAGAGATATTCTACAATCGCACCGAAGGAGTAATGATTTAATGAGTTCATCATTGTTCCACTGAGCTGTCCGTTATCCAGCACAGAATTCCATCTCTCCCAGATCGTTGTTGCCCTCAGGTTAATGCAGTGCATCCATCCCGGATATCCTTCCTGAAGAAGAAAATAAAATGCCTCCTCTTCCAGACCGTTTTCTGCCATGATCCGGCACATGATCGGAGCACCGACAAATCCGCCTTTCATCTTATAACAGTCTTTGTAAAGTCTGCTCTTCAAGCCTTCTACAACGCGCTCTTTCTCTTTGTAAATACCGCTGTAAAGCGCTACAATATAGGCTGTCTGAGTGTCAATTCCAAGTCTTCCGGTCTCTGAGAAATACTCTTTCAGAACTGCCGCTTTGATCTTCTCCTGCAGGTCACGGTAATATGCCTCATCTTCTGTATAGCCCAGTGCTTTTGCCGCATCTGCAAGTTTCCCTGCCGACATGGCATAATAACAGGAACCGATAAAGTAATCATCTGTGCCGCCCTTCATGCTCTGCTCTGTACGTCCGTCCAATGCCAGCCAGTCACCAAGCTGATTTCCAAAATCATACAGATACTTCTGTCCACGCTTCTGGTCTTCTCTTGTGATCTTGTCTACCCAGTCCTTCATCATTGGATAATACTGTTCCAATGCCTGATGGTCTCCATAATGCTCATACAGAACTGTTGGTAAAAATGTTGCAATGTCTCCCCAGATACTGGAGAAGATCGCCGCATTCGGGTCAAAGACCGGAATCACTCCTGGAAGGATACCATCCAGTTTCTTCTGCTCTGTCCGAAGATCGTGGATAAATTTGTTATAAAATGCTGCGCAGTCCATGTTGTAGCAGGCAGTTCCAGAAAATACCTGTGCGTCCCCGGTCCATCCAAGACGCTCGTCACGCTGCGGACAATCTGTCGGAAAATCAACAGAATTGGACTTCTGTCCCCACATTGCATTGGAGAATAACTGGTTCACACCGTCATGTCCTGTCTCGATCTTTCCTGTAGTTTCCATTTTGGAATATACTGCAATTCCGGTAAAATCTTCCAGTTTCAATTCTCCCTGCCATCCGGACACGCGGACATAACGGAAACCATAATACGTGAACTGCGGCTTCACAACACGCTCTGTTCCATCAGAAATATAAACAAACTGCGCTTTGGCAGATCGATAATTCTCATTATAAAAATTATCATTCTGAAGAATTTCTCCAAAATCCAGTACAATCTTCGTTCCCTTTGGCTGATTGGATACAAAAGAAACATATCCTGCAAAATTCTGTCCAAAGTCAAGTACCGTCTCGCCGATCGGTGTGTGGATCACTTCTTTCACCGACAGTTTCTCCATCTCCTGAACCGGCAGGCTGTAACGCTCTACCAGTGTTCCCTCAGCCTGTGTGAGCACTGCATCTTGTAATTCATTTTCCTGATTCTCCCATAGCAGGTCATTCTGGATTTCTCCATCGTAAATGTCACTTGCCTCGGTATTGGAGCCTTTGTATTTCCATGTCTCATCGGTTCCGATCACCTGAGTCGTTCCATCCTGACAAGTCAGGTGGATTTCCGCGATCATCTGGAAATGGCTGCCGAAATTTTCTTTCTGGCCGCCCAGTCCGAAACGTCCCTTATACCATCCATTTCCAAGTTCCACCTGGATCTCATTTTCCCGTTCGATCTGATCTGTAATATCAAAGGTCAGATACTGGATCTCGTCATGATAATTGCTGTAATACGGAGCCAGTACTTCCCCTCCAATCTTTCTTCCGTTTAATCTTGCTGTAAAGAGTCCAAGCCCTGAGATATAAAGTCTTGCACTTGTAATTTCCTTTTCTGCAGAAAATGTCTTACAGAACACTGGATGAAACTCGTCTGTTTCTTTGGTTGTTATCCATTTTCCCGTCCATCCTTCATTTTCTTTCGCCGTCTCGAAAAATGCAGTCTCGCTTGTGGCAGTTTCTCCAAACTCTGTGTTCACTGTCACACGGACAAAATAGCGTGTATGTGGTGCAATTGTAAGTTCCAGCTTCTCCCCTGCCTGGCAGAGATTTTCTCCCTCTTTGCTCAGAATAATCTGCTGAAACGCTTCATCCAGTGCTGCTTCGATCTTCACATTCTTCTGTCTCTTTGCATCTGTCTGTGTTACTTTCCAGGAACAACTGATTTGTTCCATCAGATATCCGACTGGATTGTGCATGCCATTGATTTTGATATTTGATACCTGCATCATTACCTCCATTTTTCTTACGAACTTTCTTATTAAAGTTTCCCTGTCTGTTGTTTTCTTCTGTTATTTTTACCTGAGTACGAAAGCATCAAAAGGATAGACCTTCCAATTCAAGCCTATCCTTTTTCCGCTGCTTCCACATTTCTCTGGTGGTTAGCAATCTTGTTTTATTTATCTGTGTTTGCCTCACGGAGTGCCGGAAGTTCTTTATCAAGCTTATAGAAAATCATCAGTACTGTACAAAGAACTGCACAGATTACCGGAATCCAGTTATAGCAGAAGCTGATTGCTGTCTGTGCACTGGCTGCCTGTACTTCCTGTGTTGCGTCAAATCCTCCACCTGCAAGAACCCATCCAAGAACTGCCTGTCCAAGTCCAAGACCTAATTTCTGTGCTGTACTCACTCCAGCATTTCCCATACCAACTGCAAGTACGCCATTCTTATATTCACCATACTCGATTGTATCTGATACCATTCCAAATGCCATTCCACCTGAAGCTCCAAGTCCAATTCCTTTCAGCGCATTGAAAAGAATCAGAAGTGGAAGATTCGTTCCAACAAGTCCTGTTCCTGCGAATCCTATAATCATGGCAATCAGTCCAACCTGGTAAGTTCTGTGCTTTCCAAATTTCTTCATAAAGAACGGTGTAAAGAACATAATTGCAAACTGTGCGATAGAAAGTGCATTGTTGATTGGTCCATACAACTGAATATCTCCGAGTACATACTGTGCGTAATACGCTGCTGCAACTGCATACATTACAATTGTAAAGAAAATCAGAAACATACAGATTGTCATAAGTACCCAGTATTTATTCTTAAACAATGCTTTTACTGCAACCATTGTAGATACTTCATCTTTTTCTTCTTTCTGATCCATCTCAGAAGCACGCTCTTTTGTTCCAAAGAAGCAGACGATACTTGACACAATTACAATGATTCCAACTACTATAAATGTCATCGTCCATGCTTTCTGGCTATACATGTCACCAGCTCCAAATACATTCAGCCATTTCAGGAAGAAAGTATTCATTGTAATGTTAGCCAGTGTCTGGAAGATCATGTTCATGTTTCCAAGAAGACCTCTCTCATAACCGTTCTGTGTCATCAGGTAGTTCATGGATGTATACGGAACATACATGGATGTATAGAACACAGAGTTTACAAGGTTATACATAATGAACACGTAAACGTATTTCACCGCACTTGTAAAAGATGCCGGAATGCTGAATAACAACAGAGTTGAGATTGCCATTGGAATACACATTCTCACCAGCCAGATTCTTGCTTTTCCATGTTTTGATTTTGTGCGGTCTACAATACGTCCCATGATCAGGTCACTGATTCCGTCAAATACCTTGGACAGTGCAATAATCGTTCCTGCCACACCTGCATCTACAAAAGATACATTGGTCAGATACAGCATGAAGAATGCTGACATAATACCGTTGATCCATGCCATACCATAGTTACCGATACCATAACCGATACGCTCGCCCCATGACAGTGAAGCTTTTGGATCGTTATGTTTTGATGCAAAACTTATCATTTCATTTCTCCTTTTTCTTCCATCTGCTCGTTCAGAGTCATAGTTTCTGAACGATTCCCTTTAGATACTTATTGCTTCTAAGTGAACAGTACTGTCTTTGTTTCACTGTCTGTATCATATATGGATTTCGCTCCTTTTTATATCTTTTAATTGTCTTTTTTGTATTTATTTTGTTTTATTCTAATAAATTGCGTGAATCAATTCATGCTCCATACTAATTTCCACATCAACCGTAGCCTCATAGTCCAACTTTATCTGACTGTCTTTCAGTAGTTTCCATGCCACTTTCACATTTCCTGCCGGCGTTTTTACCACACCTTCTGCATGAGTCAGATAGCCTGGAATCGGATGAATCGAAATTTTCTTATATCCAGGTGCCGCTGGTCTGATTCCAAGTGTAACACTTGGCAGTTCATATAAAGCAAGGGCTCCCCATGCGTGGCATTCACTTCTTGCATAGCTCTCCGACTCTACACAGGTTGTACAATGGTTGGAGATCATTGTACGCCATGCCTCCCAGTATTGATCTGTATATTCATACAAACCTGTCTTTTCCAGCGCACGGAACAGGTAAAACCGCATAGCAACGGTACATTGTGTATAGTTCTCTGTATCTTTCACTGTTCTCAGGAGATTCTCTCTTCCAGTTTCCTGATCCAGTGTCCCGGTCAGGATTCCAAACACCTGGCACTGCTGACTATAATCCTCCACGCCTGGTCCGTCCTGGATCATTCCGTTCTCTCCGATACAATATTTCCGAACGGCACGGATCACCTTGTCAGCGCGCTTTCTGTACTGTGCCGCCATATCTTCTCTCTGGACATATTCTGAAAGTTCAGCTGCATACTGAAGCCCCATAATATAAAGGAGGCTTTCCATAGTCAGCGGTCCTGTAAGTCCGGCCGGAGGCATTCCTGTCGTCGGATTCCACTGCTCTGCCCAGTCAACGAAAGACCAGAATGGCGCATTCATCAAAATTCCTCCGATCTTATCTACGTAGCCCTGATTTACAAGATGACGGTCGAAGAATCTTAAGATCCTTTCAATTGTCGGAAGATGATCCTGTACCAGATCTTTATCTCCAAAATACATCATATGATCGTAAACCATAAAAATGTAATAGATTGAAAAGCCCGGAATTACATTTACATTGCAGTTCGGATAACTGCAGTTCAGAAGTCCATCCTGTCTCTGCGCCCTGCGGAAATCATCCATACATTTCCGCGCCAGACGATCATCTGCGCTGACGGCATAGGTATAGAGGATCTGTACTCTGGAATCCATTGCATACTGAAGCTGTTCATAATACGGACAGTCTTCATACGTCTCATGCATACACCTCTGAAGTGTACGCGCACTGATTTCCCAGATCTTATCCAGACTTTCATCCGAAGTTTTCACCTTCGTTGCAATCTTCAGTGGATATCCTGTCTCTTCATAATAAAATGATTTCAATGTCAGGTCTTCTTCCCCTGTTTTGATCTTCAAGTGGATAAAACGGAACGTCCGGAACCAGAAGGTCTCATATTCTTCTGCCTGTTCTTCTGTACCAAATCCACCAGCCAAATACTCATCCGTATATCCCTCCAGATGCCCGTTCACAAAATCACAGCGGTCTTTCTTCAACGGAACCTGTGCTGGTCCGCAGAGTTCATCATAAATATAACTTTCCGCCTGCAGGATTTCGATTTTCGAACCTTTTCCCGCCTCAAGCAGAAGATGCAGATATCCGGTCATCTCTTCCCCTGCATCAATCTCAACGATTTCTTCACTACCGGCCGGAATTGTCAGTTCCTGTCCTTCTTTCAGAAATGTATTCCATTTTTCTTTCTTATATTTCGATTTTTTTATATCTATAATATCAGAAAAGTTTCTTTTCCTTCTGTACATAAATGGGATTGTACGTGCATTCAGATTTCCCGGACTGACAGAGCCCGGAACATCCAGACGGATATATGGCTTTGCCGCTTTCCAGTCAGACGCATCATATCCCGGCCGCATCCATCCGGCTGTCTCTGGATTCCCTTCTGCTTTCTCATGACTGTAAAGTGGTGCAAACTGTTCTTCCTCCGCCAGGATCTCAATCCTTCTGTCGATATAACACATCCAGGATTCATCTGCTGAAAGTGCAATGGACTCTTTCTCTTCCAGCCGGATTTCCCCCGTCAGATACAATCCCGGAGTTGCTGTCCTTATCACACTGTGTGCGCCTTTCTTCTTATCCTCAGGATAACGCAGCACCTTGACTGCGAGGACATTTTCCCCTTGTTTCAAATAAGAAATAAGATCAACCGTATCATAAAACCAGATTTGAGCATCTCCCTTTTCCGGTCCGACTTCCACCAGTTTTCCGTTGATATAAAGCTTGTATCTTGAGTCTGCTGAAATGTTGATCGTGGCAGATTCTGCTCTTCCATCAAGTTCTATCTGCTTACGGAAATAAACGATTCTCGGTACTTCTCTGTCTTCTCCTTCCCATGGATCACTCCAGATCCAATTGGAGTCTTGCAAAAATTCCATTTTTCTTCTCCTTTTTTATTACGCTATTTTCCCACAACAAGTATAAGTCATAACAAATTTGCTTTTTGTCACTTATACAAACATCAAGGATTGTAAGAGTTCCTAACTCCAGCCAATCCTTGATGTTATAATTGAGAAGTTTTCCAATATCATGTATAGCAGATTTTTTCTTTCTTATATATCTTTTTATTGTCTTTTTTTTTCTTATTTTGTTGTTCCCTGAATATATGCCGTTACGGATTAAGGAGTACTTACAAACAGTAACTCTAGACCTTCTTGCGGAAATATTCTGCAGGTCTGTTCTTCTCCCGATACTGTTTTGGAGATAATAAGTATCTCTCTTTGAAGATCTTTCCCATATAACTCTGCGACGGGAAATTCACATACTCCGCAATCTTTGATATGGATTCTTCGGAATATTTCAAAAGATTTGCGGCGTGCTCCAGACGCACACTGACAATATAATCCTGTAGCCGCTCCCCCGTCTCTTTCTTAAAGAGTCTGGACAGATACGTCTCACTTAAGCCAAGTATATCTGCAATCTCTGACAGGTAAATCTTTTCTCTATAATGCTTTTCTACATAATCCCTGCAGTGCTCCACATAACTGGAAGTCTTTCTTGACTTCTTCCGGTTCACCTGTCCTGCCAACTCCTCCACAGCATGATCGCGGTACTTGATGATTTGCGCAATATCCTTGCAATTGTCACTTTTCTGAATATAAAAATCACTAATTCGGTAAGCTACAGATGGAGAAAGCCCGCCTTCTATTGCAGCCCTTGTTGTCAGAGTAATTGCAACAATGGCAACATTCTTCCAATGATTCAATTCCTTGATTGATAATTTTCCAAGCTCAGAATCCATGTTTCTGGAATACTGAATCGCATCCTCACTTCTTCCATCACGCACGCTGTCCAGAAGCTTACGCTCTTCCTGATAAGTATGATGATAGAGCTCTTCCTCGCCTTCCTTCATATCAAAAAGGATCTGCTCATGTTCTTCCTGCTCTTTCGTCTCCCGGATCAGATGATTTGCATAGATCAAATCATCGTCGCTGTATTCTTCCTCACTTACAATCTTCGCAATAACCTCTACGGTATCAAGCACTTCTGCAAAAGAGAAATGGAACAGTCGTTTTTCCGTTTCTTTCGTCATTTCATAATTTCTGTAATAATGGTGAAGCTCTACCCGTTCCAGTAACTGAATGCTCATCGGTCCAATCAGATAGAAGCTGTCTTCCGCCTGGATACATGCAAAATACACCGAATACTTATCTTTATAAAGATACGGGAATTCCTGTCTTGAAGCTGCTTCGATCAAATGCTCTCTCAGTCTTTCACTATGCAAAATTGGATTATATTCTGCATGTTTCTGATAACTTGTTAATTCTCCATTCTGGCTTCGAAAAATTCCAACCTTCATCAAAATTGCAATTTTTTTCAATAAATATTCCATATGCGCTCCTTGTTATTACTGTCTATTTCTGTTCATCCATGCATTTTGAACCGCCTTTGGCGATGGGCGAGATGCATTCAAATCAAAATGTGCATCCTCCGTGCCAATCAGCAAAGTGATTGACACGGGAATGACCAGTAACATCAGCATAGCATTTTCTCGCATTTTCAGCAACTTTCTGTTATACTGAAATCAGGTTGTAATATTTTTGTAACAGCCCGTTACAAAATGATAATTTCGAACTGCATGACTGAATTTCAAATACCAGGAGAACACCATGGACACAAGAGATATCCGTTGCTTCCGCCTTGTCTACGAAGAGCAAAGCATACACAAAGCTGCAAAACAGCTTTTTATCACCCCACAAGGGCTGAGCCGAATTATTCAGAAATTGGAAAGCGAACTGCAGCTTTCTCTTTTTCGGCGAACTGCCCAGGGCGTTGTACCGACAGAATCCGGCAGTTATTTCTACCAGCAGAGTCAGACCCTGATCTATCAACTGGATGATATGAAAGTAAAATTGCAAAATCTTCACGACATGGAGCAGAGATTCCGTCTCGGTTTCTCCTGTGGAATTCTGAATCTTCTGTCTCTCCAGAAATTGAATTCCATGCAGATGCAGGTTTCCAATGCAAAGATTCAATGGGAAGAACTTGAGAACCTCGAAGTCATCGAACAGGTTCGGAGAGGGCTTCTTGATCTCGGCGTTATCATCGGTACTGCTCCGGTGAACGATCTCGCAGTCCAGACACTATGCTCTTGCAAAATGAACGCGCTGGTCTATCCCAGCCATCCTTTTTATGATAAAGATAAACTGAGCATCAAAGATCTGAAAGACGAACCACTGATCACATTAAATCAAAAATATTTTACTTATCACAGTCTGATTCAGCGCTGTGAAGACTTCGGATTTCTTCCTGATATTGTATTTACAACAATGGAAAGCCAGCTAATCTATCGGTTCTGTCTGGAAGAAGCCGGAATCGGAATTGATGCAGATATTCATCGGGATAATTTCTTATTGAAATATCTGCACCGGATCGAACTTTACGATGCGATTCCATGGAAGATCAGCCTGATCTATAACCGGTCAATAAGTAACAATGAGGTGTTTAAGAAAATAAGAGGATTGCTTTCCAAGGCAATTATGGTGGATGCTTTATAACAGTTCAGCCCTATGTCTATATAAGATAGTCTGGTCTTATATAGACATAGGGCTGACATCGTTAGCGATAATTCGTCACAAAATGGCGAATTTGAGATTCATGGATGAACTGTTGTTGATAATATCCACTCTTATATATATCAACATTTTGTTGATTCCCTGTATTTCACCGTTGATACTCACATCTTCCTTTCTCTGCTACACTTTTATCAGAACGTATTCATTTGAATATTTCAAATTTACACGAATATTCCAACAATTCTGAAAGGAGTTATCCACCATGAAAAGACATTTTCCACATTTATGCAGCCCGATCACGATCGGACGAGTTACTTTCCGTAACCGTATGTTCTCTGCTCCAATGGGCGGAACAGACATTACGAACGACGGATGTATCGGACCGAAATCAACTGCATTTTATGAATTAAGAGGAAAGGGCGGCGCCGCTGCCGTTACTGTCAGTGAGTGTATGGTTCATCCGCAGACCGACGGATCCCACGCTTATCACCTGGATCCATCCATCCTGAATTCTCTTGCATCCGCCACTTACACCGCAGATGCCATCTCCCGTCACGGAGCTGTTGCAAGTCTGGAGCTTTCCCACTCCGGAATGTATGCAGGTACTTACATGACAGACAAGGAAAAACAGCACTCCATGCACCAGTGGGGACCATGTGACACGGTCCGTCCAGACGGTGTACAGGTAAAGGCTCTTACTGAAGATATGCTGCATGAGATTGCAGAAGCATACGGAAAGGTTGCCGGACTTGCCAAACGTGCTGGGTTCGGAATGCTGATGATCCACGGCGGACACGGCTGGCTGATCAACCAGTTCCTTTCCCCATACTTCAACCACAGAGAGGACAATTATGGTGGAAGCCTTGAGAACCGCTGCCGTTTTGCCATCGAAGTACTTCAGAAAGTACGTGAGGCGGTCGGTCCTGGATTCCCGATTGAATTCCGTATGAGTGGTTCTGAGCTTTTTGAAGGCGGATATGATCTGGAAGAGGGTATGCGCATTGCACAGCAGATCGAGCCTTATGTGGATCTGATCCACGTATCAGCCGGAACTTATCAGCGCGGATTCGGCGATACCCATCCGTCCATGTTCAAGGATCACGGCTGTAATGTTTACCTTGCCGCTGAGATCAAAAAGCATGTCAGCGTTCCGGTCGCAACAATCGGCGGACTCAATGATCCTGCACAGATGGAAGAAATCATTGCTTCCGGAAAGGCTGATATTGTCTACATGGCACGTACACTTCTGGCAGATCCATTTCTTCCTAGAAAAGTAGAAGAAAACAGAGAAGAGGACATTGTCCGCTGCCTGAGATGCTATACCTGTATGGCAGAGCGCGCCACAACTTCCACAAGAAGATGTACGGTGAATCCTCTGATTGGAAGAGAAATTGAAGGAAATGAAATAGCTCCTGCCACAATCCGCAAGAAAGTTCTCATAGCCGGTGGCGGTCCTGGTGGTCTCTACGCAGCCTACACCGCTGCCAGACGCGGACACGATGTCACACTGTATGAGAAAGAGGACAAACTCGGTGGTATCTTAAAGAGTGAGCAGGCTCTGCCGTTCAAAATGGAAATGTACCAACTTGCCGGAACTTATGCACGCTTTGCTGAGAAAGCCGGCGTAAAAATCGTTACTTCCACAGAAGTCACAAAAGAGTTGATTGAGAAAGAATCTCCTGACGCACTGATTGTTGCAGTTGGTTCTGAACCGCTTCTTCCTCCAATCAAAGGACTTAATGGAGAAAATGTTACGATCGTAAATAATTACTATCTTGAGAAAGAAAATGTAACAGGCAACGTCATTGTTCTAGGTGGAGGACTTGCCGGATGTGAATGTGCAATCCATCTTGGAATGGAAGGAAAGGAAGTTCATCTTGTAGAAATGAGAAACGAACTTGCCCCGGATGCCAATGTGCGACAGCGTCCGCTTCTTCTGAAAGAAGTCAATAAATATGCACAGATCCATACTGGATACCGCGGACTTGAAGTCACAAAAGATGGCGTTCTCTGTGAGACAAAAGACGGGGAACAGGTACTTATTCCTGGAACTTCTGTGATTTGTGCCCTTGGACAGCGTTCCCGCAGTAAGGTAGCCGACGAACTCCGCGACGGTGCTCCTTATGTAAGAATCATCGGAGATGCACACAGAGTTTCTACGATTACAAATGCGGTGTATGAAGGATATCATGCTGCGCTGGATATCTAACTATACTTTAACAGCACGCATTTTTTGCGTGTTGTTATTATTTTCAGATTGCCAGGTTTATACAACAAAAAAACAGCCTGCTCTGGCGGAAAATGATTCCACCAAAGCAGGCTGTTCTTTTATATTTTTTATTTCCTTCTACGCGATCTCTGTCGTACTCTCGAACTGAGAATTATACAGATCCGCATAGAATTCGCCTCTTGCAAGGAGTTCTTCGTGATTTCCCTGCTCGATAATGTCTCCGTCCTTCATAACAAGGATCAGATCGGCATCACGGATTGTTGACAAACGGTGAGCAATAACGAAGCTTGTTCTTCCCTTCATCAGATTGTCCATTGCTTTCTGGATCATTTCTTCTGTACGGGTATCAACGGAACTTGTCGCCTCATCCAGAATCAGGATCTTCGGATCTGCAAGGATTGCCCTTGCGATTGTGAGGAGCTGTTTCTGTCCCTGGGATACATTACTTGCTTCTTCATTCAGTTCCATATTATATCCACCCGGAAGTGTCTGGATAAAACGATGTACATGTGCCGCCTTCGCTGCCTGAATCACTTCTTCCTCTGTCGCATCCAGTTTACCATAACGGATATTATCACTGATCGAACCATGGAACAACCAGGTATCCTGCAGAACCATTCCGAACATCTCTCGAAGTTCACTTCGGTTAAAGTCCCGGACATCATGTCCGTCGATCTTGATCGAACCTCCATTTACATCATAAAAACGCATGAGCAGTTTGATCATAGTTGTCTTTCCGGCTCCGGTCGGACCAACGATTGCGATCTTCTGACCTTCTTTCACATCAGCCGAGAAGTCATTAATGATAATTTTATCTTCATTGTATCCAAAACGTACATGCTCAAATTCAACATTTCCCTGAAGATT
>ERZ870052.588-NODE-588-length-14101-cov-4.477039_pt1 | contig 14101 bp, 13 predicted proteins | sample MGYA00520889_ERZ870052 | MGnify/ENA primary metagenome ERZ870052 (study PRJEB32232, sample SAMN07284988) | human gut metagenome | biome: human-associated habitat; material: feces | host: Homo sapiens | place: Tanzania | collected 2014-08-14 ...
CACCAGACTGCCGTAGGGGATCTTGAAAACGGAAAATGCAAGAGCCATCAGAACGCCAAGGATCACCGCCTCGCTGCATTGTCCCGTCAGAAAGTTTGCAAAGGACTGGCGGAACAGCCGACAGAACTTCAGCACCCCGGCGGCGTGGTCAGGCTTCAGGTAGGCGCACACCAGTGTGCGTGCGTGGTGGCTGAGGCTTTCCGTCCCAAGGGACATGTAGACAGAGATGATCAGCGCAAACGAGGCGGTGATTACGATATTCACCGTGGCAGATACAGCCCCTGCCGCATTGACCAGCACTGTGTCAATGCCTGCGGTGACCTTGTGCAGCAGCTGCTCCCAGTTAATGCCTTCCAGCCAGCTCATCAGCCAGTCCATGTCGGTATTCTGTGCGCTGAGATAGGCAGTCCAGCGGGGGATGTTGGCCTCGATCTGCACATAAAGGCTATGGAAGGACTGCACCAGCTCCGGGATCAGCAAAGTCAGGGCAAGCACCAGCACCAGAACAACGCCCAGCAGAGTGATGCAAAAGCTGAGAAGATGAATGGCTTTAGCAGAGGGCTGCTTTTTTGCCTTGCGGAACAGGCGGTTCAGCCGCTTTTCCAGCCCGGTCATGGGCACGTTGATAAAAAGCGCCAGAATGCCGCCTGCCAGAATGGGCAGTACCAGATCTATCAGCTTTGCGGCAAAGGCCAGAACAGAAGAAAGGCGCAGCAGTACGGCAAAAAGCGTTACCCCTACCACGGTAACGAGCAGAGTTTGTTTTGTTTTTGGTTCCATGACAAGATCCTTTCCCGGAAGTATGTGACAGCAGGCTGCAAAGAGACCGCCTGCGGACTCTTTTTGTATTGTAATCAGAAGAAACAGGCTTGTCAAGACGACGCAAAATGGCTGCGGCTATGAAAAATCAGATACAGCACGAACGGAACAAGGGAAACAAAAAGTTGTCACTCTGCCTGTATCTCTTCCACCAGCGGCAGATAGTCGGCACAGTATTTCTGGTACAGCGGCTGCACCAGCTGGCGGAAGTTCTGCATTTCTTCTTCGGGCAGCGGCAGTTCCCGGCACCCGCCCGCCAATGCCGCTTCGCGGGCCGTTGTTTCCTCCTGTGCCCAGAGCTGGCGCTCATACTGCGCCGATGCCCGGGCGCATTCCTGCAGGATCTGCCGGTATTCCTCCGGCAGTGCATTCCATGTGCGGCCGGAAGCAAGCTGCACCTCCGGCACGCGGCTGTGCTCATCGGCCATGTAGTACCGCGCCACCTTGTAGTGCTCCATGGAATAGTAGGCCGGCCAGTTGTTCTCAGCAGCATCGATCTGTCCGGTCTCAAAGGCCGAGTAGACGTCACTGTAGGCCGAAGTTTCCGGCACTGCACCCAGCAGGCGGATCATATCGATCACGATCTGGGAGTCCTGCACGCGGATGGTCTTGCCCTGCAGGTCGCTCAGGCTGCGCACCGGCTGACGGGCATAGAAGGAGCGGGCACCTGCGTCATACCAGCTCAGGCCCACCATGCCCTGCGCGGTAAAATCCTGCAAAAACGCTTCCCCGATGCTGCCATCCAGCACGCGCCACATATGGTCGGCATCCCGATAGAGGTACGGCAGCAGCAGCACATTGAGCCGGGGCAGATCGTCGGCGGCCACCGACAGTGACACACGCGCAAAATCCACGCCGCCAATGGCAAGCTGCTCCCACACCTGCTGCTCTGAGCCGTACTCGCCGTTCGCCTTGACCTGAACGACCACCCTGCCCCCGGTCTGCTGCTGCACAAGGTCTGCAAAATACTGCGCACCCTGTGTGGTGGGATACCCAGCAGGCTGGTTGTCGGCATAGGTCAGCACAAAGTCCGGCACGGTCTGCGGCTGCGCGGCACAGCCTGCCAGCTGCAGCGCTGCAAGGCCCAGCCCGGCCAGAAAAGTTCGTCTGCGCATCTTGTCTCACTCCCCTTTTGCTGATAGTATACCGCAGCGGCACAGGGTTGTGCAACAGGAAAAGGCGGTGCCCGCTGCAAAGCAGGTACCGCCTTTTAGGAGAAGAAAAAGGAGATGTCTTTGTTACATCAGGCCCATTGCCTGAGGCAGTGCGGTAGACACTGCCGGGATAAAGGTGACCAGCAGCAGACCGCCGATGATGGCCACATAGTACATGAGCATGTACGGCATGACCTTGGCAAGCGAGGTGCGGCCCACCTTGATGCCCACGAACAGTGCATTGCCCACGGGCGGGGTGATATTGCCGATGCACAGGTTATACACGAGGATCAGACCGAACTGTACCGTGCTCATGCCAAAGCTCTGGCAGATGGGCAGGAACAGCGGGGTGAAGATGAGGATGGCCGGGGTCACGTCCATGAAGGTGCCGGACACCAGCAGGATCACGTTCATGATGAGCAGGATGATGTACTTATTGCTGGTCAGGCTCAGCAGGGCTGCCGCCACGGCATCCGGGATCTGCAAAAAGGCCATGACCCAGCCCAGAATGTTGGAAACACCCACAAGGAACACCACCATGCCGGACATCTTGGCAGAGTCCACGATGATCTTCCACAGGCTCTTCAGGTTGATGGAGCGGTAGCAGAAAGCAAGGATCAGAGCATAGACAACGGCAATGGCAGAGCCTTCGGTGGCAGAGAACACACCGCCGATGATGCCGCCGATGACCACGATGATCAGAGAGAGCGAAGGCAGAGCGCGCAGAGTGCATACGCCGAGGTTTTTCCAGTCAAACTTGCTGGGGGTACCTTTATAGCCCAGCTTGATTGCCAGCAGCACGCCCACCACGCAGCAGCACAGTGCCCAGATGATGCCGGGAATGTAACCCGCCATGAACAGCGCAGCCACAGAGGTGCCGCCGGATGCCAGAGAGTAGGTGATCAGGGCGTTGGACGGCGGGATCAGCAAACCGGAGCAGGAGGAAGCGGCGTTGGTGGCAGCAGTCACGGCGGGGTCGTAGCCCTGCTCATCGGCACCATCGCGGATCATGGAGCCAACAGCAGCAGCCGCAGCGGATGCCGAGCCGGAGATGGCGCCGAACAGAGCGTTGGTGCCGATGTTGGTCACCAGCAGTGCGCCGGGCAGCTTGCCCAGAATGGCCATGACGAAATCCACCAGACGCTTGGCGATGCCGCCCTGATTCATGATGTTGCCCGCCAGAATAAAGAACGGGATGGCGGTCAGGCTGAACTTGCTCATGCCCACAAAGGTGCGCTGGGCAGCGGTTAGCACGGCTACGTTCAGATCGATGGAAGAAAGGATGGCAGTCAGAGAAGAGACTGCAATGGCGTACGAGATAGGCACGCCGAGGAACAGCAGCACCAGCAGCACTGCCAGAATTACGAGTAACGCTTGAATTGCCACAGCTTAGTCCTCCTTGTTTTCCTTGTCAGCATCGGCAGCCATTTCGGCTTCCACCTTTGCAAAGTCTGCATCCTCCGGGGTATCCAGACAGATGGAGCCGTTGGCGATGCCGATAATGTTCAGCACGGAATACACCAGAATGATCACACCGCAGACCGGCATGACCCAGTAGAACACGCCCACGGCCACGCCCAGCGAGGAGGTCTGCTGGCCCATTGCCAGCTTGGACACCTGAAAACCGCCGAAGACCAGAATGGCAGCAGAGAAGATGAAGGCGATGACCTCGGCAAAGATGTGGAATGCCTTGCGCATGGTGGGGTTGAACCGGTCTACCAGTACAGGGATGTTCATGTGACCGCGCTCACCGGAAACGATGGTAGCGCCCAGCATGGTGCTCCAGCCGAACAGATAGCCCACCAGCTCTTCCGACCATGTGGAGGGCGAATTGAAGATGTAACGGACGATGACCTGATAGGTAGTCAGCACCACCATGACCGTCATGCTCAGGCCTGCCAGCAGGTTGAGCAGCTTGTTCAGGGTATTTCTCAGTTTTTCCATGATGCTCCTCCTCAGTCCGCAGTATGGGCAGCGTTGTGCTGCTGGATCCGATCATAAATGGGCTGCAGCTCCGGATTTGCTGCCAGCACGGAATCGTGCAGGGGGGCCATGGCCTCCTGGAACGGTGCAGTGTCCGGATAGATGAAGTTGACATGCTGCTCATTCTCAGCCTTGTCCTTGGCCTCGGCCACAGCATCCTCCCATGCATCCTGCTCGGTGCTCTTCACGATCTGGAAGCCCTCTTCAAAGATGGCGCGCTCCTCGTCGCTGAGCCCGTTCAGGAAGGCGTAGTTTGCCACCAGAAGATCCGGCACCATCTGGTGCATATCGTAGGAGTAATACTTGCAGATATCACCGTGGCCGTTATCGGTCAGGGCCAGCTCGTTGTTCTCGGCACCATCCAGAATACCGGCCTGCAGTGCGGTATACACATCACCGAAGCCCATGGGGGTGGCGGTGCCGCCCAGCAGGCGCATCATTTCCACGTTGGTGGGCGACTGCTGCACGCGGATCTTCAGGCCCTTCAGGTCGGAGGGCTGGTTGATGGGGGTCTTGATGGTGTAGAAGTTGCGGGTGCCTGCGTCCAGCCATGCCACCGTTTCCAGACCGGCCTTGGAGGTGGTCTTGAAAATGGGGTCGGTCACCTCGGGGTCGTCCATGGCCTCGTGGTAGGCTTCCACGCTGGAGAACAGATACGGCAGGTTGAAGATCTGGTACTTGGCACTGAAGGTCTCCATGATGGCAGTGGATGCCACCACAAAGTCGATGGCGCCGGTCTGGGTCAGCTGCACCATTTCGGTCTGAGAGCCCAGCAGCTCGCTGGGGTACACTTCCACGCGGTACTTGTCGCCCAGTTTCTCGTTGATGTAGTTGGCAAAGGCTTCCAGACCCAGATGATCCGGGTGGGTCTGGGACTGCACATGGCCGATGCGCACGATCTTGCGGTCATCGCCGTCGGAGCCTGCTCCGCAGCCGGTGAGCATCATGCCGCTGGTCAGTGCCGCAGCGCCCATCAGCGACAGAAACGTTCTTCTCTTCATGAATTGCATCCTCTCTTTTCTCTCTTTTTCTATGATTAGATTTTAACAAACCGTGAATTTTTGCGAAACCGGATTATTTTGCGAAACGCAGGACGATTTTGTCTTTGTTGTATCCAAGTACAATTTTTGCATCCCTCAGACGAAAGAAACTGGCAAAAACAAAGAAGCACCCGTCCTTCTCCTGCTGACAGGCAGGCAGGAAAGAACGAGTGCTTCTTTTATATCCGATTTATCCTTGTACCGCTTTTTCCGCTGCGGCCATGCGGTATTCCGAAGGGGTCTGGCCGGTCAGGCGCTTGAACACCCTTGTAAAATAGTTGGCGTCACTGTAACCCACAGCAGCGCCGATATCCTTCAGGCTCAGGCGCGGGTCCAAAATCAGCTGGCGCGCCTTGTTCACCCGGTATTCGTTCAGGTAGGCCGAAAAGTTCACCTTAAAGCACTGCTTGAACAGCTTGCAGAAGTAGGCGTCGGAGTAGCGCAGCGCAGCGGCGGCATCCTGCATGGAGATATCCTCCCCATAGTGGGCGTCGATGAAGCGGCTGATTTCTGCCCGAATGATGGCGGTGCGCATATCCTCGTCCTCTTCCAGGCGGACAGGCTCTGCAGGCGCAGGGGGCTGTGCCGGGCGGGCAGGCAGCTGCACCGAAACCTGCCGGATGGCATCCTCCACCGCGAATACCAGTTCCTGCTCGTTGTAGGGCTTGAGCAGATAGTCCATCGCCCGCACAGAGATCGCCTGCCGTGCATAGTCGAATTTATCAAAACCGGTCAAGAACAGGATGGCGCAATTTTTGTCTGTTTCGCGGATCTTGCGCGCCACCTCCAGCCCGGTGAGACCCGGCATTTCAATGTCCAGCACAGCCACCTGCGGCGCTTTGCGGGCAAAAATTTCCAGAGCCTCTCTGCCGTTTTTGGCTTCATACAGGGTGATCAAATCTCCCAGATACTTCTGCAAAGTCCGGCACAGCACCTTGCGCTCGATCAATTCATCCTCTGCTACCAGCAATTTGCACTTCACGAAGGTTTTCCCTCCCTTTCTTCCGTCCGCTGCATCTGTGGGATCTCAAACCGCACCACCGTGCCGCGGCCTGCGCGGCTGTATACCTGCATTTTGCCGCCCGGATACAGCATCCCGATGCGGCGGGAAATATTGCCAAGCCCAATGCTGCGGCCGGTCTGCTCGCTCTGGGCGATCCGGGCCTGCAGGGCATCCAGTTCCTCTGCCGTCATTCCCCTGCCGTTGTCCGCGACCGTGAGCACCAGCACGCTGTCCTGCATCCACGCCCGCAGCAGGATGCGTCCGCCTTCCTCGCAGGACTTGAGCCCGTGAGAGTATGCATTTTCCACCACCGGCTGCAGCATAAAGGACGGCACCAGCACCGCCGCAGGCTGCACCCGGATGCTCTTTTCCACCGTAATGCGTCCATCGAACCGCATCTGCTGCAGATAGATATAATCTTCCAGCCCGTCCAGTTCCTCTTCCAGCGTGATCTGCTGACGCTTGGTGCGCAGATTGTGCCGGAACAGGCTGCCCAGATGCACGATCATCTGGTCGGTGGTGGAAGCGTCCTCCAGCCGGGCCATGCAGGAGATCATGTTCAGGGTATTGAACAGAAAATGCGGGTTCACCTGACTCTTGAGCACTTCCAGCCGGGTGTGTTCCAGATCTTTTTCCAGTGCAAGGTTCCGCACCTCTTCCCGGTGCAGGGCCTGCTGTGTGCTCAGCTGCTGGGCCATGGCGTGCTTCATCTGGTTGAAGGTGCCCGTCAGCCGCCCCACCTCGTCGCTGCTTTTTACCGGCAGGTCCGGACCTGAAAGATCCCCCTCTGCAATGCTGCGGGAAGCCTGCGCCAGACCCAGCAGCGGGCGCACCACCGCGCGGCTCAGCCCTCGCACCAGCAGCACCATCAGCGCTGCCGCCGTCAGGAACAGGCCCAGACACAGCCACGGCAGATGCCGGATGTGGGCCGCCGTGCTGCTGTAAAGGATATTTTCCTGTTCCAGTGTGGCCTGCGTCAGCCGCAGTGCATACTCGGCAAGATAATCCTGCAGGGCCATCACATGGTACATCCGTTCAATGTAGGTATCCGCTGCGGGCGAAAGCCGCAAAAAGGCGTCCCGCTCCTGTCGGTAGCCCTCATAGCCCTGCAGAAGGTTCCATGTGCGGGCATAGCGTTCCGCACCGATGCGGGCATAATCGAAGGGCAGGGCCGCAAGGCTCTGTTCGGCCGCAGCGCAGGCGGCGGTGTAGGCCTGCTCACTTTCCGAGGTGGGCTGCCGCACATAGCGTGCAAAGGCCTGTGTTTCGTTCTTGATGGCATCCTGCACCGTGTAACAGGCGGCGTTGTCGGCCAGCAGCGCGTCAAAGGCGCGCACGGCCCACTGACCCGCCACCGTGGCGATACCGTTGGAAAGCATCGTTACCAGCAAAATCGCGGCAAGCCATACCGTGACCCTGCGGCGCAGGGAGATCCCGCCCTGCGTGGTTTTGTTCGGTGCCATACGCTTTCCCCTCCTGCCTTGCTGTACCCAGTTTTCCTTTTAAGTATACCGATTTTCCGGGAAAAGTGCAACCAAAAAGCACCGGCTTGTGCAAAAAGCCGGTGCCTGAGGGCAGGAATATTTTACAGGTTCAGCAGTACATTGGCCCGGAAAACGTTGCCGCCCGTTTCCACCGTCAGATTGCCGTTATACCTGTGCACGGCAGTTTCGACGGAAACAAGGCCGATGCCCTGTCCGTCATGCTTGGTGGAGTGCAGGACACCGCCCTGCTTTTTCAGCACGCCATCGTAGCGGTTCTCCACCATCAGGCCCATCATGGCCGGGCTGAGCATCCGGGCCAGCACCTTGACCTGCCGTTCTTCCGGCGGCAGCTTCTGGCTGGCATGGAGCGCATTTTCCAGCAGATTGCCAAGAATGGTGCACAGGTCGGCTTCCGGCAGGGGCAGGAATCTGGGCAGTTCCAGCTTCCATTCCACCGGAATGCCCTGTCTCCGGGCCTCATAGTCGTAATGGCCGGCAAGCGCATCCAACGCAGCGTTGGCGCACAGGGTGGGCCGGGCATCGCTGAGCTCGCTCTCGTACTGGTTCAGGTAGCTTTTCAGTTCATCCAGCTGCCCGGCCTCGGTCAGACCGGAGATCACATGCAGGTGCTGGCGGAAATCGTGCCGCAGGTGGCGGGTCTGTTCCAGATAGCTGCGCAGCTCCATATAGCGGCGGGACTCCACGGCCAGCAGCTGGTTTTCACGGTCCAGCTGGGAGCTGCGGGTGTACTCCTTTGCCACATGGTACATCTCGTACAGCAGCAGAAAGATGCCCAGCAGTGAGATGCTCACCGCCAGCACCGCGATGATGCGGATGCGGTTCATCAGGACGATACCGATCTCCTTCGGCATACAGAACACCAGAAACGCCGCGTACAGCGCCGGCAGCGGCCATGCCGACTCCCAGAAGGCTTCGCCGTGGTACTCCTGCAGCAGCCACCGGCTCCAGCGCACTGCTGTAAAGCGGAAGATGGTGCTGAGTATCACCGAGAGGATCAGGCAGATGACCGAGGTGCTGGGCAGAAACACCGGCAGTGCATTGTCCAGCTCGGCTTCCGCGTTCAGCACGACGGCAAGCAGGGTGCACACAGACATCATCACTGCCGACACCGAGAACAGAAACATGGTCTGACTGATCGATACTTCCCGGTCGGTGCGCCAGCGCAGCAGCCAGAAGCTGATGATGAGCAGCGGGATGAGCAGGAAGTTTGTTTCTATGTCCAGCATGCTGCACACCGCTGCGCCAGCCAGACTCATCAGTGTGATCACCGATGCACCGATGGCATAGGTTTTGCGCGGTGCACGCAAGTGCTCCTGCAGCGAGGCAAGGCAGAGGTATTCTGCCGGATACATCATTGCAAATTCCAGAAAAAAACGTCCAAACAATGCAAAATTCACAAACGTTCCTCCTCTCCGGGCTCACATCTGCCGCTGCATATTGCGGAACTGATACTGCGTAAACTGTGCCAGCAGGCTTTTTTTATCCTTCTGCCGCACTGGCAGGCGGGCTCCATCCAGCATTTCAATGCACTCACCGTCGAACCGCAGCACCTTGGACATGTTGATGATAACCCCTCGGTTGCACACCAGAAAGTCCGGCTGGGCCATCAGCTGTTCCTGCACCTGTGCAAAGTTTGCCGCAGCGCGGCACTCACCATCGTCGGTAACGACCTTCACAAAATGGTTCTGCGCCATGGCATAGTGGATCTTTTTCAGCGGCAGATGCACGGTCTGGCGGGCAATGCGCACCTCCAGCTCCGGCTGCTGCCGCCCCAGCACCCGCTGCAGCTCCCCTGCCAGATGGTCAAACTTTTCTTCTTTATACGGTTTGAGCAGGTAGTCGAACGGATGCACCGGAAAGGCATCCCACACATACTCCGGCGAGGATGTCACAAACACGATGAGCAGCTCCGGATCTGCGGTGCGCAGCTGCCGCGCCGTCTCGATGCCGTTTGTGCCTTCCATGCAGATATCCAGAAACACCACCTGATATCCCTCGCCCGGAAATTCCTTCAAAAAATCGTCTCCGCACACAAACCGCCTGCAAAGGATCTCTTCCTCGCCAAACGCCTTTTTCAGCAGCTGTTCCAGCCGCTCGGCATCCGGTTTCTGATCTTCCACGATCGCTGTCCGCAGCTTCATTGCTGCACCCCCTGTTCCTTCCACGTCCTGATACTTATATTATAGCACAGCTTCCGCATTCTGTGGCCAGTGATTCGCGCACAAAACAGGGCGATTCACGCAGGATACAGGGAAAAACAGGCAGTACACCGTCGCAGGAAGTGCTGATTTTTTGTTCAGACCATTGACACTCGTTAGCAGGTTTGCGCAAGCTGTGTTCCTTATACGGCAAAGTCTTTCGTTTTGTTTGCAGATTCAGACGAACCGCAACGATTCTTAACAGGAACCAAATGTTTTTGCCAAGGAAAGTTGGTCGCAAAGAAAAAGACTTTGTGCTATACTGTGTTAAAAATCATTGCAAAGGTGGGAATGTCATGAACCCTGCAAGAAAGCTGTATCTGGATAACATTCGCTGGATGACGGTGGTTTTGGTGGTGATCTACCATGTGGTCTATATGTTCAATGGCGTGCAGCCTTTTGGTGTGATCGGCCCCTTCCGGGAGCATCAGTTACAGGATTGCTTTCAATATCTGGTCTACCCTTGGTTCATGGCATTGCTGTTTGTTGTGTCGGGGATGAGCGCACGGTATTATCTGCAAAGCCATACCGCAAAACAATTTGTGAAAGATAAAACCCGCAAGCTGCTGGTTCCGTCCACGATTGGCTTGTTCGTGTTCCAGTGGCTTCTTGGTATCTATAACCTGAAAATTGGCGGCGGACTGAACATTGCTGGCCTTCCGATGCCTATAGTATATCTGATTACCGTGCTGTCTGGTGTAGGACCTCTGTGGTACATCCAGATGCTCTGGCTGTTCTCCATGCTTTTGCTGGTGGTTCGGAAAATTGAAAAAGACCGGGTCTGGAACTTCTGTTCCAAAGCACCGGTCTGGAGTATTCTGATGCTGACAATCATTGTTTATGGTTCGGCACAGGTGCTGAACACCCCGGTCGTCACCGTTTATCGGTTCGGTATTTATGGATTCTGCTTCTTTGCAGGCTATTTTCTGTTTTCCCACGAGGAAGTAATGGAACGGCTGTGCAAGTGGTGGTGGATGTTTGACGCAGCCTCGGCTGTGCTTGGCATCTCGTACACCGTGCGCTATTTTGGTGAAAATTACGCCATTGCACCGGTTCTGAACAACATCCATGCCTGCGTTTACTGCTGGTTTGCCATTCTTGGAATCCTTACAACGATGAGAAATTATGCCGACATCTCAACCGCATTCACACACTGGATGGCGAAGAAGTCATGGGGGTTGTACATTTTTCATTATCTGCCCATTGCTGTGATCTCGTATGAACTGCACGAACACGCCCCCAACACGCCGGAAGTGCTGGTCTATCTGCTGGTGGGCATCGGTGCCTTTGTGGGCGCGTTTCTGCTGAATGAACTCATCAGCCGAATCCCGATTCTGCGCTGGTGCGTCCTTGGAATCGGAAAGGAGAAGAAACGTGTTTAAGGACAATTTGGTCTCGCTTCGTAAGATCCACGGTTACTCACAGGACGAACTGGCGGAAAAAATCGGAGTGACCCGCCAGACTTTATCAAAATACGAGACCGGAGAATCTCTGCCGGACATCGAACGATGCAAGCGGTTGGCAGATGTTTTCGGCGTTTCCATGGATGACCTCGTGAACTACGAGAAAACCGACCGGGAAAACTTAGGGCTGGAAGTGCCACCCAAAGGAAAACACGTTTTCGGCATGGTGAAAGTGGGAGATAAAGGGCAGATCGTCATCCCCGCAAATGCACGGAAGATATTTGACATACAACCGGGGGATAATCTGCTGATCCTTGGGGACGAGGAGCAAGGCATCGCCATCCTCAAAGAGAAAAGTTTTCTGGAACATCTGCGTCTGATGGAACGTATGCGGCACATGGAATCCGGCGAATGATCAAACCCTGCGGAAAATACCCTCCCTGCACCGAACACTGCGAAGCTGAGTATGATTTATCTCCAGCAGCGCATCCATCTCCTGCGCTGCATTCTCATAGCGGCTGTTCTGGTGATGTACCAGAATGTAGTCCACTTCCCTGATCTTTCCGGATGCCTGTTGGCAGAAGCTGCGTACAGGAGCAGCCAGTGCAAAGACCCAAATGGGAGAACAGATCGTCACATGGTCATACTGCGTCAGGTCAACGCTCACAGGTTCAATGGGCATTGCCCAGCGGTGCATCCCATAGCGTCCGCACCACCAGAAGCCCAGTGTTCCCTCTGTGCGCTCCGTGGAGCGAACTTCATAGAGAGCGGCACCTGTCCGATTCGCTTCTTCCATCGCCTGCTTTTTCACATAGCCCATCCGGGAAAAATAGACCACCAGCCGTTTGGGGTTCGTTCCGATATTGGGATAATCACTTTCCTGAACTACAAATTGCTCCTGCCGATCAAATACCCATGCGGCATACCCGGTCGCAGCCTGACAGAAACCGATCACAAAAAACGCCGTAGACATGAAATTCAGCGGGAACATATAAAACTGGATGCAGATCCACAACATGAGCGTCACCCCGAAGATGCCGCCCATGATAACGCCGGACTTCTTCTTCGCAAGCAGCAGCCCGGCGGCGGTCAGGTTCGTGAGACCGTTTACAATCAGCAATGCATACCCAGAAAAAGTGAAATCCTGAAAGACGATCTCTGCAAAAGGCAATATCTGAAAATAGGGGAGCATGGTGTCCATTCCCATCAGCTTTCCGCTGGGGTCCAGCAGCATCCCAAGGGCACCGCCTACTGCGCCGATGGCTACAAAGAGCGTCCAGAAAATCAATAGGCGGCAGGCTGTCTGATATCGAGAGTGTTGTTTCATTTTGTTTTCCTCCATAATAAAAAGACGCAGCTTTGACCAAAACATTGGTCAGCACTGCGTCTTGCGTCTGTCTGAAATATTTTTTTGCGATAGAACCATGAGCTGTATCCCATTTTCCGAGGATGGTGTTCCGTCAAAATCGGCGAAGCTTTCCAGAACAGTCATTCCGTTCTTTCCGAAAATTCGCTCGATCTCTTTTCGGGAATACAGTCGGATGGGATTTCCTTCCTGCAGATCGGGTTTCGGAAGCGGCACATTATAAGGAATATCTATTTGACCATAAAGCAGAGTTCTTGTGTTGGCGTTCCATTCAAAATTGGATAAGGTCAGACACTTTTCTCCGGCATCCCACAATTTGCACGGAAAATGGCTGTCGGCATAGTCGGCGTTCATAATGTCCATGAAATGTTTGCCGCCGGGTTTCAGGGCTCTTGCAATAACCGCAAAAATCTTGTTGTTTTCCGTATCATTCTCAAGATAGCCAATGGCTCCGTCTGCCATATTCAGGACCACATCAAACTCGTTTTCAAAGGCAACTTCCCGGATGTCCGAACAGAGAAAAGCCGCTTTCAGGTGCTCTTTTTGTGCCTGCTCCGCTGCATATTGGATATATGCCGGAGTAATATCAACACCTGTTACTTCAAATCCCCGGCGTGCCAGTTCCAAAGAATGCCGCCCGAATCCACAGGCAAGATCAAGGATCTTCTCATTTCCCCGAAGATTCAGCTTATCGATCAAGAAATCAACTTGACGAACGGTGTCTTCTACCCATGATTGGTTTTGAATGTCAAGCGTCCAAATCTTTTTATACCAATCATTCTGCATTGCTTTCATAAAAACCTCCTTCTGAAAAAGCATTTGACAAACTAACGCTCGTTAGCTATACTATAGTCGTTGCAACGCTGGATGTCAAGAGTTCCTTTGCATCTTACCGCCGGAATCCTGCATTCTACGATGCTTTCTATTGACAGCCTGAAAACTTTATCTTATCATAATGCCAGACGCTTAGACGCAGTGCAAACCGAAAGAATCGGTTTTGGGCTGCGTCTTTTGTTTTATAGGAGAAGGATCATGAGCAAGTATGAACCATTATGGGAATGGGTTGGAAAGCAACCTGCAAAGAACCTTACGCTGACCTTTGCGGGAATCCAGCAGATTCTTGGCTTTCCCATCGACCACTCGTTTTTGAACGATAAAAAAGAACTGTTGGCTTATGGGTATCGGGTGGGCAAAATATCTATGAAAAACCAAACAGTAAACTTTCAAAAAACATCGGATTTTCGTGATTGATACGAAGTGTATCTCTGTTGTGATGAGCTGATTCTTTCGTGATGATCGATGCTAGAATCTGCCTGTTGGCAGTTCAAATCATATCTCTTACGTCTTTTATCCAAGGAGGTTGTCAATTATGGATCTTATCTTGAAAAATGCAGTCCCGGTGATCTGCATCGCCCTTGCTGCACCACTCGTTTTTTCCTCTTGCAGCCGAACAACGAGTTCTTCCGATGCCGCTGCTCCGGCAAGCAGCGTAGTTCAGGAGCAGGTATCCCCTGCCGAATCGGAAGATTTGGCAGAAAGTGCAGCTTCTTCTGATGAGAGCTGGAAAGCCGATTTTGAAAAAAGCCTTTGGGAAAATTACAACGTCACCCCGGAATACTACGAAGATCTG
>ERZ870052.590-NODE-590-length-14091-cov-4.253461_pt1 | contig 14091 bp, 6 predicted proteins | sample MGYA00520889_ERZ870052 | MGnify/ENA primary metagenome ERZ870052 (study PRJEB32232, sample SAMN07284988) | human gut metagenome | biome: human-associated habitat; material: feces | host: Homo sapiens | place: Tanzania | collected 2014-08-14 ...
CAAAGTTTTGGGTGTAACCTCTTTCTCTGTGTTGGTGAGAGTCCCATCAATATCAAGAGCTAATATCTTTTTATTCATAATATCCTCCATGATCATCTTATGTAATTTGCCATGCGTTTTCATTTGTTATATAATAATTTTCGGCATTATCGTCATAAAATTAAATTTCATTTAGAATTTTTTTCGCTAAAAACGGGCAAAAACCAAATTTTTTTTTAATTTTTTCTAAAAAATCTTTTATTATAATACATTTCATACATTTTTATCAATATTTTTATTAAAAAAATTCTCTCCATAGTTTAACAAATCAATACCCATATGTTTTCCTACCCAATTAGATAAACTTCTTCTGATAGCTTTAAGGTACTTATGTTTGTTAGCATACATATCTTTATATGCATACAATGGTTCAAACTCAATATTCATATCAAAACGACTATCATCTTTATTCTTTATAAAATCAAAATCCACATTCTGATAAGCATAATATAAACCTTTTTCAAAGCCATTCTTTTTTGCTAAATCATTCCAATAGTCTAGCATCTCATTCAGACATCCAACTATCTCAGGTCTGTATAAAACAAATAGTGGTCTGCCATCTATGCAGATATATCTTTCATCCTTAAAGAATGGTAAAAGATACTCAAAATGCTCTTTCCATTCTTTTTCTTCTCCATAACTCTGTGGAATCAATACTTTTTTTGCATCTCCAACCCAGGCCTTAGTCCAAGGCTCATTTGCCCAGCTTATACAAAATGGCAAGTCAACACTTTTATTATTTAACATCTGCTCCATCGGTTTCTGTAACAGCATATGACCATTAAACCAATAATGATAGTAGCAGAATCCATATATACCATATTTCTTTGCCAATTCTACCTGCCATATTTTCACATTATCATCAAGTAAGTCATAATAATTATTATTTAATGGTACTCTCGGCTGATAATGTCCCTCATAAAGTGGTTTTGCTTTCTTTACATTCACCCATTCAGTAAAACCATCTCCCCACCATTCATCATTTTCTGGTATGTTATGAAACTGTGGTAAATAAAATGCTATAACTTTCATACATTTTCTCCTTTATGTTATTTCCATCTATCAATTTTCTTATATATAACAGGCATTATAAACTTTGCATATCTGAACAGAATTAATGCTCCTTTTAATTTAGTTCTAATATTTTTATCATGTAAAACATCTTTGCAATTATTCTCTATATAATTCTGACACTGCTTTATTGTATCCATATATTGCTCATCTCTTGGTGAATTCATATAAATACGTAAACAAGCTGAAATCTTATAAGATTTTACTGATTTTTTTATTGCAACTGACCTGTTATCAAAATATTTTTCTAATTCATCGCATATATATAATATATCTAAATTCTTATAACTAAATTTATTCGTTGTTAAACTATCTTCTCTATGGAAATATCCATATAAACAAGCATTTCCATATGCAATATTGTTTGCCTCATCAAATAACCTGTACATAATTGCACTGTCTTCATATATCATTCCTACTGGAAATTCGATTGATTCAAATAATTTCTTATCATATAATTTTGCCCATGCTGACACCAAAAAAGATTTCTGATATAACAATTCGCATATTGCTTCTTCTGATTTTATTATTTTTTCAGCTGTTGCCTTAACATACTTAACATCTTCATATGAATAGCAATGTGTACAGTTACATACAGATATTTCTGCATGCATTTTATTTTTCAAATCATGTAAATACTGAATCATATGTGACTCTATTATATCGTCACTATCAACAAAGGTTATTTCATCTCCCGTTGCATATTTCATTCCAAAATTTCTGGCATCAGATAAGCCACCATTCTCCTTGGAAAAAACATGAAATCTTTTATCTGATTCAACAAACTCTCTGCAAATCTTCAGACTATTATCCGTGGAACCATCATCCACTAATATAACTTCAATATTAGTATAAGTCTGCATAGATATTGATTCTAAGCATTTCAACACATAGTTTTCCACATTGTAAACCGGTACAATTATACTAATCAGATTCATATTTATATTCCTTTTTCTTAATTTAACAATATTTTTTCATATTGCTTTGCTATATATTCCCATGTATATCTCTCGTTAATTATCGATTTTGCTCTTGAACTCATTTCATTTAATTTATCTTCGTCAATATGTTCTACCTGATTAATTAATTTTGAGAGATTACCTTTTTCTTCATTCCAATAAAAAGCACTATCGTCTGCTACTTCTTTATTAAAGATAACATCTCTAAGCAAATTAATTCTTGTGCTTCCCAACGCTTCAATAAGCGATGGGTTTGTTCCTCCTACAGTATGTCCATGTATATATGCATATGCATTTTCTCTTATTTTCATTAAAAGTTCTTTATTATAGACCGTTCCAACAAACTTAATTCTCTTATCTTTTTTAAAATCTAATTTTCTTTCTAATTCAGATAATAATTTTTTATTTGTATTAGTTATAACAACTAATTTTTTATTTGTATTAGATTTCATAAATTCTCTTAATAATATTTCATATGAATTTTCTGGCACGAATCTTCCTACAACTAAATAATAATTTTCAATTTCTACGTTGTTTTTCTTATACCAAGCCAATAATTTAGGATTATCATCTTTTAATACGCTTGATCTTAAATCTGTTCCATAAGCAATGAAAGTTGTATTAATTCCTTTTTTATTCTTATCATAATTTTTATGAATATATTTTTCAATATTTATAGAATCACATACAACTAAATCATTATATTTCACCATTATTTTTTCTGATTGTTTCCAATAAAATTTAACCGGTCTGCTCCATTTTGAACGAAGCCACTCATGTCCATCAGGATTAAGAAAAACCTTACCACCGTGTTTTTTTATACGTTTATAATAATGTTTAATAAAAGGACCTATTCTGCATGCCATAATATAAACAATTGGATTCTCCACTTTATATTTCTTTATATAATCGCATGTTTTCTTTAAAGCAACAATATCATAATACAATGCTTGAGCTGGTCCTATCTGCGGAACATGTATTTTAAAACATGTTGCATTATTAAGTTCAAACCTATCATTATCTAAATATGTAACATCTTTTATCTTTTTTTCATCCATTGCTCCATCGCCATTAGCTTTACATGCAACGTGAAATTTGATTCTTTCATCATTCTTAAATTGTTCTGTAAGTTTATAGACAAATGTTTCATAACCACCATATGTTCCCATACTTTTTGCCCCAATCATGAAAACATGTTGGATTCTATCTGAAAACTGCATTTTACTGTTCCTCATTCTTATAATTAATACTACGTTAAAGCATTTAGCATCAATGTTAACATATTAACATTTTTTGTTCAATTATTAATTGTATATTACATTATTTACAAAAGACCAAAGCTATAGAGTTATCTATTGCTTTGGTCTTCTAATTATTATTAAATCAATTATTCATTACACAACACTATCTTTTAAGAAACAACCTTACCGTTTACTACATTCCAAGTTCCTAAGTTATCTGTTACCTGTCCTGTATATGACCAGTCTATTGTTCCATTTGATATATACCATGTTCCGTACTCGTTCTTTACAAGTCCTACAAATTCTGTATCTACCTTTCCGCCTGATACATACCACCATGTTTCATCTACTAATACAAGTCCTGTGTAATCACTTACTACTTTTCCGCCTGATACATAGTAATTCTGTTCATAGTATAATACCAGTCCTGTATAATCCCATGCTATCTTTCCTGATACCATATACCATATGCCATATTCGTTCTCTCCTAATCCAACATATGTAAGATCTACTTTTCCGTTATTAATAAACAGCCATTCACCATCTATCTCTGCTACACCTATATAGCTATTATTTACACGACCTCTTATTACAAGATTGTCTGTTCCTTCTGATGTTACATATCCCGAATAATCCCAGTCGATTCCTCCTGCTGTTACATACCATGTTCCATTTGCATTCTGAACCAGTCCTGTATATTCTGTATTAAGGCTTCCATCCTTAATATACTTCCATGCTCCATCCATTAATACTATTCCTGTGAATGTGTTATCTGCCTTACCATTGATTACTAAATGCTCTGCATTATTGTATGTAACAAATCCTGTATAATTCCAGTCGATTTCACCATTTGCTACATAATAAGCACCATTCGCATTCTCCACAAGTCCTACATACTCTGTATCAATCTGACCATTGCTTATGTTCTTCCATACATTGTCCATTAATACAAGTCCTGTATAACTGTTATTTACCTGACCATTGATTACAAGATCTGTTTCTACAAATCCTGTGTAACTCCAGTCTATTGTTCCGTTTGATACATACCATGTGCCATACTCGTTCTCTACAAGTCCTACATACTCTGTATCAACCTTTCCATTGCTGTAATATACCCATGCTCCATCCTCAAGATATAAGCCTGTCTTTTCATCAACAGTTCCTGTTGCTGGAATCTCTGTTACATCTGTCTTTGCATCACATACTGTACAATGATGGCTCTTGCTTCCTGGTGTTGTATCTGTTGGAGCTACATCTGTTGTCCACTCTGTGCTGTACTTATGTCCTGTTGCCGGGATTGCTTCTGTGTATGTCTTCTTGTCACATGTTCCTATTGTAGATGTACATGTATATGTAAGCACTCCTGCCTCTGTACATGTTGCTTCTTTTGTTACTTTTGAGACATAGTTATGTGTATGTGTCTCTTCTGTTGTTCCATCTGGTGTGTATACCATATAGAAGAGATTCATTGTATCTCCCTTTGTTATCTCTACACTTCCAGCGTTAACATCTACTGATACAATACCATTTGAATCAGATGCATACTTTGTACCATTTACCTTTATAGACTTACTTGCTTCTGCAAATACAAGTGTAAGTTTACCCTTTGCTGTAGCAGTAAACTTAATATTTGTTGCTGATTCTATCTTGAGGCACTGTGTAAGTGTAAGGTCATTGTATGTTACCGTACCCTTGCTAGTTGAAAGATTACCTGTAATTGTGTAGAAGCTGCTTGTCACGCCTGAAGTTGTAAAGTTATGTACCTGTGAACCTGTTGTAACTGGTACGTCTGGTGTTTCTGTTCCACCTGAAGAACCCTTCTTAGGAATAACTTTTGTATAAGAATCTCCACATCCACTACATGTATATGTCATTAAACCATCTTCTGTTTCTGTTGCTTCCTTAGTTACAACACCTACATAATTATGTGTATGTGATTCACCTGATGTGCTTCCACCACCTACAGATACAAGAGATGTCTTGTAGTTGTTAAGTGCTGTCTTTAATGCTGAGTTAAGTGAATAGCTTGTATCATCAACACTGTTATCAAATGTCCACTTGAAGTCTCCTCCAGCAAGACGTCCTGCTTCAGATTTTACGATTGATGGAACATCTGCAGGATTATCAATTGCTGATTCTTTAACACCTAAATCAACAGTAGTATCAAAGTTAGAATATACTTTTCCACCCTGCTTAGCTTTATATGTAGAAGGTACTTTCTCATTTCTTGCGGTTGCAAGATATGCATCGAAATCTGTTGAACTTGTAGCAGCTGTACCAGCATCTGAGTTAGCATATATTAAAGACTTAGCACCTTCAACATAATTATTAAATGCCTTAATAACGCCACCATTCTCTCCTGAGAATATACCACCAGCAAGAACATCACTACCCTGCATTGAGCTGAGCATTGGATAATTACAGTTTCTGAAATAGTTAGCCTCTACAAATGCCTCACTGTCCTTTGCAGCGCCTACACCATATTTAGAATTACCATCATAGTAGTTATTATATACATGAACTGACATTGTTCTGATACGAGGATGTCTTGAATCAGAATGGTCAAACCAGTTATGGTGATATGTAATCCAGTTCTGACCTGACTCTGACTTCATACCACAAAGTGACATCTTTCCAGAATCCCAGAAATGGTTGTAAGAAATTGTTACATACTGTGAATTATCCTTTAAATCCATAGAGCCATCGCCCTTAGCCTGGTCACCATCCGAACCAGCATTACCATAGAATATATCGTTATTATGTACCCATACACCAACTGACTGCTTAAGAGTTATACCATCTCCATCTTTTCCACCACCCCAGTTCATAAGACCAAGGTTTCTTACTTCAATGCTGCTTGACTGGAATGCTGCTACACCTGCTGTATATAATGTAGCGTCATCACCAACACCTTCAAATGTTACGTTAGCTGCTCCCTTAACACCAATAGCGTATGCTGAACTCATATCTGAGCAAGAAAGTCCGCTTAATGTAACCTGACCGATAATACGGATAGCAACTGGCTGGCAGTTATTCTTAGTCTTAATTGCCTGTGTAATAGCTGCTACACCTGTATATTCAGTGTTGCCAATCTTCATCTTAACTGTATTCTTATTAGCTTCTGTTACATAAAGAACTGATGCGTCAGACTTTAATGTACCATCGTTATTATATGCACCGACACCGTTCTTTACTGGTGAATTACTTGAAAATGTAAATCCACTTCTGTCATATGCAGATACAGTCATTGTATTAGAAACTATAGCTGCTGATGCATCCTCTTTTCCATTTACAACAGGAACGACCTTCATAACATAGTCGCCTGCTCTTAATCCAAGTGCATCTGCTCTCATGTATGATGGATACTTTCTTATAAGTTCATCATCCAACTGAACATATGCTGCATCTGTTGCACTGGCAGACTTAACATATACGTTATAACCAGTTGCTCCTGATACTGGTGTCCACTTAACATATGCTGTCTCAAACCACCCTTTTGCTTCTGTTATTGCGCCAGAAGCCGCATGAACTGGCTGAATATCAGTAATTACAACTGATGCTAATGTCATAACTGCAACCAGTGCCACGCTTAAAAACTTTTTTAATCTGTTTTTCATAGCTCTTCTCCTTCTTTTTTGCAATAATTAATTGTTCATTTTGGATACCATGTATCCCAAAAACAAGCTCATATTACCACTTATGCACAATAGAAACAAGAGTTTTTATTAAATTTTCGTAAAATCAGTCAACCATTATCCCTTTTCCTAAAGCAAATGAATATATTATCTTCTCTTTGACACATTTTCCTGTTAATTGTGCCAGTGCTTTGGCATAATAATCAAGCTGGATTGCATACCTTTTCACAAGTTCCTGTTCTCCTGCAGTACTTTTATTAACCCGGTCTGTCTTATAATCAATAAGTACCAGTTCTCCATATTCTTCAAAATACATATCAATAATACCCTGTATAAGCTGGCCTTCATATTCAAAGACAAATGGCTGTTCTCTTCTTGCTCTTCCACTATTAACAGCACTGGCTGCTCTTTTTCCTATATCAGATTGTACAAATGTATTAATATCCCATGGATTAACACTTTTCACCTGTAATTTATTCATCTTGCCGATTTCTAACATTCTGTTAATATCAGCTTTGACTCCTTCAAGGTTCACACTCACTGAATAATCAAGACATTCCATAACCCTGTGATATGCACTACCACGCTCATTAGCTGCAAGCTTCACTTCCTCACCGCTTATGAACTTTGGAATTATGCTGTTTGTCTCATCACATGCTTCCTTTTTAAGTGCTGCCTTCACAGATTCATCCATGTAAGCATTTTCTTCTGAATCATCCTCCGCCTGCATTGCCTTAAGCTGTGAAACTGTCAGCTTCATCCTGCCGGCTGCGTTATCATCAGGGACATATTCCGGAAGCTCATCTAATAAAGGATAAGACACAGATGTTTCTGTCTGGACAGTCAGATTCTTATCTGACGCAGCTTCCTTAATTTCATCAACCATCTCCCCGGCTTCAGACACATCAGCTTCAGAATTCTCTCCGTCATCAACCATCACTTTAAAACTGCCTTTCAGCTTATCTGAATCCATAAGGCACACTGGCATTATCATATCAAGATAGTTCTTTATATTCTCACTGTCCGCGAAAGACAATATTCCATCTGCTACAAGTTGCTCTGCCCTTCCCCTGTATTTATCAAGAGTCTTGTCTGCATCTTTAACAACTCCGGTAATTATGAGCTTTTCCCTTGCTCTTGTCATGGCAACATAGAGAAGTCTTTCCTCTTCCGCTATCGACTCCCTTACAATACTTCTAGCCATTGCACCCTTTATAATAGTAGGAGTCTTCGTTCTTCTTTCAAGGTCAACATAATCAACCGCAATTCCTAAGTTCTGGTCTACAAGTACCGGTGCTGTCGCATCCATGAAGTTAATGCTCTTATGTGCTCCTGCAAGTATTACAATCGGAAATTCCAGTCCTTTGCTCTTGTGAATACTCATAATTCTTACAAGATTCTCATTGTCAAGGCTGGCTGCTCCCTCTGCAAAATCTTCGTCAAACTTCTTAAGTCTTTCAATATATCTTAAGAAATTAAACAGACCAGAATAACTTGATTTGCCATATCCCGCTGCTCTTTCCAGCAGGACATTTAAGTTAGCCTGTCTCTGTGCTCCGGCAGGCATTGTTCCCACATAATCGTAGTAGCCTGAATCATATATCATTTCCCAGCACAGATCATATAGTGGCTCCACGCTGCTCTTGTCACGGTATTCTGTGAGTTTTGCAAGGAATAATGCACATTTGCCGGACAGCTGTTTAACATCCGACTCCTGCATCTTATCTGCTCCGCCAGATTTTATTCCAGCTCCATCAAGCGCATTTCCATCTTCCACAAGTCCCGCAGTCACTTTCAAATGTTCATACAAGTTGTTATGCGTATTCTTATCCGCATACTCCCTGCCAAGCTTCCTCACCATTCCAAGCTCTGCCGCCGTAAAACCTCCAAAATAAGACATCATTGCCGCCGCAAGGCTTATCTCCTGAACCGGATTGTCCACTATTGTAAGCATGCTTAAGATTACCTGTATCTCACGCACGCTGAAATATCCTGTTGACGAGTCGGTATATGCCGGTATCCCCCTGTCCATCAGGGCATCTGCAAATGTGTCTGCCCAGCCTGTAACTGACCTTGTAAGAATTACAATATCCCTGTATTCTGCCGGTCTGTACACATTCTCATCTGCATCATACACATTTACACCAGAAGAAACTATTCCCTCAATCAGCTTTGCAAGCCTGTCTGCCTCAAGCTCTCTTGTTGTAGCTTCTTCTTCATTCTCTGAAGATATAATAATTACATCTGTACTCTTATTGGCTTCATCACCATAATTACTGTCACTGTATTCAGGATACGGAAACCCCGCATTAAGTCTTACAGAGTCATCATACCCGATTCCAGAAAAATTCTTATTCATAATATGACTGAACACATCATTGGCACACTCAAGCACATTTTCCCGGCTTCGGAAATTCTTCTGCAATTCTATTCTTACATTATCGCCAGTCTCGCTGTAGGTATCGTACTTCTCTATGAAAAGCTCCGGGCAGGCAAGACGGAACTTGTATATGCTCTGCTTTACATCTCCAACCATGTATATATTGTTATTCTCACCGGACAATCTCGTCTTCGACACTGCATTAAGAATAACCTCCTGCAGCTGGTTGGAATCCTGATACTCATCAATCAGTATTTCTTCAAATCTGTTTGCAAGCTTGTCGGCAGTCTCTGTGTATACAAGCTTTCCATCTTCTTTCTTTACAAGTATTGAAAGAGCAAGATGTTCCATGTCGTTAAAGTCTATTATTCCCTTCTCACGCTTCACTTCTGAAACACGCTTCGCATACACCTTTGCCACTTTAAGTAAAGTCCTTATCTGAATACCTGCTCCCTGCATGTCTGCAAATATTCCCTCATCATCTTTTAAGAATATCTTATCATTAAGCCGTCCTATGTAATCTTTAAACAGCTTTCTCTGTCCCTTGATATATTCCTTAATATCCGGGTCTGCTCCTGCATCCTTCTTTCTTGACAGGGCTTCGAATGAAAATGTTCTCACCTTTCTGCCAAACTCTCCAAAATCCTGTGAATTAATCATCTCATTAATTCCAAGCAGGTCAGACTGCAAAGCGCCTGTATATGCTGCAGGTCCTGCCGGCTCAGAACAGATTTCTACTAATCTGTTGTATTTATCACGGTAATCGATAAGTGCATTTTTAATTGAATCATACAACTCCTTAATTGCCGGATTATCGTAAGTCTCATCATCATAGACCTTCATACACTCGTCAAACCACTCATCAATCCACGGATTACTTCGTGAAAAACGGTATATTTTATCTATAATGCTCACAAGCCCTGAATCATCCCGTCCCATGCCAAATGCATCAACAAGGTTAAAGAATTCTTCATCTGCTTCGGCATAGAATTCCTCAAGCACATCTTCTAACACATCATTTTCAATAAGCTTCTTCTCACCCTCGTCCATTATCCTGAACCCCGGGTCCAGATTGACCTCTGGAAAATGATTTCTGATTATCCATAGACAGAAACTGTCTATTGTTGTTATCTGTGCGTTGTTAAGCAGTGTTATCTGTCTTAAAAGGTTGACATCCCCCGGATTCTCGTCAAGCATTGAATCAAGTGCTTTTCTTATCTTGTCTTTCATCTGGGCTGCTGCCGCCTTTGTAAATGTAACAACAACCAGCCTGTCTATATCTATATTCTTGTCAGGGTCTGTAATCATGGAAATAATTCGCTCGACCAGAACAGCAGTCTTACCTGAACCGGCAGCCGCTGAAACCAGCACATTACAGTCTCTTGTATCAATCGCGCTCTTCTGCGCCGGTGTCCATTTTCTTTCCATTCTCATCAACCCCTTCCTTTATATTATTCCATAATACTTCATCATCGAATTTCTTTAATTTTCTGTAATTGCAGCCCGGCAAATCCACAGAAAATCCGCACACTGCCCCATAAGGACATCTGTCACAGCTTGAAAACTGTCCGTCTTTATAAGGACTTCTCCTTATATCTCCGCCTGCAATTCTATCCGCGGTATCAACCGCCCTCACATCAACGAATCTTCCAAGCATGTTAAACTGCTCTGTGTTCATCACCTTGCTTCTTCGTGCGTCAAATCCCCCGTCAGCCTTTCTGCTCACTGGAATATTAAGTGATGTACCCTCGGTATTGTCCATCTTCTCGGCAATATCCTTATCCGAATTAACCATTCCTTTAAGACGCAGTTCACCCTTAATCTTATCCTCTATCTCTTCTGCACTCTCTGTTGTCGCAGATACAATCGGGTCACTTATGTTGTAGTAAAACACTCCGGCAGGAATCACATTTTTACCCGGACGCATCTTCGCCACAAGCTTCATTGCCGCTTCCATGTATACCATAAGCTGGATATCGATTCCGTAATAGGTCTTTACAATGTTGAAATCCTTCTTTCCTGTCTTGTAATCAATAATTCTTACATATACATCTGTGCCGTTTTCGCATATGTCAACACGGTCAATCGTTCCGCTCATAAGCTGCTTTCTGTCGCCATCCCCGACTTCCATATTGAACTTATGCTCGAATACAAATGACACAAAATCACCACATTTTAACTGCTCACCCATCGCCCATATAGTGCGGTCTGCAAGGTCTTCCATCCGCTTAATCATGAATGAATTACGGCTTGAATCCTTAAGGATACTGTTCTGGTATATGTCAGTAATTGCAGCTACACTTCTTTTTACCATCTCGCGGCGCTTCTCCTCTGATATCAGATAGTACGACTCACCGTTTTTCTTGATTTCGTCGCACACCTCACGGATAACCGCATGCAGTACGACGCCGAAGTTTACTGGTGAAAATGTGAATTCTTCCCTTTCCTTTAAATCAACTCCATATCTTAGGTAATATCTCAATGGGCACTCTGCAAAGTTCTCAAAAGATGTAACGCTTCCGACAAGCCTGCCGCCAGTAAGTGAATCAATAATATCCTCATCTACATTTGCAGCAATTTCAGTATTATCAAAGCTGTTAGCCGCCTGCGGTATTGTCACATATGAATTCTGCTGTGCCGTGTCTTTGTAGGATAACTTAAGGCAATGTGAAAACATTTTTCTCATGCTTCTTATAATATAAGATGGCAAAAGCGCTGCACCCTCACTGTTTTTTACCGCATATGACATGTACAACTTCTCCGCACTCTTCGTCATAATAAGATACAGATAGAATCTCTGTGTAAATGCTTTCTCCCTCACGGAAGCTGACATAACAATCCCCTTATCTTCAAGATATTCCCTGTCGCTTTCTGACAGAACGCTTCTTGAATCCGCCTTCTTAGGAACATTGCCGTCATTGATTCCAACAAAGAACATGACCTTGATATTATCAAGACGGGTTCTTTCTATATCACCTATAACAACACAGTCATTGGTCTGCGGAATAAGTCCTATCTTAATCTCCTGAAATCCTGACGCAAGTATCTTGTTAAATTCTTTAATACCAACCTTCTCGCTTCCAAGAAGCGCATACATTTTATCTAATACTTCTATAACTTTCTTATATAACTGCGCATATTCATCACCAGTGTACTCACTGTCATTAAGCACACTTACCTTCTGCTCCATATTTTCACGCACAAGAAACTCATAAAGTGCCTTTACCATATCCGCAACATCAGATTCCTTTGACTTAAGCACTTCTTCCAACGGGTCCAACATATCCGTTATCATTGTTCTTAGTGAATTAAGCTTCTCCAGGTCAGTATTATTGACTGTTCCCCTGAACTTTCTTATCCACAGTTCATGCCATTTTCCCCTGCCTCTGATTCCAACCGCAACACAGTAATTGTCTAACAAATCAATATCTTCGCGCTCCATTCCGCTCATTCCTGTTCTAAGGAATCCTAAAACGCTGTCATAGCTGTAATTATTCTCAATTATTCCAAGCGCGCCGTTAATTGCAGCAATGAAAGGATTGTCCGTCACATGGCGCTTGTAATCTAAGAAATATGGTATATTGTTCTGCTTTAATATATTAGCCGCCAGTTTACCGTAGCCGTCCATATCCGCAGTAACTATCGCAATCTCGTTATACCTGTATCCACACAGTCTTGTAAGTCTTATTATTTCTCCTGCTGCAAATGTTAATTCTTCCTTGGCAACAGCTCCCTCATATATAACGATATTGTCAGTCTTCTGGTTAAATCTTCCCGAATTGTTTCTGAAAAGGTTCTGCTCAAGAAAATCCAGCTCTTCCGAATTCTTAAATCTTGAATTAACATTTACAATTACATTCTTTCCCGGCACTTCTCTTCCTGCAATATACACAGGTTCAAGGACTTTCACATGCTCCTCATCACATATTTTATAAAGCTTTGATACGCAGTCCTTACTCATGAAAAAGAGTTCTTCTCTGCCTCTTACTGAATTTTCACGCTCAGATGCATCAATTGTCAGAGAAACATATATTTTCGGACACATTGATAAAAGAATTGTCAGTAAATTATACTGAACCGGAGTAAAGCCTGTAAACCCGTCAAATACTATCTCACAATTCTTTATTCGCTCTGACTCTGTAACCTTGCCGCATAATTTATCTAGTATTTCTTCTTTAGTTATATAGTTCTTGTCTATGTACTCTGCAAACGCATTGTATACAAGAACGATATCATCAAGCTTATACTGAAGTGCTGCACTTCCCTCTGATTCACTGTATGCTGCACCTGCCGCATCCTGCATAATATCCGGCTTAATATCATACTGAAGCATTTCTGATATAACAGACTTCATCTCTGACACAAATCCTGTATTAGACAGATTACTTCCAAAATATTTTAATCTGTCCTTGTTCTGCTCTAAAACTCTTTTAATAATCAGATTCTTTCCTGTATCATCAAGAACTTCAAGATTGTCCTCACCCACTTCCTCAAATACCTTATATGCAAGTCTTTCAAAACTCACAACATCTATATTAAGGATTCCCTTTCTTGGGTGCATGGACACCAGTCTTTTCTGAATTGCCATAGTGTACTGCTCCGGCACAACAACTATATAATTTCTGTCAGGATTCTTCATTGATTCTTCAATTATATGCGTATACAGATAGTGCGATTTTCCCGCACCAGAACTGCCTAGAATTAATTGTAATGACATGTGTAACTCCCCTTAAAACATTTTTAATAGTATACCACATTTTTTGTGC
>ERZ870052.591-NODE-591-length-14082-cov-5.365798_pt1 | contig 14082 bp, 15 predicted proteins | sample MGYA00520889_ERZ870052 | MGnify/ENA primary metagenome ERZ870052 (study PRJEB32232, sample SAMN07284988) | human gut metagenome | biome: human-associated habitat; material: feces | host: Homo sapiens | place: Tanzania | collected 2014-08-14 ...
GGGTTCGAACCCCGGTGGGCTCACTCTCAAGGGAATGGTTGAAATACCGTTCCCTTCTTTTTTTGCCATAGTGGACTAGGGGTCAAACGGGTGTCGTAGTCTTAGAATGGAAAAAGTGTGATTTTAATATAAAAGGTATAAAAAGTCTGTGAAGCCGCATAAATACTTGGAGAATCGTTGGTGGTGAAGTTGGGCACTTTTGTGGCACTTGGTGTCAGGGGAGTGAAATCATTGAGAATAGGAGTTTTAACTTGGGTGAGTTTTATGTTAAAATGGGTAAAACAAATTGGAATTTGTAGAATTAGTAAATCTCGATTTTGGGAAATACAAGAATGTGTCTCATTATGGTTTTAATGCGGTTTGTAAGGAGAAACAATATGATTGGGTTTGTTATATGGTCACTTTTTGGAGTGTTTATAATTGGATTAGGAATAAAAGATATGTTTTCTAAGAATCCCGTTGGATTCTGGGCTAATACCGAAACAATAAAAGTAAAAGATGTTAAAGGTTACAATCGTGCGAGCGGACTATTGTTTATAATCTATGGAATCATTTTTGTTATATTAGGAATTCCGCTGTTAGAAGGTCAAAATACACCATACGTTCTGTTGTCGGTTATTGGTGTGATGGTGGAAACAATTGTAATTATGGCTGCTTATAGTTTAGTTATCGTTAAAAAGTATGAAGAGAAGTAAATAACTTTGAAGTTGCAAGGAGGAAATTATGAAATTTATGCAAACAGAGAAAAAACAGCTATTGATCTATGTGATTATAGCATACGGAATCACATATGTAATGGGACTTCTGATGTGGTATGGCTATGGAAAAGGTCTTGATCTCAGCGCTTTTCCAAATGCGCAGATGCTGTATCCAGCAGCAGGTGTGATGATGGCTTATTTAATTACCAAAAAAGGAGATAAAAATCTTCCAACGGCTTTTTTCATATTCTTTATAGCACTCACGGCGGTGCTGGTTGTCTGCACGGCGGCTTCTGTTCTGGCTCCCCAAAATAGAGATCTGATGAGCATGCCATATTCTCAGTGGGCACCGATCATGGAGTACGTTATAATAGGTGGCAGCGTTATTTTCTGGATTCTTCTTCTGCAATCCGGTAAAGAAAAGCGCAGATCCTATGGACTGAACAGCGAACATTGGAATATATCTATTCGTATGATCCTGTTGTTTATTGGATTATATCTTCTCAGATTTGTGATTGCCTGTGCTCTGAGCGGCCAGCTTTCTGAATTTGGCAAAATAATGGCAAATCCTACTACCTGGATCATATTTTTTACTGTTTTGGTAAACTTTTTCCTGTCAGTAGTGGCATTCTTTGGAGAAGAATACGGATGGAGATATTATCTTCAGCCTCTTCTTCAGAAAAAATTTGGACTAAAAGGCGGCGTAATCCTTTTGGGCTGTGTGTGGGCTGTATGGCATCTGCCAATAGACTTCTTCTATTACACTACGCCGGATATGGGGCTGGCGGCTCTGGCAAGCCAGTTTGTTACCTGTATTTCACTGGGGATTTTTATGGCATATACTTATATGAAAACCCAGAATATCTGGGTCCCGATAATTATTCATTTTCTGAATAATAATATGGTGGTAGTTTTTTCAGGAACGTACTCTGCGGATGTACTTCAGAATCAGCAAATCCACTGGGGAGATATTCCTGTTGCACTGGTAATGAATCTGCTGATCTTTGGATGGGTGATCTTTCTGAAGCCATTTAAGGAGAAAAAAGCATAATATTGAATTCATTCAAATTATTTAGAACAATTTGCAGGAGTACCTGCATTTTTAGGAATAGTTATTTTAATTTCATGTATTGCAGATTGGATGATATTTGCAAAAATTGAAGTGGCATAACTTATAATAGGTTAATCATAATTGTAATCAAAAATCAATGTCCATTCTGTGGCAAATCATTAAGGGTTGTACCTATAAATAGTGAAGAATATTGTCCACACTGTGGTTGTAAAATAGAACAGGAGCATAAGAAAATTCAAATTTGATGATGAGGTGCTTTTCATGAAAAAGAGTATATCAAGGATTATCGGTGTGATAATGTTAATTATAGCTATTGTATTTATAATGTTTGCATTGAACCATCTAGAAAAGAGTTTCCCTTGGAACAATACAATTACTTGGTTACTGTATGGTGTATATTTTCTTGTGACAGTAGTGCTGCTTATTGCTCCGAAGATGAAAAAGTGAGGAACTTCAAGTTTGTAGAATTTAAAAATTTAATATGGAATATAAGATAGAGCGTATGGAAACTATACGTTCTATTTTTTTGCCTTTTTAAGAAAAGTGATTAAAAAACTATTGATATTTTGTTGTTGGATTAGGGACAGATGTGTTTGTTTATTCGCGATTTAAGCAAAAAATTCTCATAGTCATGCAAGAAATTAAAAGCAAAATTTATTAGACGATACAATATATAGTTCCAAAAGCCAAAGTGACATTTTTTGACCTTTTATATTCGTTTCTGTTAACTCATAGAATATGACCTAAAAAGGTACTTTGGCTTTCGCAACCTATATATACCATCTGTATCCATTGTTTAACATAATAAAATCCCCTTTCAATTTTTTGAAGCAGAGCGGGGTGTTTCTCTGCTCTTTTTTCCACTAATCCCTGACTAATTCAGCATTCCCCACATTCATTATATGTGTTCCTGCAATAACATCTTGCTCAATCAATCCATAGATCTGATAATTTCCATCAAATCCATAGATACTGGTATATGTATCTATCTTAGCCATTTCTTCTGCTGTCAAATTTCCTGCGTCGCTATCGGTATAATAGATGCACACGTGTACCATCTACAATGATTATAACGTTTTTTGAGTTATTTGCATCCCTATAATTCAATTCCATCCAAAGTTTCGGGAACTTGACTTTTGCACGTTGTAACTTTCGCTTCTTCATCAAACTGTTCCTCCTTTCCAGCATATTTCGACAAGTAGCCTTCCTTATTTCTAAGGATAGTTATATTTTAATTTGTTTCTTTTATGGAATTGGATATTCCGCACTATATGTCACACAACTATATCTTTCTTTAATTTTTCGTACGTTTGTAGCCGAAACATTATACTCCTCCACAATCATTTGTATATATTTACCCTTTCGCAAATCATCGGCAATGAGCCTATTTCTAACATATGTATAACTGATACACAGACTCTTGCCACGAAATGCAATCAACATATCATCAAATAAATCATCGTTATCTAGTGCTTCTCTAATCACAGTTAGATAGTCATAATTTTTAGGAACTTTTTGATTTTGCTCAAACCATTCTCCATAATCTGAATACAACTTATCTTGAATAAATCCTATTCGTATCTTTTTTCCTTTGAGAGCATCATAATTATCATAAAATTTTTCCTTCATACCTCTGAGAATTTTAATCATATTTTCATATCCTAAAAATTTCTCTACATCTTCATATTTAATATATACTGTTCCCATCTTTCCGGCGTCCTTTCTGCCGGATAAGATTTCTGCCATTTGATCCGGCAGAATAATATGAAAGAACTTTGGATTTTTGACGCTACTTTTTTGCTTTTTATAAAAATTTAAGATTTGTAGGTAAAATAAAAGAATAGCCCTATCAATAGTAAAGGCTTTGCCAATGCATACTGCATTCTATTAACGGGGCTACTCTTTCATTTTTTAGAGTAATCAAGCAAAACAAAGAATCGCTGTGCTCTGCAATTTTCCAATATGAGCCCCAAAGCGAATTGCTCTGGGGCATCTTTTTACTCAATCCTTTTCTTCACCGCAAAAACCAACAACAAAATGGGTAACCAGAACATTAACCGCTAAAAGTGATATCATTATTCCTGCGATAATAAGAAGCGGCCAACGAAATGTGAAATATGACAATTTATTTTCCATATAAATCTTTACCCCAACCAAAGCTGCCATTCCTACAGTAAATAACAATCCCACCACACACATAAAATAATAACTACCTTCTCCAAAGAGCATTAATTTCATTTGCTTATCGGTCATTCCAATACTTTTCATTACATCAAACTCTTTTCGTCGAGCGTACATCCCAGTGAATACAACGTTACAATAATTGGTCAATCCCGCAATGAATAATATGATACTTACAGCACCTAAGAGAATTCGATTTCCTCTCATATATGTTTCTTTTTGCTGCATCAGGTCTGATTTGCAGATAACAAAAACTCCTGCTTCGCCGGTTCCTTCATCCATTGATACTTCTGTCATTTCGGATCGTTTTTTATTTTCCTCGGAGACCAGCTCGCTGATCTGTGTTTTCACATAAGGTTCTTTTTCCGGATCAGCAGTTAATTCCATTGTTAATATCTTTTTCTCAGTTGGTATCTTTTGAAAGCCTTTCTCACTGATAAAATAATATAAGCTGCCCTCTCCATGCCAGGATTGATGTATTTCCGGGAAATCATCACTTTGCCTGTCTAAATAACCACATAGAGTAAATGTTTCAGATTCTTTTTGAGGGAATTCGTCTTCCTGTTGTTTCTCTTTATTCTCAGAATTACTTTGTTCTTTTCTATGAATCGCATCTTCTCTTGAAAGCAAAGTTTTAAAGTATACCGGTTCGCCAATTGCTTCATCTGCAAGTTTTTGCTGTTCCGGAGTCAGCATATGATCATGTATGAGCAGCACACCATTTCCTTCTTCCAAAGATTTCAAATCAATATTGAGTTGATTATCCTGAACGTATTTCTTAAGCGACAAGATTTGATTTTCATTTAAAATCTGCACAGTATCCCACCAGAATCCTTCCACCATATTGTCATCTGTAAGATTCGAAAGCCCTTCGTCATAAGGACGGATGCCCTTTCTGGACATAACTGTAGTTACATAAGCTCCTTCGATCAGATTAGATTTTTCCCAATCGATACCATCTATCTTGTGTAATTTTTTCTCCAACTCTTGAGAGATTGGTGAAAATTCATCATAATCATTATCATACAGCAGTTCTACACCACCTCCCTGTGTTAACAAAGGATCCACATCGATTTCTCTGGTTTTATACTCTTCCCCACACCCCTGACTTTTCCCCCATTCGCTAAACTCTCCTGCCAGCAAAAAATCAGGACGTTTTTCAAGGAGATGCTTATAGTCACATCCATTTGTAAGTACATTCATTAGAACAAAAGACAGGACTCCTAAAAATATGGAAAGGCTTGTAATTATAAATCGTGCTTTCTGCCGTGTTATATTTCCCCACGCAATATAGAACATTTCTCCTGTTTCAGAACGTCTGGGCACTATTTTCCCAGAGTGTTTTGTTTTTCTGGCAACTGTAATTTCGTCATAAGCAGCACTCTCAATACAAGACAGCTTCGTTATTTTTCTAATAATGCCTTCCGATGCTATCCACAAAATTCCATTTACAAATACAACAGAAAGCAAAAGAATCCACGGTCTGAAAAAGGAAAGTATTGTATTCCCTCCCATTTCCTGATAAAAATGGAAACCTAATATTTCCGGTATTAATAAGACTAAAATCAGTGCAGAGATCAAACTTCCCAAGACAGAACCTTTTAACATGAGTGACCTCATTTGTTTCCGGTATATTTTTGTAATCTGTCTTTCTGTGGCTCCAATCGTGTGGAGCAATCCGAGATTTTGAATATCTTCACTCATGGATATCCAAAGGACATTGCGTACAAGGAAATATATTCCACACAAAATTCCTATTGTTCCTAATATCACCATCTCATATCCACCTGCGAATTTAGAAACAGCAGTATATTGTGCTGTATCAGAAACGTATATCTTCTGATCTGCACTCTTCATCGGCAATGTCTGATATAATTTTTCCTCTGTTTTACTCCTGTTTAAATGATCACTCTGACTGAAAAGTAAAGTATAAGGACCCTTTTCCAGTTTCAACTCTTTAATTTTGTCATGTGAAATATATCCGATTGCTAATTCATTTCCAGAGTCTGTATACCAGCCACACAATTCGAATTTTTCTTTTGAATGTTCGAACGCACCTTTGTATACATTTAAGTTTATTTCCATTCCCTGTTCCGGTTCAGAGATACCAAGTTTTTTCAATGCCCGCTCAGACAATAGAATTTCTTCCTTTTTCTGTGGATAACTACCAGTCACATTGGTATATGCCGGCTTCAAAAAATTATTCCAGCTTTCTGAGTCAGCCCATACTACGTTGCATATCGTTTTTGCATTATTCTCTGAAATGTCTGTAGCTTCACCTACAAAAATACTTTTTCCAACTTGTTTTATATAATCCAGTTGATTTAATTTTGCATATTGTTCTTCTGTTCCATCTTCTATTCTGCCTGAAGAAGCAGTTTCGTTTTCTCTGATTAATCTTATTTCTTCTGCCTGTATTTTTCCAAAGGAGATTCCAAATACCATGGTAATAGCAACAATACCGATTACTACCGAGCAAAATAAAATCGTATTTCTCACCTTTTTAGTGCCTGCAAAATTTTCAGCCAGAAATCGGATTATGTCTTTATTGTTATTCGGAATATTCTTGTGAAACATGGTAATCCCTCCTAACAATCGTTACAATCTCTTGTATAGATTTTTCCATCAGACATACGTATTACTCTGTCTGCCATCTGTGCGACCTCTTCTTGATGCGTCACGATCAATGTCGTCTGATGAAATCTGGAAGCACAGGATTTTAGTAATCCTACAACTTCCATACTTGTAACAGAATCCAAATTTCCGGTCGGTTCATCCGCCAGGACAATAGCAGGTTTTGTCAATAATGCCCGTGCTATAGAAACTCTCTGTTGCTGCCCACCGGACAGTGTTGATGGAAAACGTTCTAATTTATCTTTTAATCCAAGTATTTCTACAATTTCATGAAAGAAATCTACATCGATTTCCTTGCCATCAAGTCGCATTGGAAGAACTATGTTTTCACGTATACTAAGCGAAGGAATTAAATTGTATTGTTGGAATACAAATCCGATATTTCTTCTTCTGAATATTGTTCTTTCTTCCTTACTGAGATCTTTTAAACTTGTATTTCTGATCCAGACACCTCCAAAATCCGGAATGTCAAGACCTCCTAACATGTTCATAAGTGTTGTCTTTCCACATCCAGACGTACCAACAACCGCTATAAATTCGCCCTCTTCCACCGTTAATGACACACCATCTAAGGCACGCACTTCATATGTATCGGATGTATAATATTTTTTTAGATTCATGGCTTTGATTATATCCATCTTTTCTGTAAACTCCTTTCGTAAATGCTACCTTTAACTCAGCCATAATCTATTGTACATGGTATCTCTTACAAATTTCTTACAAGTTGCATATGAACTGTCTATACCGGAAGATTCACTTCTATAAGCAGCCCTGGCTTCATTTGTTTTGCTTTCATCATCCCTTTTTGTAATAGAACAATCTCTCTGGAAAGATATAAACCAATTCCGCATCCTTCCTGTCCTCTTGCCTGCTCGCCTCGATAAAATCTTTGAAAAATTTTATTTTCTTCTCCATCTCTTATCCCGATTCCATAATCTCTTACTTGAATTTTATAAAACATTTCTGTTTGTTTCATTGTGATATCAATAACGCTGTTGTTTTTGCTATATTTGACTGCATTATCAAACACATTATAAAATGCCTCACACATCCAGTTTTTATCATGTCTGCAGATGATTTTCTCCGGCAATTCTACTTGAAAAAAGATATCTTTCTCTTCTGCCTTTTTCTGTATTTGCCCCAACGCATTTAGAATCGTTTCGACAAGATTTTCTTTTTGCATGTGAACTTGTATGATCCCCTGCTCTAATCGGGCGGTTTTTATAAAGCTCTCCACCAAAAAACATAATTGTTCTTCACTTGTTCGCAAGTCTTTTATGTATTCTGTATTCAATGTTTCTTGAGTTTCATTCAATGACTCTTGCAGCAATTCTGTATAATTTTTTATATTCGCCAGCGATGTCCGTAGTTGATGCGCAATCTCAGAAATTAATTTCTGTATCTCATATTGGCTTTTTTCAGCCTCTTTTCTTCTCCCCTCTAACATTTCCTGTAAACGGATTAATTGATTGGCAGTTTTTGAATAGAGCGTTTCTTTCCCTATATCAGAATCATCTAATTCATTGCCGTTTATTAAGGATTCGGTCAATTTATATATTTTATTCATTTCATTTGTTCTTAAATGATTTTCAACTAAATATACAGTGCTTCCTCCGAGTATAAAGCCTGTTAAAAGTACTGTGAAAATTGCTACAGCCATGCTAATCTCCCATTCTATATCCCATTCCAAATACATTACTGATAACATTCGATGAATCATTCAATTTCTTTTTCAATCTGCTGATCATAACGCTAATTGTGTTGGGATCAATGAATTCACTATCGATTCCCCATATATTTTCCATTATCATCTCTTTTGTAAGAACCTGATTCTGGTTCATAATAAGATATTCCAAAAGCTGATACTCTTTGACTGTCAAAGATATTTCTGTCTCTCCAACAAAAACCTGTTTTCTATCGGAATATAACATAACCTGTCCGCAAATAAAAACATTTTCATTTGATTTTCTCTTTAAAACAACTTCAATACGCTTTAACAATACTTTTATTGAAAATGGTTTAACCACATAATCATCTGCTCCTGTATCAAACGCTTTTAACATATCTTTTTCGTCATCTTTTGCAGTTAAAAAAATAGCTGGAATTCTTCCGTTTTTTTGAAGTTCCTGATATAGATTTATTCCATCTCCATCCGGTAATCCAATGTCTACGATCAGCAACTCTACAGAACTATCTATATTTTTAATTGCTTCTTTTCTCGAGCCGGCAAGAATCGTTGTATAGCCTTGATTTTTCAAAGATGTATCCAATGCCTTTCTTAATAAGGTATCATCTTCTATAATTCCGATTACCATATACTCCTCCTGATTTTTCTAGAATGTAATACAAAAAAGCCCATTACAATATACATAACACCTCTGTATATTGTAACGGACTTTTTTCAAACCCAGACTTGGTGCAAGCACCATTTCTGATAAAAACCTCGAAAGTTTTTGTTCTATGTGCATATATTACCCAATTTCATTCACAAAGTCAATATGTTTTCTACTAAATTTTCAAGTACCTTTTATGTTTTGGATTATTATTTTGCTTCTTAATATATTGTATTACTCCACTAATGAATCTATACGCTTCAGCAATAACTTGATTTTTTTCAAAATACTCTTTGTACTTCAAAACTCTTCCATCTTTTTCACAGAAAAAATGGTACAATTCATCCATTGTTTTATCTCGCATATTACGGTTAGCAGCTTCCTTTAAAAGGTCATTATAAACAAATAGAAGTGCCACAAAATCATGAAATGTAGGATAAGCCATATATTTACTACGAGCATGTAAACTAATTTCCTTTTGAGCCTGGGATAATGCATTTGTCAACTTGATGGTCTTTCGAAATTTTTTTGCTCCTTTAGGTTTCATAATTGAACTCATCAAACAATTGCTATGAGCTGCTGCATTTCTCAAAAATTTAATGGATTGTAAATAATCACTGTAATTTGGTGATTTATACTCTTGATAATACATGGTATATAACTCCACAAATTTTCCAAATGATAATAATTCAACCAAATTCCAAACGGAATATTCCTCATCCAGCGAATGTTTCTCTGCTAAATCAGACGTGAAATTATATGAATTTGCTTTCTGTAGTATTTCTATCTTTGTATTAGGATACGCCCAAAAATATTTTTTGACAATATTATATCCATCTTCTTTTTCATTTCTACTGACATCATATAACATCCTTGTTTTTAGTATATGCTCTACGTCTAAACACATACCCAAAATCATTTTTCGAAGATACATATCCAGCTTCGACAATTCCACTAAATACGCAAATTCTAAATTTACATACTTACCATTTTTCGGATTAATAGGATAATTTTTTGCATATGATTTCAATTTGAAATAATAATTATTGTAGCGAAGAAATTTTTTCGCATCCTCTTCACACATTATTTCAAAAGTAACTCCTTTTTTCTTAAGATCTTCAATTTGCTCATCTATTGTAAGTTTCTTTTTCATCGTAAAAGCTCAACCTTTTTCCGTTATTTATATCATTTCCATAAATATCATAACAATGAATTTTACAAATAGCAACTATTGTTTGTACTTCGTTAATAGCTGTAGCCACTTCATAATTTTCCAGCAAAGAATCTTCCACTGAAAGAGATAAAAGGAGAACCTTATAACATGTATGATATATTGCAATGCGCTATAAAAAATGATATCATCAACATATCATTTGTACAAGAACAGATTGTCTTGAGTAAACGAACGGAATTATTAGAAAAACAGGAGGTGTTTCAGCATGAATACATCTACATTCATCCAACATTTACTCGAAAGATTTAAAATCGGACACGCGAAAAGGGATGGTTCCGGTGTCTCTGGGTTCACCTAACTACTGATGGCATATAACTCCAACAAAATTGAAGACAGCACATTGACTGAAGAGATACAGAATCTTCTCGATTGGTATTCCGCTCAGAAGATTTTTCTTGAAACACTGGCTGAATTTCATGCACGGTATGAAATCATTCATCCTTTCCAGGATGGAAATGATAGAACTGGAATATTATCTCAATCAATGCGAATATTTTTTTGCTGAGTAAAAATATTCCTGTGGCAACGCAGATAAAAAAATTTAAAATCAAAGAAATACGTTGGAATTTCTAAACACAAGGAGAAAAAAATGAGTACAAAAGTTGAAAAAGCATTAGAACTACATGGCAAAGGGTATAACTGTGCACAAGCTGTAGCCTGTTCTTTCTGTGAGGAATTTGGTGTAGACCAGGAAACAATGTTTAAAATCTCTGAGGGATTCGGATTCGGCATGGGCATGATGGATATGTGCGGAGCTGTAACCGGAATGATGATGGTTATCGGAATGAACAACAGCATCGGAAATCTCGAAAATGGAAAAGCTACAAAAGCAGATACCTATAAAAAAACAAAGGATTTTGCAGAAAAATTCCGCCAAAAGAACGGAAGCTATTATTGTCGTGACTTAAAGGGAGTCTCTGGAAATGGGAAAGTTGTCCCATGTCCTCAGTGTATTGCAGACGCTGTTGAACTGACAGAAATGTATTTAAATAAAAGTGCTAAATAACAAATTGGGAGCTATGCTCCCATTATTTATTTTCTCTGATCTCTTGAGGTCTCCTCATCCGCCGATCTTCTCTTCCAGTTGTAACAATCGATTGTTCAGTACTGTATAATAAGCACTTTCCCTATTTTCAACCAAAATCATCGTAATATTCGCCGCAACAGCAAGATCTACCAGAAAGCTGTCTTCTGTTCCTGCTGTTTCCTGACTGAGAATCATTTTCTTCCCTTCATTCTGTTCTTCCAGTATTCTTTCGAACAGTTTCGTAAGAACCGTACTCTCTTCTACCTTAATTTCTTTTATCTTTTCTATCTCAATTTCTTCTTTTCTGATCAGCTGCGGCATACTTGGATGTACCGCACGTACGCCTCCAAGATACCTGTAAAGCGGAATCTTTTCTGCAGCCGCTGCTGCCCGCGCCACTGCAAGTGATATTGCAAAGGATGTCTGTTCATTTCCGTTTTCTTTCAGAATTGTATCAATCTTTCTTTGTTCAAATACATTTTCACCAATTATTTCCGGTGCAATCTGACTGTTAAGCAGTTCGATTTTTTCTTCGATATGCACCTGCTGTTTTTCTGTCTGCTCTTTTTTACTATAATTTTCCCCTGCCACAGACGCTTTTCCTATAATTTCTCCTCCTGCCAGCACTTCCACTTCAATGGCCGGATTCCCGGCGAAATCAAGGATCTCTCTTGCATAAACGTCACGGATTTCTATTGCAAGATCCAGCTTATTTCTAACTTCTGGTTCCACACTCCAAAACCTCCTTTTCGTTGCTTTTCTTTCTATTTTTGTATGCTGTTTTTCGTACTTTGCTTAATTTCAGTATTTCCTTTTTGGAATAACTTCATGCGTTGACTTTTCACTTTTCAACGCTTACAATCATATGTGCAAACATTTGTGACAGATTTTTAGATTGGATGTTGCACACAAAAGCTATCATTTTTCTTTTGGGGAGGAATTTATTTATGTTAGACAAGGGGAAACATTTTCTTTTACTGACAGTCAGTACACTGATCATGGCGATCGGTACCTATTTTTTCAAATTCACGAATAACTTTACCTTTGGCGGTATCACCGGTCTTGCTGTTCTTATTGCAAAGACAGGACTTATGACAGCCAGTGATTTCAACTTTATTGCCAGTATGACGCTTCTGGTGATCGGAATGATTGTTCTTGGTAAGAAATTCGCAGCTAAGACAGCTTATTGCAGTATTCTGCTCTCAGTAACGCTTTCTTTTCTGGAGCGTGTCTGTCCGATGAAAGCTCCTTTGACGGATCAGCCGATGCTGGAGCTTTGTTTTGCAATCGCACTTCCTGCTCTTGGCTCTGCCATTTTGTTCAACATCGGCAGTTCCAGTGGCGGTACTGATATTATTGCTATGATTTTAAAAAAATATTCCAGCTTCAATATCGGACCGGCTCTTATGCTTTCTGATCTGTTGATCACTATTGCCGGATTCTTTATCTTCGATATCAAAACTGGATTATATTCTTTGCTCGGACTTACGATTCGTTCTTTCATGGTTGACACCTTTATCGAGAACTTCAATTTGTCCAAATATTTTAATGTTGTATGTGATGACCCGGAACCGATCTGTGATTTCATCGTTCATGAGCTGAACCGCAGTGCCAGCGTCTTTCACGCAACGGGTGCTTATTCCGGTCAGGACAAAGCGATCGTCCTGACTGCACTGAACCGTACCCAGGCTGTCCGCCTGCGTAATTTTATCAAGATGGCCGATCCAAAGGCATTTATTCTGATCTCTAATACAAGTGAGATTATCGGAAAAGGATTCCACAGTATCTGATCGACTCTGTTTTATCAGATGTTGTGAATGGAGCATTCTAATGGAATAAGTGATCTCCGATCCGTGTTCCGTAACCGCCCACGCTGAAATACAGACAATCTCCAATCGGATTGCTTCCTGCGAGTGCATCTTCTGCTGCCTGCATCGCAGCTTCTGTATAGCCCTGGTTTGCTCTTACGCGGTCAAGCCATCCGGACATTGCCGGTGAGAACTGACCGGACTGGTAGATTACTTCTTCCATTGTATCCGGATAAGAGGAACTATTGATACGGTTCATCACAACCGCTCCAACTGCAACCTGTCCTTCATACGGCTGGTTTCCCGCTTCACAGAAGATCAGGGATGCCAGCAGTTCTTTTTCTGCCTGCTGTGCAGCCTCTGCTTCTGCCTGTGCCGCTGCTGCCGCTTCTGCCTCCGCCTTCTCTCTGGCGATCCGCTCTGCTTCTTCTGCTGCGCGTCTCTCTTCTTCCAGCTTTGCTTCATAAGCAATCTTCGCTTCAACTGCCGCGATCTTCACATTCTCGATCATCCCTGACTGCACGTCGATCACTTCCTGTGATACCCCCCAGTCTGTACCTGTGCCCTCTGCTGACTGTGTTTCATCTAAAGTTTCTTCCTGATCCGATGGCTCTGTTGACACTTCTGCTTCTACAGCGCTCTGCTCCTGTGCTTCTGTGGAACTTGCAAATCCCGTCAGCATGACCGTACTCATCATTGCTGTATACATCGCCAGAAAAATCCTTTTATTTTTATTAAATTTCATATACCCTCCTAACAATTTTGTTGCATAAATTTTGCCATTTATTTGCTATTCTTTATTAATGTTATGCATTATTTTCATTTTTATTACAAAAATGTTACGAGCGATATATTATCATAAAAATGTGTGCATGTCAACTTTTTTATTTCATGCAGGAAATCCGATCCTTTTTCTACTCTATTTTTACTATACAAAATACAGTTCCTGTAAAAAGTCTCACCTTCCTACAAGAACTGTATCTCTTCAACATTATTTTATTTCATTCCTTACAATGTTACAATCTCTCCGTCTTCATCCCAGAGATCATGCCAGTCTTTTGCTCCATGCCACAAGAACACCTGTCCTTTTACAAG
>ERZ870052.596-NODE-596-length-13968-cov-5.635159_pt1 | contig 13968 bp, 13 predicted proteins | sample MGYA00520889_ERZ870052 | MGnify/ENA primary metagenome ERZ870052 (study PRJEB32232, sample SAMN07284988) | human gut metagenome | biome: human-associated habitat; material: feces | host: Homo sapiens | place: Tanzania | collected 2014-08-14 ...
GGGCTGTGCGCCCATCTATCCCAGCATCATCCACTCCACGCCGGACCACTTCGGCGCGGACAAATCGCAGGCCGTTATCGGCATCCAGATGGCGAGTGCCTACGTCGGCAACCTTGTCATGCCCCCACTGTTCGGCCTCATCGCCAACAACATCACCCCTGCGCTCTTCCCGGTCTACCTGCTCGCCCTGCTGGTCATCATGGTTCTCATGCACGAGCAGCTGACGCGCAAGACCGCGCACACCTGATTTTGCCATTTTCATTCCTTCATATATCATAGCAAAACGGAAAACCCACTCTGGACGATACCAGCGTGGGTTTTTCGTTGTCTGTCTGTTACAGGATGCAGCGGCTGATGGCACGCGCCACATTGAGCAGCTCGTCCTGACCGATGAAGCCGAACTTCATCTCATGCTCATCGGCGTAGCAAAGGGTCAGCTCCGAGGTCTGCAGCGGGTCGCCGAAGCCCGCCGTCTGGATGCCGAAATGCTGGACCTTCCGATACGGCAGAACAAAAATTTCCTGCCGGGTCCCGGTCACGCCCTGCATATCCACCATAAAGATGCGGTGGGAGGTGAACACGGCCTGATCGCGCACCGTTTTGTACACACCAACGATCGTCTCGCCCTCCAGCAGCATGGCCTGTACATTCTTGCACACGTCCTTTTCCTTGATGCGGACGAGGTTCTGCATCGGTTTATCCCGAAATTCCATCCGTTTCGTCCCCTTTCTGTGTGGTCGTTCTGGCTCTATTGTAGCACCGCAGGGCCGGTTTGACAAGCGGCATTCCCTCTCGCGTTTTTGGGGCGGATATGGTATACTGAACGGTAGATCTGAATTTTACCCGGGAAATGAGGTTTGACCATGGAGATCATCATTCATCAGGCTATCCTGCATGTGCTGGACACCACCCTTGACGCGCCGGTGCTCAGCGGAAACAGCATGGAACTGACCGCCGAAAAAACGGCCTATCTGCAAAATCACATCGAAAAGCTGCTGGCCAGCGATGAAATTCGTCAGTGCCGCCCGCTGCCGGACTCCGCCTTCAAGAACGAGCTGGAGCACAATCAGGACTTCATCGACCTGTCCTGCCGCATCGCGGGGGTGCTGTTCGATTACATGCACGCCCACACCACCATCCCCGGCGCAGACCTCGCCGTGGTGGATTTCACGCGGGATGGTGCGCCGTGGCTGGGCATCCTGAAGCTGAACTACAAAAACGGCTACACCCACTATACCGAGACGGTCGAGGGTGCGCCGGTCAACTCCATCATCCAGCAGCGGGCCTGTCTGCCCACCCAGAGCGGCAAAGTGGAAGAGGGTGCGCTCGTCGATCTGCGGGATTACTCCATGCGCCTTCTCGAAAAGAAGTACGACATCGACGGCCACAAGGAGTTCTATCTGTCCACGGTCGTGTTCCAGTACACACAGGCCGAGCCGGAAAAGAAGAAACTGCAAGCCATTCAGGAAGCCGCCGCACAGGCCGTCAAGGATACTTACGAGGACGAGCCGCACGCCGACGCGCAGGTCGCCATGATGATCGCCACACAGGCCGCCGACAATGACAATCAGGTGTCGGTGGAGCAGGTCCGGCGGCAGCTGGCCGAGGAATATCCGCTGGCGGCGGTCCCCTTTGACGACTATGTGGAAAAGAGCGATGTCATCGAGCACGCCGAACAGCCCGTGACCGTGACGCCCGCCCGCATCCGCCGGATGGAGAGCCGCAGCATCCACACTGCCAGCGGCATCGAAGTCAAGATCCCCACCGAGGTGCTCTCCTCGGATTCGGAGGTCGAGTTCCTCCACGACCCGGACGGCAGCGTTTCGCTGCTCATCAAGAATGTGATCCTGTGACCCATCTTCTCCGCCCTGTATTGGTCCAATTTTTGCTCTGCGATGATTTGGCCGTTTGTAGGGCGGAGATTTTTTGCCTTTTTCGCTGCATTTTTCTGCAATTTCTTCGATTCCTCTTGTCTCCTCAGCGATTTTGTGTTATATCTTTCTTGGATTCATGCTTGTATCTATGTGACAAGGAGGATTTTTATGGAATTGGCACTTATCTGCGCACAGCAGGTCATTGTGTTGTTTTTGCTCATCGGCGCAGGCGCGGCGGCGGTCAAGACCGGCGTTCTGAAGGCAGCGGGGCGGCAGACGCTTTCTAATCTGCTGGTCTATCTGGTCGTTCCGGCCATGATCGTCCATTCGTACATGATGGAGTTCAGCGAAGAGATTTTGCGCAATCTGCTGGCTGCGTTCGGGCTGAGCATCTTTGCCATCCTCATCGGCACGGTCATCACCTTGGCGCTGACCCACCGCCAAAAAGACCGCCGCGCGCCGATCTTCCGGTTCGCCTGTGTCTTTTCCAACGCGGCGTATATGGGCTTTCCGCTCATCTCGGCGCTGTTCGGCTCAGAAGGGCTGCTCTACGCCAGCGCCTATGTGACGGTGTTCAACATCCTGCTCTGGACCATGGGCTACGGCATGGTCAGCGGCAGTTCCAGCCCAAAGGAAGTCGCCCGCAGTCTGCTGCACACGCCGGTCCTCTACGCAATGGTCGTTGGACTGGCCATCTATCTGCTGCAGATTCCGGTCCCGGCGCTCATCGCCCAGCCGCTGGAACTGTTGAGCAACATGAACACGCCGCTTTCCATGATCATCACCGGCATCCTCATCGCGACGGGCGACCTGAAGCACATCTTCACCGACCGCCACATCTGGAAGCTGGCTGCCCTGCGGATGCTGCTCATTCCGGCGGTGTGTCTGGCCGCGTTTGCCGCGCTGGGGCTTCTGCGGTTCGGCATGAGCGCACAGGTGGTGCTCCTGCTCGAGTGCTGCCCTGCCGCCGCCATCACCTCGGTGTTTGCGGTCCAGTTCGGCCACGATGAACAGTTCGCCGCCGGGTGCGTCGTCCTGACCACCCTGCTCAGCATCCTCACCCTGCCGCTGTGCGCTCTGGTGCTGACGGCATTGATGTAACTCCCCCGAAAAACTGCACAAAACCCGGCTGCAAAATTTTCCATGCAGCCGGGTTTCTTTTTTGCTCGTTCTGTGCTATATTAGAAGTTAACCGGTCATCCCGGAAATATTGATTCAGGAGCGTGCTTTTTGACCAAGTACAACACACTGGAGATTGTCTGCTGACCGGGAGGTCCGCAGAACGTCTCGGCCTCCCGCTTGCAAAAGCTGATTGCTTGTCACCAACAAACTCAGGAGGAAAAACAATGAGTCAAACTGACAATCTCATCCGTCTCGAAACCAAACACGACTACGCTTCCACCGAAGCGCTTGTCCGCCGCGCGTTCTGGAACGTCTACCGCCCCGGCTGCATGGAGCACTTTGTCCTTCACTGTCTGCGGGAGGACCCGGCGTTCGTGCCGGAACTGGACCTTGTTCTGGAACGGTCTGGGACCCTCATCGGGCAGATCTGCTTTGTCCGCGCGGCGGTCCAGTGCGAGGACGGCACGGCGCTTCCGGTGCTGAACGCCGGTCCGTTGTGCATCGCGCCGGAATTTCAGCGGCAGGGCCTTGGAAAGCTTCTGCTCGATGCTGCGCTGGAAAAGGCTTCCTTGTTGGGATACCTCGCCGTCGTTCTGGAAGGCGACCCCGCCTTTTACGGCCAATCCGGATTCGTTCCGGGCAAATGCGTCGGCGTCCGTTATGCAGACGACCCGGAAGCAGATTATTTCCTTGTGAAAGAGCTGCAGCCGGGTGCTTTCGCGGGCGTCTCGGGCACTTACCGTGACCCGGAAGGCTACTTCGTCTGCCTGACCCACCCGCAGGAGTTTGAAGCGTTCGAACGCCGCTTCCCTGCCCTCGAATAATGGATGAATGAAAACGACCCTCTCGGCCTGTGAATGCAGGACCGGGAGGGTCTGTTTTTGTTTATACCAGCGGCATGATGTTTTCCGGTTCGACCCGCAGATAGGCCGGCGTTTCCGGCGGCGGGGCTGTTAAGGTCGCTTTGGAGACTTTCCACCACAGCTGGCCTTTTCCATCCACCGAATTGCAGATAACGTTCCAATCAAACGGATTCTCGCTCGACGAACCGACCCGCACCGGCATCAGGTTGCTGTCTGCCGCCGTTGCGGGCATGAAATCGTGGGCGCGGATGCCCACGGCACAGCAGTTTTCCGGCACAGACAGCGCCACCGAAAGGTCCCGCTCCCAGCCGGTCAGATGCACGCGGTGTTCCTCCACCCGGACGCAGGGCATGATATTCTTACAGCCGGTCAGCCGTGCGGCGGTGCAGCTGCGCGGGTCCGCGAACACCTCTTTCGTCGTTCCGGCGCGGAGGACCTCGCCATGGTCCATGACGATCATCTCGCGGCACAGGCGGTAGGCTTCGTCCCGGTTGTGGGTCACCAGAAGGGCCGTGCCTTCGAACCCCGCCAGCAGACTGCCCACTTCGCCTTCCACTTCCTCCCGCAGATAGCTGTCCAGCGCACTGAACGGTTCGTCCAGCATCAGGATGCGCGGCTTTGCGGCAAGGATGCGGGCCAGTGCGGCACGCTGCTGCTGTCCGCCGGAAAGCTCCCCGGGCAGACGGTGCGCCAGCTCTTCCAGCCGCATGGCGCGAAGGGCTTCGGCACAGGCTTCCCGGCGCTTTTCGCGGTTTTTCTCCCGCTTGAGGGCGCAGAGGATGTTCTGTTCGACCGTCATATTCGGGAAGAGCGCGTAGTTCTGGAACAGCAGTCCCACGTTCCGCTCCTGCGGCGGCAGGTCGATGTGCTGCTCGCTGTCGAACAGGACCCGGCCATCCAGCACGATGCGGCCGCTGTCTGGCTTGACGATGCCCGCGATGCAGCGCAGGGTCATGCTCTTTCCGCAGCCGGAAGCGCCGAGGATGGCCGAAGCGGTGTTCCCCGCCTCGAACGCGGCGCGAAGGGCGAAGCCGTCGAAGCGTTTGGTGATGTTCACCTCCAAGCTCATGCGTGCTTCCCTCCCTGCTTCTGCTTGCGTTCCAGCAGGTTGACCGCCAGCAGGACCACCGCCGAGATGACGATATCCACCAGCACCCACTGCATCGCCCCGGCTTCATCGTTCGTGCGCCAGAGCTGATACACCGTGGTCGCGATGGTGGCCGTTTTGCCCGGGGTATAGCCCGCGATCATGCTCGTTGCGCCGTACTCGCCCAGCGCACGGGCAAAGGCCAGCACCGTACCCGCCAGAATGCCCTGACGGCAGTACGGCATCCGCACCCGCCAGAAGATCCAGCTGTTCGAAAGCCCCAGCGTCTGCGCCGACCACGCCAGCGTCTCGTCAAAGCTCTCAAAAGCGCCGCGGGCCGTGCGGTACATCAGCGGGAACGCCACCACGATGGACGCAAAGATTGCGCTGTACCAATTCATGACCAGCTTGACCCCGAAATGCTCCATGAAAAAGATGCCCAGCGGCCGCTTTGCGCCGAACAGCAGGAGCAGAAAATAGCCCACGACCGTCGGCGGAAGGACCATGGGCAGAGTGAGGATCACATCCAGCACGCCCTTGAGCACCCGGGGAAGCTTTGCGATATAGTAGGCGGCAAAAATGCCGAGAAAAAATACTGCCGCACAGCTGATGAGCGCGATGCGCAGACTGTTCCATAAGGGATACCAATCCATAAAAAAGTCCTCTGACTTCAGTGATACAGCGAAGCCCGGTCGTTTCCGCAAAAGCAGACTTGATGCGTTCCCTGCAAACCCGACCGGCACGCCAGTGGCTCTCCCTTTGGGAGAGCTGTCGAACGGAGTGAGACTGAGAGGGTTACAGCGCCGTAAAGCCGACGCTCTCAAACACATCGCCCGCCGCAGAGGTCTGCAGATAAGCGAGGAACTCCTTGGCAGCGTCTGCATTGGGCGCGGCCTTGAGCACCGCCGCCGGGTAGATGACCTGACCGCACATCTCAGCGGTGGCCTCGTCCACGACGTTCAGCCCAGCGCTGAAGGCATCGGTGCAGTAGACGACACCGGCATCCACGCTGGCTTCGCTGACCTGCGTGGCGACTTCCTTGACGTTGGAGCCGTAAGTAATGACACCGGCAGCGGCCAGTGCGGCTTCGTCGAGGTCGTAGTAAGCCAAAATTTTCTGGGTGTACTGACCCACAGGCACATCGCTGTTGCCCATGCAGAAGAGGATATCCTCTGCCTTCAGGTGCTCGGCCAGCGCATCAAAGCTGTCGATGCCCTTGTCGCTGCCTTCGGGCACGCAGAGCACGACCTTGTTTTCCAGCAGGTCCACGCGGGTGGAGGGATCCACAAAGTCCAGACCTTCGGTGTTGACCTCTGCGGAAGCGGTGCTGTCCAGCTGGTTCATCTGCTTCTGACCGGCAGAGATGAACAGGTCGCAGTCTGCGCCCTCCTGGATCTGGGTCTTGAGCGTACCGGAAGAATCAAAGTTGAACTGGAAGGTCACGCCCGGGTGCTCGGCCGAATAGGTCTCGGCGATGGCGTTCAGCGTCTCGGTCAGCGAAGCGGCCGCAAACACGATCAGCTCCACGCTCTCAGCGGCAGAAGCGGCCTCCGAAGCGGCGGCAGAGCTTACCGCAGAAGAAGCCGTGCTGCTGGAGCTGCCGCCGCAGGCGGTCAGAGCAGCCGATGCCGATGCAATGCCCGCAGCGCACAGAAAGCTGCGGCGAGAAATACGATGCTTGTTCACTTTTCTTTTCCCTTCAAAAATCGATCTCTATCGTTCACGCCCAGCGCCCACATCACAGCACTCGGGCGGCGAACCTTTTTTGCAGACGCTCTGTGTCCCGTTATAGCGCGGGCATCTGCGCGGCGACCCAATCCGCCAGCGCTTCCGGCTCTTCCAGCGAGAAGTCCGCGCCCGGAATGTTGCCCACCACGGCGAGCGGCTCAAATGCCTCCGGTTCGTCGGAGACTTCCTTCCGCACGACCTCGATCTTGGGCCAGCCGCTCTCCCCGAAGCCTTCCATCAGCACGAGATCGTATCCGTGCCGCTCAAACAGGGCCAGAAGGTCCTGCTCGGTCAGGCGGAACGTCTCCGTCAGCCGGTAGCGCTGGCCGGAAAAGACCGCTACGCCCTCGGCCCCGGCTTCGCGCAGACGGGCGGCATCGGTCCCCGGAACATCGGGCGCGATCTCCTGCCCGTCGTGCTGGATGACGCCCACCTTGATGCCCCGTGCCCGGAGCAGCGGGATAAGCTTTTCCAGAAGGGTCGTCTTGCCGCTGCCTTTTGCGCCGCTGACCGCCAGCACCGCCGGATGTTTCAGGCTGAACTCTGCGGCCAAAGCCTCTTTGCGTTCTGTATACAATGAAAGCACCTCGCATTCGTGTTTCGAAAAAGACACATTCTTCTTTTTATTGTACCACGTTTTCGCCCCGCTGGAAAGATGCTGTGAAATCTGCCCAGATTTTTGGTGAAAGCTGTCGAGCGAAGTCGTTTTCTTTTGCCGGTTTTTGTGGTATACTACAGATAATAATTGTAAACATTCTGTAAAACGGAATCCTAAAATCGAGGTGGAATCTCATTGCGTCGTCCAAATTCTTCGCTGAACTTCTCCTATCGCGACCTGAAGCAGTCCGCCAAGGCGCTGATGCGCCGCGCGGAAACGGCCCTCATCGTGACCATCGTGTTGTACAAAATTCTGATGAATCTTTTGTTCATTCCGGCGATGAACGGCATCTGGTCGCTGACGCTCCGGCTGTCCCCCGTGAACTATCTCACCAACAACAACGCCCATCAAATTTTCACCTCGCCGAGCATCGTGTGCGGCATCGCGCTGATCGCCATTCTGGTGGCGTTCTGGAACCTCTATGAATTTTCGCTGGTCCTGCACGGGCTAGACTTTGCCCGCCGGGGCGAGCCGTGCAAACTTTGGCCGCTGTTCCGGGTGTCGCTCGTGGACATCCGCCACGCGCTCCTGCCCAAGAACTGGCTCATCCTGTTCTACTGCGCGGTCATGACCCCGTTCACCGATCTGTTCGTCACGTCCAACTATATCACCCAGCTGGCCGTCCCGGAATATATCATGGGCGTCATCCGGTCCAAGCCCATTTATCTTGCGCTGTACAGTCTGATCTTTCTCGCGGCGGTGCTATTTACGCTGTTCTGGGTGCTGGTCCTGCCATTGTTCACGCTGGAACGCAAAAGCCTGAAGGAATCCGTGCAGGAGAGCTGTGCGTTCGTCAAGCAGGGCGTGTTCCGGCTGTTTGCGGCGCTGGCGCGTTGGAACCTCAGCGTGCTGTTCCGCACGGTTCTGCTGTTTCTCGTGATGGCCCTGCTGCTGTACAGCGGCGCGGCGGTCATTGGCTTAAAGAGCACCCGCGCCATGCTGATGCTGTCCCGTGTCCTGCGGGTCGTGGAGTTCCCCTTCTTCGGCTTCCTGCTGGACTGCAAGGTCACAGCCGCTCAGTGCACCTTTCTTGCGCTGCTGTATTTTCAGCGTGCCAGCAGCGAATCTTTTGCGCCGGAAGAGCCATCGAATGGCAAGCGCTCCCTTCCCGGCGGAAGGGTCCTGCTTTCCGGCATGGTCGTCGGTGTGACGCTCCTGTGCGGCGCGGTCGCCCTCTATCTGCTCTATCTGCCGCAGGACGATGAACTGCTGACTGTCGTGGGCGGTGTGTCGCCCTTGGTCACCTACCATCGCGGCGACTGTTCCATTGCCCCGGAAAACACCCTTCCGGCGTTCCGGTCCGCCATCCTCAAGGGTGGTGACCGCATTGAGCTGGACGTTCAGATGACCTCCGACGGCGTCGTTGTGGTGACCCACGATTCCAGCCTGAAGCGCTGCACCGGCAAAAATGCGCGGGTCTACGATGTCACCTACGCCGAAGTCGAACAACTGGATGCCGGACGCTGGTTCAGCGCCCGCTTTGCCGGAACGAAGATTCCCACCTTTGAAGAGGTCCTTCAGCTGTGTCAGGGCAAGATCGACCTGAATGTGGAGATCAAGCCCAACAGCTCCACCCCAACGCTGGAAGCCGAAACGGTCCGGCTCTTGCAGGAATACGGCTTTGAGGGCCACTGTGTCATTACCTCGCAGAACTACGAGACGCTCCACAAGGTCAAGGAACTGGCTCCGGACATCCCGACCGGCTATATCCTCGCGCTGGGCGTCGGCAACTATTACGACCTGCCCGACGCCGATTTTTTCAGCGTGGAATCGACTTTTATCACCTCCGGCATGGTCAACCAGATCCATCTGCGCGGCAAGACCGTCTCGGCGTGGACCATCGACCGCGAAGCCGACGCCCGCCACATGATGGAGCTGGGCGTGGATGACCTCATCACGGATGCCCCCGACATGGTCCATCAGCTGCTCAGCGAGAGCGCCGAAGCCGACTCCACCCTCGTTTCCTTCCGCGATGCGCTCCAAAGCCTGTTTGCACCGATGGACGAGGAAGTTTCGGAATCGGTCGAAGAAGTTTTGGAAGATGCCATCGAGGACCCGGAAGAGCTTCTCGACGCCGCATAATTTTCCTTTTCCACAAAAAAATTCCAATTTTCTCTACTCAAGCTGGGCGGTTTGCTGTATAATAAGGCCAAAAAGGCTCATTTTTCTTGGACACATCCCGGAAGGGGGAACCTTGATGCTGAAACGAATCCTTGACCTCTCCCGCGAGGTCACCCGATACGAAAAAACCGCCCCGCTGGACAGCAGCTGTATGCGCTGCATCCTGCTGTGGTCGATGCTGGTCATCCTTGCACTCAATCTGAACTGCAACGGGCTGGGCCGCCCCATCGTCTATGTGCTGACCTTTCTCACTTGTCTGGTCCTGTTTGCGGTTTCGATGCTTTTGCCGCGCGTCCGTAACCAGAAGCGTATCGTCCTGCTGGGGTCCATCCTCATCACCGCAATGGCGTTCGTCTGCCTGTTGAGCAACGAGAATGCGGGCTTTCAGAACCTTTGGTTCTATCTCTTCCCCGCCATCATGCTGATCCAAATGGGACTGCCGATGGGTGCGCCAGTCTGCATCCTGTACGGGGTGTGTTCCACGGCCTTATTCTGGTGTTTCCCGCAGTTCATTCCTTCTGCCGGATATGCGCAGGACTACTGCATCTATTATCCGGTGTTCTACTGGACGTTTTTCCTCACGATGGTCGCCGCCGACCTCTTTTACAAATCCTACCGCATCCGCCGGGAGCAGACCGAGCGGGAGATGGAAGCTGAGGTCCACGCCACGATGGCGGAGGCCCAAAAGCTCATCCTCAGTTCGGTGGCCGCCATCAGCCAGATGATCGACGAAAAAGACCGCTACACCAGCGAGCATTCCCGCCGGGTCGCGGCCTATTCGCGGACCATCGCGCGGCATCTGGACCCCGGCCTTTCGGAAGAAGCGCTGGACCAGTTCTACCGCAGCGCCCTGCTGCATGACATCGGCAAGATCGCCGTCCCGGACGCCATCCTGAAAAAGCCCAGCCACCTGACGAACGAAGAATTTGGCGTCATCAAGCAGCACACGGTCTGGGGCAAACAAATTCTGGCCGGTTTGGAGTTTCTGCCGCAGGCCGATGTGGGCGCAAGCTACCATCACGAGCGCTACGACGGGACCGGCTATCCTGCCGTTCTGCGCGGCAGCGACCTGCCCGAGATGGTGTGGATCATCTCGGCGGCGGATGCGCTGGACGCCATGAGTTCGGACCGCTGCTACCGCAAGCACTGTGACCTCGAATACATCCTCGGCGAGTTTGAAAAAGGCCGCGGGACGCAGTTTGCGCCGGAGGTCGCCGATGCCGTGATCGAGCTTCTGCACGAGGGCGTCCTTCCGCTGGGCAGTACGCCGGGAGGGACCGCCTTATTATGAAGAAGAACGATTTTCTTACCCAGCTCTATCACACGATCCACATCCCCTACAGCGACCCCGTTCTGGCGCTGTACACCAAAGCCGCCGTTGGGCTGCTCTGGCTTTTACAGCTGCCGTTCGCACTGTGGTATCACGCGCCGCTCTCCTTTTATGCCCTGCTGGGCGGGCTTCTGCTCGTCGTCGGGCTGAACCTTCTGCTGTTCCGGAACGCGGCTTCCCGCACCCCGGAATACCTCTCGTCCGCTCTGCTCTTTGTCCTCTGCTTTGCGATGTTTCAACAGGGGTCCATCGGCTATTTCAGCCCATTTTTCCTGCTGATCTTTCTGTTCTGCAATGTCTTTGTTCTGGGCATCGCAGGAAGCTTTCTCTACAGCGTTCTGGGGCTTGTGGGCGTTCTCCTCTGTCTGAACGGCGTTCTCGTCGCCGATCCTGCCGCACAGTACGGCACAGAGTTTCTGCCCCGCTTCCCGTTCCTCTTCGTCTGCATCCTCGGCATCGCTTACATCATCATGTTCTTCATCCAGAACGACTGGTTCAAAACGCGCCAGCGCCACGTCACCCTGCAAAAGCGCATCGATGCCGAGCGCGAAAAGCTCTCGGAGATGTCGCTCAAGGTCATCACGGCCATGTACAGCGCCCTGAGCACCAAAGTCCCGGAGATCGACCTTCACTGCGAGCAGGTCGCCGAGACGACACAGGAACTCGCCCGCCGGATGGGCTTGGATCAAGCTTCCTGCCGTGACGGCTACTATGCTGGACTGCTCCACGAGGTGGGCACGGTCGGGCTTCCAGACGCCGTCTTACAGCGCACCAACCTCACCGAAGAGCAGTATCAGCTCTATCAGACCTATGTGGAGCGCGGGTATCAGATCATCCGCCAGCTTCAAATCGTGGACCGGGTCGCCGAAACGGTCCGTTACCACCGGGAGCACTACGACGGCAGCGGCTATCTAGCCGGGTTAAAAGGCGATCAGATCCCACTCCTGTCGCGTATCCTTGCGGTTGCCGACTTTGTAGACCGCCACCACCGCCGAGGCGAATCCAGCGACGAGATTTTGGCAGGTCTGACCGCCCGGGCGGGTTCGGAGTTCGACCCACAGTGCGTTGAGGTCATGAAAGAGCTGCTGCGCTCCCGCTCCTGAATCTTCCTATAAAAACGCGAAACCCCTTCCCGTGCAATCGAACTGCACAGAAAGGGGTTTTGTTGATTTGCGTTTATTTCAGCTTTGCGCCGTCCTTGAAGGCCGTGCCGACCTGCTCGCCCAGCACGTAGTAGCCATGATAGACCGGCTCATACGAAGCTTCTGGATGTCGATGCCGCCCTTCTCGTCGAGGATGCGCTCGTCGGCGCTGATGTTCACGATCTCGCCGATGATATTGCCCTCTTCGGTCGTGCGGACATACTTGCACTCCAGCGTCAGGGGCAGCTGCTCAAACTGCCGGACGCTGTAATAGCGGTATCCGGTGGCCGGGTCGGTGTATTCCGGCTGAAGCAGCCTCATCTGCTCATAGTAGCGCAGGGTTCCCACGCTCATATGGTACATTTTGGCAGCTTCGCCGATCCGAAACAGTTCCTGATCGCTCATTTTTCACTCCTTTTGTCCGGTCTGTCCTGTGCGCCGGAGCCACAACCAGAAGCACACGCAGATGATGCTGGAAAACAGCGAACCACACGCCGAGGCAAGTCCCATCGGAAGCAGCGTCTGCGGGAAGAATTTGGACCCGAAATAAGCTCCCGGCACGCGGACCAGCACGATCGAAAGGGTGTTGTGCAGGAACGACAGGCCGGATTTTCCGTAAGCGCAGAAATAGCCGCTGAAGCAGAACTGAACCCCCGCGAACATGCAGTCGAAGATATATCCGCGAATGTACTGTGCCCCGGCCGCGATGACTGCCGCATCGCTCGTGAACGGCCGCACCACCATCGGCGCGATAAACTGCATCAGAACAGCAACAACTGCGCCAAATCCGAACCCGATGGTGACTGCATAGCGGAGGATGACCTCCACCCGGTCACGCTTGCCCGCACCGATATTTTGTGCACCCAGAGCCGAGACCGTGGACAGCATCGACGAAGGGACCAAGAACAAAAAGCTGATGATCTTTTCCACGATGCCGACCGCCGCCGCATCCGTCAGGCCGCGCTGGTTCGCAATGACGGTGATGGTCATAAAGGACACCTGAATAAAGCCGTCCTGCAAAGCCACCGGAATGCCGATGGAGAGCATCTGCTTCATCGGAGACTTCTGCGGCTTGAAATCGGCCTTGGTCAGCTGGATGCCGGTTTTCCGCCGCAAAATCACCACCAGCGAGATCACCACACTGACCAGCTGCGAAAGGGTCGTGCCCAGTGCCGCACCTGCGGGGCCAAGACGCATGGCCCCCATAAACAGGAAGTCCAGTCCGATATTGGCCGCGCAAGCCACCGCGATGAAGTACATCGGACTTTTGGAATCTCCCAGCCCACGGAAGATCGACGCGATGATATTATAGGCCGTGATGCACGGGATGCCAAGGAAGCAGATGGTCAGATAGGCCACCGTTCCCGGAACGGCCTCTTCCGGTGTTGAAATCAGCCCCACGATAGGCCGCACCAAGCCCAGCAGAATCCCCGCCAGAACCACCGAACCGATCATGAACATGGTCACCGTATTGCCAATGTAGCGGGCAGCTTCTTTCGGATGATTCGCACCGACTGCACGGCCGATGGTCACCGTCGTGCCCATTGCTACGCCGACGAGCATCACCGTGATCATATGCATCACCTGACTGCCCACAGAGACCGCCGTTGTCTCGGCAACGCCCCCGAACTGTCCGATGATAAACAGATCCGCCATGCCATAGAGCGTCTGCAAAAAGTAAGAGAGCAGATACGGCAGCGAGAATGCCGCAATGCTTTTCCAAACACTTCCTGTTGTTAGATTTTGTTCCATTCTGTTTCCCTGTTAGCTTTCAGCTCTCTGCCCTCTCTGAAGCGGATGTCCTTTCTGCTGCCTATCATAAACCCTATCACCGTTGTAGAGTCAAGGTTTTATGGTTCTTATGATACCATCAAATCGCGCATCCCGCAATCGTTCTAAATGCCATCGTTTTTAATTTCCACACAAAAAACGAACCCCCTGAAGAATCACTTCCTCAGGGGGCTCTCATCAAGTCGGCGACTACCTATTTTCACGCGCCGTTTCCAGCGAACTATCTTGGGCACGAGTGAGCTTAACTACTGT
>ERZ870052.600-NODE-600-length-13891-cov-7.231070_pt1 | contig 13891 bp, 10 predicted proteins | sample MGYA00520889_ERZ870052 | MGnify/ENA primary metagenome ERZ870052 (study PRJEB32232, sample SAMN07284988) | human gut metagenome | biome: human-associated habitat; material: feces | host: Homo sapiens | place: Tanzania | collected 2014-08-14 ...
AAGAAAATGGTGGCAAAAATGACCAAGGGAGGACTTTTCTCTTATTTGAGGGCTTATTTGACCCATATAACGCCATATAAATTGTTTACAAGGCTCTTTTTCGTAGAAAAACAAAAACTCGTTGTACATCCACACAAGAACGTACAACGAGTTTTTTGTTATTTATATCGGGAGTTTTGACACGCCCTCCCCTATGAGACTGCTGCACCCCCTATGAGCCTGCGTGGGTATGGCAGGATGCCATATCCTCTAATTATATTACTTGTCGCTCAGCGGATTCCATCCCTGCGCCTTCAGTTCGAACTCCTGGTTGTCGCGTGTTACGAGCATCTGTCCGAGTTCAGGACGTGTGATGTGTCCAATCAGCTTCACGTTGTCCATCTGCTGAATCTTCTCGTGGTCGCCGATTGGCACGGTGAAGAGCAGTTCGTAGTCCTCGCCGCCGTTGAGGGCGCACGTCGTAACGTTCATGTTCAGCTCCTCAGCCATCACCGCTGTCTGATAGTCGATCGGTATGTTCTTCTCGTAGATGCGGCAGCCGCAGTTCGACTGCTTGCAGATGTGCATCAGTTCGCTTGAGAGTCCGTCGCTGATGTCCATCATCGCTGTCGGTCGGATGTTCAGTTCGCGGAAGCGAGCGATGATGTCGCCGCGAGCCTCTGTCTGAAGCTGGCGCTGCAGCAGATACTCCTTACCGGCGAAGTCGGGCTGGAAGCCCTTCAGCTCTTCGAGCGCACGCTTGTCGTTCTTCTTGCGCGCCTCGTCCACCTGCTGGTAGTAGACGCTCTTCTCGCGTTCGAGCAGTTGCAGACCCATGTAAGCCGCACCGAGGTCGCCTGTCACGCAGATAAGGTCGGTGTCCTTTGCTCCGTTGCGGTAGACGATGTCCTCCTTGCGAGCCTCACCGATGCAGGTGATGCTGATGGCGAGTCCGGTGTACGACGATGTGGTGTCGCCACCAACGATGTCGACGCCCCACTTGTCGCAAGCCATGCGCAGTCCGCTGTAGAACTCCTCCATGTCCTCCACCTTGAAGCGCTTGCTCAGCGCAATGCTCACGGTGAGCTGTCGCGGTGTGCCGTTCATGGCGAAGATGTCGCTGATGTTCACCATCGCCGACTTGTATCCGAGATGCTGCAGGTCGATATATGTGAGGTCGAAGTGTACGCCCTCCATGAGCATATCTGTAGTTACGAGCACTTCAGAGTCGGGATAGTGGAGCACGGCGCAGTCGTCGCCCACGCCCTTTACGGTCGATTCGTTCTTTATTTTTATGTTGTCGGTGAGATGGTGGATAAGGCCAAACTCACCGAGTTTAGAAATGTCGGTCATATATATAATTAATGTATACTGTTAAGCTCGACGAATCATCTCGCGCATGATTTCGGTCATGAGCGGCTGTGCGTTGTTGGCAGCCACCTGCACCTCCTCGTGCGATACCTCAACAGGAGTGTCCTCCAGTCCGAGGTCGGTGATGATAGAGATGCCGAATGTGCGTATGCCGCAGTGGTGAGCCACGATAACCTCAGGCACGGTGCTCATGCCTACGGCGTCGCCGCCGAGACGGTGGTACATCTTGTACTCAGCCGGAGTCTCGAATGTCGGACCCTGCACGCCTACGTATACGCCGTGCATCACGCGGATGCCTTTCTCTTCGGCAATCTGGTCTGCCTCCTTGATGAGAGCGTGGTCGTAAGTCTCGTGCATATCCGGGAAGCGCGGACCAGTCGGGAAGTTCTTGCCGCGCAGCGGGTGCTCTGGGAAGAAGTTGATGTGGTCGGTGATAATCATCAGGTCGCCGATCTTGAACTCAGGGTTCATGCCGCCCGAAGCGTTGCTTACGAAGAGGGTCTTGATGCCCAGTTCGTACATCACGCGGATAGGGAACGTAACGTCCTTCATCGAGTAGCCCTCGTAGTAGTGGAAGCGTCCCTGCATCGCCATGATGTCCTTGCCGCCGAGCTTTCCGAAGATGAGCTTGCCAGAGTGGCCCTCAACGGTAGATATGGGGAAGTTAGGGATGTCTGAATATGAGAACTCGTAGCTGTCTGTGATTTCAGTTGCGAGCTGTCCGAGACCTGTGCCAAGGATGATGGCAGTTTCAGGCTTTGTGGTCATTCTTTCTTTTAACCAAGATGCTGTTTCTTGAATTTTTTCGTACATAGCTTATAATTTTATTGTTGAATTCTTCCTCCCCTCCGAGCATGAATTGTATGCGAATCGGTAGGGCATAGATATTTGATTTTGTTTCTTTCGAGAGTCCTTCCACGTGCTCAAGTCGTGTAGCGTCCTTCTCTGTTGTGACGATAATCTTCGGCTTGGGCATTGCGGCGAACGTGCTGTTGATGCGTTCCACGTCTTCTGCCGTGAACTGATGGTGGTCGCCGAAGGTGAGTGGCGTGATGCGCTTCGTCACCGTTTGTAGGTCGACTATCATCTGTTCGGGCGATGCGATACCTGTGAGCAACAGAATGTTAGTGTTCTTTGGCAGCGAGTTGAGTGAGATACGCTCACCAGAGAACAGCGCCTTCAGGGCGTCGTAGCGCAGCGTTGTGAAGTAGAGCTCCTGATAAGGATAGAGATTGAGTGCGCGCTTCAGCACTCGGAACTCCATCGGCTTCAGGTCCTTCGGACACTTCGTTATAATCACGATGTCAGCTCTCGACGTGCCCTCCTTCGGTTCGCGCATGCGTCCGGCAGGCAGCAGCTTGTCGTAGATTATCAGTCGGTGATAGTCGATGAGCAGAATGTTTATGCCCGGTTTCACGTAGCGGTGCTGGTATGCGTCGTCGAGCAGAATGGCGTCCACGTCCTTTGTGGCGTCGTCAGTAGTGAGTCGGTCGATGCCGTGGCAGCGGTTCTTGTCTACCGCCACATAGATGTCCTTGTATTTGCTCTTCATCTGGAACGGCTCGTCGCCGATTTCGGGCATCGTTGTGTCCTTGTCGGCGAGCAGGTAGCCGTGGCTCTTGCGCTTGTATCCGCGCGAGAGCACAGCCACGCGAAACTTCTCATGCAGCAGATTGATGAGATATTCCACGTGTGGAGTCTTGCCCGAGCCGCCCACCGTTATGTTGCCCACAGATATTACGGGTATGTCGAAGCTGCGGCTCTTCTTCAGTCCGATATTGAACATCCAATTGCGCAGTCGCACTCCCAATCCGTAGAGCCAGCTAAGCGGTAGCAGCCACTCGTTGATTTTTATAAAGTCGCCTTCTGTTCTCACATTTATTATAATTAAACGCTCCGTGCAGTCCTTTATATATTCGGTACAGTCCTTTATATATTCGGATTAATAAGAGCAAGTTAAAGTATTGTCACCACATCACCATCTCACCACCACACCATCTCATTACTTAATGCTGATAGCATACGGTATGCGTGCCTGGATAGCCTCGCGCTTGTCGATAGAGCGCAGCATGGTGAACGGCTGGTAGAAGTCGCCGAGCGTCTGTCTGAGCTGTTCGTCAAGGTAAGTACCCGACGATGACATCGAGTTGAGCAGGTTATCCATCCATGAAGCTGCTGCTGGATAGTCGCTTGTGTAGTAGTCCTTCAGCTTTGCGAGCTGTGCAGCCTTCTTCACGGCGTCGTCGATGCCGCCTAGCTGGTCTACGAGCTTTATGTTGAGTGCGTCGGTAGCTATCCAGACGCGTCCCTGTGCTATCTTCTCCACGCTTTCCACCGGCAGACGTCTGCCCTCAGCCACACGCTGGCGGAACAGACTGTATCCGCGGTTGACGCTTGCCTGCAGCATAGCCTTCTCTTCGGCGTTGAACGGGCGTGCCATGAGGTTGCCGAAAGTAGAGTTGCGGTTGGTCTTCACCTCGTCGAAGCGCACGCCGAGCTTGCTTGTCACGAGTCCGCTGAAGTCGGGTATCACGGCGAAAATGCCGATGCTGCCCGTCAGCGTGTTCGGCTGAGCCACGATCCACGACGCCGGAGCCGACATATAGTAAGCACCCGACGCAGCATAGTCGCCCATCGACACAACTACCGGTTTCACCTTGCGCAGCTCGCTCATCTGGTGCCACATCTGCTCCGAAGCGTAAGCGTCGCCGCCGCCCGAGTTGATGCGCACAACCACCGCCTTCACGTCGTCGTCGTTCATAAGGTCCTCAAGGTCTTTGCACACCTTGCGACTTGCTATATAGTTGTTGTTGCCGAACATCGTAGCAGCCTTTGGGTCCTGCACGATGTCGCCCGACGCATAGTAGACGGCAATCTCGCTGCCTTCCTCCTTGCCGCCCTTCACGTTGAGCATGTTGCTCAGAGTGAGCTGCTGTATGTCGTCGTCCTTGTCGAGCTTCATAATCTTCTTCACGGCATCCTTCACCTGGTCGCCGTACATCATGCCGTCAACCATCTTAGCCTTCATGAGCGTCTCTGTAGCCTGTAGCGCGAGATACGAGTCGGCGTAGCTGTTGAGCGAGTCGATGCTTATGCCGCGGCTCTTCGATACGGCGTCGCATACGTTGCGCCATGTGCCGTCGATGAAGGTCTGTGTCTGCAAGCGGTTGGCGTCGCTCATCTTCTCCTCGGTGAAGGTCTCCGTCGCACTCTTGAATGTGCCAACCTTCACCACCTGCCACTTCACGCCGAACTTCGCCATAAAGTCCTTGTAGAACATGGTCTGCGCTCCGATGCCGTGCCAGTCGACAACTCCCTTCGGGTTGATGTAAACCTTGTCAGCAACCGACGCTACGTAGTAAGCGCCCTGCGTGTAGAAGTCGCCGTAAGCCACAATCCACTTGCCGCTCTTGCGGAAGTCGGCGAGCGCATTGCGTATCTCCTGCAGCGTGGCGTAGTTGGTTGCAAGTGCGCCCGCTTCTATGTATATGCCTTTTATGTCGTCGTTAGCCTTAGCCTTCTTGATAGACGAGAGAATGTCGTTCAGTCCGCTGTTCAGCGAGTTGTCGCCTGTGAACATGCTGAGCGGGTTCTCCGATCCCTGCTCGCTGATAGTTCCCGAAAGATTGAGCACGAACACCGAGTTCTTCTCCACGTTCTGTGCGGCGTTGCCCGACGCTATCATGCCGATGATGCTCATCATACCGATAACGCCCATCACGATGAAGAATCCGAACATACCGACCATCGTGGCAAGCACGTTTTTGATGAAGTCTTTCATAAGTTTTTCTTTTTTAGAGTATAAAGTATTATTTGCAAATTTAGTCAAAAAACTTGAATTGTAAGACTGTTTGACGGAAAAACACTAACTTTGCAGTAGTTTTAAACAAAAATGACACATTGTTAGATTTATGCAGAACAAAAACTACATACTTCCTGCCGAGTGGCACCGTCAGTCATGCGTGCAACTCACATGGCCTCACGAGGATACCGACTGGCTTCCGTATCTCGACGACATCACCGAAACTTTCGTGCAGATAGCCAAGGCTGTGGCTCATTACGAGCCGCTTGTCATCGCCGCAAAGCATCCAGACGCGGTGCGTGCAGAGCTTGAGGAGAGTCTTTCTGCCGAGGAGATGGAGAACGTGCGCATCTACGAGTGCGACAACAACGACACTTGGGCTCGCGACCATGCCTTCATCACGCTCATCCCCACAGCAGAAGGCAGCGGCATTCACATAGAGGGAGCAGCAGTCTCTGCTGCACCAACCGAGCAAACGGTGCGTGACTACGGCAAGAATGCCGTAGCCTCCTGCCGCCTTCTCGACTTTCGTTTCAACGGATGGGGCGAGAAGTTCGCTGCCGACAAGGACAATCTCATCAACCGTACGCTCCATGCTCGCGGAGTGTTCGCTGGCGAGCGTGTCGACTACGACGACTTTGTGCTCGAAGGCGGTTCTATCGAGAGCGACGGACGCGGCACGGTGCTCACTACGAGCGTATGCCTTATGGCGCCCAACCGCAACCAGCCAATGTCGCAGGCAGAGGTGGAGCAGGTGTTGAAGGAGCGACTCTGTGCTCGCAAGATAGTATGGTTCGACCACGGACAGCTCATCGGCGATGACACCGACGGACATATCGACACCATCGTGCGCATTTGTCCTGACAATACGCTACTTTATGTGGGTTGCGACGACGAGAACGACCCGCAGTATGCCGACCTGCACGCTCTTGAGCAGCAACTGAAGGCTGCAACCGACGCCGACGGCAAGCCTTATCGCCTGCTGCGTCTGCCTATGCCCGACGCACTCTACGACGACGGCGACCGTCTGCCGGCTACCTACGCCAACTTCCTCATCATCAACGGCGCTGTCATCGTGCCTACTTACGCACAGGAGGAGAACGACGCTCGTGCTCTGGCGCTTGTGGCTGAGGCTTTCCCCGGCTACGACATCATCGGCATCGACTCGCGCACTATCGTTCGTCAGCACGGATCTATCCATTGCCTCACAATGCAGTATCCTGCCGAGTGTCAGTTGGCGAAATAAACGGTTTGCGCAATGGCTATAGTAGAAATTGATTCGCTTGACTTCCCCGGTGTCGAGCTTTTCTCGAGTCTCACGGAGAAGCAGCTGCGCCACAGCTACGAAAAGGGTAGTGGTGTGTTCATCGTGGAGAGTCCGAAAGTCATCGATCGTGCGTTGATTGAGGGCTACGAGCCCTTAGCTTTGCTTTGCGAGCAGCGTCATGTAGTGGGCGATGCGGCAGAGATAATCAGCCGATGTGGCGACATACCGGTCTATACAGGCAGTCGCGAACTGCTTGCCTCGCTTACCGGCTACGTGCTTACGCGCGGCGTGCTCTGTGCTATGCGTCGCCCTGCGGAGCTAAGCGTCGAGGAGGTGTGCCGCGATGCGCGCCGTGTGGTGGTCATCGACGGTGTTGTCGACGCCACCAATGTTGGAGCTATGTTCCGTTCGGCTGCCGCTCTTGGCATCGACGCCGTGCTTATGACGCGCACTTCCTGCGACCCGCTCAACCGCCGTGCGGTGAGGGTGTCGATGGGTGCGGTGTTCTCCATTCCTTGGACCTGGATAGACGGTCCGGTCAGCGACCTGAACCGATATGGTTTCCGCACAGCTGCGATGGCTCTCACCGACAATTCGGTGTCTATCGACGATGCTGTGCTGCTCGCCGAGCCTCGTCTTGCTATCGTCATGGGCAACGAGGGCGACGGACTGCCTGCCGCTACTATCGCTGCCGCCGACTATGTGGTGCGCATACCGATGGCGCGCGGCATCGACTCGCTCAATGTTGCCGCAGCTGCTGCCGTGGCTTTCTGGCAGTTGAGATGGGGCTTTTTAACCGAAAATGGCTAACTTTGCAACAAAATAAATACGTAGTAAGATTATGAAACACTTGAAAATAGGATATCTTCAGCAGCACAACGTGGCTGACGTGAAGACAAACATGCAGCGTCTTGCCGACGGCGTGCGCGACCTCGCAAAGCGTGGCGCCGAACTTGTTGTGCTGCAGGAACTGCACAACTCGCTCTACTTCTGTCAGGTGGAGGATGTAGACAACTTCGACCTTGCGGAGCCTATCCCTGGTCCGTCTACCGACTTCTACGGCGCATTGGCACGCGAGTGCAACGTGGTTATCGTCACATCGCTCTTCGAGCGCCGTGCTCCGGGTCTGTATCACAACACAGCTGTCGTCATGGAGCGCGACGGATCTATCGCCGGCAAGTATCGCAAGATGCACATTCCCGACGACCCTGCCTACTACGAGAAGTTCTACTTCACACCTGGCGACCTCGGCTTCCGCCCGATTCAGACCAGCGTAGGCAAGCTCGGCGTGCTCGTATGCTGGGACCAGTGGTATCCCGAGGCAGCGCGACTGATGGCTCTGCAGGGCGCCGAACTGCTCATCTATCCTACGGCTATCGGCTATGCTGCGTCTGACACCGAGGACGAGCAGCAGCGTCAGCGCGAGGCATGGACAACCGTGCAGCGCGGTCATGCCGTAGCCAACGGTCTCCCCGTAGTGTCGGTCAACCGCGTAGGCTTCGAACCCGACCCGAGCAAGCAGACTCCGGGCATCGAATTCTGGGGCTCGTCGATGGTTGTGGGTCCGCAGGGCGAGATGCTCTATCGTTCGGCTCCCGACGCTGAGGACAGCGTGATCGTGGAGGTTGACCTTGCGCACAGCGAGGACGTGCGCCGCTGGTGGCCCTTCCTGCGCGATCGCCGCATCGACATGTACGGCGAGATAACAAAGCGATTTATCGACTAATAATTCTCGATTGCCATTTTTATCTTCCATATCTTCCAGCTATGGGCGTCGTGCAATCGTAATGTGCTGGAAACCAAACGCAAACAAAAATAAAAATGGCTGGGAGATAGCTCGCAAAACGGGCGTATCTTCCAGCCATCTTCCAGCTTTTTCTCGATATCTACCAGCCAGAGGCTTTATTTTTCCATTTCTTTAAACTCATTATACACAGCCAGACCTTTTACTGTCAGGAGGTATTTCTGACGCGGATGGCGTGGGGAGTCGGGATATAACATACTAACATAGCCTTCATTGATTGCAGGATTCAAATAGAGGCTTATGAAACTTTTTCTCTCTTTAAGTTCTAAGACATTAAGCATTTCTTTTACAGACATTTCAACATCTCCAATTGCAATAATCAGCTTCATTATATACTGGTTGTTTGTATGCAAATAGTCGAGAACTTGTGGGGTACTTGTGGGGTCTTCGTCCTTTACTTGTGGGGTACTTGTGGGGTCAGCAAAGTTTGGCTGCACCTTCCAATCATCAGTAGCATTGATATGGAGATACCGGTTACGAAGATCCCATTTGTCGCCTAATATCAGATTACGAAAGAAATGTTCAAGATATATAGTTGTATAGTCTATACCCGTACGAGCATTTTTATAGTTTGCACGAACCAATGCGTTTCTGAAATACCAAGAGTGTTGAGCAAAGAGGTCGTTGTTCACTTTGAAGCCTATTGAACGGAGGTACAATATGGTAAAAACAGCTGTTGTTCGGGTGTTGCCCTCACTAAAAGGATGTATTTGCCATAGTCCTGACACAAAGCGTGTGATATGGCGTACCATTTCGTCCGATGTGATGCCTTTGTAACTGAACGCACGCTCCTGAGCTATGTCATAATCGAGCGCTCTTCTTAGATCCTCCCAGTTCAGATAATTCACCGTATCGCCGTCAAGTACCCATTCTCGTTTTGTTATGTCGTAATCGCGCAGTTTGCCGGCGTGCTTGAATACATCCTCAAATACACGCCTGTGTACGGATATGTATCCATTTGTGCTGAAGTCCAATGCTTTTGAAGACAGAATCTTTGTGATGTTGGCTGAAACTTTATCAGCCTCTTGCATATCATTCTCGCCAGCCTCGCGCAGAGTTTTCGACTGGTAATAACTCTTGATGAGTTTGCGTGCTTCGTCAATGTCTATTTCGCCCTCGATATGCCTGCAAGCAGTAGCTCTCAGATACTCTGAGGTCTGCAAACCATCTACGGCTTGCAGTCCTATAGCAGTCTGCCATATACTGGCTTTCTCTTTCTTGCTTGGTTCTCCTTGACGAATGTATTCGTCAAAGTTGAGATATAGTTGCTTGCTATTATTGTTCATAATCTAATTCTTTATATCATTTTGGGAGTGTTATACAGGATACAAATGTACATAATTCCGCTGAAAGTATAGTAAAGAAAGCGGGGAAAATGCGGAGGCTTCGTTACAATCGTAGCTTTATTTTATCGGCAGCTCTCTGCTATTTTTGTGTGTGAGATAAAGGTAGAACACTGCGACAATCAGTGGCACTATGGCAAGCTCCGTGGCGAGCTGAAAGATGCGCTGATAGTCGGCGATGGTGAGCATGAGGCTGGCTAATGCGCCAACGATGACGAACGGCGTGGCGATGAGCGTGCGCGCTATGGCGTGGCGCAAAGTGCTGTCGGGCATGTTGCGCGTGAAGCGCACCACCACCTGCTTCACCATGCTAAGAGCGAAGCCCAATGCGGCGTGACCCGCAGCCAGCGCTGCGGCTACGATGCTAAGTGGCGCTGCCGTGTTGTAGCTGAGGAAGAGCAGTGCGGCGCCCGGAACGGCGAGCAGCAGGGCTGAGGGCAGCAGCCAACGATGCAGTCCGTGGCGGCGTATGGCGTATATGCCGAGAATATAGCCGACGGTGATGGCGATGACGGCTGCTGTGCCTTGCGCGTAGGCGAACTCCTGCGGCGACATGCCCAGTCCGTCGTTGTGCGGCTTGGCTATGACGAAGAGTGGGGCGGTGAGGGCGAGCAGCGTTTCGGGCAGCAGGAAGAGCGGCAGAAACATCAGTGTGGCGATGTCGTCCTTGCGCTGCAGCATACGGCGCATAGTCTCTCTGAACTCGCCGCGATGCAGACCCATCGTAGGCTTCGGCTTGGCGTAGCCGTGTGGTCCGCCTGGCAGGAAGAGAGCGTGCCAGAGCCATAGAAACAGTTCCACGCCTGCCATCACGTAGAACACAAAGCTCCACGAGTAGCGTATGTTGCGTGTCACTACTTCCATATTGCCGCCCACCATCGACATTACTCCGCAGCCGAAGAGGAGGGCCATAGTCAAAAATCCGCAGGATTTTTGACTATGGAATGTTGTTGTGTTGTTGTGTTGAGGTGTTGAGATTTGAGGTGTTGAGACTTGAGGTGTTGAGGTGTTGAGATGTTGAGATGTTGATGTTGTGGTGTTGAGGTGTTGAGATGTTGATGTTGAGGTGTTGAGGTGTTGAGATGTTGATGTTGAGGTGTTGAGGTGTTGAGATGTTGTGCTTGGTTGGTGCACTTGAGACAAGTGCACCCCCTGGGGCGTGTCGACATAGAAGCGGTGCAGGGCGATGTTGTAGAACAGAGCCGAGCAGACGAAGAACGGCATGAAGCATGCCGTGCCCAGCAGCCAGTAGCTCGTATGGAGCGTGAAGGCTACGGCGGCGAGTGAGAGAGCGGAGATGAACTGTGTGGAGAGAATCCATACCTTTGTGGTGCCCCAGAAGTGGGTGACTATCATCTCGAACAGCGGGCGCAGCAGCACGGGCAGACATAGCAAGGCGATGGCAAGCGCTGTGTCGGGGGTGTCAAGTCCCATGCGGCGCAGCATCACCATCGTCAGAACAAGCACAGACACAGCCAATCCGTCACCGAACATCAGCGACGGAAACCACAGGCAGCGGGTCTTTGCACCTCTGCGGTGTGTGCGGTAGGTTGTTTTCTTTTGCTTGTCTGTCATTATTTTTTCTTTCCGAACTCGGGGTCAATCTTCAGGAACGCCGTCACAAGGAACGTGATCAGGCAGCACGCCATCACGAAGATGAAGAACATCTTGTAGCCCATGATGTCCTTAACGTATCCCGACACCATGCCCGGCAGCATCAGTCCGAGGTAGGAGATGCCGGTGCATATAGAATAATGTGAGGTGCGGAACTTGCCCTGACTGTAGTAAAGCATGTAGAGCGTCAATACGGTGAAGCCCAAGCCATAGCCGAACTGCTCCACGAAGAGGCACGACGATACGACCCATAGATTAGAGTCGAGCGTGTAGCTGAGGTATATGTACACTACGTCGGGCAGTGTGATGGCACATACGAGCGGCCACAGCCAGCGCTTCATGCCGTCGCGACTGACGAGCACGCCGCCGAGTATTCCGCCCAAGAGCAGTCCGATGAGTCCTACCGTGCCCTGCGCCAGTCCGTACTCCTCGGGTGTCAGAGCCATTCCGCCTTCAGCTGTAGGTCGCATGAGGAACGTCTTTGTCATCGTGTTCAGCAGAGCTTCCGGAAAGCGGTAGAACAGCAGGAATAGCATCACGAACACCGTCTCCTTTGTGCCGAACTTGCAGAAGAACGTTGCGAGCATCGTTTTCAGTTCGCTTGCCACCTCTCCAACGCTCTTCTCCGAACTGACATCATCGGCAGGACGCGGCATCATCTTGCAGTGGTAGAGCCAGATGCCGATGAAGAGCGCCGCGAGCGCGTAGAAGATAAGCGTCCAGGTGTAGACCACTGGCATCTGCAACTGATGTTCAAGGAAGCCGGCGAGCGACACGAGTGCGCCGTTCACGAAGATGACGGCGAGTCGATAGAACGTATTGCGCAGTCCGACGTACTTCGCCTGATTGTGCTCGTCAAGCTCTATCATGTAGAAGCCGTCGGCAGAGATGTCGTGCGTGGCACTGGCGAACGCCATAGCGAAGAGGAAGAACATCGTGCCCTGAAACCAGAACGACGTAGGCAGCGTGAAAGCGATGCCAGCCAGCGCACTGCCCATGAGCAGCTGCATCGTGAGCATCCACCAGCGTTTTGTCTTCAGCAGGTCGATGAACGGACTCCATAGCGGCTTCACCACCCAAGGCAGAGCCAGCCAGCCCGTGTAGAGTCCTACCTCAGCATCGCTCAGTCCCATCTGCATCAGCATGACTACCGACAGGGCTGTAACGACAACGTTTGGCAGGCCTTCTGCGAAATATAGTGTGGGGATCCATGCCCACGGATTGGTCTTTTTCAATTATTAATTTTTAATTTTTAATTATTAATTATTGCCAAAGGCAATTTTGAGTTTTGAGTTATGAAATGTTGTTTTGTTGAGGTGTTGTTATGTTGAGATATGTACTAATGTCACCATCTCAACACCACACCACCTCAACATCCTTTCACCACTTCACCATTACTTATATATCCTCTTTATCTCCGCTCCGCGATAGTAGTGCAGCAGGATTTGGTCGTAGTTATAGCCCTTGGCGCCCATTACTGCAGCACCAATCTGGCAGAGTCCCACGCCGTGTCCCCATCCTGCACCCGTGAGTCGGAATGTTTGCGGCACGCCGTCCTTTACGTTCTCCTTGTCAACCACGAACGCGCTGCTGTAGAGATGTGTATCGCTCAGTGTACGGCGTATCTCCAGTTCCTTACCGATAGTGAAGGTGCGCTCCGAGCCCACAATCTTCAAGCGGCAGATGCGTCCGCTGCTGCCACGCTCCACCGGCACGAGGTCGAGAATGTCGCCGAACTCCATCTTCAGACGCTCTGTGATGAGGCTCTTCAGCTCGTCCTGCGTGTATGTGACGTGCCAGCGATAGAAGTCGGTCGTCTCCTGGTCGTAGTCGTTGAGCACTTCCGAGAGTATCTTCTTGTCGTTGGTGTTGCAGAACGACTCCGGCGCCGTGCGAATCCAGCGTTCGGCGTTTTCCTCTACGGTCAGGTCGGGCAGTTCTGCGGCTGCTGCGTTGTTGCATCCGCAAGAGCTTGCGTCAGCCACGTCGCGTATCGCCGCAAGATACGGTTTCTTCACGTTCTCCCAGCAATACTGGAACTCCTCCGTCGCGCCGCCGCAGCACTTGCTGAAGCGTGCGTCGCATATCTCGTCGTTGTCCATCAGTATCTGTCCGCGTGTGGCAAGCACAGCCTGCGCCACCTTCGGACTCGTGGCCTTGGTGATGCCCTGATAACGCTGACAATGGTCGTCAGCGCAGACATCGAAGATGGTGTGATCCTCACGGTCATACCACTTCACCAGCTCGTCGTCCTTGCGGATGAACGAGAAGAAGCCGTTCTGACCTGCGCTGGTCTGATGTTCGCGTCGCTGTTCTATCTGAGATAGAAGCCAAGAGCGCGATATTACGGCGTGAGCCTTGAGCAGTTCGAGGCTTGACGTTGCGCTCATCTCGCTCGAAATGACGCTCTCCAGATACTGCTCCACGGGCAGCTCGTTGATGGCGCATATCTTGTCCGACTCCACTACAAAGTGCAGGGTGCCGAGGAAGGTTTGTGTCTCCTTGCGTTCCCAATGGAAATTCACTCCGATGGTTACGTCGAAGAGCGAGAATGAAGCCTTATCGCCCTTCGGCGAGAAGCACAGTTCGCGGTATTGGTTGCCGTTCCAGAGAATTCCGCCCTCGGAGAATTCCACTGTCTGCCTGCCGGTTATCGTCTCGCCCTTGGCGGAGTATTCGCCGTTGAGCGAGAATTCTATCTTCTCTCCGCT
>ERZ870052.604-NODE-604-length-13842-cov-4.810607_pt1 | contig 13842 bp, 10 predicted proteins | sample MGYA00520889_ERZ870052 | MGnify/ENA primary metagenome ERZ870052 (study PRJEB32232, sample SAMN07284988) | human gut metagenome | biome: human-associated habitat; material: feces | host: Homo sapiens | place: Tanzania | collected 2014-08-14 ...
CGCCGTCAACGCCGCGGTAGCGGCAATGCTCTAAATAGCTGGAGTGGCCGTGGCCAATGTTGTGATTGATAAAGGTGATATCATAGCCTCTGCCCTCGGCGTGGCGTTTGAAGCTGTCCAGAACAGCCGCGAAGAATTCATGCGTCAGACCGCTTTGCGCTTCGTCCACGAAAAGGACGCCCAGATTATAGGTGCGGTTCGTTTTCAGGGCTCGCGCTGCGGAGTTTGGCATGTAGCCGATTTGCCTTGCAGCCTCGCGTACCTTTTCTTTGGTAGCCTGACTGATATCGTTGTGACCGTTCAGCGCCTTGCTCACGGTAGCCACCGAGACCCCGCATGCCTTTGCGATGTCTTTGATGGATGCCATGGTATCGCCTCCTTGCATCTTCCTTAATCGTTTTCGCATCTTCACTATACAACATGTCAACCATAAAATCAATGCCTTTTTGGCATTCTTTGTGCATTTCGATTCATTTTGGCGATTTGCAAAAAGCCAAAGCACCTGTTTTGGTTATTTCGTTTGGAGTTTCGCTGAAAAACGGACATAATTTGCGCCTCGGCTTGCCTTTTTCGCGCCTTTCGGCCCGGTGATCCGGACCCGAATTTGCTTTTTAGGGTGCCACAGCCGGAAAATGCCCTACTATAAAATAGGTAGCGCTTGATTTTCGTGCCAATTTTCGGTTTGCAAAATTGTGAAACTTGCCAAATCATCGTCAAATTCAGCCGCAGCCCTTGCAATTATCCGAAAAACGCGGTATTGTAAAGGTAATAACTTAATCGTTTTCGACTAGAACTTACGATTTTATCTGCTTTCCATAAGTAAGGAGAGGGTCTCTATGAAGTTCGGTCATTTTTCCGATACCGCACGTGAATATGTCATCACCACGCCGCGCACGCCGCTGCCGTGGATCAACTATCTGGGCAGCGAGGCATTCTTCAGCCTTGTTTCCCACACGGCGGGCGGGTACAGCTTTTACAAGGATGCCAAGCTGCGGCGTATCACCCGCTACCGCTACAATAACGTACCAGCGGACTCTAACGGTCGGTATTACTATATTAAGGACGGCGACGCTGTCTGGAATCCCGGCTGGCAGCCCACCCAGACCGAGTTGGACGGCTATGAGTGCCGCCACGGCCTTGGGTACAGCATCATCACCGGCAAAAAAGGCGGTCTGGCCGCGCGCCTGGAACTGTTTGTGCCGGTAGGCGACACCTGCGAGATCGATCGTCTGGTGCTGACCAACGAGGGTGATGTACCGAAATCGTTTACTGTATTCAGCTATGTAGAGTTCTGTTTGTGGAACGCCGTGGATGATTCCACCAACTTCCAGCGCAACTTCTCCACCGGCGAGGTCGAGGTCGAGGGCAGCACGATTTACCACAAGACCGAGTACCGCGAGCGCCGCGACCACTACGCTTTTTTCACTGTCAACGCGCCAGTAGATGGCTTTGACACCAGCCGGGATGCCTTTTTGGGCGGCTGGCGCAGCAACGCCAACCCCGAAGTCGTGGAAAAAGGTGCCTGCACCAACTCGGTGGCGCATGGCTGGGCACCCGTTGGCGTGCATCAAATCAATATCACCTTGCAGCCCGGCGAGCGCCGCAGCCTGATTTTTATGCTGGGCTACATTGAAAACCCCGAAGCAGAAAAGTGGGCGGCCCCCGGCGTCATAAACAAGACCCGCGCTCACGAGTTGATGGCCCGCTACGCCACGGATGCGCAGGTAGATGCGGCGCTTGCCAGACTGCACGACCACTGGAACAACCTGCTGTCCACTTACTCGGTCAAAAGCAGCGACGAAAAGCTAGACCGCATGGTCAATATCTGGAACCAGTACCAGTGTATGGTCACCTTCAATATGAGCCGCTCGGCCAGCTATTACGAGAGCGGTACGGGCCGCGGTATGGGCTTCCGTGACAGCTGCCAGGACCTTTTGGGCTTTGTGCATCTGATCCCCGCCCGCGCACGGGAGCGCATTCTCGACATTGCCGCCACCCAGTTCCCCGATGGCAGCGCCTACCATCAATACCAGCCGCTGACGAAAAAGGGCAACATGGACATCGGCTCCGGCTTTAACGATGACCCGCTGTGGCTGATTGCCGCCGTGTACGCCTATTTGGGCGAGACAGGCGACTACTCCATTTTGGACGAATCGGTGGACTTTGATAACGATCACAGTCTTGCACAGCCGCTGCTGGAGCATCTGCGCCGCAGCTTTGGCTACCTGCGCACCCACAAGGGCCCGCATGGTCTGCCGCTGATTGGGCGTGCCGACTGGAACGACTGCCTGAACCTGAACTGCTTCAGCAAGGAGCCGGGCGAGAGCTTCCAGACCATCGGTCCCAGCGAAGGACCCGTTGCCGAGAGCGTCTTTATTGCCGGTATGTATGTTAAGTACGGCAACCAGTTTGCCGAAATTCTTGACAGCACCGGCCACACCGACGAAGCTGCCGCCGTGCGCGAGGAGACCGCCGCGATGGAGCACGCCGCCCTGACCGCCGGTTGGGACGGCAAGTGGTTCCGCCGCGCCTACGATGCCTTTGGCCATGTGATCGGCGGCGAAGAATGCGACGAGGGCAAGATCTTCATTGAGCCGCAGGGCATGTGCGTCATGGCGGGCATCGGCGTAAAAACCGGCGAAGCCGTGACGGCTTTGCAGAGTGTAAAAGAAAAGCTGGACACGAAGTACGGCATTGTACTGCTGCAGCCCGCCTACACGAAGTATCACCTTGAGCTGGGCGAGATTTCCAGCTATCCCCCGGGATACAAGGAGAACGCCGGTATCTTCTGCCACAACAACCCGTGGGTCAGCTGTGCCGAGACTGTAGTCGGCCACGGTGACCGCGCGTTTGAGATCTACAAAAAGACCTGTCCGGCCTACATTGAGGACATCAGCGAGATCCACCGCACCGAGCCGTATGTCTACAGCCAGATGGTGGCCGGCTGCGACGCCGCCACCTTCGGCGAAGCGAAGAACAGCTGGCTGACCGGCACCGCCGCCTGGACGTTTGTGGATGTGAGCCAGTATATCCTGGGCATCCAGCCCACGCTGGCCGGGCTGAAGATCGACCCCTGCATCCCGCACGAGATGGACGGCTTCACCCTGCGCCGTGTCTGGCGCGGGGCAACCTATGAAATTGTTGTGGAAAATCCTGACCATCTGGAAAAGGGCGTCAAAACCATGACTGTGGACGGCAAGCCTGTAAGCGGCAGCATCCTCACCCCTGTTCCCGCCGGATCAACCGTACAAGTCAGAGTCATCATGGGCTGACCGCCCGCCTGAATCGAGTGGGAGGCTCTCCAAAGTAAAGGACCGACCTCCGCCCCGCGGCAAACCCTTCTTCGTTTTTGCAAATCACACCATTCTCCGTTATCCCGGATGTACCCTCCCCGCCTGTTCAAGCGCACCATGAGAGAAACGCCGTCCCACTACGCCCGGAAGAAAGCCGTCGAGGCCTAAGAGACGAACCAGCTAAAAAGGAAAATTTTGCAGCGGCTCTCATCCGACCTCCTTGCAATGCTCTGCAGCATGGTATTATAATTTGTATAAAATCGGCAAGCTGCGTGCTGCACCAGCAGGAGGGCATTTTATGATTTTACAAACAGGCTTCCGCACCGATATACCCGGCTTTTACAGCACGTGGTTTGCGAACCGCCTGCGTGCAGGGTTTGTGCTGGTGCGCAACCCTTATGATCCGCAGTCCGTCACACGGTATGCCATCAACCCGGATGTGGTGGACCTGATCGGCTTTTGCACCAAAAATCCTGCACCGATGCTCCCCCGCATGGCGCTGCTGCGCCCCTATGGGCAGTACTGGTTTGTCACGATCACACCCTACGGGCCGGAGATCGAGCCGCATGTACCGCCGAAGGCGCAGGTCCTGCAGGACTTTATCGCCCTGTCAAAAATTGTCGGCCCCGATTGTATCGCATGGCGGTATGACCCCATTTTTCTTTCCGACACCTACACCGCTGCGCGGCACATCGCTGAATTCGAGCAGATGGCGGCTGTGCTTTCCGGCTATACCAGGACCTGTGTGATCAGCTTTATCGACCTTTACGAGAAGGTACGACGGAATTTTCCGCAGGTGAAAAGCGTCCCACTCGCTGAGCGCGAAACACTGGGAAAGGCTTTTATCAAGATCGGCAAAAAATACGGCATGATGATACGCCCCTGCGCCGAAGGCACCGCGCTGGCCCGCTATGGTGCCGATTGCAGCGGCTGCATGACGCAAAGAACCTTTGAAACCGCGCTGCACCGTCCCCTGCGGCTGCCCCCACAAAAGCCTGCCCGCAAGGAGTGTGCCTGCTGCCTTACGGCAGATATCGGTGCCTACAATACCTGCGGTCACGGCTGCCTATACTGCTACGCCAACGCCAGCCGTGTGACTGTAGCGCAGAATATGCGTATGCACGATCCCGCCTCGCCCTTTTTGGTCGGGCACAGCCAGCCGGGCGATGTGATCCACGAGGCAAAGCAGGAAAGCTGGCTGGTCGATCAGATCAGTATGGCTGAGCTCCTCTAGCAGCGGTGAAAGTGGCTGCCGACCGCTTTCACCGCTGCAACAACAAAAGCTTGCAAGATAAGGCTAAAATGCCTGTACTTGCAAGCTTTTTTGTTTTCATTTGCAAAAATACGGGGCGAGCGATTCCTGTTGCTGTATCGTGCAAATTGAACTTCCATACAGCCGCACACAGCAAAAAGGCTGCGCTTCCTGCGCAGCCTCTCAGCAAACGGCCTTATTCGGCGTATTGTTTGACAGCCCCAGCCTTCTGCAGGGCCGCCATCACAGCGGGGATCAGAATCAGCTGCACGATAATGCCCGGCACGGCATTGAGCAGTGCGCCTGCCAAGAATGCCTGAGCGGTAAACGCCTTGCCGCCCAAGCCCAGCAGCACGACCTCAGCCACGCCCCAGACAAGCCGCCCTGCTACCATAGCGGTAAGCAGCGCTGCATACACCCCTGCCACGCCCTTTTGCGCCATACGGCGGTATACCAGCCCGATAACCAGGCCGTAGGTCAGCAGCTCAAAGGCCATCGCAATAGCCACCGGATACATCGGGGGCATCCCGAACAGGACCGAACGCAGCAGCGGCGCAACAAAGCCCACCGCGGCACCGTACTGCCAACCGCAGACAAGGCCGCACAAAAGCACCGGAATATGCATCGGGAGCAGCATGCTGCCGATTTGCGGAATCTGGCCCGTCAGCATGGGCAGCACAAGGCACAGCGCCAAAAACAGCGCCGCATAAGCCAATTTTTTGGTATTCTGGTTTTTCACAACATATCACCCTTATCAAAAAGTTTGAACCGCGCACCCTTCTGGGCACTGCCTTCCTGGCTTTTTCATAAGGGCATTCCTGCATTCTTCAAGCCTGCTATAGCGGGAACCATGCAGTTATGCCATAGGTTCGCTTACTATATTACACAAAAATCTCCGCCGTGTCCAGTACAAAATTGCAGCGCGCGGCTGGATCATGGGCAGCAAAATACCCTTCCTCCAGCGGGATCCACCGCTGCACAAAATTTGCGTAGCGTATGCCCTCTCTCGCCCGCAGGCGCGCAGCCTGCACATCGGGCGGGCAGGTAACAAACACACGCACCGCAAATTCAGTCTGCAGCGCCGGATGCAGGCTGTAGCTGCCCTCCAGAATCGTCAGCGGCGCGGCAGCATACAGCTTAGACGGCAGAAAGGCTCCCGCCGCGCAGCTGTATGCCGTATAGAGCGCCGTTTCGCCGCGCAAAAGCGGCTGCAGAACCTCATTTCGCAGCCGAGTAAAATCCATGTTCGCGCCGGGCTGCTCCTGCCAGGTCGCGCAGCGCGCAGCAAGCGGCAGATAGAAATCATCGGTATGCACTACCCGGCAGCCAAGCTGCCCTGCCAGAAATTCCGCCAGTGTAGACTTGCCGCTGCCGCAGCGCCCGTCAATGGCCAGCAGCGCCGGGCCGTTTTCTGCAACCAGCTGTGCGGCCTGCAGGATCGGGGCTGCGGCTGTTGCCAGCGGCGTCATGCGTCCAGCGCACGCAGCGTAAGTGCTACGGCATTTTGCAGATACTCGTCAAGGCGGCAATCCTGCGTGCCCGCCACAAAGATCCCGCAGCCAGACGCAGGGATCAAAACCTTGGCTGCCTCACTGCCGGAAATCGCCACTGACATTTTGGGAGAAACCTCGCCCATGATGCCATTGGCCATCAAGATACCGATGGGTCCAAGGATAACATCGGCTCTGGCGGCGTTGTACACCACCGCATTTTCCCCGGTGGCACCGCGCACTGCACCCGCCTTCAGCATGGTACTGGTTGCCAGCACATTCGTGCCCACTGCCAGAAGCTCGCAATCCGCAGGCAGTTTAGGCAGCAGCAGCTTTGCAAGCTGTGCGCCCATGCCGCCGCCCTGCCCATCAATGATCAAAATTCGTTTCATACCTTACATCCCCTGTCGCTATATGCCCTGCCGCTGCAGCGGCTTACTTATGTCTATTATTTTACACCCCCGGAGTACGGCATCGCAAGTGGCAAAATGAAAAGGGCTTTTGATTCCTTGTAAAAATTCATCGTGCTCCATTTTCCGTCAATTCCTGTTGCTGTAACTGTATTTTTGGTTTTTTGTTGCCTTCGCTAAGAGATCCCTTGACTGCCAAGGCGACTGCTCTCGCTGCTATAGCATATCGAAACTTTCCCAACTGCTGTATGCCTTTATAGCAGACGCAAACCCAATCCTGCTGTCAGTCCCCTCCCCTGCCCTCTTGAGATTGCCCTTACCTTATTTGATGGTATTTGCTTTATGTTGTTTTCCTTCCTTCTGCACTTGCCGTATAATCTACGGGACGGTAATCCGGCTTTCTACCTATTGCAAGGTTCATTCTCAAATTCAGCCTATTTCGTGTTGCGAAGGCTTCCATTCCTACCTAAAAGAGAGGTTTCTACACTTTAACAATCGGATAATTTCCGTTTTGGGAACAGATTGTATGGACCAATTTGTATATTTTTCACATATTATCCTATTCGTACATTAAATTGTATCTTATACAGCCACTCCCCTACCCTTTTTATCCACCTTATGTAAGTATATCAAGCCCGCAGCCCCTGAATTTGTTTTATAAACCAGTTTCCAGAGAACCCTATTGCATTTTTGCCGTTTCGATTTGTGACCGTCTTTTCTGCTTCAATATTACACTGGATTACTGCCGAAAAAGTTGATATGCCCGTCAAAAAGAGGTTTTCTCATCAAGAATTCGGGAAGTCCCGTGAAAGGAGAGATTTCTACATCGCATTACCGAAAAAATATTTACTCTGCATTATGCTATACTTTGCACCACCATTGATCTCTCTGGATCATCTTCGCATTACGCTGTGTACATATTGTATAAATTATAATAATATTTCCTTATTGTATTTCATCTGCAACGATTTTTTCCATTTCTATTATCTTCTCTCCCAGCTTCTTTGGTTTTTTAAGTGCTATTTTGTTCTCTATATCTATATATTGTGGTTTTACATCCTTTTATCACTACGCTGCTTTGGTAGTGCCTTTCTGTACATGGCTGTGTTTTTTCCTCTTTTCTTTCGCTCTTTTGATGTAGAAACCTCTTTTTAGTGCAGATAATTCCTTTTTCGGAGCCCGGTTATACATCGGTATATCGCCTATTATTCTATTTAAAAATCTTACGCTGTTTATGTGTAGCAACCTCTTGGTTCGCTACTATTCCCTTTCCTGTCTCTGCCTATATAGGCTCGCTTTGCGCAAGAACAAGTATGTTAGCTGATCCACAACACCAATATATAGTGTTTTTGAAGCAGTTTCTAAAAGGAGGTTTCTACACCGGAAAAAAGAGGACACCTCCTGCCGCAGAGATCACCCGCAGCATCAGAAGGAGGTTTCTACACTCGCGAAAGGGGAAATTCTTGTTTCACTCTCCCCTGCCGCTATGCATACTACCCTAATTCATGCGCCTGCGTTTTCCATTGCTTGCGCAAAGAGAGGTTTCTACACCGGAAAAACCAGCTATAGCACTCTCCACCCATGTTTGCACGGCAATGCTCTCCCTCTATCGCAAAAGCGAGATTTCCACCCTGCACAATTTGTAACCGCAACAGGCAGTATACAGAAAAAGCTTTGAAAACAGAGATTCTTCCACGGCAAAAAAGAGGTTTCTACATGCTTATTTTGGCTGATTGGGCTGTAGCAATCTCTTTCTACATCCTTTTAAACCTCTTGCATCCGGTGTAGAAATCTCTTTCGGCAAGTGTTTTTTTCTCTGCGCTGGCATGTGGAAACCTCTCTTTCTACATATTATAATAAATAAGTAAAAAGTAAGATATAAAATAAATAATTGTAAAAGAGAAAAAACAAAATTTAAAAATAGAAAAGCTCCAAACATTTTACGTTGACAGTCGGCAAATAGTATAGTAATATTATCAGTATAATGATATTTGTGTACCTATTTGTATTGTAACATCTAACGAAAGGAATATATAGCTGTATATCGTAATTATTTTAAGCCCCGCCTTGTACAGCTATAAGTAATGAATATGAACAAAACGAATTCGTCCATTGATGAAAACGAGGAATCTTTAGTTGGAGAGGTCCTTTCTGATGATGAGGTCCGCGAGAAAAAGCAAGCGATTGCGAAATGGCAGCACTCCCCTGTTGGCTTTGGCTCTTACATTACCAAAAGTAATGACCTGATCCAGCGGACGAAGTACTCTCTGCCCAGAAATGAGCAAAAGGTTCTCTTTATGCTCATGTCTAAAATCGACCAGAAAAATGATAAGGATGCATCCAAATATTATTCGATCACTTTCAACGATTTTGCCAAGTTGACCGGAGTGCGCACGGTGGATACAACTTATGCGCTGAATCTGAAGGAAACTATAGAAAATTTGGAAAATCGTACCTTCTGGGTCAAGAAAGAACCCGGCAGTAAGGTGTACCGCTCCATTTCCTGGCTGCAAAAAGGTTCGGAGGTCGATTTCGACAAGAAAGAGATTCGCCTGCGCTTTAACCAGGACATCTGGAAGGATATTGCGCAGCTTACCAGCAACTATACCTCTTACAGCATCGAATATCTGCTGATGATGAAAAGCACCTACTCTATGCGCGTTTATGAAATCATACTCTCCTATGACAATGGAAACAGAGACTATGGCTATACGAACGGTCTTGTATTCCAGCCGGTAAATGGTGAGATCCTGAATAAATTCTCCGCAAAGCGCGACGAGCTGACCGGCTATAAGTATAAAAAATTCAATATTGATGAGTTTAAAGGCCTGCTTTCTGCACCCACAGAGGCAGAGAGAGAGTCCACAAAGAGCAAAAAGAAAAAGGATCCGGCATCTGCCGACAAGAAAAAGTTTGACCGGGAAAAACCGCTGTCTGAAAAGTACAAGACTTTTACGGAGTTTGAAAAGAATGTTTTAAAGACCGTTAAAAAAGAGATCAATGAGATGACGGATCTTTGGTTTGACTATGCCCCGGCACGCAAGCGCGGTGTTCGCAAATATGAATACCTGTATATTTTCATCAAATACAAGACCAAAGCGGAAATGAGGGATGTCCGCTCCTATCATGATAGAAATACGCACGATGACGAAATTGTAAGGGATTCCAGAAAGAAGAAAACCCAGAGTGCGGAAAATGCAGCCCGGCATATTGCAGAGCCATTTGGCACAGATATTTTGGGAATGAAGTATAGAAAAGCAACTACGGAGATCAGAAACAAAGCAGACTATGCTTCGTATGAGGATAAGCTGACGGACAACGAGAAAAATATCTGCAATGATATTTTCACATACACGGCTAAGATCCTGACAAATACCAACAAGCGTGACCAGGCGGAGGAAACGCTGGATTCTTTAAACCGTATCATCCACGACAATGCCGGGCTGAAAACATGGGCCCTGGGACTGTGTGTAAAATTTACGGAACTGTTTGAAAAAACAACCGAAAGAAAGTCTGCACAGTATTATCGCACGGTTGTTTATAACGATACGATTGAAAACAGTGCTTTGATCATCGCGGCCGGCAAGCAGAAGCTCGCATCGTTGGATCCGGCGGGAGTGTTTAAGTTTGATATGTCTGTCTTTGAGGATGTATAAGTATTATTTGGCAGCAGCCTGCAACTTGCAGGCTGCTGCTTTTTGCTGTAAAGAAAAAGCAAAAATTATAAGTGGCAAATAAATACAAACAGAGAACAGCAACAAGAATTGAAGGATATGCTGACGCCGCTTTGTGCTGTGAAGCATGGTGTGGGTATGTATAGAAATAGCCTATACGAATGCAGACATATTAAAGAATAGCAACAAGAATTGATGGACTTGAAATACCGTTATGGCAGGGTGATACCCGGAAAAGAGAATTGACTTTACTTATATCTATGTTATAATTAAAATCACAATAAGCAGAAAAAGGTGGCTGCAACTACTTCTGTGGTGAGGTATAGGCTTCAACATATTCAGCCACTGAAGTATGATAAAATCGTACAACCGGAAATGGCAAAAAGACATGGAAAATCGATTACAAGAGAATTACAGAACGATAATTCACAGCAACAAGAATTGACAGACACATCCACAAATAACAGTCTTTACAGAAATGAGGAATTGCTCAATGTCTGCAAAAATTATTACAATTGCCATTGAAAAGGGAGGCACGGGTAAAACCGTAACAGCCTCCAATCTTGCCTATCTGATGGGCGATGAGGGAAAAAAGGTTCTTTGCGTGGATACTGATCCGCAGGGAAATCTCACCAAAGCACTCAGCGGCGGCTTGAGCATCACAAGTGATGAATTCTACGGCAAGGCGCTCTATAATCTTTTCGACGGGTTCCTGTATCATAGCAAGACGCGAGATTTTATTGTGGAAACGCAGTATGAAAATGTGGATATGATCCCGTGTGATGCGCAGACGCCGCGAATCAATAAGCGCATTGAGCTGCTGATTGGCGATGCAGAGCGCCTGAAGGATGGAGATCCGAGGAAGGTTTCCGGGATGGGGGATTTTCTGTACTATTTCCTCAATCAGGTGCGTGATGAGTACGATTACATTCTTATTGACACACAGCCTACGCGGGATAGCCTGTTGCTTTCCAATGCAATCTATGCGGCGGATTATATCCTGATTCCAGCCGGCTGTGAGGATAACTCCGAAGAATCGGCATTTCGCCTTTATTACGAATGTAATAAGATGAAGCAAAGCTCCACTTCCCACCTGATGGGTGCCGGTGTGTTGTTGGTGAATGTAGACAAAAATGCAGCAACAGACAAGAAGATTCAGGAGCATTTTAAGGAAGAACTCGGCACATCGCTGTTTAGCGTTGCAATTCCCGCCAGCAAGACGGTGAAAACATCCATTTCCCGCTTTTTGCCTGTGTGCTATATGGCAAAAACGCAGCCTGTTGCAAAAGCCTATGTGAAAGCCTACGAAGAGTTGAAAAAGCGTCTGGAGGTGAAATGATATGGGAATGAAAAGCCCCGCTAAAAAGAAGGAAATCGTAAAACGTTCCCGCCCGACGGATGCAGAGCTTGGCAAAATTGATTCCAATAACGGCGATGCAGGGAAAATTATCAGTGATCTGACCGCAGGGCATAAAAGCATTGAATACGAATCACGGGATATTGCACTGTACGATATTCGCGTAAACGCGGACAACGAAATCTTCCGGCAGGCAGATACCCAAGAGGATATTGTGCAGTTGGCGGAGGATATTCAGCGCAACGGACTGATGCATAATCTGGTGGTGTTTCCGCAGGAAGAAAATGGAAAAACGGTGTATGTCCTTCTCTCCGGTGAGCGCCGCTACCACGCTATGGAGTACCTCGAAAAGAGAGGAGACGCCACCTGGAACACCATCAAAAACTGCAATGTGATCACAACCAGTCTTACGGAAAATGAAAAAAAGGTGCTTTTATACAGTGCGAACCTGCAGGTTCGCGGCGGCTTTGCGGATGAACAGATCCGCCGCAAGGCCGTTGCAGAATTTGTGGTCTGCCTTCAGAACGAGCCGTTCAATATGACGGAAAAGGACGCTAAAAAGGCAATTAAGGAAGTGAGTGCAACCACAGCCAAGCAGATCGACCGTGATTTCCGCATTGAGGAAAAGCTGGACAAAGAGCTGCTTCGCCTTTTGGATAATAAGTTCCTGACCCGCATGGAGTGTGAAAGCTATATCACGCTGGAGCCGGACGTGCAGCATAAAATTGCGCAGTGCTATCTGTTGCTGAGCACGGTTGATGTGAGCAACTGTGACACCGATGCCCGGGAGCGTCTGCTGCAGGAATGCAACAGCATACATTATGATTTTATCCGGGCTATTGACAGAGCCAGAAAAACCAACGAGCCGGATGAGCGGGACGAGCGCCTGGAGACCGCATTTGCAGAGTGTGAAAACGCGATCCGTCTGCTGCAGAACAGGGTAGGAGAGTACCGTGCCGCCGTCAGCCGGCATGATACGGAGAAGGCCGAGGAAATCGCAAAGGATGTGGCCAGGGATCAGGAGGCAAAGCGCGTCGAGAAGAAGGAGCAAAAGAGCGAGTCCGAAAGCGCGACCTTTGTGGAAAAGACGATCCAGCCTGTTGCCAATAAGATCTTTAAGAAAATGAGTTCAACCAGCTATAAGCGCGGCGTCAGAAAGATGTCTCAGGAGCGCCGTGATAATGATGTTGCGATTCTGAATGAACTGATCGAGCAGGCGCAAAGTCTCCGGGATTTGATTGAAGCCGCAAAGTAAGGCAGGGTAGACACTGTCCCGGCAACCAAAGGGTGATGCGAATGAAAGAAGAAAAAGTCAAGGTCAACCTTCGGGTAGGGCTCCTGATTCGGGAGACGCTTGTGGATGAGGCTGCTGTGGAGGATATCCGCGTAGGCACTCTGGCCAATCGGCTGCTCCAGTCCGAGTTGGATAAGGTCATGAAGGTCGGTGCTGACAACTGCCTGATCATGAACAGCAGGGAATATCTGGCCAGCGAAGCAGAAATCGAGCAGAACAGGGCGGCCTACTATCTGTTTCCGGAAACAAAGGTTGTCAGCCGGTTTATTGCTACGCAGTTGGATGACAAAATCTATCCACAAATATCATTTTACTTTTTGAAAGAGCAGATGGATGCGGCTGTGGCGCTCTATGAGGAGAACTGCTTCCTCCAATCCATCGCCGATGCTCTTAATTTGAATCCTATACCAGCTGATGAAAGCCCATGAGAAAGGGCTGAGCCGAGGTTCTGTTCCTCCTTTTATGGGAATGAAGCGGAGTGAACGCAGCAACAATATGCCTGCTTGATAGTAAGAGAATAAGCTAATACAATAACTGCTCGCATAAACCACAGACAGCACCCAAGATGATTCGAGGGTGCGTCTGCGGCTTATGCGGGCCTTTTTATTTTGTGATTTTAATACGGATGGATGTTAAATTCCAAGGCTGACAAGAGTGGCCTTTAACTCCCTCGCCGTGCGGATAATGATTTCCTGCTCAGTTTCGTTGCAGTCCAATAACAGACGATGCAATTCGGTGTTGGAAGTTGAAACGGAATAGTGAAGACTGTCTATCAACAAATCATCAACGGAAATGCAGAGGGCGTCGGCAATATCGACCAGAGTGGCAACGCTGGGGTGTTCTGTGCCTTTTTCAATTTTGGCCAGAAATTCACGACTGCGATTGATTTTAGAGGCTAAGGCTTCCTGGGTGATATTACCACACTGCATTCTGAAATAACCAATACGTTTTCCCAAAGCAACATAATTGACGGACATAAGTAAATCTTCCTTTCGAATGCCCGCATAAGAGTACTTTTATTATCTGGCCTATGGAAAAACGAATCAAGAAGAACGAAAAGAGCAGCCAACAT
>ERZ870052.606-NODE-606-length-13829-cov-4.471495_pt1 | contig 13829 bp, 7 predicted proteins | sample MGYA00520889_ERZ870052 | MGnify/ENA primary metagenome ERZ870052 (study PRJEB32232, sample SAMN07284988) | human gut metagenome | biome: human-associated habitat; material: feces | host: Homo sapiens | place: Tanzania | collected 2014-08-14 ...
GCTCTAGTTGCCATCCATGGCAACGTCCGCCTGTCGCGAACGTCCTGTTCGCTCCACCCTGTCTTTCAGCACTTTTCAAGAAAATATCAACACCCTCCGACAGACATCGCGGCATGACATTCCGTCCATCGTGGGCGTTCTGCGTTTTGGGTCTATACAGAAAAAATGAGTTGTGAGATACTAAATTTGCTACAAATAAGGCATAAAAAGATGAATATGGGTCTATAGAGAAAAAAACAGCTCTGAGGTACTCATTTTGAAGAAATTGAGTATCTGACAGACGAATTTTTCGCTATAGGCCCATATTGTTTAGTTTTTGCTTTTTACCCGTCCCCAAAAGTACCTACAGGGAAATTTATCTTCTATAGACCCACGAAGTTTTTCAAAAAACCCGTAGCCCCAATGTGGGCTACGGGTTTCCTCTAAAACAGTCTTAAACTAACGAAAATGGTGGAAATTGAATAGAAAAAAGTTCTATAAAAGAAGCAATTCCTCTGTTTTAGATCTTTTCTGCAATTATGGAGGAAATTATTTACTCAAACAACAATAATTCCACTATTTCCTGTTATTCGATGGATTTTAGTGGAATCAGTTAACAGAATGCCCACGGCGGACGGAATGTCCTTCCGAAGATGTTTGTCGGGAGGTGGTGATATTTTCTCGAAAAGTGTTGAAAGACAGGGTGGAGCGAACAGGACGTTCGCGACAGGCGGATGTTGCCATGGATGGCAACTGGAGCCGTGCCCGTACGGATTAGAACCGCTACTCACTTTTCGTCAGAAAATTCCCACCGGGAGACCTTACATCGAGGAAGGATGTTCCGTTCGCCGTGGGCGTTCGTCCGGTCTACGGCAACCCTACGTTACGAGCCATGCACTCAATTCATAAATGTGTCGCAAAGGGCGCTCCACATTTATGAATTGACGGCTGTCGAGTGTGTCCGTTGGACGCACAGTATAAAGTCAAAAACAAAAACAGCGACTTGTGAGCAAGCTCCCAGATCGCTGTTTTTGTTTTTGACTTTGCATGGCTCGTAACTCTCAATTTACTTCCGGTGTTTATTCTCCAAAGCCGCTTCCACGAATCCCTTGAACAACGGATGGGGTCTGTTGGGTCTGGACTTGAGCTCGGGATGTCCCTGGGTGGCGACGAAGAAGGGATGCTCGGTGAGCTCGCACATTTCCACGATACGTCCGTCCGGTGAAAGACCGGAAAGCTTCAGCCCCTTTTCTGTCAGGGCTGCGCGGTAGTCATTGTTGACTTCATAACGATGACGATGACGTTCGTGGATTTCTTCCTTTCCGTATAATTTATATGCTTTTGATTCTTTGTTAAGAACACAAGGATAAGAACCAAGGCGGAGGGTTCCACCGATGTCTTCAATACCGATCTGGTCAGGCATGATGTGGATGACCGGATGTGTTGTATCCGGATTGAGCTCCATGCTGTGTGCGTCTTTGTAACCGATGACATTTCTTGCAAATTCAACGATAGAAAGCTGCATACCAAGGCAGAGACCAAGGAACGGAACGTTGTGTGTACGGGCATATTTGATTGCTGTGATCTTTCCTTCTACACCGCGGTGGCCAAATCCACCCGGAACAAGAATACCGCTTACGTCAGAGAAGAGTTCTTCTGCATTTTCTTCTGTAACAGTTTCAGAATCGATCCATTTGATATTCACTGTTGTGTGTGAGTAGATTCCACCGTGCTTTAATGCTTCTACAACACTGATGTATGCGTCATGAAGCTGGATATATTTTCCAACCAGTGCAACAGTAACTTCCTGGGTTGGGTGACGAAGATTTTCAACCATGTCAGTCCAGTCAGCAAGATCCGGTTCCGGGCAGTCAAGATGAAGAGACTCGCATACAACCTGAGCAAGATGCTCTTTCTCCATGGCAAGTGGTGCTTCATAGAGATATTCTACGTCCAGGTTCTGAAGTACGTGGTCAGCCGGAAGATTACAGAACAGGGAAATCTTGTTCTTCATCGCATCATCCAGAGGGTATTCAGAACGGCAGACAATGATATCCGGCTGGATTCCCATTCCCTGAAGTTCTTTTACGCTTGCCTGTGTCGGTTTTGTCTTCATTTCCTGAGACGCTCTCAGATAAGGAATCAGTGTAACGTGGATCAGGATAACATTTTCTGCTCCGCGCTCATGCTGAAACTGACGGATGGATTCAAGGAAAGGCTGGCTTTCGATATCACCGACAGTACCGCCGACCTCAATGATAGCAATCTCCGTATCTGTTGCAGCCGGGTTACGGTAGAAACGGCTCTTGATCTCATTTGTAATATGAGGGATTACCTGAACAGTTCCTCCGCCAAAATCTCCGCGGCGTTCTTTCTGAAGAACGGACCAGTAGATCTTTCCTGTTGTAACATTGGAATTTTTTGTCAGGCTTTCATCAATAAATCTTTCGTAATGACCAAGGTCAAGGTCTGTCTCCGCACCGTCATCTGTAACGAAAACCTCTCCGTGCTGTACCGGGTTCATTGTACCTGGGTCAATATTGATGTAAGGATCGAATTTCTGCATAGTCACAGTGTAACCACGCGCTTTCAAAAGTCGTCCCAAAGATGCAGCTGTAATTCCTTTTCCAAGACCGGATACAACTCCGCCTGTAACAAATACATATTTTACTGCCATAGTGTCTTTCCTCCTCCGTGAATAGTTATTATCAAAAAAAATACTTTCCAAGTATACACCTATTCAGAAAAAAATTACAATACTTTTTTGATAAAAACATAGAAAAAAGATGGGATGAAGTGAATTTAATGAAGTAATGTAAAGAAGCAAAGGCGGAAAAGCCTTGTAAAATGGGAAAATGCAGACAAAAACCTCTCAAACAGCAGGTAAATATGCCTGGACTGCAGAGAGGGTTTTTATTATAACGTTCAATATTTGCAAGAAGTATTATTATCCTAACAGCTGACGTTCGTTTACAGCTTCGCTTGTAAGCTGTACGCCAAGCTTTTTAAATGTCTTGATATCAACACTTGAAAGCATTACGGAAGTATGAGCCTGGCAGCCTTTCAGCTTCGGAAGCTGGGAGAGTGCAAGCTCGGCAATCGGATTGACAGCAGCACTTGCGGAAAGTGCGATCAGGATCTCGTCTGTGTGAAGGCGAGGGTTCTTGCTGTTTAAGTAGTCCACTTTCAGCTTCTGGATCGGCTCGATCGCTTCCGGAGAGATGATATGGACATTGTGGTCGATGCCGGCCAGTTCCTTCAGTACATTTACAAGAAGGGCAGCGCTTGCGCCGAGCAGGTTGGAAGTCTTTCCAGTGATGATGCGTCCGTCTTCAAGTTCCAGTGCGGCAGCAGGTCCGCCTGTCTCCTGGGCACGCTCCAGTGCTTTTACAGCAACCTTGCGGTCAGAAACAGTGATTCCTTCCATATTCATAAGAAGCTCGATCTTCTCAGCTTCTTTCTCGGAAGCATCACCCTTGAGAAGGGCATTGAGTGCTGCGTAGTAGCGGCGGATGATCTCCTGACGGGAAGCTTCACGGCAGGCTTCATCATCACAGATACAGTTTCCGGCCATATTTACACCCATGTCTGTAGGTGATTTGTATGGGCTGGAACCGTAGATCTTCTCGAAGATCGTATTTAAAACAGGGAAGATCTCCACGTCACGGTTGTAGTTTACAGTTGTCACACCATAAGCTTCAAGATGATATGGATCGATCATATTCACATCATTAAGGTCAGCTGTAGCAGCCTCGTAAGCGAGGTTTACCGGGTGCTTCAGAGGCAGGTTCCAGATTGGGAATGTCTCGAACTTCGCATATCCGGCTTCGATTCCGCGCTGATGCTCCTGATATAACTGAGACAGGCAGACAGCCATCTTTCCGCTTCCAGGTCCCGGAGCTGTTACAATAACAAGCGGATGTGAAGTCTCGATATAATCGTTCTTTCCGTAACCATTCTCACTGACGATCAGAGGGATGTTGGACGGATATCCCGGAATGTTGTAATGGATGTATACAGAGATTCCAAGGTTCTCAAGACGGTTCTTGAACAGAAGTGCACTTTCCTGTCCGGAGAACTGTGTGATCACTACGCTTCCTACAAAAAGTCCCTGCTCACGGTAAGTACCAATCAGACGGATCACGTCTGAATCATAAGTGATACCAAGATCTCCGCGGATCTTATTCTTCTCAATGTCTTTTGCGCTGATCGCAAAGACAATCTCAGCCTGATCACTGAGTTCTTTCAAAAGACGCAGTTTACTGTCAGGCGCAAATCCCGGAAGTACGCGGGATGCATGATAGTCATCAAAAAGCTTGCCACCAAACTCAAGGTAGAGCTTGCCACCGAATTTTCCGATACGCTCGCGGATGTGTTCGGATTGCATTTTCAAATATTTGTCATTGTCAAATCCAATTTTCATCGTTTTCTCTTCCTTATTATAAAATTTGCAGAGCTGTTATTCATAGTGTTAACAGACAGACCTGTTCTAAACAGGCATTACTTTTCTAGTATACTATGAAATGGCACGTTTTTACAATATTTTCATAATCTTTTTATTGATTTATGGAAATCCACTATTTATAATGGTAAGAAGTAGTTATTTTTTTACATATGAAGTAAAATACTGGTGAGAAAATAACCACGATTCAAGTTTTGGAGGAAGATAATGGAGAATAACAATAAAAACAAAGGCCCGAACAACAACCGACAGGGTTGGGGAATTATTTTGTTCACCACCTTGTTGGTTACTTTTGTTGTTATGGGATTATATTCTATGATGCAGGGCGGAGGTGCTTCTGAGATCAGTTATGATAAATTCCTGAAACTGGTTGATAATGGAAAGGTAGAGTCCGTTACATTTACCAGCTCAAGAATCAATATCGTACTGACAGACGATGCCAGAAAGGAAAAGGCAGAGGGAAAACTTACAGAAGTAAAGGATAATGAGGAAACTTCTGAAGAGCAGAGCAATAGTTCAGATTCCAAAGAAAGTGAAAATCAGGAAAATGCAATGGACAGTCTGCTTGGCCAGATCAGTCAGATGCAGGGAAGTTCTAAGAGCAAGGATCCGGATTATTATACGGGAAATGTATCAGATGACACACTTGTGAAGCGTCTGGACAAGGCCGGTGTAGAGTTTAAAGCCCAGATTCCGGATACGGCAAGTTCACTGATCATGGATATTTTTATCACAGTGATCCTTCCAATCGTACTTCTTGTATTCATGTTTAATTTCCTTATGAAGAAGATGTCGAAGGGCGGCGGCATGATGGGAATCGGCAAGAGCAATGCCAAGATGTATATGGAGAAGCAGACAGGTGTGACATTCTTAGATGTTGCAGGTGAAGATGAAGCGAAGGAGTCCTTGCAGGAAGTTGTTGATTTCCTGCATAATCCTGGAAAATATACAGGCATCGGAGCGAAACTTCCGAAGGGAGCACTTCTTGTAGGACCTCCGGGGACAGGTAAGACACTTCTTGCGAAAGCAGTTGCAGGAGAGGCGAAGGTTCCGTTCTTCTCCCTGTCAGGATCTGCATTCGTAGAGATGTATGTCGGTGTAGGTGCTTCCCGTGTGCGTGATTTGTTCAAGCAGGCACAGCAGATGGCTCCATGTATCGTATTTATTGATGAGATCGATGCAATCGGTAAGAGCCGTGACAGCGCGCTTGGTGGTGGCGGTAATGACGAGCGTGAGCAGACATTGAATCAGCTTCTTGCAGAGATGGATGGATTCGATACGAATAAAGGACTTCTTGTTCTTGCAGCGACAAACCGTCCGGAAGTACTTGATTCTGCATTGCTGAGACCGGGACGTTTCGATCGTCGTATTATTGTTGATAAGCCGGATCTGAAAGGCCGTGTCGAGATTCTTAAGGTTCATGCGAAGGATGTTAAGATGGATGAGACAGTCAATTTGGAAGAGATCGCGCTTGCAACTTCAGGAGCAGTTGGATCAGATCTTGCAAATATGATCAATGAGGCTGCAATCACTGCCGTTAAGCATGGCAGACAGGTTGTCAGCCAGAAAGACCTCTTTGAGGCAGTGGAAGTTGTACTTGTAGGTAAAGAGAAGAAAGATCGTATTATGAGTGCAGAAGAGCGAAGAATCGTATCTTACCATGAGGTTGGACATGCGCTTGTTACAGCACTTCAGAAGAATACAGAACCGGTACAGAAGATCACAATCGTTCCCAGAACAATGGGAGCACTCGGTTATGTGATGCAGACACCGGAGGAAGAGAAGTTCCTGAATACGAAGAAAGAGCTTGAGGCAATGATCGTTGTTGCACTCGGTGGACGTGCAGCGGAAGAGATCGTATTTGATACTGTTACGACAGGTGCATCGAATGATATCGAGCAGGCAACGAAGATCGCCAGAGCGATGATCACACAGTATGGTATGTCAGAGCGCTTTGGTTTGATGGGACTGGAATCTGTTCAGAGCCGTTACTTGGATGGTCGCGCAGTCCGTAACTGTGGAGAAGCAACAGCAGCTGAGATCGATGAAGAGATCATGAAGATGCTCAAAGCTTCTTATGAAGAAGCAAAACGTCTCTTAAGTGCGAACAGAGATGCTCTTGATAAGATCGCAGCCTTCCTGATCGAGAAAGAGACGATCACAGGTAAAGAATTCATGAAGATCTTCCGTGAGGTGAAGGGAATCCCGGAACCGGAAGAAGCGGATGGAGAGAAGAAAGAAGAGAAAGAGTCCGGAAGAATTCTGATGAAGCCGACAGAGCAGCAGGCAGAAGAGTCACAGGCAATAGCAGAGACAGAATCAGCTGAAGAGCCAGAAATACCGGCAGCGGAAAAAGAGCCGGAAACACAGGCAACAGAAATACAGTCACAAGAACCGGTGACAGAAGAAAAGTCTGAGTAAAAGTTGATTATCAGTAGTAAGAGTTTCGCAGATGAATAGGAAAAGTCATTTGCGAAACTCTTTTTCTTTGATGAAAACATGTTATAATGAAGTGAAGCAAAATGTGCCGGGATGCATTTGCAAGGCACAGAAGCTGTAAAACATCAATCAAGACAGTAGCAAAAGAAACAGGAGACATAAAGGATGACAAAAGCAGTATTTTTTGATATAGATGATACTATTTATGATTACATCAAAGCGGACCACGATACATTGCCGGTGATGAAAGAATGGGCATATAAGAATTTAGGGATAGCAAAGGAAGATTTAGAGAGACTGATTGCCGAAGCGAGAGTAAAGGCAGATGACAGAGCTGGAAGAGATTATGCGGTGAATCATAATCGCCTTGTGAGATTCCAGTGTATGCTGGAGACACTTGGAAAGCCGGTTTTCCCATATGCATATGAGATGCACCACCTGTACTGGGATACATTGATCGATCAGATTACACCGGCTCCGGGGATAGAGGAATTAATGAAAGGACTGAAACAGCGCGGTATTTATATCGGACTGGGAAGCAATATGACTGCTGATGTTCAGTATCAAAAAGTCTTAAAGCTTGGGCTTGGCAAGTATATTGATGGAATCGTGACAAGTGAAGAGGCCGGCGAAGAAAAACCACATCGAAAACTTTTTGATCTCTGTGTTGAGAAGGCAGGAGTGACGATAGAGGAAAGTATCTTTATTGGAGACAGCATTGCACATGATGTGACAGGGGCACAGAATATCGGAATGCCGGTGATCTTATATCGTCCGAAGGAAAATGTGAATGAGATCGAATGGCTTCAGACAGAGAAGGGAAAATGTCCGGTCATTGCACATTTCTCCCAGTTTTTCGAAGCTGCGAAATTGCTGTAAGAATCCGATCTGGTATAACAAAAGAGAAAGGAAACATTAGAAAAGATGAAACTGGTCGAAAAAGTTCCAAAGGATCTATATAAAGTGTTTGGAAGTAAATATATGGAATTTTATATGCAGTTTCTGGTTGCACTTTATGAAGAGAGCAGCCAGTCTTTTTCTCTTCTTGGACTTACGGAGCGTGAGTGTCAGATGATCATGAATGAACGACTGGCGAAGATGGCACTGGACTGGAGCGAGGCAAGAGTCGATGAAGAGGGAGAACTGATCACCCGGGCGAATATGGCATCGGTCAGTCTGAAGCATTTTGAAGACTGGGGATGGCTAAGACGCGACTATGATGAAACGCTGAACAGTTATGTTGTTTCATTTCCAGAATACAGCCAGCTGTTTGTAGAATTATTTCAGAAATTATACAGTGAAAACGACAGTAAGGAACGAGAGAGTGTACTTACGGTATACAGTCATCTTTACACTTACAGTTTAGATAAAGAAAAGAATAACGAGATTTTAAAAAGTGCGCTTCACACTTCGAGAGCACTTCTGCAGATGCTTGCAAACATGCAGGAAGGAATGCGCGGATATTTCGATGAACTGTCGAAGCAGCGAAGCTTTCTTGGGATTCAGGAAGTTTTGGTGAAAGAAATCAATAACAGTGACAGTAAAAAATATGCGATATTGACGACAACGGACAGTTTTTATCGATACAAAGAAGCTGTAAAAGAGCTGATTGAGGAGAACCTGGAGAAAACAGAAGCAAGAAAATATTCATTTGAAACAGAACTCTTAAGCGAAGAGGAGAATACGAGAAAATCTTATCGTCTGCGAAGAATGATTGAGATTTGCGAAGAGGCGACAGATATGCTCTATAAGATCTCGAGAGAGTTTGATGCAATTGAGCGCAGATATAATAAACTGATCGAGCAGAAGACTGTCTTTGCAAGCCGTGCAGCTGCAAGAATCCGTTATATTATGATGGAAGGCGCGATGGAAGAAGACCAGACCGTCGCACTGATCAATCTGATCAATGAAAGCAGCAAGTCGGAAGAGATTCTGGATAAGCTGGCTTCAAAACTGAAGTTTTCAGAGCCATATAAGGTTATGACAGAGAAGAGCCTGTATCAAAGACGGGAGAATCAAAAGGAGAAATTCACTCCACAGGCGGTAACACCTGAGAAATCACAGGAAGAAGATATGACAGAGTTTGTCCTGGAACCATTGTATACACAGAAAGAGATCAGAGATTTCCGAAAGAAAAATGAACAGAATGGAAAGTTCACAGTGACAAAAGATACTGTAAAATCAATAGAAGATCTGGAGAAGTTATTTATGGTATGGCAGCATGCAACAGAATCTGCGGACAGTAAGGCACAGATTGAAGTGGCGCAGGAGATGGAGAATGAGGCAGGTTTCCGGTTTTCAAAACTTACGATAGAGGGAGTAGAATCAGATGGTTAATTATATGGAAGAATTGTCAGTGACAGAAGCTGATAATCTAAAGAAAACAATTGCTGCATTATTCAGACAGACATGTATTTTGCAGATGAAATATGATCCGGTAACACTAGTTCCAAGAGATAATCTGCATTATGAGATCTGTACGAGACATCGGAAGTTTATCGAAGATTATCTGTCTGTTTTAGATTGTGAATTAGTGCATGATCCGCAGGAACACATTTACCGCCTGCAAGGAGATGGAATTGCGGTTGAAAAGATAAATGCCACTGTTACAAAAGTGATCTTACTGATCAAACTGATCTACAGAGATAAGATTTTAGGAGAAGGTCTGAAAGCTACAGTGACGAATCTGGCAGAGATTCGTGAATATGGAAAGAATACGAACCTGATCAATTACAAGCTTACAATGAGTGAGTGGAAAGAAGCTTTATATGTGATGAGTAAGCATCAGATCATTGAAGTGCCGGGAGCAATCCAGAATGTTGAGGATGAGACTCCGATTTATATCTACAGCACAATCAATCTATATTGTGGAAGTATGGATATTACTGCGTTGATCAAAGAATATCAGGAAGATCAGTACGCAGAGGAAGAGATTACAGAAGAAGTTTCTGAACAGGAAATCCAGGAAGAAGCAGAGGGAGGTGTGGAAGATGAAAGAGAAACAGTCGAAGAAAATATTTACTAGAATGTTAATGAATAACTGGGGCGGTATCAGTCACAAAGTGATGGAATTCCATGAATATGTGAACCTATTCAGTGGAAAAAGTGGATCCGGTAAGTCTACTGTTATGGATGCAATCCAGGTTGTTTTATATGGAAGTATATCTTCCACATTCCTGAATAAAGCGGCGGATGACGCGAAGAACAGGCGGAGTGTTCTAAGTTATCTTAGAGGAGCGCAGAAAGACGGTTCCTTTAACCGAGAAGACCAGGACTTCTGTTCTCAGATCGTCTTGGAGATTAAGGATACAGGAAAGAATACATATACTTGTATTGGTGTTTCATTTGAGGTTGGAAAGGCAGATACAGACATCAGGAAATATTGTTTCTTCAGTCATTCAGGCAAGCTCCCGGAGGATGAATACCTGACAGAAGAGGGCATTCCATATACGATTGGAAAGCTGAAAAAGCTGGTGGAAGCAAGAGTGGAATCAGCGGACAACAGAGGCCGCGGTGATGTGAATCGTGTGTATCCGTCGAAAGAAGCATATTTAAAAACAGTTTATGATGTAATCTTTGGTTATGTAGAGCCGGGCCGTATGATGACGATGGAGAAAAGCGCGATCGCACTTCGTATGACAAACGGAACAGGACAGTTTATCAAGGACTATATGTTCCCAAAGAGCAAGGAGGACACTGTTGCAACAATCAGTGATCAGCTTGGTGCTTACCGTGAGATCAAGGAACGCGTAGAAGATCTGGAGCAGAGAATCAAAATGCTCGATGAGATCAGTCAGCATAATCTAGCCTTGCAGAAAGCAAGAGCTGATAAGATCTATGTAGAACGGATACTGAAATATATTGAAATTGAAAATTGTAAGGCACATTTGCAATCGAAAGAGGATGATCTGCAGGATATTCTCAAGAAGATTGAGGAAAAAGAAGAAAAGAGAAAATCTTATTTGGCAGAGAAAGACACTTATACAAAAGAGCAGGTGGAAGTTGAAGCAGAACTCAAAGCCAGTGATTATGGTCAGAAGGAGAAGGAGTTAAAGGAGATTGAGAATACCATTCAGCTTCTGGCGACGAATTCAGAACAATGGAGAGATATTGTAAAAGGTCTTTCCGCCTGGGAAGAAGATGATGAAGTCAGCGCTTATGTAAGCAATCAGGCGCTGCATAGAATTGATGATATCCGAGATGGTGTTGTGAGTGAAGATTCGATTGAAAAGCTAAAGCAATATTTAAGTGATGCGCTTGACAACATCAATACAGAATTAGGCGATGTTCGTGAAAGAATTCGTGAGAATCAGAAAGAACTTCAAGAGAAGCGGGAGATGGTAGAAGACCTCAAAAATGACAGAAAACCATATCGTGCGGAATTGAAGCGTGCAAGACAGGAATTACAGAATATACTTAGTACTCAGTATGGAAGAACGATCCATGTAAATATCTTTGCGGACTTGTTTGATATTACGGATGAAGAGTGGAAAAATGCAATCGAAGGACGTATGGGACGTGTGAAACACAGTCTGGTGACAGCACCTGAATATACGTTAGATGCTGCGAAAGCATTTCGCCGGATGAAGCAGGTGAAAGGAATCGAGGACATTGATCTCATGGATACCGCGGCAATCGTGAGAGACAAGCCGAATGCAGATGAGAATACACTGTATGAGTGCGTACATGCAGAAGAAGCTTATGTAGATACCTGTCTGAAGAGATACCTGGGACGCATTAAAAAATGTGAGACAGTAGAAGAACTTCATGAGACAAAAGATGGTGTCACAAAAGACTGCTATTCCTACAGCAATTATATTTTCCGACATTTGAGAAAGAATGATTATGAGAAATATGCCTGCATCGGAACGAAGGTGTCAAAGGCGAAACTTCTGGAACTGGAAGAAGAAGCAGCGAAGCTGAAACGAGAAGTGGAAGAGGATGGACGTGTCGAGATGGCACTGCGTGCTGCGCAGAAGTTCGAGTGTCTGAATCAGAGCACAGAACAGATCATATATCTTTCAAAAGCAGCGGAACAGCTTCAGGATTATTATGAGAAACAGGAAAAATTACGTCTGGAAGTAGAAGAACTGAAACGAGGCGACCGGACAGTTGAACTGAAGAAGAAAAAGCAGGAGTTACAGGAACTGCTTAAGAAAAATGCAGAGATTCTGGAAGGAATTCAAAGTGAAGTACTACAGTATACAAAGACACAGGGACAAATCGAAAGTAATATCAAATCATTTTCAGAAAAGATAAATTTCCTGACAGAGGGATTTGTTGTAAATGAACAACTGCAGAATGAAGTTACAGAAGCATTAAAGATACAGAGCGAAGCAGCTTATAAGAGAGACAAGACAAAAGAAAAGGATGCTCTGGAAGCATTGGAAGAGACGGAGCGAGAAGAACTGCAAAAGAGCAGAAATAAGTTCAACAATGCTTATCCGGCCTATGGTTTTACAGGAATAGAACATGAAAATGATGTGTATGACAAAGTGCTGAACCAGTGCAGGAAAGATTTCGAGCCGAAGTATAAGGGCGAATTTGAAAAACAGTATGATCTTGTTTATCATACATTACGTGAGAATGTGATTGCATCCATTCATGGAGAAATTAAAGCAGCTTACAGACACAGGAAAGAGATCAACCGTCTGCTTGCAAAAATCAAGTTCTCAGATAGTATTTACCAGATTGATATCATACCGGCGCAGAATGAAAACGGACAGTTCTACGAGATGCTTACAGCACCGGAACTGGACAGCAAAGTGTTCGATGATTACGGTTTTGAAGGTCAGTTAAGTCTTGGTGAGGATGAGTTCTATCAGAAGTATGAAGAGGATATCAAGCGTCTGACCGAGAAGTTCATGCCACCAAAAGAGGAAGATGCAAGGGCGCTGACGCAGTATCGTCAGCAGATGGAACAGTATGTGGATTACCGTAATTATCTGACTTTCAGCATGTATGAAAAGGTGGAAGATGAGAATGGAAATGTCCGCAAAAATGCAGTCGATGATATGGCGGGACGTGATTCCGGAGGAGAGGGACAGAACCCGAAATATGTTGCATTGCTTGCGGGCTTTGCGATGCTTTATATGCAGCAGACAAACCGCGATTCCAAGATCCGTCTTGTACTTCTTGATGAAGCATTTTCCAAGATGGATAAGGAGCGAAGTGAAGTATGTCTGCATTATGCAAGAGAACTGGAACTTCAGCTGATCGTATGTGTGCCGGATGAACGTCTGCAGTCGCTGATACGAAATGTAGATTGTGTCTATGGATTCCGAAGACATCAGAATCAGGTATCCATGATGCACATTGATAAAGGTGATTACCTCGATATGGTTGAGGGAAATGAATAAGGAATGGTTATTGTACCGCATTAAATACAGAAAGCAGCAGGATTAAGCGTTCTGCTGCTTTCTGTATTCTGACGGTGTCATTCCAAATTGTTTCTTGAATGCAGAAGAACTTCATGCAGATAAAGATAAGATTATGTTATGCGGATTCTCCTGAGGAAGAACTGGAATATATGTCTCTGGAAAAGCAAGTAACAGAGTATATGCCGCCATGTTTCTTATGGCAGACAGCGACAGATGAACTGGTTCCGGTTCAGAATTCTTTCTTATTTGCACAGGCCTTGCAGGAAAAGAAGATTCCATATGCATTCCATGTATTCTCAAAAGGAAAGCATGGATTGTCACTTGCTGATGAAGCATGGGCAAATGAGGAGTTCGGGGAACCATATACATTGGAACAGACTTTTGCACTGGGGCAGGCAGTGAATGATGGAACATTTCCTGTGCCGGAAGAAGCGAAACAGGCTTTGAATGAGATGGCGAAAATGTTCACCGGACAGACAAAGCGTGAGAAAGAACAGGCGAATGAAGAAGTAAAACAGTGGCCAAGGATGGCAGATGAGTGGATAAAAAATCTAATAAATTAACCTGTT
>ERZ870052.608-NODE-608-length-13812-cov-5.899236_pt1 | contig 13812 bp, 12 predicted proteins | sample MGYA00520889_ERZ870052 | MGnify/ENA primary metagenome ERZ870052 (study PRJEB32232, sample SAMN07284988) | human gut metagenome | biome: human-associated habitat; material: feces | host: Homo sapiens | place: Tanzania | collected 2014-08-14 ...
AGTTACATACACACATAAGGAGAGAATCATGTATCTAAAATATGTTCAGATTGTAAATTTTAAAAACCTCAAAAACGCACGTTTTGAATTTGCAAAAGGAGCCAATACTATTATTGGAGAAAATGATTTTGGTAAATCCAATGCTTTGACTGCTATTCGAATTCTTCTTGATGATAATTATTATTATAATACAAAACGCCTTAAGGAAACGGACTTTTCGTATGCTCTTGGTGATTGGAAGGGACATTGGATTATAATATCTGCATTTTTTGACGAAATCTCGAATGAAGATAAGCACAATGAATTTTGTGCCGAGTTAACTCCTGAACAGGAAAATATTGATTTTTTGAAATCATATATTCGTTGTACAGATAAAGATTTTGGAACCGTTTCACTTTTTATTCGGCCTTGTAGAACCAAAAGAGTAGAATTGGCCGAAGCTGCAAAAAATGATATGCTCCCTCCTACTCGATTATTTGTGACGAGCCAAAGTCCGAGTTCGCTCGGGATGGATGAAATGCTGCAAGAATGGAAAGGCACAGACCAGTTTATTATTGTCAAGGGTATCTGGTTTGAAAAATTGATGGCGGAATAATATGATGCTGTGATAGAATGAAGAAAATGATTGGATGTGCAAACTGGAAGTTTCACATGAGATGTCAGAAGAAGTGATTACGGAATACTGTGATGCAATTTTCAGCAGTGGAGGGGAACTAAAGGATGAAGAATGAAATTGTATTATTTACAGATGGTGATGTTAATATAGAAGTTCAAATCAATCCTGAGCAGGAGACAGTTTGGCTGACGCAAAAACAAATGGAAGTGTTGTTTGATGTTAAGCACGCTACAGTAAGCGAACATATTTCAAATATTCTTGCTTCAGGAGAACTGGATGAGACTTCTGTCGGTTTTTCCGACAGAAGTACAGGGGGACGAAAACCCAAAATTTATAATTTGGATATGATTTTGTCTGTCGGATATCGAGTTAATTCTAAAAGAGGTATAGCTTTCAGAAAATGGGCAAATAATGTTCTTAAACAGTTTATTTTGAAAGGTTATGCAATCAATGAAAAGCGTCTTCAGGCACTCAAAAAAACAGTTGATATTCAGTCAAGAATGCTTGCAGATGCACTTGATATAGAGGAAAAAGATGTGCTCAGAGCTGTGAATGAATATACGGATGCATTGATTCTTCTGGATCAATACGACCATCAGGCATTAAGTAAGCCAGAGGGAAGTACTCCAGTATACCGCATTACTTATGAAGAGTGTGTTCAGATGGTTGGTCAGATGAAAGATTCTTTTGAAACAGATGTATTTGGTGTAGAGAAAGAGGATGGTAAGGTACAAGGAATTATTGCCGCAGTTTACCAGAGTGTATTTGGACAGGATGCGTATCCATCCATGGAAGAGAAAGCGGCGAATTTATTGTATTTTATGATAAAAGATCATCCATATGCAGATGGTTGTAAAAGAATTGCAGCATCACTGTTCCTGGAATTTTTAGACAAGAACAATGCGTTGTTCTTGGATGGAGAGAAGAGACTCAGTGATGGAACGTTAGTAGCAATTACATTGATGATTGCAGAATCAAAACCAGAAGAAAAAGAGGTGATGGTAAAACTGGTAATGAATCTGTTGAAATTATAGTGGCATTGCATTGGACAGTATAGAGAACGAGGAATTAAGAGATCCCAAGATGCGTTTTTGATTTACAAGGCAAGCCGTTACGACATTAAGGGAGGGATTTGCATGAAAAAGTTAATTACATCAGTCTTGGCGTTAGTTTGTATTCTTACTTTGGTAAGGTGTGGAAAATCAGATAGTGGTGACTACCTCGCAACTATAATGGTAAATGGTACTAACTACTATTCCACTGATCATGCTGTTCCTGTTGAAGTGGACGAAAGTGTTATTCAATATACTACTTCTTATGCAGAAAACGGCATACCTCAAAAAGATGGCGAAGCCAATTTCAACAGAGATTTAGGAACACCGTATGCTGTTATAGAGGATGATAGAGTAGTTGTCTTTATAGATAACGAGTGGATAGAGTTCAAAGCGAAGTAAGACAACTAGAAGCGTCCTCTTATTTGACAAATTTGAAAAGCTGACATATAATATACTTAACAGGAAAGCCGGAAGGTGAATGCAGCTCACCCGCTCCGGCGAAATCAATTCAAGTTATAAAAGATAGCCGTCATCACTCGCCAAAGTCAGGACGGCTTTTTTTTATGTGTATAATTTAGTATTGCAACGATAAGTACCGCAACGGATACAATAAGCTGTAATTCTTCATATGTACTCATAATGCACCTTACGTTCCAATATCTCATGCATACACACCATCAGTACAAGCAAAATCAGCAAGTAAAAAGGCAATAATCGTATGGAGATATGATTTGCGATTAAACCAAACAGTGGTGGCATCAGACATGTTCCAATGTAGGCACTTGCCATCTGAACCCCTATAATTGCCTGTGAGCGTTCTGCTCCAAAATGTTCTGGTGTGGAATGAATAATGCAAGGATATATCGGCGCACAACCTAAACCGATCAATGAGAATCCAATCAGTGAAACAGTTTGCCCAAATGGAAGAAGCATCACAATAATACCAGTCAGAATAATTGCCTGTCCCATACGGATCATCTGCCTGTCTTTCAGTTTCATGGCAATAAATCCGTTGATTCCACGACCGATGGTAATACCGATGCAAAACATACCGGCAAAGGAAGCTGCTGTTTTGGCATCTACATCTTTTGCCAGATTCAAATAACTGCTTGCCCAGAGCATGGTTGTCTGTTCGATTGCACAATAGCAAAAGAAACAGAGCATAATTGCCTTTGCCCCCGGAATTGCAAGAATTTCTTTCAGTGAAAGTGCTTTTTCGAGGGCATCTTTTTCAGAGTCTGCATTTTGCTTTTCCCATTTTGGAAGACTGAAAATCAGAACTGCTGTCAGCAAAATCTGCAAAACAGAAATCATTCGATAACCAGTATTCCATGTGGCACCTCCGGTAAGTGCAGCTCCCATGATGTATGGTCCAAGTGTTGTACCAATTCCCCACATACAATGCAGCCAGCTCATATGTTTGCTGGCATAATGTAGTGCAACGTAGTTATTTAAAGAGGCATCTACACTGCCGGCACCAAGACCGTAAGGGATTGCCCACAAACATAATAAAATAAAATTGTGGCTGATAGAAAAGCCAAAGAGAGCCAATGCTGTAATTCCAACACTTACGGCTGTCACCTTACCGGTTCCAAATTTTCTTGTGAGACGGTCACTTTGCAAACTGGAAATGATAGTTCCCAATGCAATGATCATAGAAATCATTCCGGCATAAGAAACAGGAACCTGAAATTCCGGATACATATTCGGCCATGCTGCACCAAGCAGAGCATCCGGAAGCCCAAGGCTGATAAATGAAAGATAAATAATTCCTAATAAAAATCCCATGTCTACCCCTTTCTTGTTGCTGTATCCTGGAAGCAGAAATAATCCGGTCTATGTCTTGACTGTGTATATTCAAACATAACACCATCTGCATTAAACGTCTGTCCGGTTACAACTGCCAGACGATTATAGTCATTTAATTCTAAATATTTTTCGTCAATTTCAGTGACGCGTTCGACCGTCATTTTTCTTTTACTTGTTACAATCTGCATCCCCAAAGTATTTTCAATATAGTCATAGATGGAATCTTTGGCAATTTCCGGTGTAAGCCCCGGAACGAGAGATCGTAGGAACATATTGATATCGATAATCAAAGCTTTTCCATCCAGATAGCGGACGCGCTGAATATAATAGAGTTCGCTGGAAGGTGGAAATCCGATTTTTTGTGCCAGACGCTCATCAGCAGTGATCTCTGTAAACTGAATCACATCCGTGCGCCGCTCACGGTGATTACGAATCGCAGATTCCTTAAATGATTCGATCCCGCCGATTGTGAAAGCTGTCTGGTCAACCGGCTGATAGATAACACGGACACCCTTGCCATGAAGAGATTGTACATAGCCGTCTTCCACCAATTTCGCAATTGCTCGGCGAATCGTATTGCGGGAACAGTCATAAATAGTTACCATTTTATTTTCAGAAGGCAAAAGTTCCTGATAAGGATATTCATTTGCTTCAATTTTCTGTTTTATATCTTTATAGATAGCTTCAAATTTTGCTTTTGGCATAATAACTCCTTTCGCTTACTTGTTTAAACATCTGTAATGATTATAAGAGAAAATACATTTTTTTTCAACAGATAAAGTAAAACGGGCATGTTTAAACAAGTAAAAACGGGAGGAAGAAAAGATGGGTAAGTATGAAGCAGATGCAAGAGAAATCGGACTGATGCTTGATATGGTTTTCAATCATACATCGACAGAACATATATGGTTTCAGAAAGCACTGGAAGGTGATGAAAAATATCAGAATTATTATATCTTCAAAGAAGGAACACCAGACAAAATCCCAACAAACTGGGAATCTAAGTTCGGAGGCCCTGCATGGGAATATGTTCCGTCTCTTGGAAAATGGTACCTGCATTTATATGATGTGACACAGGCAGATCTGAATTGGGAAAATCCGGAAGTGCGTGAAGAGCTGAAAGAAGTGATTCGTTTTTGGAAAAAGAAAGGAATCAAAGGATTCCGTTTTGATGTGATAAATGTTATCTCAAAACCGGAAAAATTTGAGGATGATCTTGACGGTGACGGAAGAAGATTTTACACAGACGGAAGACATGTTCATGAATTCTTGAAAGAACTGGTTGCTGATACAGATATTGCAGATATGGTAACAGTCGGAGAGATGTCTTCCACATCACTTGAAAATTGTATTCGCTATTCCAATCCAGAGGAAAAAGAACTTTCCATGTGCTTTAACTTCCATCATCTGAAGGTTGATTATAAAGATGGAAAGAAATGGGAATTAATGCCTGCAGATTTAAAGCAGTTGAAGCATCTTTTCAAAACATGGCAGGAAGGAATGCAGGAAGCACATGGATGGAACGCATTATTCTGGTGCAATCATGATCAGCCACGTATTGTGAGCCGACTTGGAAATGAGACGAAATATTGGAAAAAATCAGCAAAAATGCTTGCGGCTCTGGTTCATTTTATGCAAGGGACACCATATATCTATCAGGGTGAAGAACTTGGTATGACCAATGCACATTTCACAACAATCGAAGAGTATCGTGATGTAGAAAGTCTCAACTATTATCAGATTCTTCTGGAAAACGGAAAAAGTGAAGAAGAAGCACTGCATATTTTGTCAGAACGCTCAAGAGATAATTCACGTACTCCGATGCAATGGTCAGCAGAGAAAAATGCCGGATTTTCACAGGCAGAACCATGGATCGAAGTCCAGAAAAATTACAAAACAATCAATACAGAAGCAGAAGAGAAAGAGTCAGATTCTATCCTGAATTTCTATAAAAAGTTGATTCAGTTAAGAAAAGAACTGCCGGTTATTGCAAATGGAAGCATTCAGTTCCTGGATGAAGAAAGTGAAGGCGTGATTAGCTATGAAAGAGAATTAGAAGGAACAAAACTTGTCGTGCTGTGCAATTTATGTGAGGAAGAAAATAAAGCTGCATGGCAGAGGGAGTGGGGGTCATATGAATTGTTGCTTGGAAATTACTCCGATGGAAAAGTAGATGGAACGTTGAGACCATACGAGTGCAAGGTGATACGTTCTATCTAGAGAGTATGAATGTTGCAGGTAAGAAATCGATTGAGTTTACAGTAAGAAATTAATTCGAATTGGGAAAATAACAAGCCTGAGAAACCAGATAAGTTTCTCGGGCTTGTATTATATAACTTAAATCATACGGTGATTGATAATATGGGATACAATGGCATTCAGGTCGCAAAACAGATTCATGACATCTTCAAGAAAAATGATTTTAAAACAGAAGTACTTGCAGCAAGCTTTAAAAACTCACAGTAGGTACTGGAACTGTGTGAATATGAAATTGAAGCAGCTACAGTAGCACCGGATGTCATTGAAGGATTGGTGAAGAACAAAAAGCTTCATATAATATCTTTTATCTGAATGTTTAGATAAAAATTCGAACAAAATTTCAGGACTTCAAAATCAATCACATGGTTGGATGAATGCTTCTTGAGCTGATAAAATGTAGGAAAATTATCAGCTAATAGTGGTTTCTCTTAGTATTTTTGTGTTATTATGAAAACAGAAGTGTCACAAGAGAAAATCGTGAGGGAGAAGATATATGGGCACACTATATACAAGACTATCATCAATAACCGGTGAGATGTCACCAGAATCAATAGAACATCATATTGCTCGAGTTATGCTGGAGCATATTCATCAATTAAATGATATTTCCATAGGTACTATGGCTGATTTATGCTCTGTTTCTAAATCTACAATCTCCAAATTTGTTAAGCAATTAGGATTTGAGGATTACAAAGAATTTAAAGCAGAAGCATACAGTAGAGGGAAAAGGGAAGTTTACATAAAAGATCTAAATACGATAAATATTACAGATTATATATTGCAAAAAGGAACGGAAGAATATCTGGATGTGCTATTTTCAGATATTCGCTATTTATTTTTCAATACTGACTCTAAAAAAATAGAACACTTGGTCACGTTGATTCATGATTATGAAGAAGTAGCTGCATTTGGAGAAGGATATTCAGAGACCGCTGCATTGAATTTTCAACATAAAATGTCTTTTTACCAGAAGTTTATTTACACAACTACAAATGACAGAAAGCAAGTGGCGTATATTAGTCGTGCAAAAGAAAATACACTACTGCTTATTTTTTCAAATTCCGGAAGATATATTAGTGAATATACGCACCTGACAGATGCCCCGTCAAAAAAGTGTTTTGAAGAAACAAAAGCACAAGTAGTCCTGTTTACTTCAAACAAAGAAATGGAGAAAGATCCACGAGTAGATCTCTGTATAGATTGGGAATATAAAGATTTGGTTCAAAACCATCCTGTTTTATATCAGCTGTTAATTGAACGAATTGCAATTGCGTATCAAAATAAATATGGATTCCCAATGGAAAAATAAAATCATCCATAATTTTTTAAAAGACTGGAAAGTTCGCAAAATAGAAACTTTTCAGTCTTTCTTTTTTTTATTGTTATAATAACAACAGATTCAAGAAAGCGTAGTGAAAAGATGAGGAAGAAGAAATGAATAAAATATGTTTTCGTGAAGAAGCTAAAGATTGGAATGAAGCATTGCCGATAGGAAATGGATTCCTCGGGGCAATGGTATTTGGAAAAACCGGAACTGAACGACTTCAAATTAACGAAGATTCTGTTTGGACCGGAAGTTTTATGGAACGTGTAAATCCTGATGCGCGAGAGAACTATCCAAAAGTTCGTGAACTCTTATTAAATGGAGAAATTGAACATGCAGAACTTCTCGCAGAACGAAGTATGTATGCAACATATCCGCATATGCGACATTATCAGACACTCGGGGATGTTTGGATAGATTTTTATAAACAGAGAGGCAAAACCATCTTCAAAAAGGATCAAGGGGGACTACTAAGCGTTCAACATGAAAGTGTAGAAGTTCAAACGTATAACAGAGAATTAGATATCTCGAGAGCTGTTGGAAAGATAGAATATGAATCTGAAAAAGGAAAATACGAAAGAGAATTTTTTGCCAGCAATCCAGATCAAATAATTGTATATCAAATGAAATCTGTAGATGGTGAACTTCTTAACTTTGATTTGTCTTTAACAAGAAAAGATAACCGATCAGGACGTGGTTCATCTTTCTGTGATGGTACTGAAGTCCTGGATGGAAATAAAATCCGTTTACATGGAAAACAAGGTGGAGATCATGGCATCGCATTTGAACTGCTTGTACAGGTCAGAACTGAAAATGGCAAAATTTCACGGATGGGGAGTCATTTACTAGTAGAAGACGCCAAAGAGGCAACACTATTTATTACAGCAAGAACATCTTTCAGAAGTAAAAATCCGCTTCAGTGGTGTTTGGATGTATTGAGCAATACTGAGAAAGAATCTTATGGAACCTTACAGGAACGCCATATAAAGGATTATTTATCTTACTATGAAAAAAGTAATCTGAAACTGAATTATAAAGATTCTTATGAACATCTAACAACACCGGAAAGACTTGAGCAAATGCGTAATGGCATAGAAGATATTGAATTAATAAATACATATTATAATTTTGCAAGATATCTTCTAATTAGTTCTAGCCGTGAAGGAAGTCTTCCGTCAAATCTACAAGGAATCTGGAATGAAGAATTTGAGCCTATGTGGGGATCCAAGTATACAATCAATATCAATATAGAGATGAATTACTGGATTGCTGAAAAAACAGGGTTATCTAAACTCCATATGCCTTTATTAGAGCATTTGCAAAGAATGTATCCGCACGGAAAAGATGTTGCCGAAAAGATGTATGGAATTGATGGATTCTGTTGTCACCACAACACAGATATTTGGGGAGACTGTGCACCTCAGGACAATCATGTATCATCTACCCTGTGGCCAATGGGCGGTGCATGGTTCTGTTTGCATCTGATTGAACATTACAAATATACGAAAGACCGGGAGTTCTTGAAGGAATATTATGGAATACTGAAAGATGCTGTTAAATTTTTCCTTCAATACATGGTAAAAGATTCTCATGGAAAATGGATTTCAGGACCATCCAGTTCTCCTGAGAATATCTATCTGAATCAAAAGGGAGAGGCGGGATGTCTCTGCATGGGAGCTTCTATGGACACAGAAATCATCAGAGAACTTTTTAATGGTTATCTGGAAATTACAGAAGAAAATCAACTCCCGAATGATCTGAATGAAGCAATAAATGAGCGACTGAATCATATGCCAGAATTGCAAATCGGTAAATATGGACAGATTCAGGAATGGAGTGAAGATTATGATGAAGTCGAGCCCGGACACAGACATATTTCGCAACTGTTTGCATTATATCCTGCAGGACAGATACGTATGGATAAGACACCGGAACTCGCTCAGGCTGCAAAGCAGACGATTGAGCGCAGACTGAAATATGGTGGAGGCCATACAGGATGGAGCAAGGCATGGATCATACTGTTTTATGCAAGACTGTGGGAGAAAGAAGAAGCCTGGAAAAACTTAAAGGAATTGCTTGAACATGCAACTTTAAATAATCTGTTCGACAATCACCCACCATTCCAAATTGACGGAAACTTTGGAGGAGCTTGTGGATTGCTGGAGATGCTTATACAGGATTATTCAGACAAAGTATTTCTTTTACCGGCATTACCGAACAGTCTTTTGAATGGAGAAGTCAATGGAATATGCCTGAAATCAGGCGCGGTACTGGATATGAAGTGGAAGGAAGGAAATGTTGATAAAATCAGAATCACGGCAACGCGTGATTGTAAATTCACTCTTGTTACTGAGGAAGAATATCCATTACATTTGAAAAAAGACCAAACGGTTTTTTTAGATAAAAATTTTAAGGAGAGAGGAAGGAAAACAAAATGAAGTACGAGAAAATGATTCAAAGTATTCTCAAAGAAGTTGGCGGTCAGGAAAATATTGAGAGTGTATATCACTGTGCAACAAGACTGCGTTTTCAGCTGAAAGATGAGACAAAGGCGAATGACGAAGCAGTAAAAGCAATTGATGGAGTTCTTTCTATCGTAAAAGGTGGAGGTCAGTATCAGATTGTAATCGGGCAGCACGTAGCAGATGTTTATAACGAACTGCAGACAATGATGGGTACAACAGAAAATGAAATCGAACTGAAAGATGCAAAAGAATTTAAACAGGAAATGAAAAAGAAGAAGATTTCCAGTCAGTTTATTGATGTGATCAGTGGTGTGTTTACACCGGTACTTGGAATGCTTACAGCAACAGGTGTAATTAAAGGATTACTTGCATTTCTTGCTGCAACAGGGTTACTTGCAACTACATCAGGAACATATCAGATGTTAAACATTGTTGGAGATTGTTTCTTTAACTTCCTGCCAATATTCCTCGGATATACTTCAATGAAGAAATTCGGCGGAACACCGTTTATCGGAATGGCAATTGGAGCAGCTTTGGTATATCCGTCTCTAACAACAATCATGGCTGGAGATGCACTTTATACTTTATTCAGCGGTACTATCTTCCAGACAGATGTATATGTAGAATTCCTTGGAATTCCGGTTCTTTTAATGAACTATGCAAGTTCTGTAATTCCAGTAATTCTAACTTGCTATTTTGCAGCAAAAATTGAGAAATTCTTTGCAAAAAGAATTAGTGATCTGTTCAAAACATTCGCTGTTCCTGCGCTGACACTTTTAATTAGTATTATTCTTGCATTCCTGATTATTGGACCAATCGCAACATTTGCAAGTGACTTACTTGGTGCAGCATTTACAGCACTGTTCAATCTGAATGCAACTATTTCAGGTTTCTTATACGGAGCACTTATTCAGGTATGCGTTATGTTTGGTGTTCACTGGGGATTTGTTGCAATCTCTGTAAACAATCTTGCAACATTAGGTTACGATCCTATTACAATTGCTGGTCTTGCATCTGCATTCGGACAGGCAGGAGTTGTTCTTATGATCATGCTTAGAACAAAGAACAAAAAACTGAAAAGTGTTTGTGGACCGGCTATTATTTCAGCAATGGTTGGTATTACAGAACCATCCATTTACGGTGTAACATTACAGTTTAAAAAACCATTTATGTTAGCTTGCCTTGCTTCTGGTATTGGTGGTGCTATCATCGGATTTGGTGGAGTAAAACAGTATGTATATGGAACAAATGGAATCTTTGGATGGCTTCAGGTAATTAATCCTCAGACAGGTTTTGATTCTTCTGTTCTTGCTGCAATTATCGCATGTGCTGTAAGTTTTATAGCAGCAATCATTTTGATGATGACAGTAGGAAAAGATTCTATTCCAGAAAGCAAATAATGATATTCTTTTAGTGAAAAGGGATGAAGATATTTTTCTTCGTCCCTTTTGTAATGCAATCCCGTTGGATCAATAAAAAATTAGACTACTTTAAAATGGGGTTTCATATGACAACTCAATTTTTTACATGCCCGGTACTTCAATCTCAAGATCAGTGAGAGGAAATGTACAGCAAGGATGGATGTAGTTAAAATCAATATCAGCTTCTCTTCGATGCTCTAATTTCTTCGGACTGTAAACCTTTCCGTTTATGAGCAGGGAATGACACCATCCGCATTCACCGGAACGGCAGTGTGCCGGAGCCGCGATTCCGTTTTTCTCAAGAGACTGTAGAATCGTATCCTCAGAATCGGCATAGAATTTATAGGTGTTGTCACAAATATGCACTGTGAGAGATATTTGTTTCGGAACTTCCGTTTCTGATGGATAATCCGGTAAATTCTTTGGAGCATGGACTTCTCCCTGCAATTCATGACGGATCCATTTACGCTCTAACTGAAGTGTCTGGATCTGCTGGTCAAGGAAATTGTACATGCCGGCTGGTCCACACATGAAAATAGAATAATTTTCGTCTTCCGGCGCATATTTCCTGATCAGATCTGCTGTTACAAATCCATGCTCATATCCTGGTTTTTCCTCATCACTCAGTACATGTATTACCTTGACTTTATCAGTCATTTTCTCTAATGCATCAAAATCATCTTTAAACAGAATGTCTTTCTCTGTTCTTGAGCCATAAAGAAGGATAAGATTAAAATCTTCATCACCGTCGGCAATTGCTTTTGCGAAGGAATGAAATGGTGTGATTCCACTTCCACCGGCTACACCGATCACGGTTCTTCCATCACGGATCGGTAAATAAACAAATTCACCCAACGGGCTGCTAAGCGTTACCTGGTCACCGACTTTGAAATGATCCAGCATATAATTAGATCCGATCCCACCCGGAACCCGCTTGATCGTAAGGGTATAGGATCCTTCCAGAGCTTCTTTTGGTGAAGAGGAAATGGAGTATGGACGCGTGATCTTCATGCCATCTACTTCTAACGATACACTAAGGTAAGCACCAGCTTTAAAATATGCCAGATGTTCAGTTCCTCTTGAAGGATCTGCGACAAAGGTAAAGATCTTGCAGTTTTTGTCCCACTCTTTTATCTTGGCAACAGTGACGTATTGTCTTTCAGGATGTAATGCTGCAGAAAGTTTATTTACAGGAAATTGCTCAGGCAGCGCTGCATCTGATGCCTGTTCTATTTTTGTCTTTCGTTCCTCATTCAGTTTTAAGAACCTTAACCGATTCACAGAGTTTAAATTTTTCTTTCCCATCTTACTTCCCCTCCCTGGCATCTTGCAGTGTTTTCTTCCCTTGAATATTTCCGTTTGCATAACATAAGTTATATCCATCGATATTTTCACAGGCCGCACCTGTAAGACGAAGGCCTTTAAACATTTGTTCCTCTTCCATCGCACTCAAGCGATTGATGATATTATCCCATTTATGCACCTGATAACCATATGGAGTTCCGTTTGGCGTATTCAGATAACGGCAGAATGTTGCCGGTGTTGCAAATGCAATCTCTTCGATGTACGGTCTGATCTGTATTCCGGTAGTTTTTTCGTAGTAATCTACCCAGTCTTTCATACGCTGGTCTTTGATCTTATAATATTCTTCCGGTTTTACATTGCTCCAGAAGTTCGAATCTCCAAATGTTGTGAAAAATAAAGTACAGGTTCCTTTTGGTGAAGCATCCGGTATTATAACATTCAGACAATTTGCGATAAATACCCCTTTTTCTGTTCCATTTGCCTTTTTAAACTGGTCATCCGGATCCGGATCGGACATTACCAATGTTGAATACTCTGTGATTCCAAGTTCTTCTGCACTTCGATTCAATCCAACATACATGGTCTCCAGTTCAAGCGCAATATCTCTTGCATTTGCCAGTTTGACAGATTTTTTCGGAGCCTTTACGCCCTCTGGTAACATTTTTCCAATTACCGTTGATGGAGAACAGTTCGCGATAATGTGGTCCGCATAGTATTCTTTTCCATTCGTGAGTCTGACACCACATGCCCTGTCTCCATGAAATAAAATCTTATCCACTTCGCAGTTGTACCACACATCTCCGCCGTTTCTGCGAATTACATCTACCAATGATAAGGACAGATTATGCGACTTCTTATCAGGCTGTCCCGGGTAGAAATATACATATTTATAGATCATCTGTACCGTTGTTAAGAAATCAAGTTCATCCGGTGGTGCTCCAAGATAACACCAGTAAGTATTTAAAATATCCTGCGCTTTTTTCGGCATGCCGATAGCTTCAAAACCTTCTCTTGTGGAAACAGATGCCAGTCTCAAGAAGTCAGCATATTTTGTAAACATTACCAGATTCTTTTTCTGTGGGCTCATGGCATACTTCTGTGCTTCCCCGGCCAGTGCCCCAAGTCTGAGCATTTCCTTTACACTTTCCTTACAGCCCGGAACTAATTCTTCCATCTTATCTGTAAATGCTTTCAATCCAGTCGGAAGTACAAGATCTGTTTTTCCTGGAACAATCAGATGAAACAGATTCTTTTCTACATGCCACTCCATCTTGGCATCGTATTCCTGAAATAATTTTCTTACAGATCCAGGTCTTTTTGTTGTACCAAGATCGCACAATTCATGCAGGGCAGATTCAAATTCGAAACGGCCACGAACAAAACTTGTTGCAGAACCACCAGGAAGGTTATGTCTTTCTAACACCAGTGTCTTTAAACCACCACGAGATGTTGTGGCAGCAGCAGACAGTCCGCCATTTCCAGCACCGATCACGATTACTTCATATTTTTTATTCACTGAAATTCCTCCTTTTTCCCTTTTATCTATCTTCATTATAAA
>ERZ870052.610-NODE-610-length-13795-cov-7.869296_pt1 | contig 13795 bp, 10 predicted proteins | sample MGYA00520889_ERZ870052 | MGnify/ENA primary metagenome ERZ870052 (study PRJEB32232, sample SAMN07284988) | human gut metagenome | biome: human-associated habitat; material: feces | host: Homo sapiens | place: Tanzania | collected 2014-08-14 ...
GTATCCGGCGGCAGGTACAGGCGGACGACATCGGCCTTCTTGTTGGCGATGTGGTCGAGGAAGCCGGGGTCCTGATGGGTGTAGCCGTTGTGGTCCTGCTGCCAGACGTTGGAGGACAGGATCAGGTTCAGCGATGCGATGCTCTGCCGCCACGGCAGCTGATTGCAGACCTTGAGCCACTTTGCGTGCTGAGCAACCATCGAGTCGACAACGCGGATGAAGCTCTCGTAGCTGGCAAAGAAACCGTGGCGGCCGGTGAGCAGATAGCCTTCCAGCCAGCCCTCGCACAGATGCTCGGACAGCATGGAGTCCATGATGCGGCCATCATGGGCAAGGAACTCATCGTTCGGGACGATGGTAGAGTTCCAGTCGCGCTCGGTGGCCTCGAAGCACTTGTACAGGCGGTTGGACATGGTCTCATCCGGTCCGAAGATACGGAAGTTCTTGGCGTCCGCGTTCAGCTTGAACACGTCGCGGATGTAACCGCCTAGCTCGATCATATCCTGTTTCTCAACGCTGCCGGGGAAGGGAATATCCACGGCATACTGCTTGAAGTCCGGGGTACGCAGGTCACGCAGCAGCTTGCCGCCGTTGGCGTGGGGGTTGGCTGCAATACGGCGGTCGCCGGTGGGAGCCAGCTCCTGCAGTTCGGGGATGAGGGTGCCGTTCTCATCGAACAGTTCCTCCGGGTGATAGCTGTGCAGCCACTCCTCGATCTGTTTCAGGTGCTCTTCCTGATGCGGGGTGCCGAGGGTGATATCGACCGGAACCTGATGGGCGCGGAAGGTGCCCTCGATGGGCTTGCCGTCGACCACCTTCGGACCGGTCCAGCCTTTGGGAGTGCGCAGGACGATCATGGGCCACTGGATATGCTCCAGCTTCTCGCCGGAACGAGCACGCTTCTGGATGTCATGGATCTCGTTGATAACGGTATCCAGCGTGTCAGCCATCTTTTCGTGCATGGTCATGGGATCGTCGCCCTCAACGAAGTAGGGCATCCAGGAGCAGCCCTTGAAGAAACTCTCAATCTCCTCATGGGTCATGCGGCCAAAAACGGTAGGATTGCTGATTTTATAGCCGTTCAGGTGCAGGATGGGCAGCACAGCACCGTCGCCCACCGGGTTCAGAAATTTGTTGGACTGCCAGCTGGTAGCCAGAGGGCCGGTCTCAGCTTCGCCATCGCCCACGGTGCAGGCCACGATAAGGTCGGGGTTATCGAAGGCGGCACCAAAGGCATGAGCGATGGAGTAACCCAGCTCGCCGCCCTCATTGATGGAACCCGGAGTCTCGGGTGCAACGTGGGAGGAAATACCGCCGGGGAAAGAGAACTGCTTGAACAGTTTCTTCATGCCCTCTTCGTCGCGGCTGATGTTGGGATAGACCTCAGAATAAGTGCCATCCAGATAGGCGTTTGCGACGAAGAAGTTTCCGCCGTGGCCCGGGCCGGAAATGAGGACCATATCCTGATCAAATTCCTTGATGATGCGGTTCAGGTGGACATAGACGAAGTTCTGTCCGGGAACGGTTCCCCAGTGGCCGACGATCTTCTTTTTCACATCGTCACGGGTCAGCGGACGGCGAAGCAGCGGATTGTCCAGCAGGTAGAGCTGGCCGGCTGCCAGATAGTTCGACGCACGCCAATAGGCGTCGATTTTTTTCAGTTCAGTTTGGGTCATCTGGTTTCTCCTCTCAGTTGCCAAATACCTTGGTATAATCTGCCTTGAATTTCTCAATGCCGGCATCGGTCAGTGGATGATGCAGCATCTGCTCCAGAACCTTGTACGGCACGGTGGCGATGTCTGCGCCTGCCAGCGCGCAGTCGGTCACATGGATGGGATTGCGGACACTTGCCGCGATGATTTCCGTCTTGATATCCGGGTAATTCGCGAACATCTCCCGGATGGTCTCGATCAGGTCGATGCCGGGCTGGCCGATATCGTCCAGACGACCGAGGAAAGGGCTGACATAGGCTGCACCGGCACGCGCTGCCAGCAGAGCCTGATTTGCCGAGAAGATGAGGGTGCAGTTGGTCGGGATGCCCTCCGCGCTCAGAGCTTTGATCGCTTTCAGGCCCTCGGCGGTCATGGGAATTTTTACGACCATGTGCTTGGGGTCGAGGGCGTAAATCGCACGGCCCTCTTCGATCATGCCGGCGGCATCCTCGGTGGTCGCCTTGACCTCGCCGGAGATGGGGCCATCCACGATGGTGGCGATCTCTGCCAGCGTCTCGGCATAGTCGCGGCCCTCTTTTGCGATCAGACTGGGGTTAGTCGTTACGCCTGCAATGATGCCCATCTCGTTGGCCTTGCGGATCTCGTCCACGTTGGCGGTGTCAATGAAAAACTTCATCTTAATTTCCTCCTCAATGCGTCAACGCCTGCCGCACAGCACTCTGCCAGCCGGCATAGCGTCCGCTCCGTTCTTCTGTACGCATTTTCGGAGTGTAGCTGTGACGGTGCAGCTGACTGTGGATGATCGCCGGGTCGTAGAATCCGCAGGAAAATCCTGCCGCACATGCCGCACCAAAACCGGACAGTTCCTGAATCTCCGGCACGCTGACTTCCACCTGTGCCATGTCGCTCTGGAACTGCATCAGGTAGGTGTTCGCGGTCGGGCCTCCATCGACCCGAAGCTCCGCCAGCGGCAGACCGGCATCCTGCGCCATCCGCTGCACCAAATCTGTAATTTGGTAGCCGATGCACTCGACGCCGGCCTTGACGAGTTCCGCCTTGCCGGTCGTGCGCGTGATGCCGGTCAGCAGACCGGTCGCCTCGCTATCCCAGTAGGGTGCGCCAAGGCCGGTAAAGGCCGGCACGAAGTAGGTTTTGTCCGCCGGGTTCGCCATCCGGGCCAGCAGTTCACTCTCGCTGTCGGATGCCAGCAATGCCGCATCCTTCTTCAGCCAAGTGATGACTGCGCCGGTGTAATTCAGGTTGCCCTCTAATACATATTCTACTCTTCCGTCAAGCCCCCACGCAAGACTTGTGACAAGGCCGCAGTTGCTGGTAACAAGGCGGCCGCCCGTCTGCATCATGACCGAAGAGCCGGTGCCGTAAGTTGCTTTGGTCTGGCCGGGTGTCCGGCAGTTCTGGCCCAGCAGGGCGGCGTGGCTGTCGCCCAGCACGCCGCAGAGCGGAACCGGTGTTTTCAACAGGCCGCCAAAGGTGGTGTAGCCGAATACACTGTCACTCATGCAGACTTCCGGCAGGCAGGTTTCCGGCACGCCGTAGATGCGGCACAGCTCCTCATCCCACTGCAATGTGTGGATGTTGAACAGCTGAGTGCGGCTGGCGTTGGAGTAATCGGTCTTGAACGCTTTTTCCTCGGTCAGGTGCGACACCAGAAAGCTGTCGATGGTGCCGAAGCAAAGCTTGTTTTTCTCCGCCAGTTCTGCCGCGCCGGGTTCGTTCTGCAAGATCCACGCCATCTTGGGCGCGGAGAAATAGGGCGAGAGCGGGATTCCCGTTTTCTGTTGTACGGTGTCGGCGTGGGCGGTCAATTTTTCGCAGATATCTTTTGCGCGCGCGCACTGCCAGACGATGGCCTTGCCAACCGGTTCGCCGGTCGTGCGGTTCCATGCGGCGACCGTCTCACGCTGGTTGCTGATGCCGACCGCAACAATTTGTTCCGGCCAGACATCCGCCTTTGCCAGCACATCCCGTGCAACGGCCAGCGTGTTCGACAAAATCTCGTCGAGGTCGTGGCTGACCCAGCCCTTTTCGTTGACGTACTGCCGGTGGGCGCGGTCAACACGGGCGGTCAGCTGGCCTGCTGCGTCAAACAGCATGGCCTTTGTTCCCTGTGTGGACTGGTCGATGGATAAAATGTATCGTTCCATAATCGTTCCGTTATTTCAGAAGTTCCACGGCAGACTTTGCGATGCCCTCCGCGTTCAGTCCGTAGTAATCGAACACCTCTTTGGAGGTGCCGGTGATGACTGGTGCATCCGGCAGAGAGAGGTTCTTCACCTTACGGGGGCAATGCTCGCCGACGACCTGTGCGACCATACTGCCCAGACCACCGAACGGTGCGTGTTCTTCCACGGTCAGGACGGCCTTTGCGCCGGATGCCGCCTTGATGACGGCTTCGGTGTCCAGCGGCTTGACGCAGTACATGTCGACGACCGTTGCGGAGATGCCCTGTGCTTTCAGCAGTTCAGCGGCATCCAGTGCCGGGCGGACCATCTCGCCGCAGGCGATGATGGCGACATCGGAACCCTCAGTCAGGACGGTCGCCTTGTCCATCGCAAAGGGGCAGTTCTCAGCGGTATAGACATCCTCGACCGGGTTGCGGCCCACACGCAGATAAGCCGGCTTCTTGTCCTGTAACAGAGCTTCAATGAGCTTTGCAGTCTGGAAGCGGTCGCTCGGCAGGTAGACGCGCATGTTCGGGATAGCACTCATGGCCGCGATATCCTGTGCGGAGTGGTGGCTCATGCCCAGCGCGCCGTAGCTGACGCCGCCGGAAATGCCGATGAGGGTGACGTTGGTGTTGGAGTAGGCACAGTCGATCTTTGCCTGCTCATAGCTGCGCGTGGACAGGAAGCAGGCCGGAGAAGCGGCGAAAGCCTTCTTGCCGCAGCTGGCAAGGCCGGCCGCCACGCTGACGAGGTCCTGTTCCGCGATGCCCATCTCCACGAACTGCTCGGGGTAGGTGTCGGCGAATTTTGTCAGGCTTGCGCTGCCGCGGCTGTCGCTGCACAGAACTACAATGTCTTTATCGGTCTTGGCTGCGTTCAGCAGGGTGTCGCAGATCGCCTGTCGGTTCGGAATTTTGTTAGCCATTCTGAACAGCCTCCTTTCGTGCGGCAAAGTCCGCAATGATCTGCTGGTACTCTTCCTGATTCGGGAGATGGTGATGCCAGCTTGCTTTATTTTCCATGATGGAGCTGCCATAGCCCTTGGTGGTGTTGGCGATGATGACGGTGGGCTGACCGGCGTGATGCTTTGCGGCGGTGAAAGCTGCATCCATTGCCTCGATGCTGTCGCCGTCGACGCTGATGACGTTCCAGCCGAACGCCGCCCAACGCTGCTCCTGACTGTCCTGCTTCATGACGTCCTCGGTGTTGCCCGAGATCTGCAGGCGGTTGCGGTCAACGATGGCGCAGAGGTTGTCCAGCTTGTAGTTGCCGGCGGACATTGCGCCTTCCCAGACGCTGCCCTCGGCCAGCTCGCCGTCGCCCATGACGGTATAAACGCGGTAATCACGCTTATCCATCTTTCCGGCCAGTGCCATGCCGACACAGACCGGCAGGCCGTGGCCCAGAGAACCGGAGTTCATCTCGATGCCCTTCAGCTTGTTGTTCGGGTGGCCGATGTAGGGCGAACCGAACTTCGAGAATCGGGCCTTGATGTCGTCCAGATCGAGGAAGCCGCAGTCGGCCAGCACCGCATACAGTGCTTCGACGGCGTGGCCCTTGCTCAAAACAAAGCGGTCACGGTTCGGGTCCTCGGTGGTGTCCGGGGTGATATTCAGATGATTCTTATACAGGACCAGCAGGGTGTTCAGGACGCTCATATCGCCGCCGATGTGTCCACCGCCGCCTGCCATGATGATATCGACGATATCACGGCGCAGGTTCCAGCTTTTCAGTTCCAGTTCATGCAGTTCCATAACTCATTCCCCTCTCAGATATGCCTTGACCTGCTCCTCGACCGGGTCATACAGGTCGGGCTTGATGCCGATATATTTACATGCTTCGTACAGCACCGGCACGACATCCTTGTGGATGCCGACGCAGTGATGGATGTACGGGCCTTCCACGATCTTGGCTTCCAGACGCTTGATGTTGTCCACCTCGACCCAGAGGTAAGTACCCATACCCTTGGGGCCGTCGATGCCCTTCGCGTTGCCCAGCAGCAGGCTGTACTCGCCGTTGTCGCCGTCAAAGCGTGCCAGCGTCAGGTCGCCGTGCTTTGCCTCGGCGGTGATGGCACCGGGGTAATCAAAGGCCAGCGGATAGGTGATGCAGGGTTTGCAGCCGGCCACCGACAGCGGCCACGGGCCGCAGTGCTGGAGCAGCTCGCCGTTCGGCACATCCGGGTGGCGGATGGTCCAGTCGGCGAAGAAGCCGCGCGTGTCATCGTTGGCCGCAGCCTCGACCATCAGGGCGGTGACTGCGCCGTGGATATCGGTCTCGCAGACCATCGGGATGCCCTTGTCGTTCAGCAGAGCGTTTGCGGCGCAGGGCATGATGCCCAGTTCCCCCTGCAAAGCATTCCAGCACTGGATGGCACCGGCGTTGCAGTGATACTTCTTGATGAGGCGTTCCATCGCGACAGCCAGACCGGCGATGTTCTGCAGCTGCTCATCGTTGACCTTGATTTCCATCTTCTCGCGGCAGTAGGCCATCGTTGCCTGCACTTCGTCGCCGTCGGCGATGGCCTTTTTGACCTCGCTCGTCAGCTCCGGCAGCGGAACAGGAGCCAGCTGGATGTTGAATTTTTCGAGCAGCTCACCCTCGTTGCACATGGTCGACCAGAAGTCATAAGGACGGGGGCCGATCTGCAAAATGCGGATGTTCTTGAAGGTCTTGACGACATTGCAGACCGCAAGGAAATCCCGGATGCCGCGCTCGAAGACCGGGTCGTTCAGGCGGCAGTTGGTCAGGTAAGTAAACGGCACTTGGAAGCGGCGCAGGACTTTGCCGGTCGCGAACAGGCCGCACTGGGTATCGCGCAGGCGGACGCCGTTCGGCTCCGGACGCTCATCCAGAGGACCCCAGAGCAGCACCGGCACACCGAGGTCTTTTGCCAGACGTGCGCACTCGTACTCGGTGCCGAAGTTACAGTGCGGCAGGAACAGACCGTCGATCTTTGCCGCCTTGAATTTCTCAACGATTTTGAGGCGGTCGTTCTCGTCGTAGAGCAGGCCCTCCTCGTTGATGTCGTCGATGTCCACAAAGTCGACGCCCAGCTCACGCAGCCGGGCAGCGGTCAGGCCGCGGTACTTCACAGCGTCCGGTGCCGAGAAGATGCTGCGGCGCGTCGGTGCAAAACCCAATTTGATGTTTGCCATCTGCTAAAATCCTCCATTTCACATTCTTTTTCACGTACGGCTTTTATTGATTGCAGTGTATCACATCCTTCGCGTTTCGAGAGGTGTTCCGCTGTTGGATACCTGAAATTCTGCAAATTGCAGGATTTTGACCCGTCCGCTTTGTCACTTTTGACAAAGGATTCCGCCAGATTCGCATTTTTCACTAAATTATTTAGTAAAATTTCAGAGACCTGCGCCTTGACATCCCGTTTTCCGTGTCGGTACAATAAGAATAAGGAAAGAAAGGGAGGATTCCCATGCGTATCACCGCAAAGCAGCTTGCAGAGAAGGCAGGCGTTTCGCAGGCGACCGTTTCGCTGGTCCTGCGCGGCAAGCCCGGCGTCAGCGAAAGTGTTCGTATCCAGATCTTACAGCTCGCCCGGGAGATGGGGCTTGAGCCGCAGTTCCGCGCCGCACCCACACCCAACGGAAAGACCATCCAGCTCGTCATCTACAAACGGCACGGTCAGGTCATGGCCGACACCCCGTTTTTTGAACAGTTGACACAGGGCGTTGCCGACGAGGCCGCCTCGCTGGGCTATCACTTATCCATCAGCTATTTTTACGGCAACCAGTCGGCCAAAGAGCAGATCCACAGCATCCAGAGCCTGAACTCGGCTGGGCTGATCTTACTTGCGACCGAGATGCACTCGGAGGACGTCGCGCCGTTCTTTGATCTGTCCATTCCTCTGGTCGTGCTGGACAACTCCTTCCCGGCGTTGAAATACGACGCTATCGCCATCGACAACGCCCTCGGCGCGTGGAAGGCCGTCCACTACCTCATCGACTGCGGCCACACCCGGATCGGCTACCTGCACAGCAGCGTTGAGATTCACAACTTCCGGGAACGGCAAAGCGGCTACCTGTCCGCCTGCCGTTCGCTTCCGGGCGATGCCGCCAAAGATTCCGCCCGGCGCATCATCCCCGTCCGGCCATCCAGCGAGGAAGCCGCCGAGGACATGGCAAAGTATCTTGACACCGAGCCGATGCTCCCCACCGCCTTTTTCGCGGACAACGACCGTATCGCCGCCGGGTGCTGCAAAACGCTGCTGAAATACGGCTACCGCATCCCGGACAATATCTCGGTCATCGGCTTCGATGATTCCGCCGTGAGCGAGGTGCTGAATCCACCCCTGACGACCATGCAGATCCAGAAACAGCGGATGGGCGCGCTGGCCGTCGAGCGGCTGAACACCCTGCTCTGCTCCTCGCCGCCGGAGCGCGTCCGCATCGCCATCGCACCCGAAGTCCTCGTCCGCCAGAGCGTTCTGGTGCGCAACTCAGCACCAGCCTCGAAAAAGAGCAAGAAGTAAACAGCCGCACTAAACTTTAGCAAAAAATTTAGTAAATTATTCTGTAAATTCCATATTCTTCGTTCATTTGCACAGTTACCACCCCCCGAAGTTAAGCACTTTTGCCAAAGAAATAGGATACAAGCTAACATCCCGTTCATTTTTCACCCGAAAGTGTATACTGGTTGCAAAGAAAGCCGCTGAGAGACGCGGCACCGTGAACCAGAATCCCTGTGGCATCAGGGCAAGAGAGTGAAAGGACGGATATCATGGCAAAGGATTATGACGCATTGGCGAAAGCCGTCGTCGAAAACATCGGCGGCCCGGAGAACATCATCTCCGTGACCCACTGAATTACTCGCCTGCGCTTCAAGCTGAAAGACGAGAGCATCGCAAAGACCGACGTCGTCAAGAAAATCAAAGGCGTTGTCAGCGTCGTGCAGGCAGGCGGCCAGTATCAGGTCGTTATCGGCAGCGATGTCGACGATGCTTATCAGGCAGTCGGCCGCATCCCGGGCATCTCACTGGAAGGTGCGCTGGACATCAAGGAAGCCGGTATTGCAGCCTTCATTTCCGGCATCTTCGGCACCATCTCCGAGCCTGCTATCTACGGTGTCAACCTGAAGTATAAGCGTCCGTTCATCTGCGCAAGCATCTTTACCGGTATTGGCGGTGCCATCATTGCCGCAGCCGGTGCAGACTGCATCATGCAGCTGGGTTCCATCAGCATCTACACGATGGCAATGTTCGTCACCCTGCTGCCCGGCGGTATCGGAATCCTGATCGGCGTTCTGGTCGGCTTCTTCGGCAGTGCCATCAGCTCTTACATCACCTTCAACGACAGCATGATCGAAGAATAATTTCTCATGAAACGGCAGACGCCGGGCCAATCGGCTCGGCGTCTTTTTGATAAGATTCAGGAGGTACTTATGTCCACTTACCGCACTGTGACCCGGATGACCGACTCCGGCCCGTACATCATCAAACTGATTTTGAACCTCGGCTGTGAGGTCGGCCAGAACGACCTGTCGCCGGAGGTCTTCAACGTCCACGTCATCCGCCGGGAGAAAAACGGCGACGTCCTGATGCGGACAGAGCATGGCGCAGAAGTCGCTCTGCCCTCGGTCGGCTATGTGACCGTGAAAGCCGCTTACCCCTGCGACGAAAACGGCTCTTTCCTGCCCCGTGGCAGCTATGCCGCACTGGAACTGCTCGAGGAGCGGCTGAACAAGAAGATCGAGGGCAGCGTCCTCTCCAGCCGGTATGTTCAGAACTGTTTCCGTGTCACCCAGCTGAAACCCTTCCCTCCGCTGGAAGCGGACAAACCGGCAACCACTGGTCTGGTCTTTGACACTTTTGACGGCGACATCAGCCCGGAGCTGAACGGCTGGCAGAATGGCGAATCCACCCTGAAATACGGCTGGTTCACCCCAAAGCACGAGGCCGGACAGAAACTGCCGCTCATCATCTGGCTGCACGGCGCAGGCGAGGGCGGAAATGACCCTCTGGTGGCCTACACCGGCAATCGGGTCACGGCTCTGTCCAGCCCGAAAGTTCAGCGTGAGCTGGGCGGTGCGGCATGGGTGCTGGTGCCGCAATGCCCGACCGTCTGGATGGACGACGGCAAGGAGCAGCTGGGCCGCAGCAATCAGAGCATCTATTCCAAGCCGCTGAAAGCCTGCATCGACCAGTTCATTGCGGAACACGTCGACGAGGTCGACACCAGCCGCATCTGGATCACCGGCATCTCGAACGGCGGCTTCATGACCGTCCGGATGGTGCTGGATTATCCCGGTTTCTTTGCCGCAGCCGCTCCCGGATGCACCCCCTTCTTTGAGGAGAATATCACCGACGAAGTCGTTGACACCCTCAAGAAGACGCCCATCTGGTTCACCCACGCCAAGAACGACGAGCTGGTGCATCCAGAAGAGACCGTTCTTCCGCTTTATCGCTGCCTGCATGATGCTGGTGCGGAGAACCTGCACTTCACCTACTGGGAAGAAGTTCTTGACCCGACCGGCGAATACAAAGATGAGCATGGCCGCCCGAAGCGGTACATGAACCACGGTGTCTGGGTGCTGATGCTGGACGACGTCTGCCGCGCCGATGTCGATGGCCGTGCCGTTCTGTGCGATGGCGTTCCCTGCACCATCTGGGAGTGGATGGGAAAACAGCATCTGTAAGACCCGTTTTAAAAAATTTACTAAATCATTTACTAAAATATTCAGTCATTATTTCTTCACAAAGCACATTCTTTGTTCAAATTGCAACATTGCATCCTCTTCTGTTTGCAAGTTTCGACGAATTTGTTGAATACTTCTTGAAATTCTCGTTTTTTACAGGTTTTGGATGTTATACTACTTCCAAGAAATGCAGACCGCCTGTCGCTCTGCAAACAGATGAAGGGAGAAATTACACATGGCAAGCAAGTATGATGGTCTCGCCCGCATTATTATCCAGAATGTCGGCGGCAAACAGAACATCAAAGCGATCACCCACTGCATCACCCGTCTGCGGTTCCAGCTGGTGGATGAGGGCAAGGCAAACACGGATATCCTGAACAAGACCGATGGCGTCATCAAGGTCATTCAGGCAAATGGCCAGTATCAGGTCGTCATCGGCAACGCAGTTGCCGAGGTCTACGACGCTGTTCTGGAAGTCGGACATCTGCAGGGTTCCGGCACCGTCGATGAGGATGGCAACGCCATTGCCGCAGATGAGGGCGGCAAGAAGAAGGGCGTCGCCGCGACCCTGATCGACATGATCTCCAGCATCATGGCACCGACCATCACCCTGCTGGGTGCTTCCGGTATCATCAAGGGCGTTCTGACCCTGCTGACCTTCCTGAAGGTTCTGGATTCTTCCAGCGGTGCGTACATGATCTGGTACACCGTTGCGGACGGCTTCTTCTACTATCTGCCCGTCGTTCTGGGCTACACCGCCGCGAAGAAGTTCAAGATGAACGAGTTCACCGGCATGGCTCTGGGCTTCGCGCTCTGCTACCCCTCGATGGTCGCTCTGAAGGGCGGCGAGGTTCTGGGTACCATTCTGACCGGTACCGCGTTCCAGATGAGCTACTACACCACCTTCTTCGGTATCCCGGTCGTCTTCCCGGCATCCGGCTACACCTCTTCGGTCATCCCCATCGTTCTGTGCTGCTTCTTCGCTGCAAAGCTGGAGCGTTGGCTGAATAACCACCTGTCCGACATGATCAAGGCCTTCATCACTCCGGTCTGCGTGCTGGTCGTGATGGTCACTCTGACCTACCTTGTCATCGGCCCCATCTCCTCGATTATCTGCTCCATCCTGACGATCGTCTTCGAGGCTCTGTTCACTATCCCGGTCATCGGTGCAACTCTGGGCTGCGCTCTGGTCGGCGGTTTCTGGCAGGTTCTGGTCATCTTCGGTTTCCACTGGTCTGTTATCCCTCTGGGTTACATCAACATCGCTGCTCTGGGCTATGACTTTATCATGCCCGGCACCTTCGCAACCGTCTTCGGTCAGGCTGGCGCACTGCTGGCAGTCATCCTGAAGACCAAGGATCAGAAGCTGAAGAAGATCGGCATCCCGGCCTTCATCTCCTGCATGTTCGGTATCACCGAACCCACCCTGTACGGTATCAACCTGCCCAAGAAGAAGCCCTTCGTCATCGCCTGCATCACCTCCGCAATTGCTGGTGCTTTCGTTGGTCTGATGGGCGCAAAGCGTTACATCCCCGGCGGTCTGGGCCTGTTCGGTCTGCCCGGCTACATCGACGCTACCGGCGGCACCGGTATCTACAGTGCTATGGTCGTTCTGGGCGGCAGCATCATCGCATTCGTTCTGGCTCTGATCGCCACCATGGCAGTCTACAAGGACGAAGAGTGATATTTCCTCAATTACCCATTCTGACGCCGCAGCGAGTCTTCGTTTGAGCGTCCGTGCGGTCAGCTGTTTCGGCTGGCCGCATTTTTATTGAACTTCCCTTTTTCTGAAAATCATCATCCTGACAGGAGGTCTTTTCCATGAGTTATCTCACCGTTTCCGCCGACCACCGCCACCTTGAGCAGAACGGCAAACCGTTCTTCTGGCTGGCTGACACCATCTGGAGCGCGTTCACCAATATCACCCTCGAAGACTGGGCGTACTACCTGAAACACCGCCGCGAGCAGGGCTTCACGGTCTTGCAGATCAACACGTTGGCCCAGTGGGACCGCGGCGAAAGCCCTCTGCTCTGGAACCCGTTCGCGCTGGATGCAGACGGTTTCCCCATCTATTCTCAGCCGGAGAACGGCTACTTTGAACACGCTCGGGAGATGTGCCGGATGGCAAAAGCCGAGGGCTTTACGCTGGCTCTGGTCGTCCTGTGGAGCAATCAGGTTCCCGGCACTTGGGCGAACAACATGATTCCCCGTTACACCATCCCGAAGGACGAGCTGCGCGGCGTTCTGACGAAAATCTACGACACCTTCGATGAGTTCGAGCCGGTCTATGTCGTCAGCGGTGACACTGATTTCCCGACCGAGGAAACGGTCGCATATTATCAGGAAGCCTTCGATCTGCTGGCAGAGCGCAAGTTCCCGGGCCTGAAGACCATGCACATCAAGGACCGCTTTACCGACATCCCGGACGTATTTGCGAAGCAGATGGATTTCTATCTTTATCAATCCGGCCACAACAGCGGTGCGCAGGCGATGGCCTACACTTCCGCCGAAGTCCTGACCGCTCGGGAGCCGAAACGCCCGGTCATCAACAGTGAACCCTGCTACGACCAGATGGGTTACAGCCACAAACTGTATGGCCGTTTTGGCCGGTTCGAAATCCGCCGTGCCGCATGGCAGAGCCTGCTGTCCGGTGCCTGCGCCGGCATCACCTACGGCGCACACGGCGTCTGGAACTGGGTGTCCACCGGCTTCCGCACGACGCTTTCCTTGGGCGAGGGCTTCGACGCACCCCAGCCGCACCAGATCGCTCTGGAATTCCCCGGCGCGTGGGATTACGGCTTCATGCACGAACTGTTCGATGTCTACGGCATCAGCACACTGGTTCCCTGCCGCGAACTCGTCAAGCACGATTCGCCGGAAATTCGGATGGCAAAGACACCGGATGAATCGCTCTATCTGGTCTACCTCCCGGTCAACACCAAGCTTGCTCTGGATGGGGATTTCACGGGTTATTCCATCCGCGCGTATGACCTGTCCAGCCGCCGCACCGCCTGCCTCAACACCGAGCAGAAGGACGGCCAGACCCTCATCTCCATGCACCCCTTTGAACAGGATGTCGTGCTGGTGATGAAGAAAGCATAACTCTTTTGCTTCACATAAAACACAGCCGCCCATTTCAGGTTTTGCCTGAGATGAGCGGCTGTTCTTGATTGGAATTGAAAATCGGCCAAAACTCCGTTATACTGGATTTACTTGAATCTGATTGAAAAGAGCTTCTGTCATGAAAACGATCCTTCTGATGCGGCACTCCATCCCGGAAAA
>ERZ870052.613-NODE-613-length-13764-cov-2.553591_pt1 | contig 13764 bp, 10 predicted proteins | sample MGYA00520889_ERZ870052 | MGnify/ENA primary metagenome ERZ870052 (study PRJEB32232, sample SAMN07284988) | human gut metagenome | biome: human-associated habitat; material: feces | host: Homo sapiens | place: Tanzania | collected 2014-08-14 ...
AGAACGGCGGAACCTAAGGGCGCAGCGTCGAGCCGTTACGCGGTTCGTAGAACCGCGTAACTCCTAAGGACGCTGGCCCATGCCACCCTCGAGGGTGACGGTCTCGCCGTTCATGTACTTAAAGTCGGGGCCGCAGAGCTGAACGACCACGCGGCCGATCTCCTTCTCGACGTCGCCGTAGTGGCCCGCCGGCGGCATGTGGACGTTGGCCTTGAACGCCTCGGGATAGGCATCCTGGAAGTTCTCGAGCGCGGCAGTCCAGGCAAGCGGGCACACGATGTTGACGTTGATGCCGTCGGGGCCCCACTCGTTGGCGGCGACGCGGGTCAGGCCGCGAATGCCTTCCTTGGCAGCGGCGTAGCTGCACTGACCATAGTTACCAAACAGGCCGGCGCCCGAAGCAAAGTTGACCACGGAACCCTTGGTCTCCTTCAGGTGCGGATAAGCCTTCTGCATATACAGATAGGTGGCGTACAGGCCGGAGTAAATGGCCAGGTTAAACTGATCCATGGTGTGGTCGGCGATGGTCACGCCCGAGGCGCTGGCCTGAGCGTTGTTGACGACGGCGTCGATGCGGCCGAACTCCTCGATAGCCTTGTCGATAACGTTTTGCACAACGGCCTCGTTGTCCTGACCGGCGGAAACATCGGCCTGAACGGGCAGAACCTTGACGCCGTACTCAGCCTCGAGAGACTCCTTGGCAGCCTCGAGCTTGGCGACGTTGCGGCCGGTGATAACGAGGTTCGCGCCCTCCTTGGCAAAAGCGATATCGATGCCGTAGCCGATGGAGCCAGCGGAGCCGTCCTTGAGCGTGGCCTTGCCGCCGCCGGTGATGATCACGGTCTTACCAGTGAAAAGTCCCATATGGAAGTCCTTTCATAATCGCGACGAGCGAACCCGCCGACTGCGCGCATCCAAATAAACGCGCCAAAAGCTGAGATGCAACTTTAGCGTGTTCAAGTGAAAATAAAAGACCGCGGTAGGCGAACGGCACCACGTCGTTCGGCGAAGGGAATGTCAAGTACAAACTGGATAAAGCGGCCGATTTTTTGTTGTCGAAACGAGTCATCGAACACGTTTTGAAACTTTGCTGCGGGGCGCGGGATGTCGGCGCGAGACTTTATCATAGGGTGACAAACAACGATGAGGAGCACATGCCTATGACAGACGAGCTGGACCCCCAGACTCAGCAGCATATTGATGATTCTACAGACGCCACCACAGATGCCGACGCTGTGACCTGCAATGATACCGACGTCGACGACGCCACCTTGGACGAAAGCGCTGCGGCGGAAACCCCCGCCGCAGAAGACGGCGACGAGCAAAACGACGGTACCCCCGCACAGGACGACGTCCCCGCACAGGATGCCGCGCCGCGGGCAGCCGGCCCCATCGAGGTGTCTTCGGAAGAAGAGCTCGACGCCGTCATGGACTCCATGATGGATGCCGTCAAAGCGATGAAGGACGCCGTTGCCGACGCCGATGTCGACGCCGAAGAAGAGGAGGCCGCCGAGGCCGCCTCGACGTTTGTGCCCGGCGAGACCCCGGTTGCCGACCAGGGCAGTACCATGCCCTCTTTTTTGCAGCTCGAGCATCCTACGATCGGCGCCGACGCGGTCGACCCGCACGCAGCAGGCTTTTCCGTGATCGAGGGCGGCACCGGCAACATCGCCGCGCCGCAGATCGCCGATGCGGATACCGCCGACGCCGCTCGCCAGACCTCCCCGCACACCCCCGCCACAAGCCGCGACTTGGGGACCGCCGTCTCGAACACCGCCAACGCCGTGGGCACGTTTATCGCCCAGGGTGCATCGGCCATGCGCGAGATGAACGCCGCCAAAAAGGCGCTCGCCGATGCCCGCGCCCATCTGGCTGAGCTTGAGCAGCGCATTGCAGACCAGGCCGAGGAGCTCGAAACGCGTCAGGACATCGCAGGCCGCTACGACAAGATCGTCTCCGACCAGCGCCAAGCCATCGCCACGGCACAAAAGACCGCAGCGGCCGCCGAAATCGACCGCGACGCCCACGCCGCCAAAGCGACGGAGCTCAAGGGTCAGCTCGAACAAATGAAGGCAGAAGACGATGCGGCTGAGCTCCGTCTGAAGGCCGCGCTCGACGCCGTGGAGGCCCGCGAGGCGAGCTCGCGCGAGACCGGCAACCGCCTCGTTCGACGTCTTGAGGATTCCAAGCGCATCCGCGACAAGGTGAAGGCAGAGCGAGACGCCGGCATTGCCGCCGCACAACAAACCGTCGACGCCACGCGCGCCCAACTCGAGACGCTGCGTCATGAGTATGCCGAGCTGCAACGCAATCCCTCGGCAAATCCCGCCAACTATACGGTGCGCACCAGCGAGCTTTCGATGCAGATTTCCGACACGGCCGATGCCCTGCGCAAAGCCGAAGAAGACGTCCCGCGCATCAGCGCCGACCTTGAGCATTCGCTCGCCGCCGCCGAGCAAGCCGTCGAGCAGGCGCAGGCCCCCATCGCCGACGCCAAGCGCGCCCACCAGGCCGTGACGACCGAGGCCGATGCTGCACGCGACGAGCTGCAGACCGCAAAGGCTGCCGCCGCAACGCGCCAGCGAGAACTACGCGAGAAAATCGCCGCCGAGGACAAGGCCTGTCGAGAGCAAGAGCAGGTCATCGCCAATGCTCAGGCAGATACCGCACATGCGCAGTCGATTATCGAGCAGACGACCGAGGTGCACGACCATCCCGAGATTACCGAATCGCTCGCCGGGTCCTTGGCGCGCGACAAGGCCGAGCATGCCGAGACCGAGCGCGAAGTCGCCCAGCTCGAGGCCGCCGAGGACGACGTACGCGAGCGAACCCGCGACTCCCGCGTCAAATTTACCGGCGCTATCGTCTGCATCATCGCCATGATCTTGGTGATCATCGCAATCTGGCTCTTCACGACCAAGTAGTCGTTGGGGACGTTCTTAAACGACTAGTCAAACAAGAACGTCCAACAACCAGTCAACAACGTTTGCCCAGATAAAACCTGCCAAAATAAACCTGTCCCTTTTTGGCAGGTTGAACCAAGGCAAAGCCGATGTTTTGGCAACGACAGCGAAAACCCGCCAGAGCGAGCAAGGTGTCTTTGGAGCGAAATGACACCGTAGGTTGAGCATAAGTCAGCGAGCGGGTCGCATTTGAGACAAGGTGACGTGAAACGAAAGGGCGCTGACCTTCTGGTCGCGCCCTTGAAGTTGAACGTCAGATTGTCCAAATGCGGCCCGCGCAGCGTCGAGCCGTTACGCGGTTCGTAGAACCGCGTAACTAACAAATGAGCATCGCGTCGCCAAAGCTGAAGAAACGGTAGCGCTCCTCGATGGCGGCGGCGTAGGCATCCATGATCTGGTCGCGGGTGGCGAGCGCGCTCACGAGCATCATGAGCGTGGAGCGCGGCACGTGGAAGTTCGTGATCAGCGCGTCGACCACGTGATAGGTCGAGCCGGGCATGAGGTAGAGCTGCGTCGTCGCGTTCTCGCGCACCACGATGTCACCGCGGCCGAGCGTGTCGGCACCGTCCTCACGGCCCTCAAAATAGCGCGCCGTCACGGCCGGATCGGACACCGGCGCGTCCGCGTCAAACGCGCTCTCGAGCGAGCGCACCGCGGTGGTACCGACGGCGATCACGCGATGCCCCTCGGCCTTGGCCTTGTGCACGGCGTCGACCACCTCCTGCGACACGTGGTAGCGCTCGGTGTGCATCACGTGCTGCGTGGGGTCGTCCTCCTCAACCAAACGGAAGGTATCAATGCCAACCTCGAGCTCGACGGCAGCAAACTTCGCACCCTTGGCCTCGATGGCAGCCATAAGCTCGGGCGTGAAGTGCAGGCCCGCCGTGGGGGCAGCAGCCGAGTGCTCCTCCTTCATGGCATACACGGTCTGATACTTCTCGGGGTCGCCCTCGTAGTCGGTAATGTAGGGCGGCAGCGGCACATGACCGGCGGCGTGAATGGCCTCGTCGAGCGTACGCGGCTCGCCAGCGGCATTACAACCGGCAGGCTCAAAGCGCACCAGACGGCCGCCGCGGCTGTCGGTGACAAAGTCGACGATCTCGGCCGTCAGCACCACGGGAGCCCCCTCGGGCGCATGGGCGCCACCGGCACGATATTCAATCTGAGCACCGGGCTTCAGACGCTTGCCAGGCTTGACCAGGCACTCCCAAACATGGCCCAGCGGATCCACGTCCTCACGGCGCTTGAGCAGCAGCGTCTCGACCACGCCGCCCGAGCCGGTTTTGCGACCGATCAGACGGGCCGGCATCACGCGCGTCTGGTTGATGACGAGCACGTCGCCCGGCTCGATATAGTCGATAACGTCACGGAAGATGCGGTGCTCGACGGTGCCGCCGTGCTCCAGCGGCGTCCCCGCCTCGGAGCCCTTACGGTCCACCACCAGCAGACGACAGGAGTCGCGCGGCTCGGCCGGAGCCTGAGCGATCAGTTCCTCGGGCAGGTTGTAGTCAAAATCATCAGTACGCATAGACACGTCAGATTCTCCTTATATAGATAAAGTCCCCTCTACATCCTAGCAGGCTGTCAGCTCAAAAGAACTACTTTTTGGACGCTTTGCGCTCGTCGCGGATGCGGGCTCGGTCCATGGCCGCTTCCACAGCAGAGAAACGGCAACCGCAGTAGTTCTGCCGATACATACCCAGCTCGCGCGAGCGACGCGTGGCCTCGGGATAATACGGACGAAAATCGCGGATCACTGGCGTAAGGCCACGGGCGGCAGCCAAGCGCTCGAGCACGTCATTGCAGGTGTCGAACAGCTGATACGGCGAGACGGCGAGCGTCGTGCCCACGTACTCAAATCCGCGCTCCTCGGCAACGCGGCACGCCTCGGCCAGGCGCAGGGCATAGCACGCGCGACAGCGACGGGGGCGATCGGCGCCCAGCGGGGCCACGCCGGCCTCCCAGCGCTCGCGGTCCTCCCCCGCCTCGATAAGCTCGATGCCGCCATCGGCACACCACCGGCGCAGCTCGTCCAGGCGGCGCTGCCATTCATCGCGCGGCTGAATATTGGGGTTGGTCCAGCAAATCGTGGGCTCAAACCCCTCCTCGCGCAGCAGGCGAACCGGCTCAAGCGAGCACGGCGCACAGCAAGCATGCAGCAGCAACGGCTTCATCGACATCTCCTCACCCAAAAAAGCGAACGCCGAAGGACGTGTCCTCGCAGGCGACGATACGGCGGTCGCGCAGAATGGTTCGCACGTAATACCAATCGCCCGTGCACCCCGAAAGATGCAAACCAGCCGCCAGGTAACACAACAGTGGATAGCCCGAAAACGCAAAACCCAAGACAAACGCCGCCGTCACAGCAACCGTCGGCGCCAGGCAAATCGCCACATACCGCACGCGTGAATACACGACGCCCTCGGCACAGGCATAGATCATGCACGTCTCACGATTCGCCCCAAAGGTCACGTGCGCACCGGCAGTCGCGAACAACTTAAAGAACACTGCATGCACCAACTCGTGCACGGCAAACGACGCCGCCGAAACCACAGCCAAGCCGACTATCCAGCCCACGACCGCCGTCCAGCCGCCCGCTTCAGCCGCATCCAGGTCAACAGGCCCGCCCAGCAGCATAAACACCGGCACCAGGCACACGGCAAACACGCCGACTACGACCATCCCCCACACGAAGCAAGCGTGCAGAAAATCCTCGTCCTCAAACGCATGTATGTTGGAAATCTCATTCATGGCATCTTAGGATAGCGCCCCTGCCACGCACCCGCCCGCATGTGCGATAATGTCGAACGATATGCACGAATTGACCACCGCGCCGCCGAGCCCCGCGCCCGGCCGCGCCCTCACCATATGCGAAGGAGTCCCATGGCATCCAAATACTCCATGAACGACCGTCCCAGCTGGCCGCGCCGCGCCATCGTTACCGCCGGCGAGCCCTACGGCAACAAAGGCCTGCACTTCGGCCACGTTGGTGGCGTCTTTGTCCCGGCCGACTTCTTCGCCCGCTTCCTGCGCGACCGCCTGGGCCGCGAGAACGTAATCTTCACCTCGGGTACCGACTGCTACGGCTCGCCCATCATGGAGAGCTACCGCAAGCTCAAGGAGAACGAGGGCTACGACAAGTCCATTAGCGAGTACGTCGAGTCCAACCACTCCCGCCAGGCCGCGACCCTCAACAACTACAACATCAGCTGCGACATCTACGGCGGCTCGGGCCTTGAGCCGGCCGTCCAGATCCACAACGAGGTGACCGCCGAGATTATCGAGCGCCTGCACGAGCAGGGCACCATCTCCAAGCGCTCCACCCTGCAGTTCTTCGATGCCAAGGCCGGCACGTTCCTCAACGGCCGCCAGGTCATCGGCCGCTGCCCCATCCAGGGTTGCAAGTCCGAGAAGGCCTATGCCGACGAGTGCGATCTGGGCCACCAGTTTGAGCCCGAGGAGCTCATCGCGCCCAAGAGCCAGCTCACCGGCGAGGTGCCCGAGCTGCGCCCGGTCGACAACCTCTACTTCGACCTGCCGGCCTACCTCGACTTTATGAAGACCTACACCGCCAAGCTCGCCCAGAACCCGCAGGTTCGCTCCGTGGTCTCCAAGACCATGGAGGAGTGGCTGCTGCCGGCACAGCTCTATATCCAGAACAAGTTCCGCGAGGCCTTCGACGCCGTCGAGGATCAGCTGCCCGAGCACACCGTGCTGGAGCCCGAGGGCAACAAGAGTAGCTTCACCGTCACCTTCCCCAGCTGGAAGGAGCGCGACGACGCCCACGCGGTACTCGCCAACGGCGGCGTGCGCTTCCGCAGCGGCAAGGCGCTCGTGCCCTTCCGCATCACCGGCAACATCGACTGGGGCGTCCCGGTGCCTCAGGTCGACGGTGTCTCCGACGTCACCTGCTGGTGCTGGCCCGAGAGCCTGTGGGCGCCCATCAGCTATACCCGCACCGTGCTCGCGCGCGACGCCAAGGCCGCCGGCGTGACCGAGGGTGTCGCCGCCCAGGACGCCGCCCTCATGGGCGAGCCCGCCGCCGATTCGACGCAGGTGCCCGCGCCCGCCTATCAGCACAGCTCGCTCGACTGGCGCGACTGGTGGTGCTCGGACGACGCTCAGATCTACCAGTTCATCGGCCAGGACAACATCTACTTCTACTGCATCGCGCAGACCGCCATGTGGGAGGCCCTGGGTTGGGACCTTACGCAGAGCACCGTCAGCGCCTGCTATCACCTGCTCTACATGGGCAAAAAGGCCAGCTCGTCCTCGCAGACGCCTCCCCCGCCGGCCGACGACCTGCTCAACCACTACACCTGCGAGCAGATGCGCGCGCACTGGCTGTCGCTCGGCCTGTCCGAGAAGCCGGTGAGCTTTAGCCCCAAAGCATACGACACGCGCGTGACCGGCAAGGACAAGGACGGCAACGAGGTGCGTGCCTGCGACGACAAGCGCGTCATCGACCCGGCCCTCAAGGAGAGCGCCCTTTTGACTGGCGTGTTCAACCGTCTGGCCCGCAGCTGCTTCTACGGCGTCGCCGTCAAGGAGGGCGACGAGAGCCCGTACCGCAACGGCTGCATCCCCGCCGGCGCCGCTTCTACCGCCGTGGTCGAGGCCGCCGAGCAGGCTGCCCTCGCCTTTGAGCAGGCCATGTACAAGTTCGAGACGCACCGCGCGCTCGCCGTGTGCGACGACTACCTGCGCGCCGCTAACAAGCGCTGGAGCGACGCCTCCAAGGCCGCCAACAAGCTCGAGGGCGAGCCGGCCAATGCCGCGATGACGCAGGCCCTCGTCGACGCCTTTACCGAGCTGCGCGTGGCGACTGTCCTGATGCACGGCATCGTGCCGGCCGGCTGCGAGCTCATCTGCGAGTACTTCGACGTCGATCCGGTCGCATTCTTTAGCTGGGACAACATCTTTACTTCGACGGACGAGTTCGTGGAGAGCCTGGGCGAGAAGCCCGGCGAGCACCGCGTAAAGCCGCTGCCCCCGCGCTTCGACTTCTTCAGCAAGCACGAGAGCCAGTACTAAAACACTCGACATGTAATGGAATGGGAAGGAAAGACGGATGTCCAAGCCGCGTCGTCGTAAGCAGAAAAAGCAGGTCAAGGCCGAGCTCAAGCTCAGGCAGTTTGCTGCTACCGAGCTTTCCGATCAGCTTGCCGCCCTTCCCTGCGCCGCCGACCTGCCGCGCTTTATGGTCGACACGGTCGCCGGCGCCTATGCTCCCGCCGATGCCGAGCTTATGATCGAGGGCTTTGGTGCCGCTGCCACGCGACCGGTCACGCTGCGCGCCAACACGCTCAAAGCGACCGCTGAGGACATCGCCGCGGCACTCGACGAGGCCGGTATCGTCCACCAAACCGTTACCTGGTACCGGGATGCCTTCATCCTGCCCGAAGCCCAGGTTTCCGACCTGTGGGACCTCGACATCTACCGCGACGGAAAAATCTACCTGCAGAGTCTGTCGTCCATGATGCCTCCGTTGGTCCTGGGCGCCCGGGCTGGCGAGGACATCCTGGACATGTGCGCAGCCCCTGGCGGCAAGACGACGCAGATCGCCGCTCTCACGCAGGGACAGGTGCACCTCACCGCCTGCGAGATGAGCATCCCCCGCGCCGAGAAGCTCGAGTCCAATCTCCACCGTCAAGGCGTCAAAAACGTGCCCGTCATGCGCATCGACGCGCGCGAGCTCGACGAGTTCTTCCGCTTTGACCGCATCCTGCTCGACGCCCCCTGCACCGGCACGGGCACCGTCATCAGCGGCAACGAGAAAAGCTTGCGCGGGTTGACTGAGCAGCTGCTTGGCAAGTGCGCCCGTTCGCAGCGCGCGCTTCTTGATCGCGCCATGGGTGCCCTCAAGCCGGGTGGCACGCTGGTCTATTCCACTTGTTCGATCTTGCCGCAGGAAAACGAGGACGCCCTGCAAGAGGCCCTCGACAAGCGCATGGACTGCGAGCTTATCCCCCTTAACGGCACACCGAGCAAAAGTGAAGCACGCCGCGCCCAGGAAGCCGGCGAGGAGCCACACGTCGAGTGCAACGCCCTCACCGAGGCCATCGCTGCCGGCCGCGTCTCGGCCGTCGCCAACGGCCTGCCCGGTACGCTCACCATTCCGCCCAGCCGCGACTTTGAGGGCTTCTACATCGCCCTGATCCGAAAACGCAGCTAGCGCACGGACCAAATACTCAACAAGCTATCTCCGTGCGCGTTTGTCCTGCTGGTCACGATGTCGCTTAAGCGCCTCGCGCTCCCTGCGCTCGGCCCTTTTGCCCTTAATGGCCGTGACCACAAAGTAGATGACCGCGGCGGCCACGATTGCGCCCACACACAGGCCAATCGAGCCCAACATTGCTGTCAATTCCATACCGCGTCACCTCTCTTTTAAACGGGACATTCAAGATAGCACCTCGACGCCCGCCACCACAGCTCCTTCACGTTCGCCGATATTCGGTCTAGCGAACGGCGCGGCGGGGAAAAATCAACTCGTCAAACGATTTAGCATTCGCAACTCCGGCTGCATGTGCCGGCAACTATCGCATAGAATCGAGCCTCCATGGATACCCTCAACGACCTCAACGAGCGCGTCGACGCCTTCGTCGGCACCAGCTCCTTCGACACGCCCGCCGCGGCAAACGACCAAGCCCCCATCGATGTGCCCGCCGAAGTTCACGAAGACATCGTCGCCTCGGTCGACTTCTCCGAGGTCGAACTCGCCGACGAATTCACCGAGCCACAGGTAGCCGTCACCCCCAACGGGCTGCTCCCCATGGAGCCGCTTCCCATCGATGGGCGTCTGCGCAAAGCAGCCCTTCGCATGCCCGACGAGATCGAGGAGGCCAGCGGCTTTACGCTCTTCGGCCGTCGCATCAAGTCGCTCATCTATACCACCGACGTCGCGGTCATCCGCAACTCCAACGCCGACGCCGTCTTTGCCGTTTACCCCTTCACGCCGCAGCCGGCCATTACGCAGGCGTTGCTGACTGTCGCCGAGTGCCCGGTCTTTGTGGGCGTGGGCGGCGGCACCACCACCGGCAAGCGCTCCGTTCAGATGGCGGCCGTCTCCGAGATGCAGGGCGCGGCGGGTTGCGTCGTTAACTCCCCCGCCACCGCCGAGATGGTCGAGCACATCACCAACATGGCGGACATCCCCGTCATCGCCACGGTCGTGCGCTGCGATGACGATGCACATGCCAAGGTGCGCGCCGGCGCCAAGATCCTCAACATCGCAGCCGGCAAGAACACGCCACAGGTCCTGCGCGAGCTACGCGAGCACTACCCCAACCTGCCGCTCATCGCACCGGGCGGCAAGACGCCCGAGAGCATCCGCGAGACTATCGCGGCCGGCGCCAACGCCATCATCTGGACGCCGCCTTCGGCGCAGCAGCTGCAGACCGACATGATGCAGCGCTACCGCAAGATGAAGGAAGACGCCACGCCCGTTATCTCGCGCGAAGATGTGCCTATCATCGACCAGGTCGCCGCCGCCGAGGTCAGCCAGGTCGAGAACATGAATCCCGACGTACCGATTCCCGACGAGGTCATCGAGCGCGTCGCCTCGATTCACGAGCACATTGAAGAGCGCCGCGCCAACCGTGGCCTCAAGCCGTCGCTGCACGGCTTCTTCTTCCGCAGCAAGAAACGCTAAGCACAGCAGTAAGGCCCGCCCCACAAACGTGAGGCGGGCCTTGTTCGTTAATCCACGCGCTTGTCGCCCATAAAGAAGACGGTCACCGTGCCGGGGCCGGTGTGCGAGCCAATGAGCGCACCGATGTTGTTAATCTCAATCTTGCCTTTGAGCTGCGGGATCTGCTCCTCGATCAGCGCTGCGACCGCCTCGGCATCCTCGCGACACGCCGAGTGCGACATGATGCACTTGCCCGAATAGTTCGCACCATCCTGCACATGCGTCATTACGGTCTTTGCCATCTCGGAGATTGCGCGCTTCTTGGTACGGATCTTCTCGCGCGGCGACAGCTCGCCCTCGCAATCAACCGTCATAAGTGGGCAAATCTTAAGCGCCGAGCCGATGATTGCGCTCGCGGCCGAGATGCGACCGCCGCGCAGATAACTTGACAGGTCGGTCGAGAAGAACCAGTGATGCAGGTTGAGCTTGTGCTCCTCGACCCAAGCGGCCGTTTCCTCCAGCGTGGCCCCGCTATCGCGCACATCGGCGGCATATTCCACCAGCAGGCCAAAGCCCGAGGCAGCTGCCAGCGAATCGATCACGCGCACCTTACCGCCCTCGGGATAGCGATCGGCAAGCATCTGAGCCGCGACACAGGCCGATCCATACGTGCCCGAAATGCCCGACGACAGCGTCAGATGCAGCACGTCCTTGCCCTCGGCGACAAACGGCTCCCAAAACTCCTCGTACTCGCCCACGCCCAGCTGCGACGTCTTAGGCATGGCGCCCGCGGCGATCTTGGCAAAAAACTCGTCCGGCGAAATCGACTGATACAGGTCATCGTCATAGACAACGCCATCAATCTCGTAATGGAAATACACGACAGGAATATTGCGCGACGCAAAGAACTCGCGGGTTCGATCGGCGCCAGACTCACAGGTCAGGACAAAATCACTCATATGAGGCTCCTTAATCATTGCTGCGCAAATTATCGCACAGCGAGCCTAAATACGGTACAAATGTCCACTATTTACCAATTCGAACTATTTGTATTGAACATCTTTATCACGAACATCTCCATCGCCGCCATGGACCAATCTAGGCAAAACCGCCCCCTTCGTCTCCACTCAACCGACATATCTACCTCCACTAAATCGATTTAGCAAACCGTTCAGCCGACAATTCAGCCGCCGGCGCAAAATCGAAACAAAGGCGGCGCATACTGGTAAACGCTTGACGCTGCTTTATCAGTTTTACCAACCATATCGGAAGGTGTTTCATGGTCGCATTCGATCGCAATCCGCAAGACTTTAAGTATCTGCGTCTGCTGTCGAGACAATTTCCCACCGAGCAATCCGCATTTACCGAGATCATCAACCTCTCGGCCATCCTCAACCTGCCCAAGGGCACCGAGCATTTTATGAGCGACGTGCACGGCGAGTACGAAGCCTTTATGCATATCCTCAACAACTGCTCGGGCGTGGTGCGCGAGCATGTCGACGAAATCTTTGGCGACACGCTCTCCTTTGACGAAAAGGGCGAGCTATGCACGCTCATCTATTACCCGCGCGAGAAGATCGACCTGGTCCGCAGCCAGCACGAGGACTCGCCCACCTGGTACAAGACAATGCTCGACCAGCTCATTATGGTCGCCCGTTCGCTTTCGAGCCGCTACACCCGCTCCAAGGTGCGCAAGGCCATCCCGCGCGACTACGCCTATATCATCGACGAGCTGCTGCACACGCACCCGGACGAGAACAACTATCGTGTGCGCTATCACGAGCGCATTGTGGAGTCCATCCTGGAGACCGCCAGCGCCGACGACTTTATCGAGTCGCTCGCCTCGCTCATCAAGCGCCTGGCCGTCGACCACCTGCACCTGGTGGGCGACATCTTCGACCGCGGCGGCGGCGCGGCCAAGATTATGGATCGCCTGCTCACCTACCATTCGCTCGATATCCAGTGGGGCAACCACGACCTACTGTGGATGGGCGCTGCGGCCGGCGAGCCCGCCTGCATCGCCACGGTCCTGCGCAACAACCTGCGCTACGACAATTACGAGATCCTGGAGAACGACTACGGCATCTCGCTGCGCGAGCTTGTCGCCTTCGCCGATGCCACCTACACCGCGAGCGAGTCCATCACCCCGCTCATCAAAGCCATCAACGTGCTGCTCTTTAAGCTCGAGGGTCAGATTATCCAGCGCCACCCCGAGTTCGATATGACCGACCGCCTGCTGCTCGACAAGATCGATCACGACTCCGGCACGGTCACGCTCGCCGACGGCAGCGTGTGGCCGCTCACGACCAACGACTTCCCCACCGTCGACCCGACAGACCCCTATACACTCACGCCCGAGGAACAGCACATCATCGACAAGCTCGTGTCTGAGTTTGTCACCGCCGATCACCTGCATCGCCATATCGATTTCCTCTACACGCACGGCTCGATGTACAAGGTCACCAACGGCAACCTGCTGTTCCACGGTTGCGTGCCGCTCAACGAGGACGGCACCTTTAGCAGCATGAACTGCTTGGGCACTTGGCACGCCGGTCGCGATTATTTCGATTTTTGCGACCACATCGCCCGCCGTGCCTGGCGCACCGGCGACCGTGACGCCCTCGACTGGATGTGGTACCTGTGGATCGGCTTTAACTCGCCCGCCAGCGGACGTCTGGTGCGCACCTTCGAGCGCGCCTACATCGCTGACAAGAGTACCTGGGTCGAGCCGATGGATCCGTATTACACGCTCACTACGTCGCCCTCGGTTTGCGATGACATCATGCACGAGTTCGGCGTCGTCCCCATGGCATGTTCGCCGACCGGTCACATCATCAACGGCCACACGCCCGTTAAAACCACCAAGGGTGAGCAGCCCATCCGCGCCGACGGCAAACTGCTGGTCATCGATGGCGGCTTCTGCCGCGCCTATCACCCCAAGACAGGCATCGCCGGATACACGCTTATCTCCAGCTCGCGCGGTTGCCGCCTCAAATCGCACCAGGCCTTTACCACCGTTGCCGAGGCGCTCACCCGCAACGTGGACATTGCGAGCGAGACCAACCGTTTTGACCAGGCCGACCGTCGCCGCATGGTAAGCGACACCGATTCCGGCGCCAAGATCCGTGGCCAGATCCAAGACCTGCGCCAGCTGCTCGATGCATATAGAAA
>ERZ870052.614-NODE-614-length-13754-cov-6.339548_pt1 | contig 13754 bp, 8 predicted proteins | sample MGYA00520889_ERZ870052 | MGnify/ENA primary metagenome ERZ870052 (study PRJEB32232, sample SAMN07284988) | human gut metagenome | biome: human-associated habitat; material: feces | host: Homo sapiens | place: Tanzania | collected 2014-08-14 ...
GGCGAGATGCATTCAAGCCAAAACATGCATCCTCCGTGTCAATCAGCGGAGTGATTGACACGGGAGTGAACAGTAACCATTTCTGTTCTGAGTAATACTAGAATGAGGAGGCACATTTTATGTCAAAATACGTTATGGCATTAGATGCCGGAACCACAAGTAACCGCTGCATTTTATTTAATAAAAAAGGGGAAATCTGCAGCGTCACACAGAGAGAATTCACACAGTATTTTCCAAAACCGGGCTGGGTTGAGCACGATGCGGACGAGATCTGGGCAAGCATGCTCGGAGTTGCTGTGGAGGCTATGAACATCATCGGTGCGGAACCTTCTGATATCGCTGCAATCGGTATCACGAACCAGCGCGAGACAACAATCGTATGGGATAAGAATACCGGTGATCCGGTCTGCCACGCGATCGTCTGGCAGTGTCGTCGTACTGCTGAATTCTGCGATTCTTTGAAAGAAAAAGGACTGACAGAGAAGTTCCGTCAGAAAACCGGCCTTGTACTTGATGCTTATTTCTCAGGAACGAAGATCCGCTGGATCCTCGACAATATTCCGAAAGCAAGAGAACGTGCCGAGCGCGGAGAACTGCTCTTTGGTACAGTAGAGACCTGGCTGATCTGGAAACTGACGAAAGGCGCTGTACATATAACAGACTACTCCAATGCATCACGAACCATGCTTTTCAATATCAATACATTAGACTGGGATGACGAGATTCTCGAAGAACTTCAGATTCCACGCAGCATGCTTCCGACACCGAAGCCTTCGAGCTGCATTTACGGAGAGACAGATCCTTCTGTGCTCGGCGGAGCCATCCCAATCGCCGGTGCTGCCGGAGATCAGCAGTCTGCACTTTTCGGTCAGACCTGCTTTAAACCTGGAGATGCAAAGAATACTTACGGAACCGGCTGCTTCCTTCTGATGAACACCGGAGAGAAACCAGTCTTTTCCAACAACGGGCTTGTCACCACGATTGCCTGGGGACTCGACGGAAAAGTTACATATGCTCTGGAAGGTTCTATCTTTGTCGCCGGTGCGGCGATCCAGTGGCTGCGTGATGAACTGCGCCTGATTGATTCCGCAGAAGACTGCGAATACATGGCAAAGAAAGTGAAAAATACAAACGGATGTTATGTTGTACCTGCTTTCACCGGACTTGGTGCTCCATATTGGGATCAGTATGCCCGAGGAACGATCGTCGGTCTGACACGCGGCGTAAATAAATACCATATCATCCGTGCGACCCTCGAATCTCTCGCTTATCAGGCATATGATGTCCTTACTGCCATGAAAGCAGATTCCGACATTGACCTTGCCTCCCTGAAAGTTGACGGCGGTGCAAGCGCAAATAACTTCCTGATGCAGACACAGGCTGATCTGATCAATGCACCTGTCCATCGTCCGGTCTGCGTTGAGACGACTGCTATGGGAGCTGCTTATCTGGCTGGACTGGCAGTTGGCTACTGGAACAGTCTTGAAGAAATCAAAGAGAACTGGGCGATCGATCAGATCTTTGAACCTTCGATTGATCCGGAAGTCCGCGAGAAGAAACTGAAGGGCTGGCACAAAGCTGTCAAATATTCCTTCGACTGGGCGAAAGAAGATTAACATTTTTATATCTTTGAAAACAAATATCTACATGAAAAGCATATAAAAACTGCTGTCCGCCTGTTGTTCACGAATCCCATAAGCAACAGTTCAGACAGCAGCTTTTTCTATTTCATATTCTTCTCTTTTATTTACAACTCATCAAGACTTTCCTTGAATCCCTCTCCAAGCACCTCACTCGTCTCAGTGAACATTACAAATGCAGAGTCATCTACCTGGTAAACTGCATTTTTCACAAGATATGCCTCTGACTTAGAGCATGCACAGAGCAGAACATTTCTCTTACTCTTTGTATAAGTACCCATTCCTTCCAGAGATGTCACACCACGGTCGGTGATTCTTCCGATTTCCTCCGCTGTTTCTTCTCCCTTGGATGTTACGATAATTGCAAGTGTTCCTGCACCGATTCCGTAAAGAATCTTATCGATCACCATCGAGCAGACAAATACTGCGATCAATCCATAAAGAACTGAGTCAACATCACCGAATACCGGCCATCCGATCAAGATAATGATCAGGTCGATCAACAGCGTCAGTCGACCAAGAGACATATGCGGTCTCTTCTTTTTGATCGTCATTGTCAGGAAATCCGCTCCACCGGAGGAAGAACCTCTCATATAGAAAAGAACCATTCCAAGTCCGAGCAATGCACCTGAGTAAATCGCTGCAAGCAGACGTTGTCCTGTATAGAACGGAAACATTGGAAATACAAGATCGACAAAGATCGTCGAGATAATCATTGTTCTCGCAGTCTTTATCAAAAACCGCTTTCCTACTGTCTTGTAACTGATGATGACCAGTGGAATATTCAGGATCAACGTCATTGTACCAACCGGAAGATTCCATAACTTGTTCATGATCAATGCGATACCTGAAATCCCTCCAGGTGCAAAGTTTCCACCCTCTGCAAATGTATAGATTCCGGCCCCAAACAAAATACTTCCTATAATATCATACAAAATATCCACTGCAAGCTCTTTTTTCGGATGCTCTGCCCGCATTTTTTTATTCTCCATCATACCATTTCCCTCTCGTTTACATCTTATTTTCTATTCTGTCGCTTTTGCATTCGGATAAATTTTCTCCATCTTCGCATCATCGTAATGCTCATCTGCCCACTTCTGAATACTGTTTTCTGCCACAACACCCTTGCCTCGTTCATCATAACGAATAAGCGCGATGCAAGACACAGCCACATTGCAGACCATGAACACGATCAGAAACCAGGTGAGCACCTTCCCTGTCAGCATCGGGATTTTCTCAATCCATGCGGAAATGTGCGGATAGATCTTCTTAAACCAGACAACTGCTGCAATTCCCCAGAAGAAGCAGTACAGCAAGTTAATTCGACCTCCTAAGTTAAATGGAATCTCGCTATAGTCCCAAAATACTTTCCCGAATACGATTTCCGTAAATACACTACAGAGATATTCGTATGCTCCGCCGAGCAACGTACCGATGATAAATAAGAAACTGTCACTCTTATCTTTATATTTGTAAAGCATCGCTGTCACAAGTGCGATCGCCAGTCCCCAGACAATACTGAACGATCCCCAGACCACACTGGAGCGACTCATCCACACACCCGCTGTGATCCTACAGAAAATCGTCTCTGTAATATCTCCAAGAAATGCTCCGACAAAGAACAACAGCACAATCTTATAGAACCCACAGCCTGCGGCAAATACTTTCCTCTTCTCCGCTTCCTCTTCCTTGCGGATCAGTTCCATCGCTTTTGGATACGCTTTTTGGATACGTTTCCCAACCCATCCGGAAATCGCACTTCCAAGCTTATTGCTGACTTTATCCAGACCTTCATTCGTAGCTTCCCACCGCGCGAGGTTCTTCCCTTTTCCACGAAGCAACAGATAAGATCCGAGGATATCCACAACCAATACTCCAAGAAGAACCAATACAAGGATCTTCATCAGGAACAGAGGCAACATTTTAAATACTATGATCGCAAATCTGTTTCCCCAGCGGATTCCGAGATATCCAAGAGCACCCCAGACAAGAGAAGCCGGGATACAGATATATCCGTCCAGATTCCATTTAATCTTAGAATAATCCCACCATCTGGTCTTAAATGCTTTCTCGATCAAGTGACCTGCAACCCATTCGATCACTGTCGCATAAATCGCCGCAAATAAAAAAAGCCAGACTCCTCTTAGCTCCTGTAATCCAAATGTCATGAACAGAGCGGCGATACCGTAGATCACACAGAACGGTCCATTCACCAGACCTCTGTTCGCAAATTTCTTCTGTTTTACTGTTGCGGCCGCTGTCTCCAACACCCATCCTAAGAAAGAATAGATGAAAAACAGCCAAAGCAGTTCATACCATGTAAAACGAATCATTGCTCCATCTCCTTTGTACCATGTTTTCATTCACATCTTTCTTAGTATAACGCATATCAATGCTTTTTCCTAGGGATAAATCCAAAAATAATTAATACTCCGATCAGCCCGATTCCAACATAACCGGCTTTCCTCCATAAAGTATCTCTCTCGATCAGACGCTGATCTTCCTCTATCGCTTCTGTTCTGTTCTGCTCGGAAGTGGTGATAATCTCTTGCTGGCTGCTGTCCGCATCCTCCGCTGCATCAACTGCTTCCTCCGCCTGTATTCCCACCTCATCACAATACACAACATATCTTCTGAAATTCTGCGTATAAGGATGACATGTCATCAAAGTCACCATATTCCGCCCCGGCTGAATCATGATCTTGTCACTCTCATCCGGCAGGATAATCTCAATCTCCGACACACGGTACGTCAATGTTTCCTGACAGTTTTGTATCGTCAGTTCATCTCCGATCTCCAACCGCTCAATCTCGCGGAACATTGGAATCCCCTTCCATCCGCGGTGCGCTGCGATCACACAATTACTGTCTGTACCCTGCACCGGAAAAGAAGTCTGTCCAAGCATAGCTGCACCTTTCGCCATCTTCTCCTGCGTTGCGCCAAGATATAACGGCAATGTCACATCCATCTTCGGAATATCGAGAATCCCGATCATCCCGTCATCAATCCCATACTTGGACAGATCCAATGTCTCCTGCTCGTAAGACCATGGATCAGTCAGTCCTGACTGACCATCTGAAAAGATCTGCTGATTATATGCCTGCATCTCCTGGTAGAGCTGGGCGTTCTTTGGGATCTGGCCGGAAGCGGCAGAGGTGGAGTCTTTCTCTTCTTCACTTTTATCCAACTGGTTTCCTTCCACCTCTTCTTTAAAATGTGCTACTGCTTTCTCGTTCTCCTTCTGCAATGCAACCTTCTGCAAATCTGGGATTGCATACACAAACAAACCTCCAAGATACAGAATTATCAGCATAATCGCCATCAACTTTCTGTTCTTTTGCTTTTTCTTCTCCTTCTTTTTCCTGCTTTTTTGCATGAGTTCTTTTCCTTCTTCTTTTTCTCATCATAAATCGCAACTTCTGATTTATTCTTTTTCCCAAGCTTACGCACAATCACATTGATCAGCACAACCAGAATCACTGCAAGAAGAATGCCTTCTATAATGGCTTTTTCGTACATTGCTTTCCAGCCACCGCCATCCGGACCTTCCTCTGCCTGTCCTGCTGCCTCATCACTCACATCCTGCGTATATTCTGTTCGAATGCCTCTTACCAAAAGACGATGTGAATTAATCCCATAAGGTGTACATGTCACCAATGTTGCATAATCATACCCCGGAACGATTTTCAAATCATCTGTTTCCGATGGCTCAACAACCTTAATCTGATCCACCTTATATGCCAATGTCTCATTCAGCACATGAATAAGAAAAATATCCCCTTCTTTTACAGATTCCAGCTTCGTAAATATTTCTGCTTCCGGAAGTCCTGTATGCCCGGAAAGTACTGTGTGCGTACTCTCTCCACCGATTGGAAGAGATGTCCCCTCCAGGTGACCAACACCTTTCGCTAACACTTCTTCTGATGTGCCATGGTACACCGGCTCATACACATCAATCCTTGGAATCTCAATATACGCCATAATTCCATTTTTCTCAAGATTCAATGCTGAAATATAATCTGCTGACATATCATCTGCCGCATCCGGATCAAATGGATCCGATATAACAACTGTATTTGCTAGACTGTCATTGTACTGCTTCGCCTTTTCTTTCGCTTCCTCAATCTCTGCATCTGACAGCTTCTCCATCTCTTCATTATATTCCGTAAGAATCTGGTCCTGTTTTCTATCCTGTAATATATTACTGATAAACGGATAACTCAAAACGCCGATTCCACAAAGCAGAATCAGCACAAGAAAGATATTAATTATTCTATTTTTCATTTTCCTGCTCCTTCCCTGTATTTGAAAACAAGAAATGTACTTTCTCACTTTCAAATACAGGGAAACAGTCTTTTCTGTTTCCCTGTGTAGTATTAATCAGGTATATGAGAGTATCTAATTAATTATTTGGATCTTTTTCTCATGAATAAGAGTGATCCTGCAGCTGCAACGATTGCGATACCTGCGATTGTGAAGAGTGCAATACCTCTTCCACCTGTAGCTGGAAGGTCAAATCCCTTGCTGTTGACTACTGTGAGTGGAACTTCGGCTGTAGCGCTGGTTGTATTATTCTGATCATTCTGCATTGTAACAGTTTTATTACTGCCTACAGTTGCTTCTGCTTCTCCTGTTTCAGCATTTTTCTGAGTAATCACAATCACTACTGGATTTTTCAGAAGTACATAGCCTGCGTTTGTTTTTGTCTCTGTCAGTTTGTATGTACCTGGTTTTAAACCTCTGATGTAGATTTTTCCATCGGCGTCTGTTGTTACTGTGTTTGAATCTCCACCTGGTGTATAGAATGTATCAGAATCATTTTTCTTAACTTTAACAGCTGTACCTGTACTATCTGTTAAAGTAAATTCTACTCCTGCAAGTTTTGCTTCACCTTCTCCTTTTTTCAGAAGGTCAATTCCGTATGTGAATACTTTAGTGTCTTTATGATCTGTATTTCTTTCAACATCACCTGTATTTTTATATGTTACGAAAACATCATTTGTATTTCCACTCTGTCCAAGAACTGCTTTATCATTTAATGTTGCTTTATATGTAATTGTAAAGTCCTGTGTTGTATTTTTTTCTAATGTTTCACAATATTTTTTAGTGAAAGTAATTGTAATTGTTGTAATTCCATCTGCATTAGTAGATGAAGCCACATCATAATCCTTTGCTTCTACAATAGTACTTCCATTTTTAACTTCTACATCCTTTACAAATGTTAACCCTTTACTCATTTTATCTGTTACAACTAAAGACTCTAATCCTTTCTCACCTACCGGAATGCTATAAGTTACTTTGTAATTAATTGTAGCTCCGATATTAGCAGTTGTTCTTACTTTTTCCTCTGTACCTTCCACAATTTTCTTATCAATTGTAGCTGTACCTGTTGAGTTCTTTGGATATGCATAAATATCTGTTACAGAATTTCCATCTTTATCTGTAAATGGAAGTGATACAAAGAACGGAACGGATACTTTAGTAACTGCTACTGCTGTACCATCTGATTTCTTTGCATCTGTAGCATCTGTCTCTGCAAAGAGATATAATTTTTCTAATGACAGATTATCGAACTTAATTGTTCCCTCTCCGCTTGTTTTTCCTTTCCCTTTTTCTTTTGTGTTAGCTTCTGTATAATTTGCTGTTTCTCCTTTTACCAAAGCAATCACATCATCTTTTTTGTTTTTGATAGCATCATTTAAGGTAGACATTCTGTAATATGTCTCGCCACTTTCTGTTATTTTATCAGATTCTTTCAATCCTAATGCTTCAACTGCTTTAGCTGATAATGTATAAAGCATCTCTGTTGTCATTTTACCATCAGTATCTGTTACATCCACCTGCACACGATCTCCAACCGCTATATATGCAAACTCAACATTATTTAACTTTTCTCCTGAAACTGAACTTTGTTCTGCTCCATAATGATCTTCAAGATTTTCATAGTCCTGAGTGCTTCCCTCATACTTCGTAATCGTAACACTACCTGTGTTTGCTGTCGCTCCCGTATCATCTGCAAATGCCATCACTGACATGCTGCTCATTACTGTTGCCGCCGCAAGTGCTGCCGCCGCAAATTTTTTCAAAACATTTTTCTTCATTGCTCTCTTCTCCTTCTTTTTTCTAAATCTATTCAAAGGGACTCCCTATTCCCTACGAATACTGGTTCATTGATTCTTTTAGCCTCTCCTTGAGACTCTCTTCTTTCTACTTTTCTTTCTTGCTGTTAACAAGTAACCGCCTACCAGAACTGTTGTAATTCCGATTACGATAAATTTGAAAATTCCTTTATTTCCACTTGCCGGAAGATCGAATGCTTTATCATTGATAATGGTATAAGTAAGATTCCATGTCACGCCACTTTCTGTTACTTTATTTCCATTCACTATATCTCCCTCATTATACTTATATGGAAGTGTTATCTTAATCGGCTCTTTTAAGAGCACATAACCGGCTTTCGTCTTTACCTCTTTCAGATAATATGTAATCGGATTTTCTTCCGTTCCAGCTATAATATTATTGAAGACTAACTCCCCATTTTCTCCGGTAGTACCTGTTAGATCATTTTCTGAGTAGTCTTTTGCAACTTTCATTGTCTTAGAATCTGTATAAAGCGTAAACTCTGCACCTTTTAAGAAGTCATTTTTTCCGGTCTTCTTTATAATTTTCAATGTACCAGTTTTTTTATTTGTAATATCAAAACTGCCATCTTTATATTCCGGATAATATCCTGCTATTGGCTTTATATGTTTTGGATTCTGTGGATCTAGTTTCACACCATCAAGTTCTTCCGAACTTTTTAAGGTTCCTAATTCTACAACCCTGTACTCATATTCTTGTTTAGGAGTCGCTGTATAATCCACATATTTCAATAATCCTGTAAATGTATACTTCCAATCAGTATCAATATTAACAACCTGATTTGGAATTAGCTTTTCTGACTTATCTTTTGCTTGTTCATATTCATTAGTAGTAGGATTTAAACGCTGAATCTGAACAACAATATTTCCCGGTGTATCTGCTGTCACTCCGCCTTCCCAAGTCTTTGTTCCGGAAATGGAAATCAATGGTCTAACTGTATTCACAAATTTAACCGCTGTATCAGTTGAATTATCCTCATCTGCTACTACAATTCCTGTAACGACATTGTTCTCTGCTTTGACATTCTTATCATTTCCAGGAGCTGTAACTTCAACTTTTTCCAGACTATAGTCAGCATTCGCTGGTATTTCTTCATAGATTGTATAATCGGTACCTGCCGGAATGCCAGTAATTGTTTGTTGCTCATTTGCCGCCAATTCAATTGTCTGCGTAATAACAGCTGCTCCTGTATTTGCTTCCAGTTTCATTCCTGCGACATTTCGATATTCAATTATAAACTTATACTTTCTTCCTGTTTGAGTTTCATCCTCTCCATCGCTTAATTCTTTTTTCAGAGAAATAGAGCCTGTCCGCAGCTTATTCACGTATTTTGCTTTCAGATCAATTACTGCAGTAGTACTATCAGGATTAGCATAACTTCGGAATACAATCGTTGATTCACTAGGTTTTTCTACAGATGCATTCTTCTCTGTTCTTCCATCTTTGACTTCATAACCTGATTGATTTTCAACAGAACCTTGTCCGCCACTGGTTACGGTAGTAAAATTTGTAGGAGTCAAATAACTTGGATTTACAATTGCTCCATTTTCATACAACGACCACGTTGTAGTAAATACATCAGATGAAACATTTTTCTCGACAATGGAAAGATAACTTCCTCTTCTAAACTGATCACTGAATACTGCACTTTCTTTATTTCCAATGCTAAGGAGTCCATCACTGTAGATGATTGTATCTCCCTTTGTATTCTGATAATATGAACCATTCACCGGTTCCAGTTTCTGTGAATTAATTGAACCATAATCCGGAATATCTTCTTGTGCTGTTGTAAAACCTGTCTTCTCACCGCTGGCTGGCTTTACAAATGAAAACTTATCAAGATAAATCGTCACATCATTCCAGTAAGCAAATTGGATTTCTTTCACTTTGCTGAAATCAAAGCCGTTTGTATTTCCAGTATCTAATATTTTTGCTTTTAATTTTTCAAGATCGATTCGTATTGTCTTCCAGGTCTTATTATCAATATTATTATTTCGTCCATTGTAAGTAAGGAAGCTTGCCCATGCTCCTATCCTTGTTCCATCTTCATCAACTAATGCAACAAATGGATCTGTTCCCGATGCATTTTGGTCTGTGTTATATACATCAAACTGTAAATATTTGTACCCTTTTGACTCTGATGCATCGAAACCATTATTACCTTTTGCCTGGATTCTTACCAATCTTGAATCTGTTTTTGATTGAGGATCTTTTGCATTCTTCTTGCCCGGATAATAGCTGGTTATAATGTTTCCTTTTCCACTATTTGTAGGATCATCAATCACTTCAACTTTTGAGTTGTACATTGCTGTTCCGGAAATAGTCGTGTCATTTGAATAATCATTAACCACTTCCTTTACCTCCGGGCTGCTAGGAGCAGACACTTCTTTAGATGGGCCACTTGTTGCAAGATTTTTTATTTCAAAATCAAATGTTCCGACATCTGCTAAAGCATCTTTGAAAATGTCATTTGCTCCTGTTGTATCGACTTCCTTTTCTACAGTGAGCTTATTCTCCTGTGGGAAGTTGAAAGTGATTTTCATATTTGATTCCCAAAGTCCACGCTCCATGTAAAACATGGTGAGTGTATGTTCTTTTGTGAAATAATCTTTTGTTTCGAGTGCCGCAGGAAAAGAAGTTTCTACATTTCCCCGAGCTCCATTAGTGGAATCGTTCTTTACACTACTAACCGTAGCCTTTTTATCAGCAAAATCGATTTTTCCTGTTACCACACCATGATCTCCACCGATATCAAGGACTAACTGACCATCGATAAATACCCATACATCATCATCACCAGAAAAGTTAAATTCTATATTTTTTTCTTGCTCATCAGTTGGATCGATAACTTTTCCATTCGATGTAAGCCGGAACTTCAAATCAAACTTTTGTCCAAATCCATAATTTAATCTAGATGCATCACCTGATTGATTGCTTGAATTCAATGGGAAGTAGTTTCCTTGCGCTGTTACTCTATCCGTTGTACGTCCTTTTACTGCTGTAGTATTTGATTGTAAGAAATATTCATCTGTAGCATCATATTTTAATTGTAGATTTCTATTGCCTGCTGTGTCATTAGCACTATCAAAAGACCAATACATTCCATCTTTTACAAATGGAAATGTTACATTTTCATATATTTTTCCAAATACTGTATTTTTAGAGTTAATTCCACTTAAAAATTTTTTATCAAAAAATGGAGCTAGTACCGTTCCACGGTCTGTTTTTAATTGTAAATTATTGTTAGATAATTCATTTGCAACTAATCCCTGGGTTGCATTATTTGCACTTCCTAACTGCTTTCCAGTCCAATCCCACATAGAGTTGTTTTCATAGAAAAACTTATTTCTATTTTTTTCATAATCAAACAATTTCATTGTTCCAGCAATTTCATCAAAGTGTGAGCCTTTATAATTCTGAAAGTTTCCCCAGTATAATTGTGATGTTGCTTTATTTTCTTGATAATAATCACTCAATGCCATGTTGAACTGTCGGAATGGCTGATAAATTCTGTGGTTTTTCACCTCTTTTTGTGATGTATAGTTATCTCTGTTATTTCCATTCAATTCATAATCTGAATAGTAATCATAAATTGTTGTATTTACATATAACTTATCTGCATCTCTTATTTCTGTTGCTTTTGGTACATCTACAACTTCTTTACTCTTTCCTTTTTCCGTATCTCTTACTGTATATGCCTCACCCCAGTAACCACCACGGTTTCCGGTAATGCCTTTATAGATAATATCGTCACTTGAATCTCCGTAATAACATGGTTTATCTTTGTCTGTCGGAATATCTACTAAATCTGTCGCATCACCATTTTCTGCTACATTCGCATTATTTACTGCATATGCTGCGAATCTTATTTTCGTATATCCCTCTGGAAGAGTTACTTTATATACATCTTTATAATTTCCTTCTGATGCTTTTTCCATTGTACCTGTACGAGGTGTAGTACCACCTGTAGCATAGAAATAAATTGGACCATTCTCTGAATATGGAATTCCTTCTCCTGTATTCTTTACATTTTCTGTACCGGTATAAGATAATTTAGATAATGTAGCGTCGTAATATACTGTTCGTCCTTCTGTTGGTTGGGTTGTTCCTTGATATTGATATTTACTCTGAGCTGCATTCTTTTTTCCAGTACCTTGTTCATAATCACCTGTTAACTTAAAACATGGTTGATTTAAACTCCAGTCAATTGTTAAATCTACAGTTTGTTTAGATAAATCCTTCGTGTCCCATGCATTACTTACTAAAAAAATTACATTTTTCCATTGCTTATTAAATGTGTATTTCCAAACATTTTGTAAGTTTGATCCACCCTCTTTATCCATTGGTAAGATGCTCTTCAAATTATCATTGTCGTCATTAAATGCATAAATATAAATTTGTGTTGGATCATCCCACTTGGTATCACCAATATTGCTTTGTTGGAAGTAAACTGTATATTGATTTTCTTCTGCAACTGCATTTAAAACATTTGCTCCGTCCGTATCCTCATCCGCAGCTTCGCTTTCTAGTTGACTTACTGCCTGACCTTCCCAGATAACTGTCGCTTCATTCTCTTTGCTCTCGTCTGTTCTCTTAGCTGCTTCTGTGATATCCTGCTCCTCTTCGAATGCCTTTGCCTCAACCAGCACTTTCTTTGTATAGCTTGCTTCATCTGTACGATACTGAAGCTGCATATCAAAGTTTATTGCTGTTGCATCTGCTGGCATTGTGATCTGCAGATATTTAGAAGTAACTGTTCCATTATCGTCCTTGTCGTTCTTCCACTCTGCTGTTGGACTTGCCTTTGTTCCATTATTAAGAGTCACTGAATCTTTCAATGTCTCATCGATTGTTTTCTGTGTGTTTTTATCTGTAAGCTGATTGCTTGTCAGAAGATTGACTGCATCTATATCTATTGCCGCAGATCCGTCCTCGTTTTTTAGATATACATTCAGACAGACGGATTGCGAACACTGACCCTGCGCAGTCACATGAATTGTCTGTGCAACGCTCTGTTCCACAGATTGTTCAGAATCTTTAGAAATGTTAATTTTTATCTGATCTGGTTCGGCACTGCCCCCCCCCCCCCACAGCAAATACAGTATTTCCTGTTAATGCTGTTCCGAGTACCATTGTCACTACAAGTATCAGACTAACTCTCTGTTTTGCCTTTCCTCTCATTTTCGAACTCCATCCCTTTTCCATAAACCGATAATATACTTCTGCCTCTCCTCTGCTGTCTATCGGCATTTTCTTGTCTTTGTTTCGTGCCACTATATTAACAAAACTTTCCAATTTAATGAATATTAAATTTTCAAGATTCATAACACTATTTCAAGAAGTTACGTGTTTTACCAAAAAATAACCCAGAATCAACTGATAAATTTTCTCTTTTATCAATTAATTCTGGATTATTTCATATTAATAGCGTAAACTATTCATCGTTTACGTAATAGTAAAGCCTATTGAGCGTTTGTATTTTATAGAAGTGCAATGTAGCACTTCTAGTTTTTGCAAAGAAAAAAACAGCGCTTTCGCACTGCTTCTCATTCCTGTCTATATATCATGTACCTTCAAAACTACATACAGTTAAAACCAACATCATCATCCAAACCTATCACTGCTTTGGTTATGCCCTCGACCTATTAGTAACAGTCAGCTCCATGTGTTACCACACTTCCACCTCTGCCCTATCTACCTCGTCGTCTTCAAGGGGTCTTACTAACTTGACGTTATGAGATATCTCATCTTGAGGGGGGCTTCACGCTTAGATGCCTTCAGCGTTTATCCCTTCCCGGCTTGGCTACTCTGCTATGCCTTTGGTAAGACAACAGATACACCAGCGGCCAGTCCATCCCGGTCCTCTCGTACTAAGGACAGCTCCTCTCAAATATCTTACGCCCACGCCGGATAGGGACCGAACTGTCTCACGACGTTCTGAACCCAGCTCGCGTACCGCTTTAATGGGCGAAC
>ERZ870052.616-NODE-616-length-13741-cov-8.632758_pt1 | contig 13741 bp, 14 predicted proteins | sample MGYA00520889_ERZ870052 | MGnify/ENA primary metagenome ERZ870052 (study PRJEB32232, sample SAMN07284988) | human gut metagenome | biome: human-associated habitat; material: feces | host: Homo sapiens | place: Tanzania | collected 2014-08-14 ...
ATCCAGTCCAGCGAGTCCGCTTACCCCGAGCTGCGCGAGCATGACGCCTATATCAAGAAGGTCATCGGCACCGAGGAAGCAAACTTTGCCCGCACCATCGATGCCGGCATGAACATCCTGAACAACATGATCGACCGTCTGGAGAAGGCACACCAGAAGCTGCTGAGCGGCTTGGATGCCTTCAAGCTGAACGATACCTTCGGCTTCCCGCTGGATCTGACCAAGGAGATCGCCGCCGAGCAGGGTCTGGAGATCGACGAGGACGGCTTCCACGCAGAGATGAAGAAGCAGAAGGAGCGCGCCCGCGCCGAGCGTCTGAAGAAGAACATCTCCGGCTGGAGCGAGGATCTGTTCGGCGCACTGGAGGCCGAGCCCACCGTCTTTACCGGTTACGACACCCTGACCGACAAGGGCACCGTTGTGGCGCTGAGCGATGAAGAGACCCTGACCGATGCCATTGCCACCGACGAGGAGGCAAAGGACGGCGTGCTGGTGGTGCTGGATAAGACCCCCTTCTACGCCGAGATGGGCGGTCAGGCTGCCGACCACGGCGTGCTGAACGGCACTGAGTGCAGCCTGCGCGTGCTGGACGTGAAAAAGACCCCCAAGGGCTACTACGTCCACACCTGCGTGCTGGAAAGCGGCATTGTAAAGGTCGGCGATGTGCTGACCGCACAGGTGGACAAGGACTACCGCATGGCCATTGCCCGCAACCACACCGCTACCCACCTGCTGCAGGCTGCTCTGCGTGAGGTTCTGGGCGACCATGTGCATCAGGCAGGCTCCTATCAGGATGCCTCCATCACCCACTTCGACTTTACCCACTTCAGCGCCGTGACCCCCGAGGAGCTGGCACGGGTGCAGAAGATCGTCAACGATAAGATCTTCGACTCCATGAACGTCACTGTGCAGGAGATGCCGGTGGAGGAAGCCAAGAAGCTGGGCGCAATGGCTCTGTTTGGCGAAAAGTACGGCAAGGTGGTCCGTGTTGTGGATATCGAGGGCTGGTCTACCGAGTTCTGCGGCGGCACCCATGTCAAGAACACCGCTCAGATCGGCGGCTTCAAGATCGTCAGCGAGTCCTCTGTGGCTGCCGGTATCCGCCGTATCGAGGCTGTTACCGGCCGCAACCTGCTGATCCGTGCAAACCTGCAGGAGGCCATGCTGCATGATGTGGCCAACACCCTCAAGGCCAACAACGTGGCTTCTCTGCCCGCCCGCGCCGAGGCTGTGATGGCCGAGAACAAGGCCATGAGCCGCGAGCTGGAGGAGATGAAGGCAAAGATCGCCGCCTCCAAGGTGGACAGCCTGTTCGACAATGCCGAGGAAGCAGACGGCGTGAAGATCGCCTCCGCATACTTTACCGGTACCACCGGCGACACCCTGCGCGGTATGTGCGACAGCATCCGCGACAAGGCCGTGAACCCCGTGGTGGCTGTTCTGGTGGGCAAGGCCGAGGATAAGATCACCATGGCCGTTACAGTGAATAAGCTGGCACAGGAAAAGGGCCTCAAGGCCGGTGTGCTGGTCAAGGAGCTGTCTGCCATCGCAGGCGGCAAGGGCGGCGGCAAGCCGGACTTTGCAATGGCCGGTCTGAAGGACGAGACCAAGATCGACGAGGCACTGGCTGCTGTGAGCGCCATCGTCAAGAAGGCTCTGGGCTAAAAAGGATCTATGTCCCCCGCCCGGTGCCGGATGCGCGCCGGGGCGGCGGGCTTTTGTAGAAGCAGGAAGGAGTGTTCCCCATGGAAGATTGTCTGTTTTGCATGATCGCAGAGGGCAAGATCCCCTCTAAAAAGCTGTACGAGGATGACCAGGTAGTGGCATTCTACGACATCAACCCGCAGGCAAAGGTGCATTTCCTTGTAGTCCCCCGCAAGCACATCTCCTCTGCCGCTGCGCTGACCGAGGAGGATGGTGCTCTGCTGGGCCACATCTTCACCGTCATCGCAAAGCTGGCTAAGGAGCAGGGGCTGGAAAACGGCTACCGCATCATCTCCAACGTGGGCGAGGACGCAGGCCAGACCGTGAAGCATCTGCATTTCCATGTTCTGGGCGGCGAAAAACTGCCTGTCTGATTCCAATACGAAAGGGAGATTTTTGATTATGGCTGAAACTTATACCCTGCACGTTGCAGGCCTGACCCGTGAGCTGACCATCTGCAAGGTGAACGACCACATGGACATTGCCGCATTCATCATGCTGGGGGATGCCGAACTGACCGTGGCTGCCGCTGCGGAGCTGCTGAAGAAGTGCCCGGATTTTGATATCCTGCTTACCGCCGAGGCCAAGGGCATCCCGCTGGCCCACGAGATGAGCCGCCAGAGCGGCAAGCCCTATATCTGCGCCCGCAAGGGTGTCAAGCTGTATATGCCGGACCCTGTGGTGGTGGAAGATCAGTCCATTACCACTGCCGGTAAGCAGAAGCTGGTCATTGACCGCAAGGAACTGGAAAAGATGAACGGCAAGCGGGTGCTGGTGGTGGACGATGTCATCTCCACCGGCGGCTCTCTGAAGGCGCTGGACGCGCTGGCGGAAAAGACCCAGTGCACCATCGTGGGTCAGGCCGCTGTTCTGGCCGAGGGCGACGCTTCCGAGCGCAAGGATATCATCTTCCTTGAGCCGCTGCCCCTGTTCTTCCACTAAGCCGGGATGCGCCGCCCGCTCTGCGCGTTCTGCGCCGGAATGATGGGCCTTAGTTTCCTGTGGACTTTTTTGCCGCAAACGGAGCTTTTTATGCCGTTTGCGGCATTTTTTGTTGCCTTTTTGCTGCTGCTCTGCATCCCGGATGGCAGCCGTAAGCTGGCGCTCTGCCTGCTATTGGGCGCACTGGCGGGGCTTTGCGCGGTGCATACCACGAGCGCCCGGCTGGAGCGTGCCCGGGCAAATTACGCCGGGCGCACCGTGCTGCTGACTGCCGAGGTAGAGCGTGCGGACAGCACCTATTTTTCAGACACAGTGGACGCGACCCTGTGGGTGGAAAGCGTGAATGGCAGCCCGGCGGGATTCCGTGCAGCCTGTGCAGAGCTGCCCGCCTGCACGGCAGGGCAGCGGGTGCAGGGCTGGTTCACGCTGCAACAGCCGGATATGGAAGAGCGGACAGCGCAGTACGCGGACGGCATTGCCTTGCAGGCAGAGCCGTTGACGGAAAAGCCGCAGCTTACTGTGTTGGGCGAGAGCGGCAGCTTCCGTGCCCGCACCCACCGCTTGCAGCAAAAGCTGAGCGAGAGCCTGTGCAGGGCCATGCACAGGGACACCGGCGGCGTGCTGGCTGCCATGACGGTGGGCGACCGCAGCGGGCTTTCGGCGAAGATGCGCAGTGCCTACCGGGGCGCGGGGCTTTCCCATGTGCTGGTGGTCAGTGGAATGCACGTTTCCATCCTGTGCGGGGATATCCTGAGCGTTTTGCTGCCCTACCGCTGGGAGCAGAGCTATCGCAGCCGCAGACGGCGCACGGTCTGGAAAAGCCTGCTGGCGCTGGTGCTGATGGGTGTGACCGGCTTTACACCCTCGGTGCGCCGCGCCGCCGTGGCGGTGTGGGTCAGCGCTTTGGGTGTGTGGGTGTGGGGACCGCCGGACGCCCTCACCTCGCTGGCGGCGGCAGGCATCCTGATGACCGCCGCCAACAGCTACGCAGTGTGGGATATCGGCTTTGAGCTTTCCTTTGCGGCAGTGGTGGGCACGGTGGCAGGCAACGCCTGCATCCGCCGGATGCGGGACGCCCACGACAGGCGGTTTTGGATCAAAGCCGGGGAGAATCTGCAAAAGCCGGTCAGGCGTCCGTGGTACAGCAAATTGCCGAAGGGGTTGCAGGGTCTTGCGGAAAGTGCCTGCATTGCCGCCTGCGCCTCGGCGGCTACCTTCCCGGTGTTGGTGCTGCGGGGCTTGAGCGTCAGCGCGTGGGCGGTGGTTTCCAGCATTGCGGTGCTGTGGATGGTGCAGCCGCTGCTTTTGCTGGGTCTGGCAGTGGCCTTTGCAGGGCTGGTGCCGTGGCTGGCACCGGTGCACGGGGCACTTTCCCGGGCGGCAGACCTGCTGACCGGCCTATTGAACGGCTGGGCAATCTGGCTCAGCACAAAGCCCGGAGCATCCATCTACTTTGATACTGCATACGCAGCGCTGGTCTGCCTGCTGCTGTGCGGGCTTGGGGTGCTTGCCTTCCGCTGGCGGGTGCGTCTGCGGGTGGCTCTGCCGGGCATCCTGCTGGCAGCAGCGGTGGGCATCGGGCTGGGCAACGCCCTCAGCCGGGACGTGGTGCACATCGACCTTGTGGGCAGCGCACAGGCACCTGCGGTGGTGGTTGCCCAGAACGACCGGGCAGTGGTGCTGTTCCGGGGCGGCAGCGCCGCCCAGCGTGCGGTGGAAAACCAGCTGGCGCGGCGGGGTGTGCACACCGTGGAACTGGTGGTAGACCTGCGCATGAACGCAAAAACCGCCTGCACCCTGTCCGCGCAGCAGGGCATCCGGGCAGAACGCCTGCCGGTCAATGCCAGCCGCAAACTGCGCTGCACCCCGGCAGCGGTGGAACTGCTGCGCACCCGGGAAGGATGTCTTGTGCGGCTGAGTATCGGCAACCGGCAGTTTGTGGTGTTAAGCGGCAAGGCAGAACTGGCGCAGCTGCTGCAAACGGAGTGGCTGGTTGCCTCGGCCAAAAAGCCGGAGGCGGTGCGGTACCAAAAGCTGCTGGCGCTGCGCAGTTACAGCTGGATGCCACCGGAAACGCAGTACACCGCCTCCCTCAGCCTGCGCCGCACCGGCGGTGAAAAGCTAGGGTAGCGCTTTGCAATCCGGGCCGAGTGTGGTACAATACAAAGAGCATTTTATAACAGGAAAGGGGCATTTGCATGGCCACGGAAGCAAAACTCCGGCAGCTGGCCGACAAGGGCTGCCCGGTCTACTATTTTTATTCCAGCGAGCGGTATCTGGTGCGGCAGGCAGTGGCGGCGGCGGTGCGTGTGCTGTCCGCAGACAGCGACGAGGACGCCACGATCCTGGACGGCGCTGCCCCGGAGCTGGAGCAGCTCATCATGGCGGCGGGCACCATCTCGTTTTTCGGTACCCGGCGTGTGGTGGTGCTGCCGGAAATAGACCCCGCCGCCTACGGCAGCAAGGACCTGGACGAGCTGTGCAGCACTCTTTCCAGCTTGGAAAACGCCGTGGCGGTGCTGGGCAGCGTGTTCCCGCTGGAGCGCAGCAAGCTCAAGCTGGGCAAGCAGGCGCAAAAGCTGCAAGCCCAGTGCAAGGCCATCGGCTACACGGAGGAGCTGGCAAAGCCCCGCCCCTTTGAACTGAAAAATCTGATGATGGAGCGCGCAAAGGCGCAGGGCGCATCTCTGCCGGACGGCGCTGCCACCGCATTGCTGGAGCGCTGCGGCGAGGACCCGTTTTTGCTGGAAAATGAGGTGGACAAGCTCTGCGCGCTGTCCGGCTACCAGACCGTGAGTGCCTCCATGGTGGCGGAGATGGGCACGGTAAGCCTTGAAGCGGACGTGTTCGAGATGATTCGCATGATCACCGCCAAAAACGCCACCGGAGCCTGCAAAAAGCTGCAGACCCTGCTGCGGCTGCAGCAGGAGCCCATTGCCATTACAGCGGCCATGATCGGCAGCTATGTGGATCTGTACCGGGTAAAGCTTGGGGCGGCGAAGCGGAAAAATTACAGTGCAGTGCACAAGGATTTTGGCTATAAGGGCAGCGACTACCGGCTGAAGCGCTCGGCAGAGACCGCCGCCCACTACACCCTGCCCCAGCTGGAAGCCTGCCTGCAGGTGCTGCTGGAGCTGGACCAAAGCCTGAAAAGCCAGCCTGTGGCGGCGCAGACACTGCTGGAAACAGCACTGTGCCGTCTGGCGCTGGCGGGGAGCGGAAGATGATGCAAAGCGAGATGATCCATACCGACCGGGTGCTGATCGTGGAGGGCAAGTACGATGCCGTTCGTCTGGCGCACCTGACCGATGCCATGATCCTGCTGACGGATGGCTTTGGCATTTATAAAGACAAACAGCGCCAGCAGCTGTTCCGGGCGCTGGCGCAGAAAAATGGCCTGATCTTGCTCACGGATTCGGACGCGGCAGGTTTCCGCATCCGAAACTATATCACCAACATGGTGGGTGCGCAAAACGTGGTGCAGGCTTATGTGCCTGCCATCCACGGCAAGGAAAAGCGCAAGGCGCAGCCCGGCAAGGAGGGTTTGCTGGGGGTAGAGGGCGTGGACGACGCCCTTGTGCGGCAGGCACTGCTGGACGCCTTGGGGGAGGAAGCCGGAGCCGCGCCGGTGCGCCCGGCAGGGCGGCAGATCACCTACACCGATCTGTACGAGTGGGGGCTTTCCGGCAAGCCCGGAAGTGCCGAGCGCAAGGCTAGACTCTTGAATGCGCTGGGGCTGCCGCCGCGCCTTTCCAAAAAGGAACTGGTAGAGGCTTTCAACCGGCTATACACATTTGAACAACTGGACGAGTTGCAGTTGAAAATTTTGCAGGAGTGAAAACTAGCCGTTTTTGCCCCACGCCTGCCGCAGCAGCTCCAGTGCGTGGGTCTCCAGCCGGGAAACATAGCTGCGGCTGATGCCCAGCAGCCCGGCGGTCTCCAGCTGGGTCAGGGGCGGCTGTCCAGCCAGCCCGTACCGCAGCAGCAGAATCTGCCGCTCCCGGGCGGGCAGAGTGTCCAGCAGCTGCCGCAGCCGCCGGACATCCTCCTGCCGCTCACAGCTGTCCTCCATGCAAAAGCCGTCCTGTATCACGTCTGCTAAGGTCAGCGCCGAGTCCCCGTCTGCCTCCAAGGCTTCCTGTAAGGAGACGGTTTGCCCGCTCTTGCGCTCCCGCCGGAACTGCATACGGATCTCGTTTTCAATGCAGCGGCTTGCATAAGTGGAAAACCGTGCCTTGCGTGTGGCATCAAAGGTATCTACCGCTTTCATCAGCCCGATGGTACCGATGGAAACAAGATCCTCCTGATCGCCCGGCAGGGCGTAGTATTTTTTTACGATGTGCGCCACCAGCCGCAGATTGTGGCGGATCAGCTTTTCCCGGGCGGCGGCATCCCCGGCGCGCAGGGCGCTGAAAGCGGCAGCTTCCTCCCGGGCTGTGAGCGGACGCGGAAAGCAGCCGCTTTCCAGATGGAGCGCCAGAAACAGAAATTTTGTGGCGAAAAATTGCAGTAAGGTCAGCAGCACACGATATCCCTCCCGGTACATAGTTGTTAGATTGTATGAGCCGGGGCGCGGATAGTTGCCGGAGAAGCCTTTTGTGCGCAGAAGCTTCTCCGCAGGGGAAAAGCGTGGTATACTGAAAGGGATAACTCGGAAGTTGTGGAGGAAAATCAAATGGATATTTGGAAAAGAATGTATGAGAAGGCGAAAGAGCAATATCATCCAGAAGAAGTATCTCCCTTTATATATGCGCACCATGTAGTTTGCGCGATAGAAGCTGAAAACGGAGATATCTATACAGGCTTCTGCATTGAAAGTTGCAGCGGAGTGATGAATATTTGTGCCGATAGACTTGCTGCACTGAATATGTATGCTAACAGCGGTCAGACAAAAATAAAAAGATTTATAGCATTCCGCGACAGTGCGCCAAACGGAGGCGGGAGCGGCATGCCATGTGGTGCTTGTCAGGAATTCTTTTATCAGTTAAATGAAGCAAACGAAGATATGGAAATCATGGTTGATTATGAAAAACGAGAAACTGTAACATTAAAAGAACTTATGCCGAATTGGTGGGGAAAGGAACGTTACGCTGAGGCAAAGAGTAATTGACAACTTCGCGTTTGCGCAGCGCAGCGGAGCAATGAAAGCCCCAGTGGGGCTTTTAAGCGACCGAACGGTCTTGCGCCAGCAAGATGGAGGGGCCTCGCCCCGACAAGTTCCCATTTATCGAGTGACGAAAACAATAAGCCCCTGTTCCATTTATATACAACTTCCCCGCAATGTCGGCATTTTATTTACTTTTCCATCACAGTTATGGTATAATAGCACAATAAATAAAGATGCAGAGTTGTATCCGAAGTGGAGTGGCGCTGCATTCGTTCTGATTTGGAGGCAGCGCTTATGCATCCACTGCTCATTCTTGTTTTGATTTTTGATGTGCTCATTGCCGTATCGTCGGTGATGAACCTTGTGAACATGATGCGGGTGAACCTGCTGGTGGAAGAGCGCGAAGCGGAAGCATTCACTGTGCAGCGCGTGCGCGTGAGCAAGGCGGCAGCCGGAAAGGGCGGCATCCTGACCTCCTATTTTGGCGTGTATGCCTGTCCGGGCGAAACTGGCAAGGGTGAATTCACCTCCACGAACCCCTACGGCAGCGAGGCCGCTGTGCCTGAAACCACTACCGTGGTGCCCATGAAGGCTTCCGGTGTGCTGGAAAAATGCGATATTTCTGCCCATCTGCGCCGCCGTCTTGTGCCGCTGTGGCTTACGGCACTGGGCTTCTCGGCGCTGCTGGCGGTATTCGTCAATGTATAAATCGGACGCACCCATGTATTTTCGGCGTTCTCCGCCGGGAAAATATATTCTGTAAAGGAAGGTAATTATGGAACTACTCAAACTACTCGGCATTGTCATCGTCATCGTCGGCTTTGCACTGAAGCTGGACTCCATTCTCGTCATTCTGGCTGCAGCCGTTGTGACTGCGATCGTGGGCGGGCTGGGTCCGGTTACTCTGCTGGAGACCCTTGGCAGCACCTTTGTGGCCAACCGCAGCATGGCAATTTTTATCATCGTCATGCTGGTCACGGGCACGCTGGAACGCAACGGCCTGCGTGAGGCTGCCGCAGCCCTGATCGGCAAGTTCAAGGGCGCGACCTCCGGTCTGGTCATTGGCATTTACGGTGTTATGCGCGCGGTCTTTGCCGCCTTCAATGTGGGCTTTGGCGGCGTGGCCGGTTTTGTCCGCCCCGTTATCATGCCTATGGCAGAAGGCGCCATTGTGGCGCGGGGCTATGAACCGAACGAGGACCATGTTGAGGAGCTGAAGGGCATGGCTTCCGGCATGGAGAACGTGACCTGGTTCTTTGGTCAGGTGCTGTTTGTGGGCGGCTCCGGCGCACTGCTGGTGCAGAGCACCCTGGCCGGTCTGGGCATTGAAGTAGAGCTGGCCCCGTTGGCTGCCATTGAAGTGCCGGTGTGCATCATTGCTACCGCCGTTGCGATCGTGTTCTACATCATCAAGGACCGCAAGATGGTTCAGAAGTACTACAAATAAGGGAGGACAGAAGAATGAGCTTTTTTACTAGTGCTGATGTCACCCTCGCCAGTAAGGTGATGGAAGTCATCTACATCATTATCGGCCTGCTGTGCATCAACTGCGGCGTGAAGAACCTGAAGGACAAAGAGAACTCCGAGCCTGTGGGCACCTTTATTTTCTGGGCTGTTCTGGGCGTTGTGATCGCACTGGGCCGCTGGCTGCCCGCTCTGGTAAGCGGTATTCTGGTCGTTGTCATGTGCCTGCCCGCCATCTTCAAGAAGGTGAAGAAGGGCGCCGTCTCTGCTGCTACCAAGGCTGAGACCGAGGCTGCCTATGAGAAGATCGGCATGAAGATCTTTGCTCCTACCCTGAGCATCGGTGTGCTGGCTGTTATCTGCGCCATCACCGGTATGGGCATTGGCCTGTCCGCTCTGAACGGCGTTGCCATCGGCGTGCTGGTATCCATCATCCTGCTGATGATCATGAACAAGGAGAACAAGCCCTCCACCTTCCTGAACGACTCTGAGCGTATGCTGTCCACCGTCGGTCCCCTGTCCATGCTGCCCATGCTGCTGGCATGTCTGGGCACCGTCTTCACCAAGGCCGGTGTCGGTGATGTCATTTCCGATCTGGTCAGCCATATCATCCCCGAGGGCAATGTGAACGCCGGTATCGTGGTGTACGCCATTGGCATGATGCTGTTCACCATGATCATGGGCAACGCCTACGCTGCCATCACTGTTATGACCGTGGGCATTGGCTATCCGTTCGTTCTGGCACACGGTGCAAACCCCGTTGTTATTGGTATGCTTGCCCTGACCTGCGGCTTCTGCGGCACCCTGTGCACCCCGATGGCTGCAAACTTCAACACCGTGCCTGTCGCTCTGCTGGACATGAAGAAGCCCATGGGCGTTATCAAAAATCAGGTGCCTGTTGCGATCATCATGCTGGTCGTCCAGATCGTTATAATGATCATGCTGAAGTGATCGTCTGCCCCGCTGTAACCTGTAGTTTTTAAAATTAGATCGAGTGATTGAATGGAACAAGCAATTCAGCACGGTGCCAACGTTATTATCAAAGACTGGGTTCGGCTCCGTACAAGAGAACGTCTTTTGATCGTATCCAGCCTGAATTATGCCGCAGAAGTGCAGGCCATGCAGACAGCTGCCAAAGCGGTGGGTGCCACCGCCGAGGTTTTGCTGCTGGACGACCTGCATGAACAGGTGGGGCAGTACTTTGATGACCGCGAGGACGCTTTTGACCCCTACGATGCCGTGATCGGTGCAACGGAATATTCGCTGATCACTACGCGGGCGGTCAAGCGGGTGGTGCAGCGGCGGCACAGGTTTCTCTCGCTGCCGCTGAGCACAAACAACGGCCAGTCGCTGCTGAGTTACGACTTTTTGAACATGAGCCTGCCCAAAAGCCGCATTATGGCCAGCATCATTATGAACTGCTACCAGAATGCCAGTAAGATCCATGTGACAACCGACCTTGGCACGAATCTGGATTTTACCATTGAAGGGCGCACTCCCGGTTTCTTCAACGGCTGCTGCCGCGACGGCAACGGTCTGTCATCCTCCAGCATGGAGGTGTATGTGGCCCCGGTGGAGACCGAGACCAGCGGTACCCTGATCCTGGATGGTTCCATGGGCTACATCGGCGTGGTATCCAGCCCGGTGCGGGTGGAGCTGCGGCACGGCAAGATCGTGGACATTGAGGATAACGAGAGCGGCAGACGGCTCAAGCAGTTTCTGCAACGCTTCAAGGACCCCGAAGATATGGTGGTGGCCGCAGAGTTCGGCATCGGGCTGAACACCCACTCCCACTGCGACGGCAACTGCTATATTGAGGACGAATCCACCTACGGCACCTTCCACATTGGTTTTGGACGCAACATCGCCCTTGGCGGTGTGCAGGATGCTACCGGACACTTCGATCTGGTCACCCATGCCCCCAACATCTATGTGGACAACCGCATGATCATGGATCACGGACAACTGACCGTTCTGGAGCCATCCATTTATATCTGAGAAAGAAGGTAATTCATTATGAAGATCCTTATTACTGGTTTTGATCCCTTTGGCGGCGAGTCCGTCAACCCTGCTTTTGAAGCTGTGAAGCTGCTGCCCGACACCATTGCCGGTGCCCAGATCATCAAGCAGGAAGTTCCTACCGAGTTTGGCCGCGCCGGTGAGGTGCTGGAAGCTGCCATGAACGCCTCGAAGCCCGATGTGGTCATCTGCATCGGTCAGGCAGGCGGCCGTTCCGCCATCACCCCGGAGAAGGTGGGCATCAATATCATGGATGGCCGCATCCCGGATAACGCCGGTTACCAGCCCGTGGATGTGACCATCCGCGAGGACGGCGAGACCGCATACTTCACTTCCTTGCCCGTGAAGGCCATGGTGCAGAAGATGAAGGATGCCGGCATTCCGGCTGCCCTGTCCTACACCGCAGGCTCCTATGTGTGCAACTACCTGATGTACACCCTGCAGTACCTCATCGACAAGAAGTTCCCCGGCGTGCGCGGCGGCTTCATCCATGTGCCTTACGCCATGGAGCAGGTCGTGAATAAGCCGCTGGGCACCCCCAGCATGGATCTGCACCAGATCGCACGCGGTCTGGAAAAGGCTGTGGAAGCCATTGTGGAGAATGACAGCGACATCGCTGTGAACATGGGCACCACCCACTGAGTTTAAACAAAGCAGGAGCTGTTGCACATGTGAAGTGAACCCCATTTGTTAGACAGTATGGTATACTGTTTAGGAAATGGGGTGTTTTTATATGCCAAAGGGAATACCACAGAAAAAATATAGTGGGGAATTCAAAATAAAAGTAGTAGAAACAATGCGTGCGGAACATTTAAGCTGTCCAGAAGCAGCCAAACGTTTCGGGGTACAAAGTAAGACGCAAGTTGCAAGATGGGAGCGCATCTATCTGGAAGAAGGCAAAGAAGCTCGCTTGCTGGAACGGCGTGGTCGGGCTTGTGCCGCCAGCGGAACACGGAAAGGGCGAAAGCCGAAATTAGACAAGCAGGTAGAAGATCTTATCGCCGAAGTTCAGCGGCGCGGGCAATCACGAACCCATCGCCGCCGTTGTTGCCCTTTCCGCAGACCACCAGCAGTCTGCCGGGATGCGGGAACTGCTTGTGCAGTTCGGCGTAAGCAGCCAGCTCGGCGTTTTCCATCATTTGCAGGTAGGGCAGACCGTGGGCATCCCCGGCCCGTTCGATCTCCTTCATCTGCGCAGCCGTTACAATGCGGTGTTTCATGTTGGCACCTTCTCTCGAATGCTAAGCAGTCCTCACGCTCTCCAAGGCTCGCTGCCCTCGTTGTTAATCTCGATCTGGCACAGCTTCATGGCAGAAAGTGCCGTGTTGTGGGACTGAGGCGTGACGCAGGCGCAGCAGGCAGCGTCTACGGAAACATTGCTTTCCGGGAAGGTCGCCTTGCACAGGATGGCGTTGGACAGCACGCAGATGCCGGTACACAGACCCACCAGCTCGATCTCCGGGGTGTCAGACCCGGCGGCGGTCTTAAGCTTTTCCGCCAGCAGGGGAGAGCCAAAGGTGGGCTTGCAGATAAAATGGTCTGCGGGCACGCCCTCCAGCGCTTCTGCCACCAGCGGATTCAAGGCGTGCCCCTCGCTGCCGGCGATGCAGTGGGCTACCGGGAGATGACGACCCTCGTTGGTCTCCAGATAGTTGTCCGGGTGGGTATCCTGCGTGACAAAGATCTGCTCCGGGCGGTAGGTGCGGATCTTTTCCAGCACCTTCGGCAGGATGGCTTCGGCCTCTTTTGTGCCCAGCGAGCCGGTGATAAAGTCGTTTTGCATATCCACAACGATCAGAAATTTCATACAGGGTACCTCCCAAGCAGATGTGTCAAGACACCTTTTTCTTTCAGTATAACGGATGGAGCAAAAAATGCAAGGGTTTTGTTTGGCGGCTGCGTTTTTTGGCGGAAAAACAGGGCTTTATGGGGGTGGAAGCTTTTCCGCAAGCGAAAACCATGGTATACTGAGGGTGGCAAATCGGAATTTGACGGGGGTAAATGATTATGGATGTATGCAGTTTTATTAAGGCTGTGTTGGCTCAAGATGAGAACGCCATCAGAAACTTCTTTCACAAAGATGCGTATGTGAATTGGCATTGTTCCAACGAACATTTTACGGTCGATGAGTTCATTATCGCAAACTGTGAATATCCGGGTGATTGGGATGGGACAGTTGAACGAGTTGAAAAGGTAGGCGATTTGTTTATCACGGTAACAAAAGTTTATCCCACAGATAGAAGTGTATATTTCCATGTAGTGTCATTCATAAGAACGGCGAATGATAAAATTGCGTCAATGGATGAATACTGGGCTGATGACGGAAATCCTCCACAATGGAGAATGGATAAGCACATAGGTATACCGATTATATAACTTTTGGTTTGCCGGGCAGACGTCTGAAAACCGCACAAAAAACGAGGGAACCGCCATGGTACTTTATTTTACGGGAACCGGCAACAGCCGGTATCTGGCACGGCGCATTGCCGAAGGGCTGGATATGCC